>Ga0306926_10010357_pt1 | contig 10301 bp, 10 predicted proteins | sample flu12Cox44000178_FD_203759 | JGI IMG/M metagenome (GOLD analysis project Ga0306926, IMG submission 203759) | Lab enrichment of tropical soil microbial communities from Luquillo Experimental Forest, Puerto Rico - flux8day.12C.oxic.44.000.178 (v2)... | ecosystem: Environmental > Terrestrial >... | reverse complement strand
ATCTGGCAAAAACTGAGATTTGGCTCCCCGGGCCGGATTCGAACCAGCGACCAACCGGTTAACAGTCTTTCCAGGCTGCTCTCTCCTGCAAACGCGTGCAAATCCCTGCAACGCCAGAAACCCTTGCGCCACGGGGCTTTCTTGCCGCATTCTCGTTGCATGCGTTAGCACCCGATAGCGCCCTAGCGCATGCACATTGCCCGTCACGGGCAAATTCTTGCCCGTGAAAACGCCGGCGAACCACCGGTTGGTCGCAAAAGGACAGAAGCCAATGCCGAGCATCACCCTGACCGACCGCTTTGTCGCTGGCCTCAAGCCAAGCGGGGAGGGCGATAAGGACTATCCGGACAGGGTTGTACGCGGGCTGCGCCTACGCGTGTTCGCCAGCGGCATTAAAGGCTGGGCATTCCGCTATGCGGCGTCCGACCGCCACGCTCGGCTTTCGCTCGGTACCTACCCGGCCGTCAGCCTGTCGCAGGCGCGCACCAAGGCGCTTGAAGCGCGCGCTGCCTTGGACGCCGGCAGGGACCCGAGCAACGCAGTTGGTGCCGACCCCGGCATGACGGTCGCTGATCTTGTTGCCTCCTATCTGGCCAAGCATGTGCGCCCAAACCTGCGTACTGCCGCCGAGGTCGAGCGCCGCTTCAAGCGCAATATCCTGCCCATTCTCGGTCACATCCGCCTCGGCGATTTGCACAAGCGCGACATCAATCGCGTCGTTGATCCGATCCTGGCACGCGACTGCCCGGTCGAGGCGAGCCACTGTTTCGAGGACCTGCGCGCTCTGGTGCGCTGGGGTGTGCACCGCGGCGACCTCGATCACAACATCACCGACGGAATGCGCAAGCCGCACCAGTCGCAGCCCCGCGAACGCGCCTTGAGCGATGATGAAATCCGCAGTCTTTGGAACCGGCTGCCCGAGGTGTTCAAGCGAAGCGTCAACGTCCAACGCATCCTGCAACTCTGCCTGATCACCGGCCAGCGCGTCGGCGAGGTCGCAGGCCTGCCGCGCGCCGAACTCGACCTTAAGGGCCGGGTGTGGAATCTCCCTGCAGCGCGCACCAAGAACAAACGCCCCCATACCGTCCCGCTATCGGAGCTCGCCCTTTCGGTCATCACCGGCGCCATTGCTGATGCCAATGGCTCGCCCTTCGTGTTTCCGGAGGGGGCGGGCGCACTGTCACCGGTCGTGGTCGCGCGCACGCTCGCCCGCGCTTTGGCGCCCAACGCAGATCAGCCGCATGGCCGATTCGGAATTGCGTATTTCACGACCCATGACTTGCGCCGCACCGCGCTCACCGGAATGGCCAAGCTCGGCATCGCGCCGATCACCATCGCCCACGTCGCCAACCACCGCTCGGTCGCCAAGGCCGGTCCCACGCTCGGCATCTATATCCAGCACGACTACGAGGACGAAAAGCGCGCTGCCCTCCAACGCTGGAGCAAGCAACTCGCCGCGATTGTACAGATGCCCGCCCGCATCGTGCCACTCAAGGCGCGTAAGAGCGGCGGCGCGTGAGCGTCCCGTTTCCCTATACGGCGCTCGAGCTAGACAGGGCGGTCAAGCTGTTGCGATTCACGGCCAGGCCCAGCCCGACGATTTGGGATCGCTTTCCCTACCGTATGGGGCCGTTCGCGTTCATCACCAGCGACAATGCCTCGCCACCCGATAAGGAATGGGCACAGAGGGTGCTCGTGGACCTTGCCATCACGTTCGTGCAGCTGCGCCAGAAACCCAGGCGGCCCCGTCGGGCTGCCTATAGCGTCGCAGACCGCGCGCTTCGGCGACTTCGGGACACCTTCAAAGCCGCCGGCGCATCCGCACAAAGCATCGACCAGATCGTCGAACAGGCCAAAGCAGCCCTCGCGCAAGCTATGCAACGCCCACCCCCACGCCGTGACGATCCGGTGCGCGATTGGTATCTTGAGAAGCTCTTGTTCGTCTGGGAAGCGAGCGGCGGCGGAACGCATACGACCGTCAAAGGCAAAGGCGACGAGGCCCGCGGGGGCCAGCTGGTGCAGTTCCTACGATTGGCCAGCGAGCCGGTGTTCCGATACTGTGGCCAAAAACCACTGTCGCCGTACGCGGCCCGCGAAATCGTGCGCAAGCTATTAACGGAGCGTAAGCCAGATTGTCCTCGGAACTAGCCCTTCAGCGAGCGCAGGTCGCAGCCACCGCTGCTTGAGCCAGGCGATGAGCATAGCCGTGCAGCCATTGGAATTCCAGGCAATGCAGCAACATACGCACAGCTAACCGTTCCTTCCCTCCCGGATCTTCTGCAAAGTTGCGTCCCACCCATAACCGTAAAGGACCGCATTGTACCAGGTAATGTCTGTCACCTTGGTCCCGGTAGCGAGAAAGATCAGGAGCAGGAATATGCCCAGGATGGCGCTGCCTCCCGCGACCATGAGGACGGGCCTGATGAATTGCCAAACCACTAGCCAAATGGAGCCTTTCTCTATGTCGGCTCGCGCCGCCACGATCCATTTGACGGCAATCGGAACCAACACGCTCAGAACGATTCCCGCTACAAAGTAGCCGTACAGCGTTAGATAGGTCATGCGAACAACTCCTCTGTCTCCTCCGGTGCGTCCTGTGCGATATGCCTGCCACCAAACTCCAGCGTCGGATCGCCGTAAAGGACGTACGACGCCCAAGTGATCTTGCCCAATTTCGCCTGGCTGCGCTTCGCCAGACGCAAACATTCACCGATGGTGTCGCCGCCGCGCAGCAGCCGCTCGTAATAAGCCAGGGCGAGGGCCGACGCGTCGCGATCGTCGATACTCCAAAGCGGGCTGATATAGCCGGCGGCCCCAGCGCGGATGAATGCCGCCGCCAGGCCGGTGAACCGGGAGGATATGCTCTTGATCCGGCCGGCGAGGCAGGCGTTAGCGTAGATCACCGGACTGCGCCGGAAGTCGAGCATGAAGCGCACGTCGGATGCGGTGAGAACGCCGTCGCTAAGAACAAGGCCGCTTCGGCCCGGCAGCACGTTGTCGAAGAATGCATGGCCGCTGTAGTGCACGATGTCGAAATCGCGGCGCAAATAACGCATCAGGTTTTCCCGCGTCGATCTCTCCTGGGGATCCTTGCTGCCGCGCTTCAGATGGACGGGCTTGCGGATCGAAAACGACGCCTTGCGACCGTTGCCGGGCGGGCAGTCGGTCTGTTCCTTCATGCGTTCGAACGCGGCCGCAATGGCTTCCGCCTCTTGGCCGCTGAAGAAGAGGTCGGAGGTCGGGTTGGAGCACAACAGCACGCCTACGTCCGCGGCATTCACGTCGCCGGGAGGCAGGAAAAAGGAGATATTACTCGTCAGGTTGGTCTCGTAAAAGTTGACACTGGACATGTGCCCGATGCCGAAGCGCACGCTCCAGTAGCGGCCCAGATCGCCCTCCGTGCCACCGACTTCCGTGGCGCGCTGGTCGCCGCCGTCGGGCGACTTGTCGACCTCCGGAGCGGCATGCTCGCGGATGAGCTCGATCGGCAGACTCGGATCCTGAATGAACGCGGCGAGAAATTTCGGCTGCAGCAAGTGCAGCGTCTTGCGCGCGGCGAGCGGTACCAAGCTCTCGTAGAGGACCTCGCCGGTCTTATCGATATGGGCCCGCAGATCGCTCCGTAGCTCCGGAATCCGTTTGTGCAACCCTTCTATCTGGCGCTTGCGGCTTGCCCAAGCCTCGGCATGCGGGGATTGGCCCTCGCCCCGCTCTTTAATGAGCTGGACCTCCAGCTCCGCGACCTCGTTCAGCCGTTCGTCGATCTTATCGGTGAGCGAGCCGATGTACGAGCTAGTCTCAGCGGGCAAGCGCTGCAGTAGCAGAAGCGGCGCCTTGCGGCGGGCGGCAAAACCGGCGGCGTCGATCACGTGGTGCGGGACGTCGCTCTCCGTCGAATCCGACGCATAGTCGGCAATGACAGCCAACGAGCGCGAAGTCATGTGCTCGTGACCGGCCTGCTTTTGGAATTGGCCGATGAAGCGCCGCCGCTCCTCCTCCGACATGCCCCAGTAGGCATCATGGATGTTGGACAGTGCTGCATAGTCTTGCAGGCGAACGCGGTCGGAGAGCTCCAGCACACGATTGCAGTGATCAAAGAGGTCTTGCATCCCATCGGCGGATAAGAACTCAAACCAGCATTCTCGACCTTGTTGATCGGTGAGCGCGCGGATCAGGACGGCGTCGAGGAATCGATAGGTCAACAATATGATGGCGGCCTGCTCGGCCGCAACAAAGTGATTTGGCCCGGGGATTGTCCGCACGCGGACGATGCGATCGTATCGCTTCTGCTCCCTGCGCCGTTTTGCGATCGCATCGGCGAGCTCGCGCTGGTGATGCACGGCCGGTCCAGCGAGCCAGATTTCGTCGACCCGTTCCTCGTCGTTGAAGGCGGCATCGACGAGGAGCGGAACGACATTGGCGCCATGACTCGAGACCGGATCGATGAAAATCAGGGTCGCTCTCACATAGGCAGCAAGAGGCGCTAACGCGCAGGCAAAATGTGGCGTGCCGTGACCGCGATCACGACGCGCGGAAGCTGCGGGGGCAGCTTGACCTCGTGTTTGTTCAGGAAACGATCGAGAGCGAGCAGCGCATTCACCGGAGCGCTCCTCTTCCAGTCCTTGACGATTGGCCCCATTTCCTCCCGTTCCATGAACGGGGCCGAGCGTTTCTGCGAGTGCGAATCGTCGAGCATCGCACGCAGGTTCGAGTGGTCGATCTCGGGAATCGGCGAATGGCCGCCGTCGGCGAAAATCACGATCCGGCCCAACTGGGGCAAACGGTGCAGAAAATTATAGATTTCATCGCTCAAGGCGGCGCGTGGCGTATACACGGCGCGTAGCTTCTTGCCGAGTAAGCCCGGGCGAACGCCTGTGGCGATGCCGCCTGCTTCGCATCATCCCCAGCAAGACGTCGCATGCTGCGGCTGACCGCCCAGCTTGCAGCCTGCCAAATCGTCACAGGAACGAAGAAGACCTCGCCGGCATAGCGGTGGTGGTTCGGTGGACTCCTGGCATAGAACGTCGTCATGGATGGCGGGCTTGGTGCAAGGTTTGCTTCAGCTGCAGCAGCTCGGCAACGACCTCGCGGTGGCGAAGCAAATGCTCCAGGGGATAAAGGCGCAAGGTCGGATCTCCCCAAATGACATAGCTGAACACGTTGTAATCGGGGCGAAGCTGTCGATCTGCCTTGGTCATTTCCCGCGCGCATTGAATCTTTGCCAGCAAGGCCGCTTCGCCAAGCGAGCAGCCCATGGCGAGGTAGCGGTACCAATACTCGGCATATCGTGTCGCCGTTTCGTCGTAAATGGCCCAGCGAGGCGCCATCACGGCTATTGCGCCGACATGGATGAACGAGGACGAGAGGCTCATGACCTGCCTAGTGTTGTCCGCCGTGTTGCTCGACTGGCGGGGCTTGTCCCCGGTCTCGCTCGACTGGCCGGCGTCAGGCGGGAGCTCGTCGGGTGCACCGAGCGGAATCCGAGCCTTGCTGCCGCCGAAGCAACCATTGAGGAAGACGATCGGGTGCGATCCGAGCTTCACGCGATACTTCACTTCCAGCGCGTTCAGCGGCACCTCCGTGCGCAGCTCGGCGTCCCAGAACATGAGGCCGCTGCGTTGCGGCTGCTTCATCCGCTCGATGCCGTGGCCAGAAAAGTGGAACAGATGAATATCGTCCGCGAGCAGGCGCAGGGTTTTCCACTTGTCGGCTTCGTTGCCGAATAGCTCCGTTACGGCGAAATGCGGGTCCGTCAGGACAGCCTGCAACGCGTCGCGCTCCTTGTCCAGCTTGAGCGGTGCGTCGGGCAGGTCGGCCATGCACAGCAAGACCTGCAGGCTCGTACGACGTTGCAACTCATCGGCGTGGAGAATCCCCGCCGCTGTGACCAGACTCGTTTCGAATATGTCGCTGGCGGTGAGATGACCGAGAACGTAGTTCTGCACCAACGGTCCGCTGCGCAGCGAGATCACCTCGTACGGGACGAGCGTGTCGCTGGTGTAGAGCGCGAGCGTCATAGGATTGAGCGCCTTGTCGCCTGGACATCGCTCGGGAAGATCAGGCGCGCGAGTTCGCAGCCGTACTGCTGCAGCCGGTCGGTAAACTCGTCCGTGGCGAATGCAATCGATCGGTTCGGCGGCCCACGCGTTGCCATCGCGATGAGCTCATGTTCGAGCTGCGACACGCTCTTGTCCAGGAAGCCTTCCTCATCCTCGGGAATGGTCGGAAAAAGCAGGAGCGGCGCTTCGTGATAGGCGGCGAAGGCGGCGGCCGGGAAAAAATCGAGATGGGACGCCTTGTTCTGGTTGAAGTCGCAGACCACCAGCATGTCGTTCCAAATCGGGCTCAACAGCTTCAGCAGCGCATCGTTATGGTCGCGGCTCGCCTGTTGAGCGGCTTCGATGAAATGCTCCTGAAACTGCGCCACGAATTGGTCGTGACAAACGAAGGCTTTGCGACAGATCGAAGCAAGGTCGCCTTCGAACTGGCCCTCGAGCAGCTGGCTTGAAGTTCGACAATGCCAGCCGACCAAGCCCGCGGTGCGATCCTGTCGATGAACGAACGCGTCACGTCCCGCAGCACCGACGCTGCCCTGCCGCCGAGCTGTTGGCGCTCCGCCTGAAAGGAGCGCACCAGCCAGTTCAGCAGGCTGTGGGCCTTGAAGAGGCGCGCCAGCGCAGCCGCCGCGCGAACCGGCTCTTCCTGCGGAATGGCATGAACTCGACCTTCGATCCGGCCACGACCGAGTTCTCGACGGCACGGCCCAAGAGCTCGAAGTCGGCAGGATCGAAGCGGCCCACAAGATAGATCTGCCTCAACCGTTGATTCAGCAGGTGTGCCAACGTTTCGCGCTCGGTCCCCCGGCTCCACAACAGCACCGGAGCGGCCAAGTGACGGGCCATCGGTATGGTTGCAGCCGCCAGGAAGCGCGCGTTCGGAGACTCTGCAGGCACCAGGAATGCCGCGCGGTCTGCCGCGCGCGGCATCGCGAAAACGTCGCCGCTATCGCTGCGGTGCACGTCCTCGACAAAGCGGCGCACCGCGAGCGGCAGCAGATCCGGATTCTCGACGACGGTCACGGATATGATGTGCTCGATCCGCCGCACGCGACCGGTCGGCTCGTCGGCGATGATCATGCGTGCCTGAAGGTTGCCGCGCAGAACATTGACCAAGTCTCGATAGTATTCGTCTTGGGTAAAAATCTGCAACCTGAGCGGCTGTGCACCGCCTTTGTCGAGCAATGCCGTAAGCAGATGCTCCAGATCATGGCGCAGCACCTCGCCGATCACGACGATGTGCAGCAGGTTCGGTACGTCGTGCAGGAAGCGCAGGACCTGGTCGGGCAGCGGCTTATTGCGATCGAACCACAGGAAGGGTGCAAACCTTTGAAAACCGCTGCTGCAAAGATTCGTCTCGCGCGACGGCTCAAGCCGGTCGATCCACGTCATGGTCGCTGCGAGCGCGCCCTGCCACGGGCCGGAGTTGCTCTCCGACCTGGCGACGAGAAAAACCGTGCTGCTGACATGCTGCGGCAACAAGACCTTGTATCCCAGCTCGATCTGGAACGACTTGGCCTCGTTCTCGCCGATTTCGCTGGTGAACAATGCAGTGAGCACGCGAGGCTCGCTCTCGCCCCCCGCTAGCATGAGCCGGTTCGGATGGATGCCGGAATAGTCGGCCATCAGCAGCCGGTTGCCGGTGCTATCGATCTGCCGGGACTGAAAGGAAAAGATCAGCTGGGCTGACTGCCGTTCTTGGCGTCCCACCTCGCCGCCGGGAAAAGGTCGCGTCACGTCGCTGGCCGGATCGTGAAGAAAGGCCACGCACGGAGGCAGCGTCAATTGCCATTGCAGGGTCGGCGCGAGCGCGCGCGACTGGCCGCTCTCGTTCTTCACCTGAAAGCGCAGGGCGATCTTCACGAAGGACTGGTCACAATGCACAAGACGGATGGTGCGGCGAACCGAGATGCCATCGACCGCTTGCCACGACATCGGCGCCGATTCGGCGAGCACACGGCCTTCGCGGACCAAGCTGACGACAGGCTTGATTTGATCGGGACGCGGCTGGAGCGGGTGCTGCGCACCGTTTACCGATACGGCCAGGCTTTCGCCGGCGAACTCGAGGGAGCACGCGGCGCGGTACATCGCCGGCAGCTTCGGATTTGCTATGCGTCGGAGGGAATTATCTTGGCAAGTCCATGCGTCGTCCGCGCCCGCCGCAAAGGTGGCAACCGGGTCCTCGGGGAGCGGACTACTTGCTTTCGATGACGAGCTGCGGCGTGCCCGCTTCATCTGTTATCACCACTACGGTCCGATCGAACGGCTGGTCGGCGGTTTCCGGGCGGTGGTAGGTCAGTTTGTGCTCGATCGGGACGTTGCTGATGTCCTCGTCGGTAACAAACGCCCGGCGGCGGCGCAGGGCCCGCAGCTGACTCTCGGCTGGTCCGGTCTCGACCACCGGCTCTATCCCGACCATTTCGGGAAATTTCTGCGTGAGAACTGTTTGAGCGACCCTTTGTTTCAGCGTTTTCTCGTCCATCATCCATGCCCTTCGTCAACCGGGACGCGGCCGCCCAGCCGCAGCATCGGATCGCCCAGCAGCGTGAGCCCCAAACCGTTCTTCTCGTCAAAGGCGTTGTCGAACTGATAGTACTGCTTGGCGTCGCACAAGGCTTCGCCAAAGCGGGCGCGCCGCCGCACGATCTGGTCGATTAGGTGACTGAAGAGAGCGTCGATGCCCGCTTCCAGGTGCACCGCGGCGTCGGGCGAGGTTATCGAGTAAGTGGCAACCGTGGAGCCGAAAAACGCGGGCGCCCCTTGCTTCAGCGCGCACAAAGCCAAGCTACTCGTTGTCGTATGGCGATGAATCGCCGCGCCATGGCAAGCTTCGCAGAAAACGACCGTGTCGGTAAAGTCGATCTGCTGTGCAAGCTTCAGATCGAGCACGGAAGGCCATCGCACTGGAAAACCCGCCACGCGCTGTTCACCCCACCAGAGGGGCTGCGCGTGATGCCCGTGCAGGTTGACGAAGAGGATGCCCGCCTTGGGCAACATGGCGGCATCGAGCAGCCGCTTCACGCCGGCCGCGGGACTGAGGGCGCGGCCGATGGGCGGTGACGTGAAGAAGCCCTTTTTGAACTTGTCGATGCGCTTGTACGTGGAAGCCGATGCGACTTGCCAGGTATGCGTCGAAAGGCCCAAGTTACCGCCATTCAATTGAAGGCCGCCGGCGCGGTGCGCGCGGGCGCTCCGGCCAAGCTGCGCTACCAGCAGCTCGCCTACGTCATCCCCGCCGTCGGGCATGCGGCCGACCGCGGCCTCGGGCCAGTGACTGAGATCGCTGCCGTGGGATTCGAAATAGTAGGAGTCCGACAGTATCGCCTGACCGGGAGCAGCGACCGGCGTGCGATCGGGGACGCGAAAGAATGGAACGATATTGTCGCCGCCCAAGATCAGCACGTATTTTGCGCCGTTGGCGTGGCACCAAGTCGCGCAGAGCCGTCTTGACGACATGCGGTTCGTTGCCATCAGTGGGGCGAACAGGAACGGCATCGTCAAGCAGTTTGAGGCCGGCATCCAGACCGGCCGCATTCAGCGCCTCGAGATAGTCCTCTAGCGCGCCGGAGATCCGATCCCATCCCCGCGCCCCATACTTCTCGACCAGCCGTCCGCAGTGAGTGATCACCATTTCCACAGCCGCCCTCCGCGCAAGCCCAGAACACGACTGCCCCGGTGCAATCTTGACGTGTTTTGGGCGTCGTGGCTATGCCCCGGATCCGGATCTGTGTTTTTTGCACCAAGGCCGCGGGGAACAAGGTCGAGAGGAAAGGCCGGCAGAGCGGTCAGAATCCCGGACAAGCCGGTTGACCGAAGGCTCAGCCGGCAAAAGCCTCGTCCGGAAGCACAACGGTTGAGCACGGGAGCCTCTTCACGCGCGAGACGGGGGCCTGTCCATGCCGCTCGCTAATTTTGACGCCTGCTCAAAGGGTTATAATCGGCGGCACTGAGTGGGTGGAAGGCATTCTTCGCGACTCGGAGGTTCTCAATTAACCTTCGTTATGGCCAAGGGGAGCGGGTTGGAAATCGGAGCTACGAAGCACGGAAAAGGCATTCGGGCTGGGGCAGCGCCCAACCCGATTCAGAACATTTCAGGTCTGCCCCAAGGACTTGCGGGCCCCCCTGCGGCCGCATGCAGAAGAGGCCGGAAAGATCGCGACATCGAAGGCGAAGTCGTGAAAAAGGACGACGACGATGGCTGATCGCTTTTTGCGTGAAGTTAAGCGCATGCACCAGTTGCGCCAG
>Ga0306926_10010355_pt1 | contig 10301 bp, 15 predicted proteins | sample flu12Cox44000178_FD_203759 | JGI IMG/M metagenome (GOLD analysis project Ga0306926, IMG submission 203759) | Lab enrichment of tropical soil microbial communities from Luquillo Experimental Forest, Puerto Rico - flux8day.12C.oxic.44.000.178 (v2)... | ecosystem: Environmental > Terrestrial >... | reverse complement strand
GGCAACCGAGTGGATCGGCTTTTTGCTGTACATATCGCGCAGACCCATGGTCATCAGGCCGAGCACATGCGCGCCCTTAACCGAATCGGCGATCATCGCCTCGAATTCCTCCGTCACCGCGGGGTCGGCCAGCACATGCATCAGATGGTTCTTGTCGCGGAAGATAAAATGTTCGGAGAACACGCCAGCCTGCGGCGCCACCGAAGCAGCGTTGGCAGTGGAGGTGATGATGAAGTCGATGTCGCCGGTGCGGATCTTCTGCAGCATCACCGGCTCTTGGCCGAGCTGCGCGCCCGGGAACTGGTCGATGCCCATCGTGCCCTTGCTCAGTTCCATGAGCTTGGCGTTGAACATGTCGCCGGCGATGCCGTAGGCCGTCGAATGCGGCTGGTCATAGCCGAAGGTATATTTCTTGACTTGGGCGTCAACGCTAGTCGACATGGCAAGGGCCACGGCGCCCACGGCGCACGCCGTGCGTACGAATACGCTTAAGGCTTTTCTCATTGGCATTCCTCCCGGTTTCGTTTGTTCTTACGTGCTCTTAAGCGGCGCTTGCAGACATCTAATACCATCCAGCTAGGGCGGGCAACGGCGCTGAGGGCCTGACAATGGCGTAACTTTTCAAATCGATTACCAATGATGTCAACGGTCGATCTCGTAGGCATTCGGCCGCTTATGCACTGGCCGCGCTGTTCAAATTTGAAATGTTTGACGGTGTTGGTGACGAACAACAGACGACACCGGCCAGGGCCTGCTTCATTTCTACCGACCAGCGAGCGAAACTTTCAAGCCGCGCAGACGCACCATTGGGATCTCGCGGATCTGTCGGATCGCGTGCAAATATTCGCCGACGGCCGCCTTCGCGTTAATCTCGCCCATCATTGCGTCGTTGGCATAAACGGGGTGATCGAAAAGGGCGCTGTTTGCTGCATTGCATATGTCTGCTTTTGCCACAAAGCGGACATTTGGCGACTGAGTTCCGATGTCCGCTTTTGGGGGTAAAGCGGACATTGCGGCACTATCACACCAGCAAAATGGTCCATGCTGCGCTTCTCCATCTGATGCTTGAGGCCGCGAATGCCAGACCTCGTTTCACCATCAGCCTGAAGCGCAGAACCCCAAATCTTCAGATATCCATAACAACGCCCGGCCGATTACCCCATCTTTTGGCACAAAGCGGACATCAACGGACGCCAAAGCGATGTTTGCTTATTACCCAAAGCGGAAATTTGGCAACTCGTTCGCTGGTGTGCCGATTGAATACGAGCGGGTGGCGAGTACCTCCAGGATCAGGTTCGTGATCGCGTCGGGATGTCAGTTCGAACGAAGCGGGACGACCTTCTTTGGCAGTGATGCCAGAAACAACACGATACAACACAAAGAAGAACGACGTCTTTGAACAAGAACTCCCCGGTGAGGTTCCACGCTATCGGGTCCGTGGATACGCTCCATTTGACCACACCGGGTGTCGAGAAGAAAAACGACCACGTAATCGCAAACGTACCAATTCCCATCAAGGAGCCGAGTGCCGATTGAAGCGGGATAAATGCGCCAGCAGCGAGAATAGCGGCCGTCGTCAACCCTACAATGCCGAGCAGATAAGCCTCGCCTCTGATCCCGAAGATAGACAGCCATGAAACGAGCGGACTGTTAGAAATGTATAATGCAATGCCGTCTGCGGACAATTGTTCGTTTTAGTTCCATCGCAAAACACTCCATTTCGCAACTTATGCCCCTTCGCTGCCCGACAAACGATATGGTAATCAGGCTCGGCGGTGTGACTTGCATTAGCTCGTTCAAAAATTCGGCCCCGAATTTCAGTCCGGGGCCGTTGCAATGAATCGAGCTTACCGGTACCGGATTGTATGTTGATGCCTAATCACCGGAGCCGTGGTTCCTGCATACGCAGCCGCACCACTGGGTGTACGAACAAGGACCTGGTCGCCGGAAATGCTGCTGGCTTGCAAGTCGCCGTTTTGCGCCATCGCCAGTGAAGTTCCACTCGCGAGGAGCCCGGCAACAATCGTGAAAGTTTTAATGGCAGTGAAGAGTCGCATTTTTTATCTCCTTTTGCTCCCGGTTGACCTTTGTAATGCCATCGCTCTCAGCTATGTGATCCAGCAAGGTATAGCGCCATAACACTGCGACATCGCGCTGCGTGCATCCTTGCGGTGGCGCACGGCCCCTTTACCTTTGCCCGTTCCAATCTTTCGTAGGGCCGTCGCAAACACGGCCGCCGGAACCGCCCGACCGAGCTGCACGTTAGCGTCATCGGCATGGATGGCGAAAGGAGAGCCAGCTGTGCATTACCCAACTCGACGAGTCACGAAGGCACTGGCGAGCCTAGTCGTCGTGGCGGGGTTCGCCCTCGCTGCGGCCCCGCCGGGCCGCGCGGCTTCGATCGGCGAAGGAGTGACTGAGAAGCAGATCCTCAGCGAGAAGCCGCCCAATGTCCCGGGCAAGACTCTCACTGTCATTCAGGTGAATTACCGCCCCGGCGGCTTCTCGGCGCCTCACCGCCATCCTGCCTCCGCCTTCGTCTTCGCCTATGTCCTCTCGGGCACTGTCCGCTCCCAGATCGAGGGCGAACCCCTCCGCGTCTACGGCGCCGGCCAGAGCTGGACGGAGCCGCCCAACTCCCACCACGTCGTCAGCGCCAATGCGAGCAAGACCAAGCCGGCGCAGCTGCTCGCCTACGTCATCGCCGATGACGGCGTCCAGGTCACGGTCTACGACATTAGCGCGACACTGCGTCAACGCGGCAGGCAGCGTTAGTTCTTACTCGTTGAAAGGGCGATGTCCGCTTTTTGGGGTAAAGCGGACATCACACGGACATGCCTTGATGTCTGCTTTTGACCCAAAGCGGACATTCAATGTCCGCCCGAACCTCCGCCGCCCCCGCCATGTCCTTCAAGGAATACATAGTTCTCCCAGCTTCGCATTCGCAGCAGAATCTTACGAAGCAGAGAAAGATGGTGCCAGTGCTCCGTGTAAATTGCGACCTGAGCTTTGGAGCCAAGCGGTATCTGATAATCGCTCATGTCATCGGTAATATCGATGATGGCCACCGCACGACCAGCTGCCGTCCGTGTTTCAGGTTCGATGAGCGTCGGTGAAGTGGACAACTGCCCAGCCGCGATTGCAGGCACTACGGAGCGCACCTTGGCCTTGAATACGCGACCTGGGACCGCGTCAAAAGCGACCTCCGCCTCGTCGCCTGCATTGACCCGTTGCAAGGCATTTTGATCGAACGCTGCCGCCAACTCCTGATCACTCTTGCCGGTATTGACGAACGTCATGGCGGTTCGAAATTGCGCAGGAACGACGTACATGCCGGGTCGCAAGGAGACCTGGGTCACAAATCCCGGTCCCGCCGCACGGATCGTTGTCTGGTCGAGATCGAACTGGGCATCGGCAAGTTCTGCACGCCGCTGCGCCACCGTGGTGTTCACACCGCCGACGTTTGCCGTATAGGCGAGGCGCGCGCGCTCCTGTTCGGCTTTCGCCGCCAGGGTTTGTTTTGCAGCGTCCAGGTTTCGGGTGTAGGTGTCGAGGGTTGCCTGGGCGATGACGTGCTTTTCAAACAGTTGGCTCTGACGATCAAAGTTCTGCTGCGCCAGCTGGAACTGCGCATCCGCCCTTCCGGCCGCTGCGGTCGCTTGGTCGAGCGAGGCTTTGAGTTCATCGACTTTCTGCTCGGCTTCCGCAAGTGCGGCTTTCTTCTCGTCAACGATGTATTGAAACGGTTTTGGGTCGATACGGAAAAGGACGTCGCCTTCCTTGAGCGGTGTGTTCGCCCGAACCGGCACTTCGATCACGCGCCCCTTCACGGTGGGCAAGATCGGGGTCAGCGCGAAGTAGATGCGCGCGTTGGTCGTGAAGGGGTGATTGTAGTTCATGGTCAGCAGCAAGAGCGCGATGCCCAAGATTCCGCCCAACGCGGCGGTGGAGAGCGACCATTGGTTCACCGGTATGCGAAAGAGCTTGAAGATAACAACGCAAATCGAGACGTAGATGAGAACGAGCAGGATTTCCATGACTAGCCTCCAATGCTCGCTCTTCTTTCCAGCTCCGATATGCGGCGGCGCAGATCGTCTATTTCGCTTGCGCTGACGTTTGGCATTTCACTTGCGCTGATGGGTGGCGCGGCATCTTTTTCGGAAAAGCCCCAACCGCGTTCCGGGCGGTATGCCATTGCCCAAATCCACAGGAACGGCCACAGCACATGCAGGGTGAACAGGCTCACCCAGCCTGCGGCATGGATCGCGTCCACATGCGGATGATGGCGCTTTTCAGCAATTTGAGCCGGAATGTCATGGATTGCGATGATCCCATAGAAGATGATCACGACGACAAAAATGAGTAACCCAAGTGCGAAATAGTTCAGGAATGGATCGCCTAACATTTTGCGTCAACTCCCTCACTCTTGAACTGCCTTATCGTTCTTCAGGACGACGATTATTTCAAAACGGGGGCCATCGCAGCCTTGATTAGGATCAAGAGCGAAAGAAATGATGAGGTTGAACGCAATTGTTTTTGCTTTGGCCTTCGCCTCATTGGCACAGGCTATGCCGCTCGCGCCGCTCCAGCAGCCGGACGGAAGGGTCATTACTGTCCGCGAAGCATGTGGCGCGGGAATGCACATGGTAAATGGTACCTGCGTGAGAACTCACGCTCGCCGTGCGGCCAGCAGGTGCGCTCGCGGAGTGACTTGCTAGACCATAAACCGATAGCGCGGCTAACCGCCACGTCCGCTTTTGGCACAAAGCGAACATTGCGCGGCTGAGTTCCAATGTCCGCTTTTGGGGGTAAAGCGGACATTGAGTGGACGCCAATGTCCGTTACGAAACTCATGGACGTTTGGGGTTGTCGGCTAAGTCAAAGAACGCGCCGAGGCCGACCACCATTCTATGATCGGCCCCGACTTGTCACCGTAGCGTGTAGGAGGGCGCTACGATGACCAATTCATCAAACTACGTCGCGCACTCCGGCATCATCGCTGGGGCGAAAGTCGTCACAACATTGATGCTCTGGTCGGCTCTTTAGAGCGCCAATCACTGAGCTGGACGGTTGGTCCCAAAAACAAAGCCAGTAGCCGGGCAAAATTGGTTCCAGCCGGTCGAATAGTCAAAGGTCGGGTAGCAGCCGGCAGCGCCCAAACCGAAACCATAGCCGCCCATACCGGGGGCTGCGTTATAGAGAGGACGATTCCAGCCCCAACCTCCCCAGCCGCCGCCCCAAGCTGCGCTCGCGTAGAGAGGACGATTAAAGCCCCAACCTCCCCAGCCGCCGCCCCAACCGCCGTAGCCTGCGCCATAGTAACCGGCTCCGGCAGTAGCTGCTCCGGCAGCGACCGCGCCAGCCGCAGCTGCACGAGCAACGGGGTGACGGCCGAGATTGGCACCGACGCCATAGGTGCGGCGCATCGCGCGGCGATGAACGCCAGCAACCGAGCCGGGAGTGAGCGGCCGGCCGATGACGGCATGGGCCTTTGAGACCGTGGGCGTGACACCATCAAAGGTGAAAGGCAGCGCAGTGCAGAGCACCGCCGTGGTAATGAGAAGCTTCTTCATGGAGTCCTCCTCCATTCATTGCCCCTCATCGTCCTCTGGTCCGTTTTTAACTGACGACCGGGCCTCTTTTCATTGATTTTGATCAATCGATTTATGGCAATGGAACTCGGCCTCGATGGGGTGCTCATCGACTTTGAGCCGGTCTGGCACGCAGCGCGGCGCGAGGTCGTTGTAACTCAACCGGATCCGCACCGTGGGTTTCGGGTAGATGAACTTGGGCCAGACGTTCCACGCCAAACTGGACAGCGCGATGACGGCCGAGAACAAGCTGATGACCAACGCCCAATCGGCGGTGTGCATCTCCACCTTGCCCTCGCGAATTCGACTAACTGCCGCTGCCGACCGCCAGCGCGGCGCGGTAAGACGCTTGCGCTAATCGGATCACGAAACTCAGGACGGATGCCAGAGCACCGGGGAGATGACAACGAACGAACTCGCGCACCTCGAGACCTTATTGCACGCTCTCGATGCTTCGCCCCGCGCCCTATGCCGGGACGTTGCGGCGATTGGGAGATCGGCGGCAAGCAGGGCCACGTCTATGCCGACGGCGACGGTTGGCTGATCGTGGTCGCGACCGCCGAGTCACCCCGGCGCTGGACCAATGTGAAGCATCGCCTTCGCCCGTTCTGCCGGATCACCCAAGACGGCGACGACGAAGGCTGCCTGCATCTCGACCGGTTGCCAGCGCAGCACCAAGCCGATCTGATCCGAGAGGCCATCGGCGTCAGGCGTAAGCGGAGCATGTCACCCGCAGCATTGCAGCAGGCGCGGTCAGCGCTAGAGCGGGCGAGAGCCGCGTAAAAACGGCCTCTAATGGTCAGGCATGGCAACTATTACGTCGTCGTCACGCCAAGCCAAGCAAACGTGTTTGCCTCGATCTCAAACAAGACCGCCACCGGTTTCAACGCATCGAACGCCGTAATGATACCGCCGCCGCCGCCGCCTTGATGAGCGAATAAATCTATGGCCTTCTCGATATCTTCGTCGTTATTTGCGGCACCGTCTGTGATCTCTCTCCGAAAGTGGACTCAATGCAACTTGATGAAAGATCCGGCATCGCAGACGGCGTAATCGAACCATGCCTGCTACTATCTGAACGATAGCGCGGCGCGCCGATCTTTATATTCGTCTGCATTCCTCACTGACAGCGCTAGCCGTGCCGGCAGCAGCGCAAGCAACCTCGGCAATAGGCGATTACGGCAGGGATTTGCGTCCAGCGAAATGGGGTTCCGGGGCCACTGCAAAGCAGCAATCCGGAGCCCGCGAATGTCCGCTTTGGGTCTGCGAGCGCGGTGGGGTCACCGGCGATGCGCTCGACTTTGCGCTGGAAACGACCCGCTCCAAAAAATCCGACGTTCGTGACCAGTTGATGTCGCTCTTTGTTACGCTTGATCCGTGCGCAGTTACGCCGGTGGGGGTCAGTTCCCATCTTGTTGGGAAGTTCAGAAATTTAGATCAGTGCAAGGCGGCTGCAGCTTAGATCTGAGTCTCACGAGAGGAATCTATTGGTACTGTACATACACGGGCGAGCGGAGATGGCGCGGCTTGAGGACAGCAGAACTTACAGCGTGACCTGGCAGCAACGTGGTGAGTCGTTTGAGGCAGCATCGTCAATTGACTTCCGATAACGCGCATTCTCCGCCCAAATTGTGTCTCTCTCCAATGCGAATGGCTCGTCTTTAGGTTGGGCTTCACCGACCTGTTGCATACGCCGGAGCGGACCGGCGGCGATCGTCCCGAACCTCAGGCCGCGATCTTGACGGTCGAGGCCCGGTAGATTTCGTCAATCGAATCGGCGAGCGCCTTGTCGAACTCCGCGTCGTTCATCGAACGCCTGAGATCCTGTGCGAGCGCGCGCGAGAAGCTTGCGATCATGCCATGATTCTCTGCCAGGCGTTCGCAAGCCTCGTCCCGCGTAAAGCCGCCAGAGAGCGCGACCACGCGGACTACCCGCTTGTGCTCGATGAACGGCGCATAAAGGTCCGGCGTGCTCGGAATCGTCAATTTGAGCATCACCTTGCGCCCCTCCGGCAGCGCGTCGAGCCTCTTCGTGATCTCCGCAAGAAGGATCGCCTCGGCGCTCGCCTTGTCCTGGCTCTTGATCGAGACCTCGGGTTCAATAATTGGCATCAGCCCGTGCTTGGCAATCTGGTCGGCGATGTCGAACTGCTGCTTAACGACGGCGGCGATGCCCTCCCGCGACGCCAGGTTGATGAAGGAGCGCATCTTGGTGCCGAACACGCCGCGCTTAACCGCGCGTTCGAGCAGCGGCTCGACGTCCGGCATCGGCTTCATCAGGCTGACGCCGTCCTTTTCCGCCGCCAGGCCCTTGTCCACCTTGACGAAGGGCACCACGCCCCGGTCCTCCCACAAATAGGTCGGAACCGGCTTGCCCTTCACCTCGCCGTCCATGGTGCGCTCGAACAGGATGGCTCCGAGGACCTTTTGTCCGTTGAAGGCGGGCGAGGTGATGATGCGCACTCTAAACTCGTGCATGAGCTTGAACATCTGCACCTCGCCGCCATAGGCGCTGTCGGGAATGCCGTAGAGACGCAGCGCCGCGGGGGTCGATCCTCCGCTCTGGTCGAGCGCGGCGATAAAGCCATCCTTGCTTAACATTTGCGCCATCATCCTGTTGTCGGCCATGATCGTCATCCTCTCTCGAGACCGCCGGTTAAATGGGGCAAGGTGCCGCCGCCAAGATCGAGCCCGCGATCAACCTGTCACGTCCAGAAGCAATCTTCAGTTTACCATCGAAGCTCACGCGCGCCTGCGGGCTCACCTCCTACTCCCTGGAAGTGACAGACTGATTTCGACCAACTCGGCAAATACGCCGCCCGGCTGCGAGAGGGGCTTCAAAAGTTGGGCGCGGAGATTGCCGCGCGCGGCCGGGGCAGCCGTTCACTCGCCCCTTAACTTTGCTCACTTCGATGCCGTTCGCGTCCGTCACGTCGCTCAGCGGTCGAGGGTAATGCCACGGTGATTTAGACCCGTCGTCTGGCCGCTGCGCTCTGTTTTCGGTAGCGACCCTCGCGCGAATCGCCCCGCGCGGATCGCAGTCTATAACCCAGGGTCTTTTCAATGCGCCCCAGGTCTTGACCGAGACGGGTCAAAATAAGTTTGCGCTCTTTGCCGCGAGGCATTTCGTCGCCAAAGAGCCTGAAGATCAGGGGATAGGCGGCCTCGCGAACTCTTCTAATCGCCACCTCGGCAGCCTCGGTTTCCAGGCGACGCAAGCCTCCCCGATCCACAAACGCTTGCGGGTTCTCGCCTACTGGAGGACAACCAAGCTCGGCAATGCGCGCGCGAGCCAAACTCAAAATGATCGAAAAAGCCGATGAGAATGAAGCTCCCCTACGAGCGGCGTGGTCGTTCATGTGTGGCGCTCCGGACTGATCGAGTGATTGCGACAAAGTGATCGCCAGCCCTTTTTCGGGCTGACGAGGCCCATGGCCTCAGCATAGTCGGAATAATCCGGATCGGCGCTGTGAGCGCCCTGGTCGAGGATGTCGCGATGCTCCGCGATGAATGCGACCGGGGGGTAGATCCGGTGCGATAAGATTGTCTTTGGCCCATAGCCGAAAACCGCCGCGGAAGGCATTCGCATTGTGGCCCGCGCGACAATGCGGAGGTAGTGCGTCAAGCTTCCTTACGTTGCCTCCTCCGATCACTGTCTCGTCGGGCCGCAGCGCGGCACTGAGACGCTCCACGACATCGGCCACGCGCCGTCGCCACTTCTTCTTACCGTTACGTTCCAATCCGGCGCGTCCCACGTAGCTCTCATAGGTGGCTTTCTTGTAAGGCAGATGGCCGAGCTCCATAGGCTCTAACTCACCATCGACGATCAGGGCAGTGCCGAGTCCCGTACCCAGGCCCAGAAACAGCATTTTCCCACCCTCGTAACTGCCTATCGCTTGCAAGGCAGCGTCATTGACGACTTTCACGGGGCGACCAAATGCTGCGGCGAAATCGAATTCGACCCAGCCATGTCCCAAGTTGATGGGTTCCGCAGTCGGACGGCCTTGCAAGACCGGCCCAGGGTAGCCGATCGACACCACGTCATACCTCCAATCGGAAGCAAGCTTCTTCACGCCCAAGACCATCTGGCGAGGGGTGAGTCCCGGTCCCGACAGAAACGACCGAATTTCTGTTTGCGTGCTCGCAAGGATCTTCACCGAAGTGCCGCCCACGTCGACGACCAGCACGCTCTTGTCAGACGGTACCACTGCAAGCGCGTCCTTAATCAAGGATGCCACCGCGGCATCCGGTTGAGTTTGCCGAGATGTTGCGCGATTGCGGTTGGCGGGTGGCGATGACTTAACGGTCACAGCAGCTAGCGGACCTCTTCATAGCAGATCTGGATTTGAGTCACGTTCATGAAGTCCCAGTAACTGTCGTCATCATCGCTGCTTTCTGGCAGAGCCGCGTTCGGGCTAATTCACTAGCCGGCAGTGAATATCATCTCCCGCTGACCGGGCGGGCAGCGGATGGGTTCTGCTGGGTCAGATGGATTTCTTCCGTTTCGTGGTGGATCAGAAGGGATTCGCCCTCACATAGAGCGTATTCAACCTTGTCGAGACCTATTTCAACTTTCAGCCTTTGTCCGCGGTACGTTACATGAAATTGAAGCACAGCATTTTCCTCAGGTGCGCGACGTGGCCAGAATGACAATGTCCCGTCATTGTCCCGCATCCCGCCGAACCCGTAGGTAAGCACCATCCAGGTACC
>Ga0306926_10010353_pt1 | contig 10302 bp, 9 predicted proteins | sample flu12Cox44000178_FD_203759 | JGI IMG/M metagenome (GOLD analysis project Ga0306926, IMG submission 203759) | Lab enrichment of tropical soil microbial communities from Luquillo Experimental Forest, Puerto Rico - flux8day.12C.oxic.44.000.178 (v2)... | ecosystem: Environmental > Terrestrial > Soil... | reverse complement strand
CTCGATGTCGAAACCCGTGGCCGTCCCGTTCTCCATCAGCTCGAACGGCGGATCGGGATAGGCCGACTCGACAACAAGCGTTCCAGGGTTCAGGGTGAGAGGCATCCGAATGACCTTATGGCGCGGTTGCGCGTTGTAACGAATAGGCCGGATCCAGGAATGCCGCTAATGGGCCTTGCGGAGAATTTCGTCAACATTTGACTCCGTTCGGTGTGCTCGGAAATCACAGACAAAACGGAGAAGGCGAAGTTGAGCAACGTCCGGAAGGAAACCGACAGCCTTGGCGAGGTCGATGTGCCTGCCGACAAGCTGTGGGGTGCTCAGACCCAGCGCTCGCTCGAGCATTTCAGAATCGGCCAGGACCTGATGCCGCGCGACATGATCACCGCCTACGCCATTCTGAAAAAGGCGGTGGCCAACGTAAACCATGCCGACAAACGGCTCGACGGCTCCCGACATCGACTGATCATTCAAGCCTGTGACGAGATTCTCGCCGGGCAGCATGACGACATGTTTCCGCTGCACGTCTGGATGACCGGCAGCGGCACGCAGTTCAACATGAATGCGAATGAAGTGATCTCCAATCGCTGCTGCCAGCTGGCGGGAACGCCGCTCGGGAGCAAGAGGCCGGTTCATCCCAACGATCATGTCAACATGGCGCAGTCCTCCAACGACACGTTTCCTTCCGCCATGCACATTGCTGCGGCAGTCAATGTGAAAGCGCGGCTCGCTCCTGCCGTGCAGGCGCTGCGCGATGCGATCGCCGCCAAGGCCGTGGCGTGGAAGGACATCATCAAGATCGGCCGCACCCACATGCAGGACGCTACCCCGCTTACGCTTGGGCAGGAATGGTCGGGCTATGCCGCGATGCTCACAGACGACCTGGAGCGGCTTGCAGCGGCGCTGCCAGGCGTCTACCGCCTAGCGCTCGGGGGTACCGCGGTCGGCACCGGTATTCACACAGCGCCCGGCTTCGCAGAAGCCGCCGCCGCCGAGATCGCGAGACTGACGGGTCTGCCGTTCGTCACCGCCCCGAACAAGTTCGCGGTGCAGGGCGCGCACGATGCTCTGGTGCAGCTTTCCGGCACGCTGCGCACGCTCGCCGTGTCGCTCTACAAGATCGCCAACGACATCCGGCTCATGTCGTGCGGGCCGCGCGCCGGGTTCGCGGAGCTTTCGCTGCCGGAGAACGAGCCGGGCTCATCAATCATGCCGGGCAAGGTCAACCCGACGCAGGCCGAGGCGCTCACCATGATCGCGGTGCAGGTGATGGGCAATGATGTCGCGGTGGGTTTCGGCGGCGCGGGCGGTTACCTGGAGATGAACGTCTACAAGCCGCTGATGATCTTCAATATCATGCATTCGATCACGATCATGGCCGACGGCTGCACGAGCTTTTGCAAGTTTCTGGTCGAGGGCACGCAGCCCAATGAAAAAAGGATCAGGGAATACCTGGACCGCTCGCTGATGCTGGTGACCGCGCTCTCGCCGGGGATCGGCTACGACAAGGCTTCCAAGATCGCGCACTACGCCATGGACAACGACCTGACGCTCAAGGAAGCCGCTTTGCGGCTTGGTTTCGTGACAGAGGCCGAGTTCAACCACATCGTCGATCCGGCAAAGATGGTCGCGCCCTCTGCCGCCACAGAGGGATCAAGCTAGACAGATCGCTCGCTACGCCGTCGCCAGGATCAAGGAAGCGGGTACTTGCAGTTCACAGGACCGTGATTTGCTCTCGCAGCGGTGCTACGCGGTTGCCGTGCTTGCCAACGCTTCGAGCGCGCCGGCCATGGCATGGACCGCCGCCGCGGCTTCGTGGCCCAGAGCGTGTCGTTGCGCGAGCCAGCCCGGATCGTTGTACGCCAGCCAGGTCTTGTCTGCCCCGTCTTGCCAAACCAGCGCTTTCAGCGGCAGATCGATTCCGATTGTTTGAATCGCCTGCATGAGCGGCGTGCCGCCTTTGGCACTGCCGAAGATCAGGAGCTCGGTCGGCCGCAGCGGCAGCTCAACTTCTGCGGCGCCGGCCGCATGATCGATGCGGGCAAAAACGGTCATCCCCCTTGCCTTAACGGCGGCCTCGAGCCGGTTCATCGTCTCCCTAGGCCCGTGGCTGCTCGGTCGCCTCGTCAATCCCACTACTGCCATGGCTGCGCTCCGCGTAAGCAATATGCCGGTCGATAACAGCCATCTTACCATGCGATATGGACAACGCGCTTGATGCCGGCCGAGCTTGTGACATCCCTGTAGCCCGGATTGCGCTCGCGCAATCCGGGGTGTGTGCTCCCGGATTTCGCTGCGCTCAATCCGGGCTACGAGCTACGAGCAGCTCTCCTGATTGGAAGGCCGGGTCGGTGCTGGCTATTTTCCGATGCGTTCGGGAAAACCCGCGCCACGCTTGCCCTTTCCAAGATGCGATCCGGCGGTTGTTGTTCCCTCGCTCTCCGACGCCGAGCGCTGCTTCGCCTGGTCGCGCGCCAACCGCAATGCTCTCAGGCGAGCGGTCTTTTCCCGCATCGCGCGTTCCCTGGCCTGATATTCCTCCCGGGCTTTCGATTCTTCCCGATGTGCGTCTTGCTTCTTGAATAGTGCCTCGGCCTCAGCGTAGTTGCGGGCATGATCCGTCAACATGATCGAACCTTTGTTCCTCTTCAGCATGCAGCATTAATCACTGCCTGCTCAGTGAGCGATTGCTGATGCCGTTAGTGGATTGATATGGCAATGCGTAGCTGCAAAAATCGTTCCAGGGCGAGCCGGATACTCTTATAGATACATAGCGACTCGCCATCGACAGTATGAACCAGTGACTACTGGAACTTTTTTGATTCAGGCGCGTTCTCCGGGTCTCAATCTCCCAACACAATTGCAAAGGAGTGACCAGATGAACTGGGATCGCATTGAAGGCAACTGGAAGGAGTTCAAAGGCAAGGCGCAGAAGCAGTGGGGTAAGCTGACCAACGATGATCTGGAGGTGGTTAAGGGCGAGCGCACCGAACTCGCCGGCCGGCTGCAGCAGCGCTACGGATACGGCAAGGATCAAGCCGACCGGGAAATCGATGCCTGGCTGAAGGACGTCCACTAAATCTCGTGTGCTCCCGCGCGCAGGCCTCCATCCTCGCAGCTGCGCGCGGGGTTCCCGGGGATTTCAAAGCTCGTTTTATTTCTTCAATTCGACTTGGCCGGTGCGGGCTTTCGCAGCGGAAGCACGCCCGGCCTTTGATGAACCAGCGACTGCACCACCGCGATCAGGTCGGCCAGGCCGTAGGGTTTCTTGAGCACGGTCGCATCCCGAAACGTCTCCGGCAGGCCGTCGCGCCCGTAGCCGGTCACGAATGCAAAGGGAATGTTTCTCCTGGTCAACATGGCCGCCAGCTCGTCGACGCGACGCCCGGCGAGATTGGCGTCGAGCAGGGCTGCATCGCACTCGGCTTGCGCGCTGAGCACTTTTGCGTCGTCCAGCGTGCCGGCGGTACCCACAACCTCGCATCCTGCATCGGCGAGACTGGATTCCAGCTCCATCAATACCAGTGCCTCGTCTTCGATGACGATGATGCGCTTGCCGTCGAGCGCTCGTGCAACATTGACCGCCCACATCTCTCCTCTTTGATCGGTGCGGTGAGGCACGGCGAATGCCGCCGTTTCGTGAGCGTGCTCCGGAAGCGGAAAGCTTATCCTGGCGGTCAGACCCTGCGAGTCGTAGCGGCTGGAGCATTCTCCCCCTGCGGCCTGCACCGTGCGCTCGATCAGAGTGACACCGAATCCCTTGTGGCTTGGGGCGGAAACTTGCGGTCCCCCCGTTTCGCTCCATCGTATCTCGAGGTTTCTTTGGCCGTCTGTGCATACCTCCCATTCAACCGACAGCCGTCCCTCAGGAGCGGACAAGGCGCCGTATTTGCGGGCATTTGTCGCAAGCTCATGCAGTACCAGCGCCAGATGCACCGCGGCCTGCGGTTCCAGCACCAGGGCTGGTCCCCGGCAGGCGACGCGGCTGTCGTCTGCGCCACCGAGCAGAACCTGATCGCGCACAAGCTGGAGCACGTCGGCGCCCTGCAGCCTTGTCTGCGTGAGCAGATCATGTGCGCGGGCAAGCGCCTGAACGCGTCCGTTGAAACCGGACACAAAGTCATCCGGGCTTCTGGCATGGCGCAGCGACTGGTTCGCCATTGCCTGGACGATGGCCAGCGTGTTCTTGACGCGATGATTGAGCTCCTCGAGCAACAACTGCTGCAGCGCTTCAGCCCGCTTGCGCTCGGTGATATCGCGGGCGATCTTGGCGGCCCCGACCACCCTGCCGAACCGGTCACGCAACGGGGAGAGGCTGAGCGAAAGATCAATACGGCGACCATCCTTTGTCAATCGAACGGTCTCGTAGTGATGAATGTGCTCGCCGCGCTGCAGCCGCGCGATGATCTCTTTTTCTTCGTGATGCCGCTCAGGCGGGATAATGCGCAGGATCGACTGGCCGATTATCTCGTCCGGCGCGTAACCGAGCAGCCGCGTCGCAGCGGCATTCCACGAAGTGATGCATCCATCAATGGTCTTGCTGATGATCGCGTCGTCGGAGGCGGTCACGATGGCGGCGAGCTTGTCGTGCTCCAGCTCGTTGCGGTTTTGCTCGGTGATATCCACCAGCAGATTGATCGCGCCGGTGATCCGGCCGGACGCGTCGGTCAACGGCGTCGGATAGGGAGCAAACCGGATCTGGGTGCCGTCCGGCCGCTCGGCTATTGCCTCCGCTCCCCGTATGGGCCGACCCTCCTTCAGGGCAATCGCCATTGGGCATTCTTCGTGGGGCATCGGTCGCCCGTCGGGCCAATAGAGCTGCCACGAGTCGCACCACTGGGCGGTCCCAATCTGCGGACGGTATCCCCACAGATCGGCCGCGGCTTGATTGTAAAAGGTGAGGCGCCCTTCGGCGTCTGTCATGTAGACGGCCGCCGGCAGCAGCTCCAGCAAATCAGTCGAATTGGGCATAAGAAAATTCTCCCAGCCGGATAAAGCATGTCCCCATGCCTCCGGTTCCGCAATGGGCAAAGAAATGCAATGCGCTTGATCGGACGGGTGCGACAATTTGCTCCTCGCGACAGGGCAAGGCGCTGAGCGCGGCTTGAGCGGATTGAGCGGATCGCGGCTCAGGCTAAAGACGCAAGGAGCATTCTCAGCCCCCGTTGGTAACAACGATTAGTTGCATTCAAACATCTCGCAGTTCCCCCGGAATGCGCTGCATCAAAGATCAAAGAATGGCTCGGAACAGAGCGCGGCCTTTGCTCGTTCCCTTTGTCGGGAGATGGCGCGGGACGGGAAACAGCAACAAAGAACCAAGAGGAACCTTCGGATGAGGCAGAAACTGTTACTAAGCACGGCTGCGTTGTTGGCGGGAATCGCCATGGCGTCAGCTCAAGGAACCGGCGGCGGCATGACCGGCGGTACAGGGGGCGGCATGACGGGCGCTGGCAAGAACGCAGGAAGCACCGCCGGCCATGAGCGACAGCCCTCGACGCAGGGCCGCAGCGAGCAAGGCGCGTCGCAGCAGCAGCGCGCGCAGGAGCAGGCAAGGCCGGGGCAATCCCAACGCAACGATCAAAGCGGACGGCGGAAACAAACCACCGGCCAGGCAGGCGAGCGGAACTCCGGCCATGCCACTCAGGCTCAACCCAGGTCGTCATCGGGTGGCAAGGAGCAAGAGCGGACGACAGGCCAGAGCCAGCGCCAGCCCGAAAACAACATGAGCCAGACACAGAAGGGGCAGCCCGACCGGACCCAGGGCCAAGCTCAACAACATGAGAACAACATGAGCCAGACCCAGAAGGGGCAGCCAAGCCGGACCCAGGGTCAAGCTCCGCAACATGAGACAGCGGGGCAGGCTCCTGGACGCGAACAGGGTCAATTCCAGTCGCCACGGCAAGGTCAGCCGCAACAGGCCCAGCGACAATCCGAGGGCGGCAGGATGGCGCTGTCATCCGAGCAGCGAACGAAAATCCGGGAAACCGTCCTGGCGGGCAACAATGTGCCCCGCGTGGATAACGTGAGCTTCGCGGTCCGCGAAGGCACGGTCGTACCCGGCAACGTGCGCGTGATGGAAGTTCCCGACACTCTCATTGCGATTTATCCGGAATGGCGCGGCGACGAATATTTCGTCGTGCGTGACGAGATCGTGATCGTCGATCATGACCGCCGGATAGTCTCGGTGCTGCCGACTGGCTCGTCGGGTGGGCCGACCGAAGCGCGGGGGTCAGGCGCCATGAATCTCAGCAAGGAGCAGATCAGGGACCTGCAGACCACGCTTAGTCGGCAGGGCTTTGATATTGGGGAAGTCGACGGAAGGCTCGGTCCGCGGACTGAACGGGCCCTGATGGAGTTCCAGAAGCGCCAAGGCCTGCAGGCCACCGGGCATATTGGCCAGCGAACGGTTGAGGCGCTCGGGATCAATGCCGGCGGTCAACAGGGCAACCGAAGCGAGCCTTCCAGCACCGGTCAGGCCGGCTCATCGACGCAGCAGCCGTCGGCAAATCCCAGGACGGGGGCCGGCTCGCAGGGCGTGCCGGGTGCCAGAGAACCTTCCACCTCAGGGCAGTCCGGCCGTCCGATGCAGCAAGCTCCGGCCAACCCCGGCGCCAGCTCCAACCCCGGTACTGCTCCCAACGCGGGCGCAAATCCGCAGGGCGGCGCGGGCACGCAGTTGCGAGAGCGCGGAAAGTAACGCTGAAGCCTCCTCCCAGCTTTCATGAACATGACTCAGCCCCGCTTCGGCGGGGCTGTTCCTTTGCCGAAAGGCGATCAGGCACCCTCGTTACCGCCGGCGAGGAGCTGAGCCAGCCGCGGCAGAAGTAAGCTTGCTGCGGCGACGCGTAAGGTCATGGCTGTGCCCTCTGACCGCGTTCTTTTGCTGACCTCCAGCGATTACGGCCGATAAGAACAGCTCGGAAGCGATTTGGGCTCTGCAAAGGAACAACTGATGCCGGGATGGGTTCTCTCACTGAGAGGCGTCCTGATGATGCGACCTGATCATGCCTGGATTTTTTTTCACCGTGCTGCTGTCGCTCGCATTGGCAATGTCGATACCGCCGCAGCGGGCGGACTCACACGCGGCCACTGCTTCGGAACAATCGCTCGCGCGGTGAATTTCCCTGCACGATGGTGCAGACAGCACAGGATGGAGTTCGATGAAAAATTTCGTTGTTTTGGCGGCCGTGCTGATGGCGCTCTCGGGCATGGCGGTGCCTGCATCGGCCAAAGGCTGCCTCAAGGGAGCCGTCGTGGGAGGCGCGGCTGGTCACTATGCCGGCCATCATGGCGTGCTCGGCGCCGCGGCCGGCTGCCTTGTCGGACGCCACTACGCGCACAAGCACGCGCGCGCACAGCAGAATTGGGCAAACACCAATCGATTCTGAGATGACGCCCGCCCCGAATTGGGTGCCCGCAAGAGTGTGGTGGCCGGCGCTTGTGCAAAGCGCAATTGAATGAAAGCAAGGCAGATCGCGCGCCGTTCCTGGGTCGATCTGACGGCGCGAGCGGGTTACGTCGCAAGAGGGCTGGTGTTCATCATCGTGGGTACGTTCGCCGGCCTGGCAGCGATCGGTGCCCTTCGAGCAGTGGCTGGTGGGCGCGATGGGTATAGCCTTTGTTGCCGCCGGCATTGGCGTTGCCGTGACCGGGCTGCGCGCCGACTTCAATCGCCGGCTCGGGGTGAGCGAAGAGAAACGGCGGATCGTAACCGATCTCGGCATCGCCGGCTTTTTGGCGCGCGCCTTCGTGCTTGCGATGATAGGGATCTTTCTTCTGTTCGCCGCCATTCACGCGAGGTCGAGCGAAGCAAAAGGACTGGCCGGAGCGCTCACCGTCATCCAGCAGCAATCCTACGGCCCGGTCTTGCTCGGCATTACCGCCGCCGGGCTGATCGCTTTCGGTCTCTACGGGATTGCCGAGGCCGCCTACCGCAGAATTATGCCGCCCCGGCGCCTGGCATGAAACCTGGCGCCCGGCGCGGGCTGGCAGAAGCGCGCGCTACACGATCATGTGGGGGATAGCTCCAAAGGAGAGCGTTTCCGGCTCGCAAGATTATTGTTGCACCAGAGGAAGCGGCCAATAAAAAATCGCCGTGCGCTCACATGCCAGCTGTTTTTGGTTATCGCCCCGAGCGCAACGCCGCATTCGGAAATCCTAGCTGTGACATTTTTTGATATCGTCTGGAACAACACATTGACACGGCGCATTGAAAAAATGTGAGGCGCATGACGAGTTGCGCCATTTCAGGGCGTGACGAGAAATGCGTCTCGAATTATTGGACGAGCGGACCCGTTCGTTTGTTTTGGCTTTGATCGGTGACTCGTCAGGTCATCGAAAACCGAGACAACCGCACAGGGCAGAACAAGAAGCCGAAGCTCCCAGCAAGCAGCATGACGCGGTTCCCAGGCTGGCCGAAGAGCTGATCAACAACCTTTGCGCCGGTCACCCCTTGGGACCCATCTATCAGTTTCTGCTCAGGACATATGGCGCGCCGGCCAAGGCGAGAGCCGAGTTCGAGCGATATCTGGCAGGGAATTGGTCTTCTGAATGGACGGAAGCCGCACGCGTGGCCCTCGAGGAGTAACAGGGATGCGGCGGCAGAACCTAGCGGAGCTAAGCCCCTTTGACACGATTCGCTGCGCTGTCGAAGGCCCTGTAAAGCCGAGCCCCGGCATCGTGGGACCGGGGCTCGTCCACGGACCGCCCACGGTGTGGGTCACCGCGGCTCAGTTTGTCCCTCGAAACACAAATTGCGCCCGTCCAACCGTGGAATAGGCCGTACTCTCCAGCGCCGCTGCAACGAGACTAGGCGTGGGCAGTTACTTGGGCCGAACTGTGTTTCCAAGGCTGAGTCGAGAGGAGTGGGGACGGAGAAGGTTGAGGGATGAGACTCTTCCTACGCGCATGATGGAGCCTCCGCGTAAGCGCCGCGATGGAGAGGCCCAGCTCCAATCCTTGACGCCGCTGCGAGGAATTGCGGCGCTGTGGGTCGTGCTCTACCACTACGCCGTTATCTATTTTCCTTCGCTGCATCCGCAGACCTATACCCAGCTCCTCGGCAAAGGATATCTCGCGGTAGACCTGTTCTTCATCCTGAGCGGGTTTGTTCTCGCGCATGTCTACCGCGAGGCGTTTACTCAGGAGGTCAGCGGGAATTATCTGAAATTCCTTTTCGCACGCATTGCGCGGCTATACCCGTTACATCTGTTCGTCCTGGCCTTGTTCTTGACCACGGCTCTGGCCTCTCGCGCGGTCGAATATGCATCGTCCGGCATGGTCGCGCCGATCCCTTGGGAGGGCGCTCGGTCTTTGAGCGCACTCGTCGCCAACCTGTTCATGCTACAGGGGCTCAAGGCGAGTGAGCTCAGCTGGAACTATCCCGCGTGGTCGATCAGCGTCGAGTTCATGGCTTATCTGGCCTTCCCGTTCCTGGTGCCGCTCATCTTCCGGGCAGGCGTGCGCACGAAGGTTGCGCTCGCAATCGCTCTCTTGACCGCGCTCGCGTGGCTCGCCTTTTGGACAAAGGATGACTTCAACCAATGGGACGGTCCTCGGACGCTCCTGAGATGCCTGCCCGAGTTCACCGCAGGAATGCTTCTTTATGATCTTTACCTCCGGCGTTCATGGCCATCCTGCTTGCAACGGGATTGGCTCTTCCTACTCATCCTGGGAAGCTTGCTCCTTCTGCTGCATATTGGCGCTGCCGACCTGCTGATCATTCTGCTTTTTCCCGCTGTCGTGATGGCTGCGGTTAGTAACACTGGCTATGTCGCCGGCCTCGCCAACACGCGCCCGCTGGTATGGCTCGGCAATATTTCCTACTCGCTGTACCTCATACACGGCTTCGTTCAATTCCTGATGACGAAGCTTCTGAGCGCAGTTCCACTTGCAAGCCCCGCGAACATGTCGCCCATCACCGCGCTGGCACTTACCGGCGCCATGCTATGCGCGAGCTTACTACTCGCAACCGCTACGTATTTTGCAGTGGAGCAGGTTGGTCGCCGTTATCTCCGGAATGTATTCGGCGTGCCAACTCAGAGCACGGCGAGGCAGTTGCGGGCTAGAGAATATACCGACGAGAAGATGGACCGCAAAATAAAGCCAGGCACTGTTCAAAACCGGAACCTTGCAACGTAATGACAGCGCGGCGGGATATCGACACATGTGCAGGTTGTGGCCATCCTCCTCCCTTCTCGAAGGCCCAAGCGTCACCGTCGCAGTCTAACGTCCAAATAACGCAGCCGTTGTGGAAAACTATTGTATCTCCCCAATTCTTGGCAGGCCGCGGTACTTTTGCGC
>Ga0306926_10010344_pt1 | contig 10306 bp, 8 predicted proteins | sample flu12Cox44000178_FD_203759 | JGI IMG/M metagenome (GOLD analysis project Ga0306926, IMG submission 203759) | Lab enrichment of tropical soil microbial communities from Luquillo Experimental Forest, Puerto Rico - flux8day.12C.oxic.44.000.178 (v2)... | ecosystem: Environmental > Terrestrial > Soil... | reverse complement strand
CGCCGACGAGCCGGTGTCGATGCTCGACGTCAGCGTGCGCGCCGGCATCCTCGCCCTGATGCGCGAGGTGCGCGACGACATGGGGCTGAGCGCGGTCTACATCAGCCACGACCTCGCCCTGGTGAAGTATCTCTGCGAGCGCACGCTGGTGATGTATCTCGGCCGCATCGTCGAGGACGGCCCGACCGGCGAGATCGTGCGCCGGCCGCGCCATCCCTACACCCAGGCGCTGGTCGCCGCCGTGCCGGTGCCCGATGCCGACCAGTCGCGCTCTCCACTGCCGATCAAGGGCAACGTGCCCGATGCGCGCGATCCGCCCTCGGGCTGCGCCTTCCGCGACCGCTGCCCGCACGCCTTCGCGCGCTGTGCGGAAGAGACACCGTCTCTCAGGCCGCTGGCCGACGGCCATCGCGTGGCTTGCCACCTCGACTTTGTGCCACACTGACGGGCAAAGCTTGGGGGAACGACGATGTCACAGGCGACCGTGGGCATTCAGGGCGTTGGACAGGCCGATCTCGACAGCGGCATGCGCCGGCGCGCCATCATCTCGTGCGCGCTGGGCAATTTCGTCGAGCTGTACGACTTCCTGATCTTCGGCCTGTTCGCCGCCCAGATCGGCGCCAATTTCTTCCCGGCCAGCAATCCCACCACGCCGCTTCTGTCGGCCTTCGCCACCTACGGCGTCGGCTTCCTGATGCGGCCGGTCGGCGCCATCGTCATCGGCGCCTACGGCGATCGCCGCGGCCGCAAGTCGGCGCTGATCCTCACGGTCGGCCTGATGGCGGCTGCCACGGCGCTCACCGGCCTCATTCCCTCCTACGCCTCGATCGGCATCGCCGGCCCGATCCTGCTGATCCTGTGCCGGCTGGTGCAGGGCTTCTCGACCGGCGGCGAATGGGGCGGCGCGGCGGCGTTCCTGGTCGAGTACGCGCCACCGGGCAAGCGCGGCCTCGTCGGCAGCTGGCATCAGTTCGCCGTCGGCCTGGCGCTCACGTCCGGCCTGCTCACGGCGGCGCTGCTGACCTCGCTGCTCGACAAGGAGGCCATGATTTCCTGGGGCTGGCGCCTGCCCTTCATCCTGGGCTTCGTGCTGGCGCCGGTCGGCCTCTATGTGCGGGCCCGGGTGTCGGAGAGCCCCGCCTTCGAGCGAACGAAGCAGCAGCAGGGCGTGGCGCGTAATCCGTTCAAGGATGCGCTCACCACCCAGGGCCTGCCGGTGCTCGCCGCCTTCGGCCTGGCGGCCGTCGGCACGGTGGGCAACTACACCTTCAACATCTACATGCCGACCTACGCCACCAAGCAGCTGCAGATCGCGGCCGGCACGGCGTTCTGGTCGGGCACCACCGCCGCCATCGTGCTCACCATCCTGACGCCCTTCTTCGGCGCCTTGTCCGACAAGGTCGGGCGCAAGCCGCTGGCACTCAGCTCGGCCATCCTGTTTGGCGTCCTGGCCTGGCCGCTGTTCAACTACCTTGTCGGGTCGCCCAACGGCACCACCTTGGTGATCGTGCAGTCGATTGCCGCGGCGGTGCTCGCCCTGTTTGCCGGGCCGTTGTGCGCCATCCTGTCGGAGCTGTTCCCGACCCGGGTGCGCTTCACCGCGCTGTCGATCGGCTACGGCATGTCGGTGACGCTGTTCGGCGGCTTTGCGCCGTTCATCGCCACCTGGCTGATCGAGGCCACCAAGAAGCCGGTGGCACCGGCCTTCTTCCTCATCTTTGCCGCGATCGTGAGTACCATCACGATCGCGCTCATGAAGGATCGAACCAATGCGCCCCTCGACTGATCCGGTCTGCGACCCCGTCACCCTGGAGATCGTGCGCGGGGCGATCCGCGCGGCCCAGGCCGAGATGGAAGCGCTGATCGAGCGCACCGCCATCTCCGCCTTCATCCGCGAGAAGAAGGATTTTTACACCGCCCTGTTCGACGCGGACGGCGTCATGGCGGTGGGCTCGAACCTGCCGGTGTTCGGCGACATCTGCGGGCCGGTGTTCCGCGACTTCGCGCCCGACACCATGAAGCCGGGTGATCTCTACTGGTACAACGACTGCTACGGCTCGCGCGGGGCGATCTCCCATTCCAACGACCAGGTGCTGGTGGCACCGGTGTTCCATGACGGCAAGCGCTGCGGCTTCGTCATGGGCTGGGCGCATTTTTCCGACATCGGCGGCATGCGCGCGGGCTCGATCAGCCCCGACACCTCGGACATCTTCCAGGAAGGCATCATCGTCCCGCCGACCAAGCTGATCGACGCCGGCGTCACCAACGAAGCGACGCTAAAGATCTTCTTCCGCAATTCGCGCTTCCCCGAGCAGAACATGGGCGACATGCGCGCGCTCATGGCCTCGGCGGCGCTGGGCGTGAAGCGCATCGAGGAGATCGTCGCCCGCTTCGGGGCCGGCGTGGTGGCCGATGCGCTCAGCCAGCTCGTCGCCCGCACCCGCAAGCTGGTGCGCACCAAACTCGCCGAGACCTTCGACTACGGCACGCACAAATTCACCGATGCGATCGACTCGGACGGCCATGGCAACGGCCCCTTCCACCTGCGGCTCGCACTGACGCGCGAGAAGAGCAAGAACGGCGAGGACAAGTTCATCTTCGACGCGACCGCCACCGACGACCAGTCGCCCGGTCCGGTGAACCTGCTGCTCAATCCCGACGTGCCGGGCACGGCGCTGTCGATGTTCTATCTCGGCGGCGATCCGGCGCAGGTCTGCAATGCCGGCGGCCCGCAGGCGCTCGACGAGGTCAAGCTGCGCGAGGGCTCGCTGCTGTGGCCCAAGTGGCCCGCCCCGCTCGGCATGCGCGGGCTCACCCTGATGCGCTTCCTCGCAGCGGTGAACGGGCTGATCAACGTCGCGGGCGGCAAGGCGCCGGCGGCGCACTCGGCCTATGTCATCTCCTTCATGCGCGGCACGTACAAAACGCTCGAGGGCAAGCTCGAGCCGTTCCTGATGTCGGACGGCATCGGCGTCGGCTGGGGTGCGCGCGCCACGGCGGACGGCACCGACGCCGTCTACTTCGTGGCGCAGGAGAACTACCCGGTCGAATTCCTCGAGACCGGCTACCCGGTACGGCTCAGGACCTACGGCATCCTCACCGATTCCTGCGGCGCCGGCCGCTGGCGCGGCGGCTGCGGCATCGTGCGCGAATACGACATCCTTGCCGAAGAGGCGATGCTGGCGGTGCGCGTCGACAGCGTGAAGAACCCACCCTGGGGCATGGCCGGCGGCATGGCGGGCGGCAGCGGCCGTGTCGTCGTCAATCCCGGCACCAACCACGAGCGCCAGCTGCAGCCGCTCTCCGACGGCAACATGCTGAAGCGCGGCGACGTGCTGCGCATCGAGACCGGCGGGGGCGGCGGCTACGGCCATCCCTTCGACCGGCCTCCTGCGAGCGTGCTCGACGACGTGCTGGGCGGCTTCGTCACCACCGGCGCGGCCAAGGAGTTTTATGGCGTCGCGATCGGTGACGACACCGTCGATCCCGACACGACACGCAAGCTGCGCGCCAAGCGTCCCGAGGTAAAAGCCTTCCACCGCCACACGTATGTCGACTCCCTCTCCTGAGTCAGCGCTTGCCGTCGCCGTCGATATCGGCGGCACCTTCACCGACATCGCCCTGCATGACGCTTCGAGCGGCCGGATCTGGCGCGCCAAGACGCCGTCGGTGCCGAGCGATCCGTCGCAAGCCTTCCTGACCGGCATTCGCCTGGCGCTGGAAGACGCCGGCCGCGCAGCGCCGTCGCTGAAGCGCGTGCTGCACGGCACCACCGTCGCCACCAACATGATCCTGGAGGGCAAGGGCGCGAAGGCCGCCCTGGTGACGACGCAAGGCTTCCGCCACGTGCTGACCATCGGCCGCCAGGACATTCCGCGCCGCGCCAATTACCTCGCTTGGGTGAAGCCGGAGCGGCCGGTGCCGGCGAGCCGCGTGTTCGAAGTGAAGGAGCGGATCGGCGCCGGCGGCGTGGTGATCGAGCCGCTCGACGGGGCGAGTGTCGAACAAGCCGCCGAGTCGTGCCGCAAGCTCGGCGTCGAGGCTATTGCGGTCTGCCTGCTCCATTCTTTCGCCAACCCAGAACACGAGCGCAAGGTCGCCGACATCCTGCACGCCAGGCTGCCGGGCGTGGCGGTGACTGCCTCGTCCGACGTGCTGCCGGTGGTGCGCGAGTACGAGCGCTCGCTGGCCACGGTGTTCAATGCCGTGGTCATGCCGGGTGTGTCGACCTACGTCTCGCGCCTGGAGCAGCGCCTCGACGAGGAGAAGGTGCAGGCGCCGCTCCTGCTGATGCAGTCCAACGGCGGCGTCGCGGGGGGCGCCACCATCCGCCGTGCGCCCGCGCTCACCGCCTTGTCCGGTCCGGCCGCCGGCGTCGTCGGCGCGCGCGACGTTGCCGCGGTGTGCGGCATCAAGGACGTGATCACCGTCGATATCGGCGGCACCAGCGCCGATATCTGCCTGATCAAGGACGGCCGTATTGCGCTGACCCAACAGGGCCATGTCGGCGAATGGCCGTTGCCGCTGCCGATGGTCGACATGGTGACGATCGGCGCGGGCGGTGGCTCGATCGCCAAGGTCGAGGCCGGCACGCTCACCGTCGGCCCGCAAAGCGCCGGCGCCGAGCCCGGCCCGGCGGCCTACGGGCGCGGCGGCCAGCGCGCCACCGTCACCGACGCGCACGTGATCCTGGGCCACCTGCCCGCCAAGCTATTGGGCGGCCGGATGGCGCTCGACGTCGAGGCGGCGGCGAGCGTTGTCGATCGCGAGGTGGCGACTCCGCTCGGCCTCGATCGCGCTGACGCGGCGCGTGGAATCCTGTCGATCCTCGACCACAACATGGTGGGCGCCGTGCGCATCGTGTCGGTCGAGCGTGGCCACGATCCGCGTGATTTCACCCTGGTGGCGTTCGGCGGCGCCGGCCCGCTGCACGGCTGCTCGCTCGCGACCTTGCTCGGTATCACCCGGGTGCTGGTGCCACCGGCGCCCGGCGTGTTGTGCGCCGACGGCCTGCTGGCCGCCGACCTCAAGGCCGAGTTCAGCCGCACCCTGCCCAAGGCCGGCACCGTTGACATCGAGGTCGCTCGAAAGATCTTCGCCGAACTCACCGGACAGGCCGACGAGTGGCTGGCCACCGAGAAGGTGGCCGCCGCCGACCGGCAACAGGGCAAGGTCGCGATGTTGCGCTACCACGGCCAGGGTGGCGAGGTCGCCGTCCCATGGGTCGACACCAAGCAGGGCCTCGAGGCGGCCTTCGCGGCAGCCCACCAGGGCCTCTACGGCTTCATCCTGGACGCCCCGGTCGAGCTGGTGACCTTGCGCGTGGAGGCCATCGGCCGCATGCCGGCGCCGCCCCGCCCCCTGCTGGCCAAAGGCTCGGGCGCGAGGCCCAGCGGCCACTTCCCGGTCCATCTGGCATCGGGCACCGCCCAAGTGCCGCTCTACGACCGTGCCACGTTGGGCGCCGGCGACACCATCCAGGGGCCGGCCATCATCTCGCAGCTTGACGCTACGACCCTGATCGCGCCCGGCTGGACCGGCGAGGTCCACCCCTCTGGCGCCATCGTGCTTAGCCGTTAGGGGGTGGGGGCCAAAATGGGAAAAAGTGACTAAAACCCCCATGCCATTGGCATCGGACGTTTCCCAACCGGTGGTAAACGGGCGGTAAATCGGCGTAAGAAAATTACAACGCCGGGAGGAGAGTAAGAATGGTTCACCGCATCCGCCGCGTCGTTACCGGCCATGACAGGAACGGCAAGTCGATCTTCGTCGAGGACCGTAAGGCGCCGAACGTGCTCGAGATGGCCTCGATGCCGGGCGTCGCCCTGACCGACCTGTGGCGCACCGCGACCTCGCCCGCCTCCAACAGCGGCAGCAAGGACGCCGCCGCTGGCAGGATCAAGCTCGAGCCGCCGGCCAGCGGCACCATCCTGCGCATCGTCGAGTTCCCGCCCGACAAGGCGTGGCGCGAGACGGCCGACGCCAAGAAGGCCTTTGCTTCCATCGGCGCCGGCGGCGCGCCCGATCACGCGTCGGGCGACGCGATGATGCATGCCACGGCCACGGTCGACTACATCATCGTGCTCAAGGGCGAGATCTACGCCATCATGGACAAGGGCGAGAAGCGGCTGCGCGCCGGCGACGTGCTGATCCAGCGCGGCACCAACCATTCGTGGAGCGTGCGCACCAAGGCGCCGTGCGTGATCGCCGCCGTGCTGATCGGCGCCAAGCCGGTGGGACGTCTAGCCAGGAAGAAGAAACGCTAGCGCTTTTTCGGCGCGGCGCGGTCGCGCAACGCCTCGTAGATCGGCGTGTCGCCCAGCAGGGTCGGCACCAGCATGGCGGCGAAGCAGGCGATCAGCATGGGCAGCAGCATGTTGAACGCCGCGGTCATCTCGATGATCAGCACGATGCCGGTCATCGGCGCGCGCACCACGCCGGTGAAGAAGGCGGCCATGCCGACCACGGCGAAGGCCTGTGGCGGAATAGCCAGGCTGGGAAAGAGCGCGGCCTGCCAGGCGCCGCACAACAGCCCGAGCTGCGCGCCCAGCACCAGCATGGGCGCGAACAGCCCGCCCGGCGTGCCGGCCGCATAGGAGGCCGAGCCAAGCAGCGCCCGGATCAAAAAGGCGACCGGCAGGAAGGCGAGCACCACGGCGCCCGACAGCGTGCGCTGCGTGATGGGATCGCCGCCGCCGACCAGCCCCGGCGCGAACCAGGCCACCACGGCCACCGCCGCACCGATTACCGCCGCCCGCCATTCCGGCGGCACGCGGTCGAAGCGGGCAACGAGCGCGATGCTGCCCAGCAGCAGGCGGTTGTAGCCGACCGCCAGCAGGCCTGCGATCACCCCCAGCACCAGGAACAGCGGCTGGCCGATCGCCGGAACATGGTTCAACGGCTCGACGGCGAAGTCCGGGGCGTCGCCCAGCAGCGCGCGAGCGACGGCGATCGCCGTCGCCGAGGCGGCGAGCGCGGCGATGGCCATGCGGTGCTCGAAGCGCTGCACCAGCTCCTCGAGCACGAACACGGCGCCCGCGATCGGCGAATTGAAGGCGGTGGCCAGGCCAGCGCCGGCGCCGGCCGCCATCAGCACGCGAAGGTCCGGCCAACTGCGGCGAAACACGGTGCCCACGAATTGCGCGATGCTGGCGCCCATCTGCACGCTCGGGCCTTCGCGTCCCAGCGCCATGCCCGAGCCGATCGCCAGCACGCCGCCGACGAACTTCACCGGCAGCAGGATGTAGGGCGCCAACGGCGCCTCCTTGCGCAGCACCATCTCGACATGCGGGATGCCGCTGCCCGAGGCGTGCGGCGCGAAGCGGCGCACCAGCCAGGTGGCGACCAGCGCGGCGGCGGCACCGGCCAGCACGACGGCCGCGAAGCCCCATAAGGCCTGGCCATGGGCCCAGATGATCACCCGGTCGCGCAGGGCATCGGCCTGCACCAGCACGATCCGGAACACTGCCCCAATCAGCCCTGCCGCGGCACCGACCACCAGCGCCAGCACGGCAAGCGTCGCCAGCCTGCCTTGGGTGTCGTCGTCGGAGGCGCGCGCGGCCATGCTAGGAGCGACCCGTCGCCAAGGCGTCGCGCAGCCGCGACGCCGCCGTGCGGCCCAGAACCATCGGCTCGGCCACGCCGTCGAGCGAGACCTGGGCGCTGTCGCGTGACGGCGCCTCGATCTTGCGCAGCCGGTCGCGGTTGATGATCAGCGAGCGGCTGAGCCGCAGGAACGGCGGCGACGGCAGCAAATCCTCGAAATGGCTGAGCGTGCGCCAGATCATCACCGCCGGCCGGCCAGCCAGGAAGACATGGGTGAAGTCGCCGTCGGCGCGCAATGCGGCGATCTCGGCCACCGGCACCAGCACGGTCTGCTTTGGGGTCCGGAGCGCAATGATATGCGGCTTGGCCACAGGCGGCGCGAGGCCAAGCTCGCGCTCGGCCCTGACCAGCGATTCGGCCAGCCGCTCGGGCGCCACCGGCTTCAGGAGATAGTCGACAGCATTCACCTCGAAGGCCTCGACGGCATGTTCAGCATAGGCGGTGACGAACACGACGACCGGCGGCCGCTCGAGCGCGGCCAGGAGGTCGAAGCCGTCGCCGCCGCCCAGCTCGATGTCGAGGAACACCAGGTCGGGCTGTGTCTCGCGAATGGCGGCGATCGCCTGCTCGATCGTCTCCGCCTCGCCCACGATCTCGACCCTGGGATGGTCGGCCAGCAGCCGGCGCATCGCCTGGCGCGCCAGGTGCTCGTCGTCGACGATCAGGACCCGCATGGCTCGCCTTCCAGCACCAGCGTGGCCACGACCTTGGGCTCGGGCCCGCCTTGCTCGCGCAAGCTGAACTGGTGTCGGCCGGGATAGTGCAGCGCCAGCCGGCGGCGCACGTTCTCGAGGCCGATGCCTGGCCGACGCCGCCGCGTCCTGGCATTCGGTTCGAGCGATCCGGTGTTCTCAATGACGACATGTAGTGCCTGGCCGCTCAGTCGAATGTCGACGCCGACCTCCAGGCCGTTGTCGCGCTTGCCGTGCTTGACGGCATTCTCGACCAGCGGCTGGAGCAGAAAGCTGGCAATGCGCCGTTCGCGCGCGGCGGGCTCGGCCTCCAGCACGACCCGCAGCCGGTCGCCGAAGCGCGCCTGCTGCACGCGGAGATAGGCCGAGAGCCCACCCAGCTCGGCCTCGACCGTGACGACGGTCTGGTTGATGCCGTCGAGCGAATGCCGCAGATACGCCGTGAGGTCGCGCAACATGGCGAGCGCGGCCGTCGGATGCTCGGGGATCTCCTCGGCAACGCCGTTCAGGGCGTTGAACAGGAAATGCGGATCGAGCTGCAGGCGCAGCTCCTCAAGCTCGGCGCGCAACACCTCGGCTTCGGCGCGCATGGCGTGGCGATGCTCGGCCTGCTCGGCAAGCCCGGCGTGGATCCAGAAGTAGCACAGGCTCCAGCCGATCAGGGCGAACGAGCAGTTGATCAGCGGCAGGAAGAGCTCGTCGACTGCATTGCCGCCCGGGATGCTCCAACCGCCCAGCTCGCGTCCGGCGAAGATCAGGAGCGTCACGACCGCCGCGCCGCCCACCGACAGGACGACCATCCAGGCGCCGGCCCGCAGGCTCAGGCGATTGCCGAGCCGGTGCGAGGCATAGACCGCCCGCATGGCCGTCGAGATCGCCACGAGGCAGGCCACGATCAGCGCCGTGCGCAGGGCCGCCACCCGGAAGTCGTGGAAAATCAGGCGCTGGCTGATCAGGTCGACGAGGGCGAACACGCCCCAGCCCGCGAACTGCGCCTGCCAGAACACCGGCAGCCTGCGCCACAGGATCGGCGGTCGGGCGAATGGCTTGGCGGGTGACTGAACGGACAGGCGATGCTCCCCGCCGCGAAGCAAAAGCCATTTGCCGGGCCGACGCAAGCGCGGGCTCCCTGCGGCCGCCAGTTCACGCGGCCGGCTCACCGATTTTTCCGCCATCCTCACCGAGTGGTAGCGCGCGATTTGGTCCAAGGCTACGATGGCATTCTCTCGGGGGAGAGTTGCGATCATGGTGTTACGGCGTTCCGCAGGCCTCTGGCTGGCGCTTGCGAGTGTTCTGATTGTCCAGCCGACGGCCTGGGCCGAAGAGCTTCGGGTCATGGATACCGGCCCGGTCAACAAGGGTACCGAGAGCGGGCGGATCGACGAGTTCTACGTCCGCTTCAACCAGCCGGTCGACCACATCAAGTCCGAATTCATCATCAAGCGCGGCAACGACGTCGTCCAAGTCCTGCATGCGCGCTTCAAGGCCGAGCCGAACACGCTCTATGCCGAGAGATCGCCCCTACCGGCGGGCAACTATACGCTGGTCTGGTCGGTCCGGGCGCTCGATGGCCGGCAGATCGCCGTCGGCGAAATCGACTTCAAATCCCAAGGTCAGTGATCTGAGCGGTCAGCGATAGGCGATGGAGGCCGCATAGAAAGCGGCCAGTCGATCCATCCTGGCCTCCTCGACAATCGTCACCACCGGCGTGTCCAGTCGCCCCGAGGGGTCGATCACGGTCATGCCGCGCGCGATGCCGGGCGCCAGGGCGACGTCGACCGACGCCTTCAGCGACTTGGTGACGATACCGGGCTCGATGGCGACCGCTGCCGCCAGCGGATCGATGAAGCGGAAGCGATCGCCCTGACCGCGAGCGATATCGGTCTTGCGGGCGTGCTGGACCAGCGCCCAGGAGAATTCCCGGGGCAGGCCGTGGGCTGCGCCCGCGAACAAGCGATCGACTTCAGAGCCTGGCAGGAAGTGGCTAAGGCACGGCTCCCAGGGCACCA
>Ga0306926_10010343_pt1 | contig 10307 bp, 6 predicted proteins | sample flu12Cox44000178_FD_203759 | JGI IMG/M metagenome (GOLD analysis project Ga0306926, IMG submission 203759) | Lab enrichment of tropical soil microbial communities from Luquillo Experimental Forest, Puerto Rico - flux8day.12C.oxic.44.000.178 (v2)... | ecosystem: Environmental > Terrestrial > Soil... | reverse complement strand
CCGTAGCTTGCCGCGAAACAAAGGCCCGAGGCCGAGTTCGATACCGAGTTCGCGCGCCGTCAGTCGCGGTGCTTGGCCCGGCTCGCCGATTTCAACGTTGCGCAGCACCACCGAGGGGGTCGGCAGGATACGGGCATCGATTGCCCCGGTGACGCGCACCGGCAGGCCGACCATGCGGCTTGCGCGCGCTTCGAACACGCCGCGGTACTGCGTCCAGTCGACGAACAAAGGTCCGACCAGCGCGGCAACAAGCGCCAGGATGATCGCAATGGCCGTTCCGAGCAGGGTCGCCTGCAAGGCGTTCTCCGCACGTGTTTTTCTTGCCGGGGGCGAGCAGCGACGAACCCCCTTCGCCCCGCGCCACAGTTAGGCTTTCTTGACGGCGATTCTGTGTCGGGGGCGACCGGCGGTGACCCGTCACACTGCGACGATTTTGCCGGGGTTCATGATGTCGTTGGGGTCGAGCGCGCGTTTGATCGCCCGCATGGCTTCGAGCGCCGGCTTCCCGTGCTCGGGCTCGAGGTATTTCATCTTCCCCTGGCCGACGCCGTGCTCGCCCGTGCAGGTTCCCTCCATCTCGAGCGCGCGTTCGGCAAGCCGCTCGATGAGGCCCTCGACTGCTCTGACCTCGTCGCGATCGTCCATGTCGACGACGATGGCGACGTGAAAGTTGCCGTCGCCGACGTGACCCACGATCGGAGCCACCAACCGGTTCGCGACGATGTCGCGTTGCGTCGCCGTGACGCACTCGGCCAGGCGAGAGATCGGCACGCACACATCGGTTGCGACGACCTGGCCGCCGGGTCGAAGCACCTTGCAGGCGAGCGCGGCATCATGGCGCGCCTGCCACAGCCGCGTACGGTCTTCCGCTTTGGTGGTCCATTCGAATGGTCCACCGCCGTACTCCGCGGCAATTTCGTTGAACCGCTCCGACTGCTCGGCGACGCTTGCGGGCGAGCCGTGGAACTCGACGAACAACATGGGCGTCTCGGGCAGCGAGAGCTTGGAATAAATATTCGTCGCCCTCACCTGCACGTCGTCGAGCAATTCGATGCGGGCAACGGGAATGCCCGACTGAATTGTCATGATCGTCGCGTTGCAGGCGGCCTCGACCGAGGGGAACGGACAATGTCCGCCGGCGATCGCCTCGGGAATGCCGTGCAGTTTGAGCGTGAGCGAGGTGATGACGCCAAGCGTGCCCTCTGAGCCGACGAGAAGGCGCGTGAGATCGTAGCCGGCCGAGGATTTCCTGGCGCGCCGGCCGGTGGTCACGACTTCGCCGTTGGCGAGCACCGCCGTGAGCGCCAGCACGTTGTCCTTCATGGTGCCGTAGCGCACCGCGTTGGTGCCGGACGCGCGGGTCGCGGCCATCCCGCCGAGCGAAGCATCGGCACCGGGGTCGATGGGAAAAAACAGTCCCTGATCGCGCAGATGTTCGTTGAGCTGCTTGCGGGTGACGCCCGGCTCGACCACGCAATCGAGATCCTCAGCGTGGACGGCGAGCACGCGATTGAGATCGTGCAGGTCGATCGAAATTCCGCCGCGCGGCGCGTTGACGTGCCCCTCGAGCGAAGTGCCGGTGCCGAATGCGATGACCGGAACGCGATGCGCGGCGCAGATGCGCACGATCTGCTGCACGTCGTCGGCGCTTTGCGGAAACACCACCGCGTCGGGCGGTTCGTTGACGATCCAGGTGAAGGTGTTGCCGTGCTGCTCGCGCACCGCAAGCGACGTGACCAGCCGGTTGCCGAATGCAGCCGCGAGCGCGGCAATGGCGGCTTCGACAGCCTTCGGGTCGCGGACAGGCGGGGTTACGAACTTGGCTGCAAGCGTCATGTCGTCCCACGTTAGCAGACGCAGGCTCTAGCCGGCAAAGCCGCCCGAGCAGTCAATGAAATCGGCGTTACGCGCTCACGAATCTGCCCAAGTTGATGTTACGCTTGCCTAAAGCTCGCCGGGAATCAGCCATGCTCGACCGCCTCGATCTCGAACCGCTGTTCTTTGCCCCATTCGTCTCTTCGGTGATGCAGGTCGAGCCGGCCTGGATCGACTACAACGGCCATATGAACATGGCCTATTACCATGTGCTGTTCGACCGGGCGGTTGATGAGGCTTACGAATTGCTCGGTGTCGGGCCGACCTATCTGAAGGAGCGCCGCCACTCCACCTTCGCGGCCGAGGTGCATGTGCGCTATCTGCGGGAGCTGCACGCAGGCGACCCGGTGCGGGTCACGTTTCAGCTGCTCGGCCATGACTCAAAACGCATGCACTTCTTCGAGCAGCTATTCCACGCGCATGAGGGCTGGATGGCGGCGACGTCGGAGAACATGTCGCTGCACATCGATATGAACGCCAGGAAGACCGTGCCGTTTCCCGCCGACGTCGCGGCGCGGATTGCGAAAATGCAGGCCTCGCACGCCATGCTGCCGCGGCCGGAGGCTGCCGGCCGGCGAATAGGGATGCCGCGTCCGGCCTGACCGCGGGCGCCCGCGCTCTTCCACGGCGATTTCCGTTCGAGTACCCCTGCGGCCCCTCCCCTTTGGACGGGGCGGATGCCATGTTTGCGCTGCGGATTCGATTTTGGATAAGAAATGACCGAGCCCAACAAGCTGCGCGCGTTCGACCCGCCGGTACCGGTGCCGGGAGGCATTGCCGCGCGCGCTCACCCGGGCGCGAGCGCCCCCTATCTCGCCGGGCTCAATCCCGAACAGCGCCTCGCGGTCGAGACCCTCGACGGACCGGTGCTGGTGCTCGCCGGTGCCGGCACCGGCAAGACCCGTGTGCTCACCACCCGCATCGCCCACATCCTCACTCTCGGTCGGGCGCGGCCGGCGGAAATCCTCGCCGTCACCTTCACCAACAAGGCGGCGCGCGAGATGAAAGAGCGGGTCAGCCGCATGGTCGGCCAAATGGTCGAAGGCATACCGTGGCTCGGTACGTTCCACTCGATCGGGGTGAAGATGCTCCGCCGGCACGCCGAGCTGGTGCGGCTCAAATCCGATTTCACCATCCTCGACGTCGACGACCAGCTCCGCCTCATGAAGCAGGTGCTCGAGGCGGAGAACATCGACCCGCAACGCTGGCCGGCGCGCGCGCTCGCCAGCGTGATCGACAACTGGAAGAACCGCGGCCTGGCTCCGGACCAGGTGCCGCCCGGCGAGGCTGCAAGCTTCGCGAACGGGCGGGGGCTCAAGCTCTACGCGGAGTATCAGGAGCGTCTGAAGGTCCTCAACGCCGCCGACTTCGGCAACCTTCTGCTCGAGCCGATCCGGCTGTTGCGCGAGCACCCGGACGTCCTGCGGCAATATCACCAGCGCTTCAGGTTCATGCTGGTCGACGAATATCAAGACACCAACGTCGCGCAGTATCTCTGGCTGCGGCTGCTCGGCCAGGGCTCGAAGAACCTGTGCTGCGTCGGCGACGACGATCAGTCGATCTACGGCTGGCGCGGCGCCGAGGTCGACAACATCCTTCGTTTCGAGAAGGACTTTCCCGGCGCCAAGGTGATCCGCCTCGAACGCAACTATCGCTCCACCGCCCACATCCTCGCGGCCGCCTCGCACCTCATCGCGCACAACGAAGGTCGGCTGGGGAAAACCCTGCGCACCGAAGACGAACCGGGCGAGAAGGTGACGGTGACCGGCGCGTGGGACTCCGAGGAAGAGGCACGCTCGGTCGGCGAGGAGATCGAGGAGTTGCAGCGCGGCGGCCACAAATTCAACGAAATTGCAATCCTGGTGCGTGCCTCGTTCCAGATGCGCGAACTCGAGGACCGCTTCGTCACTCTCGGCCTGCCCTACCGGGTGATCGGCGGCCCACGCTTTTATGAGCGCGCGGAAATTCGCGACGCCCTCGCCTATTTGCGCTGTATCGCCTCGCCGGCGGACGACCTCGCGTTCGAGCGCATCATCAACGTGCCACGGCGCGGGCTGGGCGACGCGACGGTGCAGCTCCTGCACGATCACGCACGGGCACAGCGGGTATCGCTGACGGAAGCGGCGCGAACCGTGGTCGAGACCAAAGAGTTGAAGCCGAAGCCGCGCACGGCCTTGCGCGACCTCGTCGCCGCCTTCGATCGCTGGCGCGGGCGGCGCGACGAGATCGCGCACACCGAGCTTGCCGAAATCGTGCTCGACGAATCAGGCTACACCGAGATGTGGCAGAAGGACCGTTCGGCCGATGCCGCCGGCCGGCTCGAGAACCTCAAGGAGCTGGTGCGCTCCATGGAGGAATTCGAGAATCTCCAGGGTTTCCTTGAGCACGTCTCGCTGGTGATGGACGCGGACGGCGGCGCGGATGCCGATGCCGTGTCGATCATGACGTTGCATTCGGCCAAAGGGCTCGAGTTCGACACCGTCTTCCTGCCGGGCTGGGAAGAGGGTCTGTTCCCGAACCAGCGCACGCTCGACGACCAGGGCCGGGCTGGGCTCGAGGAGGAGCGTCGGCTCGCGCACGTGGGGATCACGCGGGCACGGCGGCGGGTGAAGATCTTCTTCGCCACGAACCGGCGCATGCACGGCATGTGGCAGACCACCGCGCCGTCGCGTTTTCTCGACGAGCTACCTGAGGCGCACGTCGAGGTGACGGAATCGAAGGGCGGCTTCGGCTGGGGCGGCGTAACCTCGCGGTTCGACGCCATGGAATCCTTCGGCTCCAATTATGAGACCCCGGGCTGGCAGCGCGCCCAGGCGAACCGCGCAAAACAAAGCGGCTTCGACGAGTCGGGCCGCAACGGAAAAGGCGCGGCGCGGCGGCGCCGGCCGATGACGATCGACGGCGAACTGGTGGCGCGCTCGACCGGCCCCGCTTCGTCTTATGGCGTGGGGGAACGCGTGTTCCACCAAAAATTCGGCTACGGCGACATAGTCTCGGTCGAAGGCAACAAACTCCTCGTCGCCTTCGACAAGGCGGGCGAAAAACGCGTAGTCGACTCGTTTGTCGAACGCGCGTGAACAGACAGTCGTTGCGCGGTTGCGCAGCGACGAACGCACGGCACGGCGCCTCGCCGATTTGTTTGCTGAATGCTTTGATCCCGACGAAACAGCGAGCGCCGTGTACGAGGCAAATGGCGGCTGGACCGTCGCGCTTTATTCGGCATGCCCGTTCGATCAGGATGAGCTCCGGCAGTTGGTTGCGACGGCAACGACCAAGGCCGTTGCGGGCGGGCTGAGCTTCGACACAATTGACGAAACAGATTGGGTTGCTGCCAGCCTTCAAGGACTCAACCCGGTGGCGGCCGGCCGCTTCGTCGTGCACGGGCGCCATGATCGTGCCCGCGTCGCCGTCAACCGCATCGGCGTCGAAATCGAAGCGGCGCTGGCGTTCGGCACAGGCCATCACGGCACGACACGCGGATGTTTGCTCGCCCTCGATCGTCTCATCAAAGCGCGTCGGCCGCGCGGCATTCTCGATGTCGGCACCGGCAGCGGCGTGCTTGCCATCGCGGCCGCCAAGGCTTGCCGCCGTCCGGTGCTCGCGAGCGACATCGATCGGAGCGCCGTCCAGGTTGCTACGCAGAACGCGCGTGCGAACCGGATTGTTTCGTTCGTCGATGCGATCCTCGCGGATGGGGTTCTCGATCGGCGGGTTCGCTCGCGCGCCCCTTACGACCTCGTGTTCGCCAACATCCTGCTCCATCCGCTCAAGCGCCTTGCGGCGCCGCTGGCGCGGCTTACCGCTCCGCGCGGTTTGATCGTGCTATCGGGATTGCTTGGGTCCCAGGCCAACGCCGCGCTTGCAGTCTATCGTTTGCAGGGGCTCGCGCTTGAACATCGAATCGGGCTCGACGGTTGGGCAACACTCGTCCTAAGACGGCGGTAATTTGGTAGTCGGCCGGAGCAAAGGGGAAGGCCGGACGCGATTTGACCGGTCCATGCGTCAACTGGAAAATCTGACAGGATCACCACGATTGCTGCCCACCTAAGGCATCCATAAAGTTGCATGACGATGTTCGAAGCCCGTTTCCAGAATTTTGACGACCGCACGGAACCGGCGGCCGCGCCCGCTCGCGTCGCGGCCTTGCGCGCCGAACTCAAGCAGCGCGGCCTCGACGGGCTGATCGTGCCGCACGCAGACCGGCAGCAGAACGAATACCTGCCTGCGTCCGAGGAGCGCCTCGCCTGGCTTACTGGTTTTTCCGGATCGGCGGGCGTTGCCGTGGTGCTTGCCGACCGCGCCGTGCTGTTCGTCGATGGGCGTTATCTGCTCCAGGCGCGCGAGCAGGTGGATCCATCAGTGTTCGTGATCGAGCATCTGATCGAGCGGCCGCCCGAGGCCTGGATCAAGGAGAACCTCGCCGCCGGCACCAAGCTCGGTTACGACTCGTGGCTGCACACGATTGCGGCCACCGAGAAGCTCGCGAAATCAGCGGAAGCTGCCGGCGCTAGTCTTGTGCCGGTCGAGTCAAATCCTATCGACGCCATCTGGTCAGACCGGCCGGCGCCGCCGCTCGGTCAGGTCGTGCTGCATGACCTGCGTTTCGCCGGCGAGGATGCGTCCAGCAAGCTCGCGCGCGTCGCCGGCGAAATCGGCAAAGCGCGCGCGGATGCGCTCACGGTCTCCGATGCCCACGCAGTTGCGTGGGCCTTCAACATCCGCGGCAGCGACGTGGCGCATACGCCGCTGCCGCTCGCGTTCGCGTTGGTGCACAAGGAAGGGCGGCCCGCGCTCTATGTCGACGGCCGCAAGCTCACGAATGCGGTGCGCGATCGGCTCGAGGAACTCGCGGAGGTACGCGAGCCGGCGGCGCTTGAATCCGATCTCGCCGCGCTCGGGTCCGCCGGCCGTGTGGTCCGCCTCGACCAGGCGACTGCCGCCGATGCACTTGCGCGCACGATCGCGGGTGCGGGCGGCAAGGTCTCGCGCGGGCCCGATCCGATCGCGCTGATGAAGGCGATCAAGAACGCAGTCGAAATCGAAGGCGCGCGCGCCGCTCATCGCCGCGACGGCGCGGCGGTCGCGCGGTTCCTCGCCTGGTTCGATCGCGAGGCCCCGCGCGGGCATCTAACTGAAATCGACGCGGTGGCGGCGCTGGAAAGCTTCCGCCGCGACACCGGGCTGCTTAAGGACGTGTCGTTTCCGACCATCGCAGGTTCCGGTCCGAACGGAGCGATCGTGCACTATCGCGTCACGCGCGCGTCGAACCGGCGGATCAGTCCGGGCGAATTGTTTCTGGTCGATTCCGGCGGGCAATACGAGGACGGCACGACCGATATCACCCGCACTGTGGCGGTCGGCCAGCCGAGTGCCGAGATGGGCGAACGCTTCACGCGCGTGCTCAAGGGACACATCGCGATCGCGCGTGCGGTGTTTCCCGACGGCACCACCGGCGCGCAACTCGACAGCTTCGCGCGGCAATATCTGTGGGCGGCCGGGCTCGATTTCGATCACGGCACCGGCCATGGCGTCGGCAGTTATTTGTCCGTGCACGAGGGGCCGGCGCGTATCTCTAAGCTCGGTACGAGCCCGCTCAAGCGCGGCATGATCCTGTCGAACGAACCCGGCTATTACCATAGCGGCGCTTACGGCATCCGCATCGAAAACCTCGTGCTGGTCGCCGCCGCGCCGCCGGCCGCGGGCGGCGAGAAGGAACTCAACGCGTTCGAGACGCTGACGTTGGCGCCGATCGACCGGCGTCTCATCAAACAGTCGCTCATGACAAATGAGGAGCGGCGTTGGCTCGACGATTATCACGCCCGCGCCACCGCTACTCTCGCGCCGCTCGTCGATGCCGACACGGGCACGTGGCTCGCCGCCGCGACCCGGCCGCTGGGGGATTAGGGCCGTGGAGATGCCCGTGCGCGGCCTGGGGCAAACGGCCGTCGCTCCGGACACACGCACCACGGCGCGGCGCGTGCTGATCGTCGTTATTGCCATGACGGCGATCGGGCCAATGGCGCTCAACATCCTCACGCCCGCGGTGCCCGGCCTGGCGGCAACCTTCGCGACCGACCCGGGAGCGGTCCAACTCACGCTGTCGCTCTATTTATTGGGCCTCGCGGTCTCTCAACTGGTGATGGGGCCGCTGTCCGATCGGCTCGGCCGGCGTCCGGTCGTTCTGGCCGGCCTCGTCCTGGCGGCGGTATCGAGCGTTGCGGCGCTGACGGCGACCAGCATCGAGGCGCTGATCGTCGCGCGCATCGTTCAGGCGGTCGGCGCCTCGACCGGTGTCGTGGTCGGCCGTGCCATCATCCGCGACCTCTACGACCGCGACCGCGCAGCCGCGATGATCGGCTGGGTCACGGCCGCGACCGTGGTGGCGCCGATGCTCGCGCCCACGATCGGCGGGTTCCTCGACACGGCTTTCGGCTGGCCGGCGATTTTCGCCTTCGTCGGTTTGGTGAGCGCGGCGACCCTGATTGGCGCGACCTTGTCGCTCGCCGAAACGCAACGCACGGCCATGAGCGGCGGCCTCGTCCGCTTCCTCGAGGAAGCCCGCTTGCTGATCGCGACCCGCCAGTTTTGCGGCTACGCGTTCTGCGTCGCCGCCAACTCGGCCATGTTCTTCGTCTACATGGGCGGCGCACCGCACGTGGTCGTGACCATCATGGGCCGCAGTTCCGCGGTCTACGGCGTGTGGTTCGCGGCGGCGTCGATCGGTTACATGGCGGGGAATTTCTTTGCCGCCCGCACGTCGGCGCGATTCGGGGTCGATCGCATGATCGGGTGGGGCACGCTGCTGGCGCTTTTCGCCGTTGTCGGCGAGGTCGCGCTCGTCCTCATCGCGCCGGACGGAGGGCCGGCAACCATCTTCGTGCCGCAGATCATCATCTCGATCGGCAGCGGGCTGTTGATGCCCAATGCGCTTGCCGGCGCGGTGAGCGTACGCCCCCAGGCGGCCGGCACCGCCTCCGGCTTCACCGGTTTCCTGCAGATGGGCCTCGGCGCGCTATCCGCGCAGGCGGTCAGCCACCTCTTGGACGGCGCGACGACCGCGCTGCCGATGGTCCTGGTCATGCTCGGATTCGGAATCGCCGGCGCGGCGGCGTTCGGGCTGGTGCGGCGGGGGTAACCTACCCCGCCCCCACCATGCCGAGCCACTCGTCCTCGCTGAGCACCGCAACGCCCAATTCGCGCGCCTTGCCGAGTTTCGAGCCGGCGCCCGGGCCGGCGACCACGTAATCGGTCTTCTTCGACACCGAACCCGCGACCTTGGCGCCGAGCCGCTCGGCCATGGCCTTGGCCTCGTCGCGGGTCATCTTCTCGAGCGCACCGGTGAACACCACGGTCTTGCCGGCGACCGCTGAATCCTTCGGCCTTTCCGCGTCGCGGATCCTCACTTGCCGTCTGAGCCGGTCGACGATGTCGCGATTGTGCTTTTCGGCGAAATATTTTGCGATGCTGTCGATCACGGTGTCGCCGATCTGATCGAGCGCGTCCATTTCCCCCTTGGTCTCCTCATCCCCGCGCGCGATCTTGCGGCACGCCTCCTCGAAAGCCTCCCACGTGCCGTAGCCGCGAGCGAGCGCGAGCGCGGTCGTGTCTCCGATATGCCGCATGCCGAGCGCGTAGATGAAACGGTCGAGCGGAATGTCTCGCCGCGCCCGGATCGCGTTGAACAGGTTGCGGACCGAAGTGTCGCCGTAACCTTCCACCTCTTCGAGCCGGATCTTTGCGTTGCGCTCCTCAAGCATGAAGATGTCGCCCGGCTCCTTCACCCAGCCACGCTCGTAGAACAGCTCGATCTGCTTCTCGCCCAATCCATCGATGTCGAACGCGCGGCGCGAGACGAAATGTTTGAGGTGCTCGATTCTCTGATACGGACAGGCGAATTCGCCCGAACAGCGGAAGCGCACGCCCTCCTCGCCCGCGGTGTTGATCTCGCGGACGACTCGCGTCTTCTCCGGGCACGGACATTTGGTCGGGAACCGATACGACTCGGCGCCCCGCGGCTTTTCCGTCACCACGCCGAGAACTTGGGGGATCACGTCGCCGGCGCGCTGGATCTCCACGGTGTCGCCGATGCGCACATCGAGCCGGGCGATCTCGTCCGCGTTGTGGAGCGTCGCGTTCTGCACCACCACGCCGCCGACCGTAACCGGCTCGAGCTTGGCAACCGGGGTCAATGCGCCGGTGCGCCCAACCTGGATGTCGATGTCCTTGACGACGGTGACGGCCTTCTCGGCCGGGAACTTGTGCGCGATCGCCCACCGCGGCGTGCGCGACACGAAACCGAGCCGCCCCTGCCAATCGATCCGGTCGATCTTGTAGACGACGCCGTCGATGTCGTAATCGAGTTCGCCACGACGCAATTCGATCTGATGATGGAAGGCGAGCAGGTCGTCGGCCGAGCGACAAATCTTGGCCAT
>Ga0306926_10010342_pt1 | contig 10308 bp, 7 predicted proteins | sample flu12Cox44000178_FD_203759 | JGI IMG/M metagenome (GOLD analysis project Ga0306926, IMG submission 203759) | Lab enrichment of tropical soil microbial communities from Luquillo Experimental Forest, Puerto Rico - flux8day.12C.oxic.44.000.178 (v2)... | ecosystem: Environmental > Terrestrial > Soil... | reverse complement strand
TTTGTTGATTGTTATGCCCGCCGGGACGCTGTCTGGCCGCCAGGATCGTGATGCGACTTACGGTGCGCGTGGAAGGTTCATCGGAGCGTGGCGGCTCGCCTGGCTCGAAGAGCAAGGCGCAGACGGAAAAATTCAACGAGCTGACCGCACCGGGCTGCTCGTGTACGCGCGGGACGGCCACATGTCGGTCCAGGTGATGTATCGGAATCCACCGGCCGGCCCGCAGAAAGCCACCGGCGCGCCGATGCAATACGCCCAGGGCGGCTACGAGGCGTCATTTGGCACATATGAGATCGACGAACGCGCTCACAGCTTTACCTTTCACGTCGAGGGGGCACTTGTACGAAGCCTTTATCGGCAAAGACCTGAGGCGCATATACGACCTTTCGGTCAAACCGCTCATCGTGAAGTCCTCAAACCCGGATGAACCCTGGAGAGTGGGTTGGGAGCATTACTAGCCCCTCCGCAACTCATAAAACGCACGCCTTTCTATAATGGATGGGGAACAATGCAAAAGCGCAAACTTGGAAAAAGCGATCTTGAAGTCTCCGCCCTTGGTCTCGGCTGCATGGGCATGAGCTTTTCCTATGGTCCGCCCAAAGACAAGAAGGAGATGACCGACCTTCTTCATGCCGCAGTGGATCGTGGCATCACGTTCTTTGACACTGCAGAGGTCTACGGTCCATTCCTGAACGAAGAACTGGTGGGCGAGGCGCTCGCGCCCTTCAAAGGCAAGGTGGTCATTGCCACCAAGTTCGGATTCGATTTCAGCGGCGGGGATCACCGGCCGGGCGCAGCGCCCGTGAATAGCCAGCCCGCGCACATCAAGCAGGCTGTCGAAGCTTCCCTCAAGCGTTTGAAGTTGGACACCATCGATCTGCTGTACCAGCACCGGGTCGACCCAAACGTTCCGATCGAGGACGTAGCTGGCGCGGTGAAGGAACTCATCCAGGCGGGGAAGGTCAAGCACTTTGGAATGTCTGAAGCGAGCGTAAAGACGATTCGCCGCGCACACGCGGTCCAGCCCCTCACTGCGCTGCAGAGCGAATACTCTCTGTGGTGGAGGAAACCGGAGCAGGAAGTGATCCCCGCACTCGAGGAGCTCGGGATTGGTTTCGTGCCGTATAGCCCGCTGGGGAAGGGCTTTCTGACCGGCAAGATCGGCGAAAACGCAAAATTCGACAGCACTGACTTTCGCAGCAAGCTGCCTCGCTTCGCGCCTGATGCTTTGAAGGCAAATCAGGCAATCGTCGATCTGCTCGCGAGGATTGCGAAACAGAAAGGAGCAACGCCTTCTCAGATCGCGCTGGCCTGGCTGCTTGCGCAAAAGCCGTGCATCGTCCCGATCCCGGGTACGACGAAGTTGTCTCGGCTCGACGAGAACAATGGGTCGGTTGCGGTTCAGCTTACGGCCGATGACCTCCGCGAGATCGAAAGCGCATCTTCGACGATCACCGTAGAAGGTGCGCGATATCCGGAAGCCATCGAGAAAATGACTGGCCTATGAAGGCTTGAAGCGAGGGTATAAAAGGTATGGACATCAAGAGAGTCGGCTCGCAGCCTTCTGGTCAGGGGCCGACGGAGTGGTTCACGGGCGCCGTACGAATCGATCCACTCTTCCAGGCGCCCGATCCGGCCTTCGTGCAAGGCGCCAGCGTTACGTTCGAGCCGGGTGCGCGGACCGCGTGGCATACCCATCCGCTCGGCCAGACGCTCATCGTCACGGCGGGCTGCGGGTGGGCGCAGCGCTGGGGAGGTCCGATCGAGGAGATTCATCCGGGCGATGTGGTCTGGTTTGCGCCCGGCGAGAAGCACTGGCACGGAGCCTCGGCAACAAACGGGATGACCCACATCGCGATTCAGGAGAAAAAGGACGGCAAGGTGGTCGACTGGATGGAACACGTCAGCGACGAACAATACCGCACCGCAAAATAGAGGACACCTCGATGAGCAGCAAGTCAAAGTCAACCGATAGTCTTAAAGACCACCTTTCCCGGTATCGAGAAATCAAGATCACCGTGACCGGCAGGAAGTCCGGACGCTCCATCTCCATCCCGGTCTGGTTCGTATTCGCGGATGACAAGCTATACCTGCTGCCGGTGAAAGGCTCGGACACACAGTGGTACAAGAACGCGCTGAAGAATCCGGCGATGCGTATCGACGCGCGGGGAGCCGAGGCCGAGATCAAGGCGGTTCCCACCACCGACGCCGCACAGGTGAAATCCGTCGTCGAAAAATTCCGTGCCAAATACGGGGCCGGAGACGTGAAGAAGTACTATTCCAAGTTCGACGTCGCCATTGTCGCTCAAACGTAAGCGGGACCAGCATGACAACTACAGAGGTATTCTCGAAAGCGTGAAGGCCAACGAAAAAATCGTTCCTTTGCGGCGGGCAAATAAGGTTGCCACCCCGCACAAGCCGGACACGGCGAAGCTGGCTCGTTTGATTGCCGCCTACGCCCCGCACGACGGGAGTTTTGAACTGCGTGTTCCCGGCTTGTACGCCAGCCGCTTTTCACGCGTGAACAACCAGTGTGTGCATGCTCTTCGGTTGCCCTCGTTGTGCCTCGTTGCCCAGGGAGTGAAGACGGTCATCGTCGGGCAGGAGTTCTACGAATACGACGCCTCGCGCATGATCGTGTTCTCAGTGGCCTTGCCGGTTGCGGCCCAGATCACGCAAGCCAGCCACTCCGAGCCCTACCTCGCACTCAAGCTTGACCTTGATTCGCACAAGATTACCGAGTTGGTCCAGAAGGTGTACCCGCAAGGCCTGCCGCCAGTGCAAGAGAGGAGCGCCGTTTACATCACGCCAGTTGACCTCAGCATCCTGAACGCCGCAACGCGGTTGATGGAGTGTCTCGCGCATCCGCGCGATGCCGAACTCATCGCACCGCTCGTAGTCGACGAGATTGTGATCCGGCTTTTGCGCAGCCCGATGGGTGCGCGCATTGCTCAAATGGGCTTCGCAGAATCGAGCGTGCACCGCATTGCGGAGGCCATTTCCTGGCTACGCGCCAACTTCTCTCAACCCATGAAAGTTGAAGACCTGGCCGAACGAGTGCACATGAGTGGTTCCTCTTTCCACGAGCACTTTAAGTCGGTCACTTCGATGAGCCCGCTGCATTACCAAAAAGTATTGCGGCTGCAGGAGGCGAGACGTCTGATGCTCTCGACCATGATGGACGGCACCGCGAGCCAACGCGTGGGCTATCTGAGCGCTTCGCAGTTCAGCCGGGAGTACAGCCGCTTCTTCGGCAGTGCGCCCACCAAGGACGTTGCCCGGATGGGGCAAGAGACTGGAGTTTGGGTCTGAGGGTTGCGTGGGCTCTGCCAAGATCATAGTTAGCTATTCCGGCGATTCGAATATTGCCGGGAGCGTAGCATCGTTGACGCAGACCGTTCAGTAGCCCAGTTTGGGCCTGCGCGCCCAAGAAAATGTCGAAGCCACCCTCGGTTGGGGGCACTGGACTAGGGGTCTAGTTTCTTGCCACGCCCAATCCGGGAACCCGAAACATTCGTGCTCAAAAATGGCAGAACTCCGGTCATCTCCCTGAAAGACGCATCAGGCCGGGCTGGCGATGACTCGCGAACCTCGGACACCACGCGGTCGAACCTGCTAGCCCTTTTTTGCAGTTTCCCGGACGAACGCGTAGTTCAACTGGGGCAGCGAGTTGAAGTCCGCGGCCTTCTTCAAAAAGTCTCGGGCTTGGTCCGCGTCGCCTTTTGCCTTGTAGGCCTGACTCAATCGATACAGATTCGCAGGATCCTGATGGTTGGCCTGCTGCAGTGCGGCAATCGCCGTGTCGTAGTCTTTCTGCCCAAGTGCAATGCGCCCGGCTAACTCGTGAGCTTGCTGGATGCGGAAGCTGCCATGCGACGCCTCGGCACCCTCGCGATAAGTGTCGGCATGCGTTTTGGCGGTCGCATAATCTTTCTTCGCGATTGCAAGCGACGCCAGATTGTAGTGGTGCTGAAGCTTCGCGTTGTCTTTGATCTCCTGCGAAAGTGCGGAGTCTTGGGTCAGCTGCAGCGAACGGTCGAACTGCTTCGCTGCTTCGTCATACTTGTGCGCCGCCAGCAGGATGTTGCCCTTGGCCTGCGAATCCGCAGCCATGTTTGCGAAATCGTTCTTCGCTTCGGCAATCGCATATTCTTTGTCCATGGCCTGCATGGCTTTGTCGAACTGTCCGCGATCGGAGAACACGACCGCCATCCCGAACAAGGCGGTGCGCCGCTCAGCATCGTTACGCGCCTTGTCGGCCATCTCCTGTAATTCGGCGATGGCTTGGTCGGGCTCGTTCTTGTACATCAGATCGGCAGCCAGGCCGAAGCGCGATGGATTGAAATTCGTATCGAGGGCAAGTGCTTTGCGGTATTGCGTAATCGAATCGTCGAAGCGGCCCATCTTAAGCAGAAGCTCCGCATACGAATCATAGGGGTTCGGGTCATTCGGGATCAGCTCTACGTATTTCTTGAAGGCCTGCTCGGCGCTGCCATAGTCGCCACGCTGGCGGTAGGCATAGCCCAGGATGTTGTAGACCGGAGAAAAGTCGGGCGCGATTTGCGAGGCCTTCTTGTAATGCGCGATCGCTTCCTCAAGTTGCTGCTGTCCGAAGTAGAAGTTGCCGGCGGTGAGCTGCGCCCGTTCGTCGTTGGGATACGCCGCGAGCAGTTTGTCGAGATAGTCCTTCTGCTTAATCACTTCCGCGTTGGCGCCAGCCTGGTTAGCGAGGATCAGCAGTTTCTCGCCGTCGGAAACTTTGTCGGCAAGCGTAGTCGCTCTTTGCTGATGCTCGAAAAACTCTTTCGGTGTCGGCGAACTGTTCGCGCGGGCCATCTCGGCAGTGGCAAAATCGGGATCGAGCGCGATGGCTTTGTCGAAGTGCTGCAGCGAGTCATGAGCCAGCAGGCGGTCGGCGAGGCTTTGCCCCTGCAGGAACTCCTGGCGCGCCTCGTCGGACCTGGTGGTGATGGGAACCTTCCCTTCAGACGCCGACGCCACCGAGGGGGCCGTGCCCTTGTTGCAACCGATCCACGTCATCAGGCCGAGTGCGAGGCCGACTACACTCCAGAATCGTGTCGAGCTGGTGGGTCGCATACGAGATCTCCTTCTCCAGTAAGTTTGCGCGCGTTTGCTTCGGAGGCTGCGGGAAGTCCGGCGAATGTTCTGCACGCTAGCTTGCTAGACGACAGGCAGGAAATTTGGATAGCAAGGCAGGTCGCGAATCATCCCAGGAAGCGGACGAATCGAAACATAACGCAGTGGGACAGTACTTTCCGGAGTGTCGCCAGCACCTCAGCGACTGCTCTACACCGCCGAATCCAGCCGTCTGCGCCGGACTACGCCAAGGACGGGGTCAATGAGTGCCATGGCGATGTTTCGCCAAACCAATCAGAATCAGAATCGCACTATCGGTCCCACGAAGACTTCGCCCTGAGAGCTCAGCGTTCCACCGACATGGACAATGCAGCCCGAGCCGCAAACGAAAGCTACATGTGGGTCCACAAGAACCGGCAGCCATTCTGCTTGAATCTTGAAGCCGAGATGACGACTGGCGTAAAACCTCACCCCGCCTCCGATTCCAAAAGAGAAGCGCGTGAAATGGGTGCTTGTGCCGGAAATATGTGTGCCACCGACGCTTGCCAGTACAAACGGTCTCGCCCAAGTGGCCCAATCTTCCACAAGGTACTCATGGCTGAAGTCTCCATGAAACTGATCAAGAACTACGCGTTGACGGGGAGGTTGGGGCGTGATGTCCTCAGAGTGGATATTGGAATCTTGCCTTGCCCATCGTATTTCGACCAGGTCATCTTCATGGACCCGCGCTCCGATCGAAACTCCATAGCTCGGGCTAGCGTTGAGCACAACCCGGGGGTTCATCCCTGTGACATGGGGCTCGACGGGAAAACTCGCATTGGTGCGATAACCGATGAATGGAGTGAAATCAAAACGCAATGGTTTTGGCTCGGGTTGCTCCTGTGCGTGGAGAAGCGATGCGAGCGCGATCAGCGGCATCGCGATGAACACAAGCACGGCGATTGTCTTTTTAGCCACTTGTTTGTGTCTCGTATTCTGAACAGCACGGCCAACGTAAAAGGCGATCGGCGCCGCTGCTGTCAATGGGCACACCCAAGGTAGCTGGAACTGTACCAGAGTTGGTCGAGGCGATAGAATCTGGTGCCCCGAAAACGTCCTCTGGTAGAGCCGTCGAGGTATTTTGCACCCAGGCTCTTTGCTAATACGGAGACGAAATGAACTGTATTAAGACAGTCATTCCCCCCCTGCTGACCGTAGGTATCGCTCTCTCAACTTGCGTTGCCGCTGCTCAGGACACGTCGGATCTTCCGTACATGAATCCTAAACTTTCGCCCGCAGAACGTGCCTCAGACTTGGTGCACCGAATGACACTTTCGGAGAAAGCGTCCCAACTGGTCAATCAGGCTCGGGCGATCCCACGCCTTCAGATTGCAGCATACGATTGGTGGAGCGAGGCCCTCCACGGCGTGATTGCGGACGGCACAACCGAATTCCCCGAACCCATCGCTCTTGCAGCAACCTTCGACACGCCGCGAATTCACGAAATGGCAACGGCAATTGGAGTCGAAGGGCGGATTGTCCACGCTCAGTCCCTACACGATGGAAACTCAGGCTTTTTTCGCGGCCTGGATTTTTGGGCCCCGAACGTCAACATCTTTCGCGATCCGCGTTGGGGACGTGGTCAGGAGACCTACGGGGAAGATCCTTTTCTGAGCGCACGCATGGCTGTGTCCTTTGTCACCGGAATGCAAGGAGATGATCCGAACTATTACCGCGTCATTTCTACGCCTAAGCATTTCGCCGTCCACAGCGGCCCTGAGCCAACTCGCCACTTCACAGACGTGGATGTAAGCAAACACGACCAGGAAGACACGTACTTTCCGGCTTTTCGTGCCGCTGTGGTTGAGGGCCACGCCGGGTCGGTCATGTGTGCGTACAACGCGATCAACGGCCAGCCTGCCTGCGCCAACCGGTTCCTGCTGGATCAAACTCTGCGCCGCGCCTGGCACTTCGAGGGATACGTAGTTTCTGACTGCGGCGCGGTGCGCGACATCTTCAGCGGTCACCACTACCGTCCTACGCAGCCGCAGGCATCTGCAATTTCCTTACAACTCGGGATGGACAACGAATGTATTGATGGCGACACGTCGGTTACCGACGATCACGACTACAAGCCATACATCGATGCTGTGCAGCAAGGTTATCTGCCGGAACCCGTGATCGACACCTCGCTTATTCGGTTGTTTACTGCACGTATCCGTCTCGGCATGTTCGATCCGCCAGAAACCGGTCCGTACAGCAAGATTGAAAAAAGCGAGCTTGACAGTGCGGCGCATCGCGCACTCGCGCGGCAGATGGCCAATGAATCCATGGTGCTGCTGAAAAATGACGGCGTACTGCCGCTGAAATCGGCCAAGCGAATCGCGATCGTCGGTCCTCTTACCGACCAGACTGCCGTTCTGCTGGGAAACTACAACGGCAGCCCGACGCACACAGTGACCGTGCTGGAAGGAATGAAAGCCGAGTTTCCCGACGCGAAGGTCACCTACTTGCCGGGAACACAGTTCCTCTCCACTCACGGAGATCCCGTGCCGGTATCAGTGTTGACCGCACCGGATGGAAAGCTAGGCCTTCAGGCCGAGTACCATTCGCGGCCAGACTTCGAAGCGAAAACCACGCCGATCGCGTCGCGGGTTGAATCCGGTATCAACTTGGACGAGAGCAATGTTCCTGAGCAGGCTAAAGGAAACCAGAGATTATCGGTTCACTGGACCGGATTCCTCCATCCCAACGAATCGGGCGATTACCTTTTCGGAATGAGATCAGATGGTTTCGCTCGGATTTCCGCCAACGATCGCCTCGTTACGCAAGGATGGGGGAATGGCGCGAAGATCGGCCAGGTTCACTTGGAGAAGGGATCTGCGGTAAAGCTCGATGTGGTCTACAGCCGTGGGCGCGAAGGCAAAATTGAAGCTCAGCTAATTTGGGATCGTGTGAACAACGCACCCGATCCCGCCGCCGTCACCGCGGCGAAAAGCGCCGATGTCGTCATTGCGGTTGTCGGAATCACCAGCCGCCTCGAAGGCGAAGAAATGCCCGTCGACCAGCCTGGCTTCCTCGGTGGAGATCGCACCAGCCTCGATTTACCCAAGCCAGAGGAGGACTTGGTTCAAGCGGTCGCCGCGGCCGGGAAGCCGCTTGTGATCGTCCTGATGAACGGCAGCGCGCTCAGCGTGAACTGGGAAAAAGCCCACGCGAACGCGATTCTCGAAGCCTGGTATTCCGGCGAAGAAGGCGGGGCGGCTATAGCGGAAACGCTCAGCGGAAAAAATAACCCAGCTGGACGTCTCCCGGTCACGTTCTATAAGGACATTCATCAACTGCCGCACTTCGAAGACTATTCGATGAAAGGACGAACGTACCGCTACTTCGAGGGTGACCCGCTCTGGTCTTTTGGATTCGGAATGAGCTACGCCACATTCGCATACAGCGGTCTCACTCTGCCACAAGCACCGATCGACGCTGGCGACCCGCTGGACGCATTCGTCACTGTGACGAACACAAGTAAGCTTTCCGGCGATGAAGTCGTGCAACTCTACCTGAAGTGTCCGGATATTCCGGGCGCTCCCATCCGATCGCTACGTGGATTCCAGCGCATTCATCTCGAACCGGGTGCTAGCCAGAAAGTTGAATTTCGCTTGAACCCTCGCGATCTGAGCATGGTGACTGAAGCCGGGGACATTATCGAGGCTCAAGGTAAATACACGGTCTCACTTGGAGGCGGGCAACCTGGCGCTGGACTCCCGTCGGTCAGCGGGAACTTTGAAATCAAAGGACGAATAATGCTGCCGGAATAGAATTTCGGGTTCTGTCCCAGAACAAAGTATCGATTTCAGAAGACTAGCAAGACGAAACCATCGCTCATTGATTCGCCGATAGCCCGACCCGGATGCCCTTTGCCCTTAATGAGTAATCAGGATATTGCGACAGCGACCAGAGACACCTGTTACGGCTGCACCTCCGGAAAGAGGGTGCGCGCCTCCGTCTTAGTCACTCGGCGCGCTGAACGTAGCGTTTCGTACCATAGGGCACCACAGATGGTGCAGGTGTGGAGAAACGCGGGACCGTCTAGCCAGGTTGCCACTCCTTGAAAGCGCTCAAAGAGTGCGTGGTACCCGCGACGATCCCTCTGTCAACTGACCACGGGGAACAGTGGGCGGGCTGATTGTTGGAGACGCCTTTCCACCTGAATGGCCCATTGCAGGATTGCAACGATTCGCCTGTTTGTCTGGAGATCTTTCACCGCAATCCGCAAGGCATGCACTCCAAGAACCGGTGAGATCTCTTCTCCCGTTCGGAGATAGAGCCCGCGCATCCGGCTGCGCTGGCTGACCAGAGCTGCGTTCGGGGATCCCGAGGGCAGATGGCATAGCAGGAAATTGGCGGAGCCGGGGCAGACTGTGAGTCCGATTCCGCGTAAGGAGGATGCCAACTGCTCGCGCAGTTGGTGGTTCTCAGCATACCGAGCAGCGTAGTACTCAGAATCTTCGAGCGCATTGACGGCTGCCACTTGTGCCGGCAGGCTCACGGCCCAGGGCGGCGTGATTTGACGGAGAGCATGAGCGATTGGCGCTGGCGCGCAGAGATAGGCGGCTCGGACGCCGGACAACGCATAGACCTTCGACATGGATTTGCAAACCACGACGTTTTCGCTGCTTGCGGCGAAGCCCTCCAGCGATTCGCCGGGGCCTGCATACTCGACATAAGTCTCGTCTATCCAAACCCGAGTTCGACTCGGGATTCGCGCAATAACCTCTTCTAACTGCTTGCGTGGAACGTGACCGCCTGTGGGGCTGTTGGGGTTGACGATCACTACCAGGTCATAAAAGGCAGAGGCTAGTTCGAGTTCCAGCTTTGCGAGCGGCAAGGCGTAGTCGTCGTCGCGCCGCAGGGCTAGTTTGTCTACTCGACAACCTACAACTCGCTCGGCAACGTGAGTGTATTCGCCGTAGCTTGGGTCGAACCGAAGCACGCGCGACTTGCCATCAAGCCAATCACGCAGGGCGAGAAAGATCAACTCCGATGATCCCGCTGCGGCGACAATACACTCGGTAGGAATGTTCCGCGCCAGAGCTATGGCGCGAACCATTCCGCCAGCGTTGGTTGGCGGAGATGTCCGCATGAGCCACGGGAGATTTTCACCGATGGCCGAAATCACCCGCGGCGACGGCGGAAACCAGGCGTCGAGAACGTCTGCGCTGATAACCTCGT
>Ga0306926_10010341_pt1 | contig 10308 bp, 14 predicted proteins | sample flu12Cox44000178_FD_203759 | JGI IMG/M metagenome (GOLD analysis project Ga0306926, IMG submission 203759) | Lab enrichment of tropical soil microbial communities from Luquillo Experimental Forest, Puerto Rico - flux8day.12C.oxic.44.000.178 (v2)... | ecosystem: Environmental > Terrestrial >... | reverse complement strand
AGGTCTGGAAACGGCTCTGTGGGATTCCTTCGATCGGTGCGATCCGGGCGGCGGTGTTGCTAGGCATTATGCAAACCGCGCACCGCTTCCGCACCAAACGACAGTTGTGGACTTACAGCGGCTTAGGGGTCGAGGGACACAGCAGCGCCGATCATCAGGTGGTGAAAGGCCAGCTGCAACGGAGGAAGAAAGCGATCGAGATCCGTAGGTGTCGGCACTTTGCGAGATCAGACCGATCACCCATTCAAAAATACGGTGTTTAAAACTATTAGCGCCTAGCCAGTTGCTGCGGATGTTGCTCTTGATAGCTCCTGGGGTCAGGCCAAAGAAGGTCGCATTTGGATAGCGCCGTGCCGAGTCGAGTACCAGCATCTCGTTGCCTGCGACGGTATTCATGTGCAACGCCATGCTGTCGTTGGCTCCTTTGCTTTTTCTGCAACAGGAAAAGCACAATCTTCAGCCCGACTCACCCGCCCTCTTCCGTACCACACTGAGAGTTTCTCTGAGAACCGCATTCGTTAGTCAGTTGCTGTTCAGACGAGGTCAACCGTGATGCACGTGGGACCGCAATCGTCAGTAACCAAGACCCGCAACAAACCGAGCATTCTCTTAATGGACGCCAATTCCGAGAGGCGTGCGTTGCGCAAGAAAATCATGGCTCTTCACGGCATTGAGGTGGTTGGTGCATGTGATCTGACCGAGGCTACTTCCATTTGGCATCCGGATCGTTACGACGCGGTACTGATTGACATTCGAAGGGGCCACTACGGGTGTATCACCTGGCGCGATGAAATCAAGAAGGAAAAGCCGCAACAGATTGTCGTCTTCGTCGTAGGTAAACCAAAATACATCGAGCTTAATCCCTTAGCAAGATCCTTTGTCTCTGAAGAGCAAGATGCGCAATGGGGAGACCCCCCCGCGCAAAGCTATCAGGGAAAGCTGCAACTCCCTGCCGCAAAGGCACGGCCTCATCGAAACGGGCTGGCGATTACCACAGCGAAAAAGCTGACGGATGGTCGTCCCAAGATTCGCAGCTGCCTGAGCCAACTGCGAGCTCACAGGAAGCGCCCGGCGATGCGGCTGACAACCGCGATCTGACGGGGGCAGTATCTGAGGCGAACCACAATCCCAGTTCGGTTTCGGAAGAACGTAGCTGAAAATCAGCCTTGAACACGAATGGAGAACGAATGAAGACCGAGATACCACCCAAAGCTTTCGGTAGCGTCGCCCTTAACCATATTCTAGAGAGTGCTGTCGTTCTTAACTGGGATGCTCTGGCGTGCGGTTCGACAAATTGCCTCGTCAAGATCGAATATCACATCGGGTCGGATGGAGCTCTGGAGTATCTGAGACTGTGGGCTCGTGCGCGCGAATATTGGAGTCTCATCTGCAACTGCTCGATTCATCGCGGGTGGTCGAATGGTCCGTGCTTCTCGAACGGCTATCACTCTCATCGGCTGGGCCGGCTCTTGCAGTCAATCATGTTGAACCAAAACCAGTTCCGGCATGACCATGGGCCTAATAGCAACGGCACACTGGAAATCGGCCCTCCCACGGCGGAGGACGCTACTTGCGCGACTGCGCGGGTTAACGAGGCTTTTCAGCGCCCGGCGTAGGGGTACTCTTTGCAACTTTCGCCACGTCGCACCTCCAGAAAATAGATTAGCCGTAACCTCAGCGCTGATATCTTTTATTTATGCTGAAATCACACAAACGCGCGATACCGAGATCAAATCTGCCCAACAACGGGTAGCGAAGGCAACCGAAGAGCGCGACAAGCAAAAAGAGAAATTAAAGAGAGCTGAGGCGCGGCTGAAGGCGGAAAAAGAGAACCTCAGGACGAACCAACAGAAGCTGGAAAGTTAGGCACAGGGCTCGCTAACAGCTATCCTGTCCGACGCGTCTCGAGGAGCATCTGACAGAACATGCGAAAGAAATTGGTCTCTGCAGTTCGCAACAGCGATGCCACATCGAGCCATGAATGGCTGGACCTGGAACAAGCGGCTCGGGTCGAGGTCAGTTCAGAGGCTGAAGGCTATCTTGTCGAGGCGGCTCTGCTGAAAGATGTGCAGGGCGGATGGCGGGCCAGCGCGCCCGGCGTTCAGACCATTCGGCTACTCTTCAATCATCCGCAGACAATTCAGCTCATTCGGTTGGTCTTCAAAGAAAAAGAGTTTGCTCGCACTCAGGAGTTCGTGTTGCGGTGGCTGCCGCACGGGACACGGGCTTGGAAAGATGTCGTTCGCCAGCAGTGGAACTTCAGTCCACCGATCACCGAGACCGAATGCGAAGAATACAAGGTGGATCTTCCCTCAGCCATTGGGCTTGAGTTGAGCGTTCGCCCTGACATCAGCGGAGGCGAGACTCGAGCTTCACTGGAAAGCCTACAGTTGTGGGTGCGTCCAGAAAATTAGAGCGCATGCGTTGCGTCGCGGCGGCGCTTTCTAGCTGCATCCTTTTTGGCCGCCGCCTTGATCCGCTGAACGTGGACGGCCGAGTAACCGCCAGCAGCCGTTGCGCGGCATTCAAACCTTAGGGCCGGCCCGATCACTGGAGCGTCAGACGATCACCCTAGCGGAATCGCCACCTACTTCCAGGTAGGTGCGCTAAAGCATCAGGCTGCTCTTTGGCCTGTGCTACCCAGGGCGGGGTCGATCCTATGTTCTGCCGGAGGAGGAGATTCAGTTGCGGCGTGATGCTGGACGTGGCGCAGGTTGTAGAGCATCAGTTCGGCGACAGTGATGTTGAGCCGCTGGAACCCGCATTGCCGAGGAGTGCTTTCCTCTCCGAGCGCAGTGATCGTCACGTAGTACTTGTTGCGACCATGGCCAGGTAGTTTTGGAGTTGCTATTTTGCATATGGCTCTTCGGGAACGATTCCAGACGCGTCCAAATCATCGAGGGTGAAAGGCGGTGGTGGAACAACGAGCGATCACTTCCAGCAATGGCGTCGGGCGGAGCAACGGCTGGGTCCGATCTGGTGCTCGACGGACAGTTGGGGCCCGAAGTACGCCCGCCGTGCGTCGACCCGCGTTCGAGTTCTGGCTGTTGTTCCCCACGGGAAGGGGCCCCCGCCTTCCTTTCTGGCTGGAAAAGCGGGGCATCGGTTGAGGTGGCAACCTGTGCCAACGGCAGATTGTTTCTACGGAAGGGGTCAGGCAACCAGAAAACGGCAGGTGTGCGAGCAGAGTTTGTCTCAATAAAGGGGTTTACCCCAGCAGGTGTGCCGTAAGTGTGCCGTACGCTTCGGTCCCATGTGAGCTAAAGTGCTTCGTTTCAATACCAGTCAAAACGCTTCCGTGCGGGCTCGGTTGTGGGCAAGTCATTGATTCTGCGATGGGAAGAAATATTTGCCTCCTCCGACCCTCGACTACGCTTAATCTCAGGCTGCGATATGGCTCGATTATCCGCTCTCTTGCGACGACGTCTGGCTACGAGAATACTTCGCCCGGCATGCGGCAAAGCGTGCGTGTTGCCAGCGTGTTCTGGATTGTGCGCGGCGCAACTCGCTGGCCGGCGTTGATCTGTCTGCGCGCGATCTTCAGCTTCAGCGCCCGCTCCATCGAACGCAATTCGGCGATTTCCCCCCCGAGACCAGGGTTGACGCGCGCCCGGTCGAGCCCATGCGGCCGGTACGGCCCACCCGATGGATGAAGTCCTCCGGGATCTGTGGCAGATCATAGTTAATAACGTGTGCGACGTTGTTGACGTGTATGCCGGGCGAGGCCACGTCGGTAGCGACCAGGACCTGAAACTTGCCCGCTTGGAATCCGCTGAGGGCGCCAGTGCGCTGGGATTGCGTGCGATCACCATGGATCATTGCCGCCGCAAATCCGTCACGCACGAGGTGCTTGGCCAGGCGCTCGGTTCCGTGTTTGGTGCGGGCAAAGACCAACGTCTGGCCCATTTCTGCATAGAGAAGCTGGCGCAGAACCTCCGACTTCTCAGCTCGCGACACTTCGAAAGCCTGCAATTCGACAGTGTCCGCAGGCCTCGAGGTGGAACCAACAGCTACTCGCACGGGCTTGTTCATGTAGTCGTTTACCAGGTTGGCCACCGAGGCTTCCAGAGTGGCCGAGAAGCACAGCGTCTGGCGTTCGCGCGGCAGCGCCGCTACGATGCGGCGAATGGCCGGCAAAAAGCCCATGTCGAGCATACGGTCAGCTTCATCGAGAACCAGTGTCGTTAGGTTGCGCAGATCAATCTGCTTGCGGCGGAGATAGTCTTCGAGCCTCCCGGGGGTCGCGACGACAATGGTCGCCCCCTTACGGATTGCCTGGATCTGACGCTGCTCGCTCATGCCGCCGATGACCAGAGCGGCGGGAGCCGCTCTGCGCCCTCGCAGCTTTTCGTGTTGCTCATGAACCTGCATCGCCAGCTCGCACGTGGGAACCAAGACCAGGGCAGACACCGGGCGAGGCGAACCTTGCGCTGAAAGCCGCTCGATCACCGGGATCAGAAAAGCCAGCGTCTTGCCAGTGCCGGTTTGCGCTGTGGCGAGTACGTCTTTGCCCTCCAGCGCAGGAGGTATGGCGGATGCCTGAACCGGCGTCGGGGTCTAATGAACGGCCACAAGCCCGCCCGGACCGGTGAACAAGTAAGCCAAGCCGCTGCGCGGATCGTACAAGAGTGATGGCGTAACGTAGCGCTTAGCTTTCGAGTGGTAGAAGAGTCAGTCTTCGGGCTCGGCCAGAATGAAGCTTACCCTACGGATCGTTCGATACGGCCATTAGCGATCTGCGAGTCCATCCCACAAGGAGGCGCACTCCCGGAAGGCTAAAGTTGCCACGGCCATGAGTCGCATGCAGAGCAGCATCCGAAAAGTCAAGAAGAACCAGCGGGTCGAAGCCGTGGAGAAACTGCCCGATCTACTACCCGTCAGTCCGCTGACAATAATTTGCCCGTATTGCGCTGCAAAGCCGGGACTTGCGTGCGCAACCCATCTGGCGGCAAACTTGAGATCGTACATGTGGCTAGGCTAAAAGTTGTAGCGGCGAAATGAGCGCGCTGTGCAGTATGCCCGGGCTGCCTCGGACAAGCGCGAATCCGACGCCAAAGCGTGGCACGACGTTAGCATTTCAACTGACGCGGAGTCCGTACAGGGACAGCACGTTTTGAGTGTCTGAGAAGAAGGCGTTCGCCCTAAATTCCAATTCTCCCTAATGCCGCTGTTCAGTCGATTCACCCCATTCTGGACAATGATGACTTTGTCTTCACCCGTTACGCACATCAAGAACAATCACGCAGAAACCAAAAACTTCAAAACGTTTGTCAGTACCAATCCAGCGGCGTTGCTCGTGCTGCCAGTCAACCGCCAACAAGGCGGGGACCTACGTTGGGGAGCTACGCCTAAGGAGTCGCCGACTGCGATGACAAGTGGGCGCCGATTTATCCCTTACCCGCTTTTGTTTGGGCGGCGCGAATCTGAGGCAGCAGAATGTCGCGAACATAGTGCCAGTAGGGAACGAGTTTAAGAGCAGCCTGCGCGTACTGCTCAGCGGCCTTTAGATCAGGTGTGGTTCGGTTCAAATTCGACCAAGCGAGACTCGCCAGCAGCTCAGGTTCTCCCCAGGTCGGATCCAGCGAATCGCTGGTGCTCTCTTTGTGTTCCCGGATGGCAGCCAAACCTTTCTGATAGGTTGCGAGCGCTTTGTCCTGGCCGCCTCCCCGCTCCGGAGGAGTGCTCCACAGAGTCGGACCCACCACCCACAGGAGTCGGGGGTAGTCTGGTGCTGCAGCGGCAGCCTCCTTAAGCAGCAGCGAGGCCGGAGCCATGATTTCCTTCAAGTGCGCTGGGTCTTTCTCATTCACGAAAACCCCTTCCAGGAATAAACGGTTAAGCAGGCAAGATGCCGCCCCAACTTTTGCATCCACGAAACCCGGATCTCTTTGGAGCGCTGCGTCGAATTCGCCTTCCGCTTCCGTCAGATCCTCTGCCAACTCCTTCGGGGTAGCTGTTTCGTTAAAGCCATTGATGGTTCTGCGCCATTTCGCAAATCCACGCCAATATCGGACGCGAGATGCAAGTTCAGGCATGTCAACAAATGGCACAAGCTGTTCGTAAAGTTGGTTCAGCGCTGTGCGGTCGCCTTCGTAGTCAGCTCGTTGTATTTGGCTGACAATCTCGACCACCCGTTCCCGCGCTGGATCAGCTGACACGCTCTTGAGATAGACTGTCAACCCCACAGGCGCATACCATCGATAAAGATCCACGGTTAATCGACCCGCAACGACTACCGGGTCTGTGTTCACCAATGCTCGGGCCTCCTTAGTCGAGCTGGTGCCAAAAATGACCGCCAAAACCAGCGCAACCTCGATCACAACTCGCCTCATTTCGATTACCTCCTATATCGGCTTATTGCTTACGGCGCCAACAAATTCAGTGCTTAGGCCGGCGCGCTCGTGCGAAACTTGGCTGGCCTTCGTATGATTCAAACCAATGGTGACTATTCCGCGGTCATGTCTGTGCGACATTGCGCGCAACCGACTCTTTCGTCCCGAGAGGCGAAACGCCTTCAGCTGCTGCCCGAGCAGGCGTTTGCGCCGCGGCCGACTCGCGCCGATGCAGCCCGGCATTGATTATTCCCATCAGCAACACGGTTACCAATTCAAATGAAATTTGCTTGGCCACCACGGCCCCTGGCCATGGCTGAACCGCGTAGTACGTCAGGAACCAAGGCAGCGAGGTGAGCATCCACACGGCAATGCCAAAGCGGATGCCTTGACCCAGCCAGGGTCGAGATTGAATACCGTTACCATAGATCCAGACCAGCGCCGCCGCCGAAGACGCGAATCCTACGAGCATGTAGACAAAATGGCGATTCGCGTCATCTTGTGTCCGCAAAAGTTGTGGAGTTGCGGCATAGTCTCCCTGAAGAAGGAGGCCGTGCACTACAAATCCGAAAATATTGGCGGCGATGAAGAGAATTGCCCAGCGCAGAACGAAACGTTTCATGTGCACCTCCGGGATCTGTGTTGCTCTGTGAGTCGAACAAAACCCACCACAGGTTCGAGTAGATACCGTAGATGAAAACCCACCGTCTAGCTGTGGACATTCGGCGAACCGGCAAATACGGTCGGTCAATTGCATGAAGATTCCTCCAGAAATTGAGAGAATGTGAGCCACGAAGTATGCACAGACCTCTTGACCGTTATGCGCTGGTCGTCGTGGCGTGGCTGCCATTCTTCGCAATTTGGGTATTGATTGCACTGTCCTACGCAAACACCACTGTCTCCTCGGCGCTACTGACGAGCACGATTTCAATGGGCAGCGCGAGCTTGCTTGGATTGGCAGTCTGGTATCTCTGTCAACGCTGGCCATGGCCGCTCAAAATCACCATTAGCTTTTACCTGCTCCACGTATTGTTCGCAGTCGCCTACACGCTGCTATGGCTTGTGGTCGTATGCTGGCTCGAGGGGGTGCGATACCACCGCCCCGTCCTTAGCGTCTTCCACGAGTTCGTAATTTCCCACGTGTTCGCCTGGCAGTTATTGATTGGCGTATGGATTTACGGTCTATTTGCTGGAGTCTCCTACGCGGTACAGACGCGGGACCGCTTACATGAAAAGGAGACGCTTGCAATGCGTGCGGAAGCACTGGCCGCAGCTGCTCGCCTCGACGCCCTCCGCGCTCGATTGAATCCGCATTTCCTGTTCAACGCTCTTCATACACTGTCAGCGCTGGTGAAGCTTCAGCCCGCAATTGCGGAAGATGCCATTGAGCGCCTCGGAGACATGCTGCGTTACTCGCTGAAAGAGGATGGCTGCGGGCTCGTTGAATTTTCGGAGGAATACGAATTTACGAAACAATATATTGCCTTCGAGCAACTCCGATACGAAGACCGGCTGAAGGTGGAAATCAACATTGACCCGGAGTCCTTTAATTACGAGCTTCTTCCTTTTTCGATCCAGACGCTGGCAGAAAACGCCGTGCATCATGCAATTTCAGTCCGTCCTGAGGGCGGATCAATCTGGATCACGAGTTCATGTCGGAATGGAAGACTTAGTGTCACCGTCCGCGATGACGGTCCGGGTACCGAAGGCGAGCAAGGCAATTCACACCGTTTAGGCCTGCGCTCACTGCGCGAACGCCTACTTGCCGCTTATGGTTCAACTGCAGATCTTCGCGTCGAATGCAGTGCGGAAGGTTGTGAAGCACGGCTTGTCGTTCCGGAAGTTCTGTATGCCCCAGCTGAAGGTGGTCAACCGGGATAGGTATGCAAGAGTCCGTATTAATCGCCGATGATGAGCCACCTGCCAGGCGCACTCTAAGACGGCACTTGATGGACCTTGGTTGGACCGGCGAAATTCATGAGGCCGGCGATGGCCACGCAGCGATTACCTTTGCAAACCAGTCCAGGCCAGCCCTGATCTTTCTAGACATCGTGATGCCCGGCGCGTCGGGATTGGAGGTCCTCGAAGGCCTGGCCTACCAGCCTCAAATCATCTTTACCACCGCTTTCGATCAGTACGCGATTCGGGCATTTGAATTAGGGGCACTTGACTATCTGCTGAAGCCCTTTGGCCGCGAAAGATTAGCGACAGTGTTGCGCCGAGCTCAAGCTGTTCTGAGCTCTCCCGAAGTTTCCTTGCTCTCCCGCGCTCGGGAAACCTTGCAACACGCAGCGACCCTTTCGAGAGTTTTCGTTCGGGATGGCAATCGGATAGTGCCCATTCAATTGTCGAGCGTGGAACGGGTCCAAGCCAGCGATGACTATGTCACAATTCACTCGGCCGAAAAGCAATTCTTGATCGCTGTGAGGCTGTCCGATCTCGAGGAACGATTGGTCGGGAGGAATTTTCTCAGAATTCATCGCTCCCACCTCATCAACCTTGAATACGTGACCGCCATCGAACCGCACGACCCTGCGCGTCTCCAAGTCGTGATGAAGAGTGGCGCGCGAATCGTCGCCAGTCGTGCGGGATCGAAACGGCTGCGTGATCTGGCACTCTAATACTCGAGCACCGCGTGGATCAGTACCGGGAAGTCGGCCAGTGTTTACGAATGCTTTCCTTTCATCTGATTTCATAACAATGTCGACCCCCTCGAGCACCGAGTAGACTTTGGTTTGTGAACGACCCAAGGCTCGGGAGGAAGGAGCCGATATGTGGATTATAGGTGTGGACTATCACCCGAGCGTTCAACAAATCGCGTTTGTAAAAACCGACACCGGGGAATGCGGTGAACGGCGACTGAATCACAGCGATGGAGAAGCGGAGAAGTTCTGTCGCGAGCTAAAGGCAGCAGGCTGCAGTGTGCGAGTCGGGATGGAAGCCACCGGGTATGCCCGCTGGTTCGAGCGACTGCTGGCGGAACTGGGCTTCGAGCTGTGGATTGGAGATCCGGCGCAGATCAAGGCCAAGCGAGTGCGAAAGCAGAAGACAGACCGCCTGGATGCCGAGCTGCTGCTGCAGTTGCTGCTGGAGGATCGCTTTCCTCGGGTGTGGGTACCCAGTCCGGAAAATCGAGATCTTCGTCAGCTGCTGTGGCATCGGCATCGGCTGGTACAGATGCGGACGCGGATCGTGAATCCGTTGCAGGCCGTGGCCATGAATGAAGGAGTACGCCGCAAGAAAGCGCTGTGGAGCAAGTCGGGGCGAGCCCAGTTAGAGTCGCTTTCGCTGGCTCCCTGGGCGACACGGCGCCGGCACGACTTACTGGAGCTGCTGGATCGATTGAACCCGACGATCGAGGAGTTAAGCGCAACCGTCGAGCAGGAAGCCAAGCAACGGCCCGAGGGGTTGCGCCTGATGACGCATCCTGGCGTGGGACCTACTACAGCCCTGGCCTTCGTGCTGATCATCGACTCAGCGGAGCGCTTTGCTGGTGGCAAGCAGATCGCCAGCTATGTCGGGCTGATCCCTTGTGAAGACTCCAGCTCCGATCGGCGGCGGCTAGGACACATTACCAAGCAAGGCAACACCCTACTGCGTTTCCTGCTGGTGGAGGCAGCGCAAGCAGTCGTACGGCGCGACCCCGACTGGCGACGCCGGTATACCCACCTTGCGATGCGACGCGACCAACGAATTGCCAAGGTAGCGATGGCGAGGAAGCTAGCCGTACGCCTGTACGGGATGATGCGCAAGGAATGGAATTACGAGCAATCGAAAAAGTTCGGTTCGTACGCGGGAGAGTCCGACTACGGCCATGGTGTGCAGTAAATCACCGCCCATTTGATTGGACCTCCCGCTCCCTCATGAGAGGGAGTTCGAAGTGGTAATCATGATCGCAGTTGTGACCGGAGAGATGGTTGGGTCGGACTGAGTGCCGCCCGAAAGATTAGACGCGAGCCTGGGTCCACGATGGTGA
>Ga0306926_10010340_pt1 | contig 10308 bp, 10 predicted proteins | sample flu12Cox44000178_FD_203759 | JGI IMG/M metagenome (GOLD analysis project Ga0306926, IMG submission 203759) | Lab enrichment of tropical soil microbial communities from Luquillo Experimental Forest, Puerto Rico - flux8day.12C.oxic.44.000.178 (v2)... | ecosystem: Environmental > Terrestrial >... | reverse complement strand
CCGCAGTGACGCCCGTCTGGTCCGAGACGAAAAAAACGGTTCGACGGCTCACGGTTACAGGCGCTTCTCGAGACTGTCGCGACGGATCCGCAGTGTTTCACCGTGCGGGCGCCTGTGGCAAGCGCCCAACGCCGACTGACCACCGGGAGCTTCCGTGAACGCCTACGTCATTCCGTTCGAGCAGCTCCGCATGGCTGATGTCGAGAGTGTCGGCGGCAAGAACGCCTCTCTTGGCGAGATGATCAGTGCCCTGGCGAAGCTCGGCGTACAGGTGCCGGGCGGCTTCGCCACCACGGCGCACGCCTATCGCGAGTTCCTCGCGCAAGGGGCGCTCGCCGAGCGCATCCGCAGCGAGCTCGCCGGACTCGACGTCGATGATGTCGCCAAGCTCGCCGCGAGCGGGGCGCGCATACGCCAATGGATCCTCGCGACCCCGCTTCCCCCGGCATTCAACACTGCGGTGCTCGATGCACTGCGGCGTCTCGGTGCGGGACGGCCGGACTTCGCGGTGGCGGTACGTTCCTCGGCGACCGCGGAAGACCTGCCCGAGGCCTCCTTTGCCGGTCAGCAGGAGACCTTCCTCAATGTGCGCGGCGAGGAGGCGGTGCTGAAGGCGATCCACGAGGTGTTTGCCTCGCTGTTCACCGACCGTGCCATCTCCTATCGCGTGCACACCGGTTTCGATCATGCGGCGGTCGCGCTGTCGGTAGGCGTGCAGCACATGGTGCGCAGCGATCTCGGCGCAAGCGGAGTGATGTTCACGCTCGACACCGACTCGGGCTTCCGCGAGGTGGTGTTCATCACCGCGGCCTGGGGGCTGGGGGAAACGGTGGTGCAGGGCGCGGTGAATCCCGATGAGTTCTATCTCTACAAGCCGGCGCTGCGCAGCGGCAAGCACCCGGTGCTGCGCCGCAATCTCGGCAGCAAGGCGATCAGGATGATCTACGCGCCGGCAGGCTCCGCCGAGCGCGTGCAGACGGTCGATGTGCCGGAGGCCGACCGGCGACGCTTCTGCCTGGAGGATCGGGATCTCATCACCCTCGCGCGCCAGGCGCTGCTCATCGAGGAGCACTACCGGCGCCCGATGGATATCGAGTGGGCACGTGATGGCGCGAGCGGCGAGATCTACATTCTGCAGGCGCGGCCAGAGACCGTGCAGAGCCGCGCGGGGCGCACCATCCAGCGCTATGCGCTCAAACGACGTGGACGCGTGCTCGCCACCGGGCGCAGCATCGGCACCCGCATCGGTGCTGGCAGCGCGCGGGTCGTCAAGGGAGCGGCCGAGATGGCGCGGGTGCAGAACGGCGATGTGCTCATCGCGGACATGACCGATCCGGACTGGGAGCCGGTGATGAAGCGCGCCTCCGCCATCGTCACCAACCGCGGCGGCCGCACCTGCCACGCAGCGATCATCGCGCGCGAGCTCGGCATTCCCGCGGTAGTCGGCTGCGGCGATGCGACCCAACGCATCCGCGAGGCACAGGAAGTGACGGTCTCGTGTGCCGAGGGCGACGACGGGTACGTGTACGAGGGGCTGCTGGAGTTCGAGCGCAAGCAGATCGAGCTCGACTCCCTGCCCAAAATTCCCGTCAAGATCATGATGAACGTCGGCAATCCCGACCGCGCCTTCGACTTCGCCTCCATCCCCAATCACGGCGTGGGGCTCGCGCGGCTCGAGTTCATCATCAACCGGATGATCGGTGTGCACCCGAAGGCGCTGCTCGAGTTCGAGCGGCTCGATGCCGACCTCAAGGAGCAGATACGCACGCAGATGGCCGGCTATTCCGATCCGGTCGGTTTCTACGTGGAGAAGCTCGCCGAAGGTATTGCGCAGATTGCCGCCGCGTTCGCCCCCGAGCCGGTCATCGTGCGACTCTCGGACTTCAAGTCGAACGAATACGCCAACCTGATCGGCGGTGCGCGCTACGAGCCGCATGAGGAGAACCCCATGCTCGGCTTCCGCGGCGCCTCCCGCTACATCGATGAAAACTTCCGTCCGTGCTTCGAGCTCGAGTGTCGCGCCATTCACCGCGTGCGCGAGACCATGGGGCTCACCAACGTGCAGGTGATGGTGCCGTTCGTGCGCACTCTCGCTGAGGCGCGCGCGGTAACCGAGCTGCTGGCTGCCAACGGGCTCAAGCGTGGCAACGCGCAGCTGCGCATCATCATGATGTGCGAGCTGCCAACCAATGCGCTGCTGGCGGAGAAGTACCTGGAGTATTTCGACGGCATGTCGATCGGCTCGAACGACATGACACAGCTCACGCTCGGGCTCGATCGCGACTCGGCCATCGTGGCACGCGACTTCGATGAGCGCGATGAGGCCGTGCGGCAACTGCTCGCCATGTCCATCGCCGCCTGCCGCAAGCTCGGCAAATACGTCGGCATCTGCGGCCAGGGGCCCTCGGACCACCCGGACCTCGCGCGCTGGCTGCTCGATCAGGGTATCGAGAGCATGTCGCTCAACCCGGACACGGTGGTCGAGACCTGGTTGTTCCTGGCGCAGCCCCCCGCCGGCAGATCCGGCTGAGGGCGGGCGCGCGGCAGCGCCGGCACGCCCGGCGCGCGCTGTTCACGCGCGCGAGCGGTCGCGGACCTTCGCCTCCGAGGCCGCGCGGTCGCTATCGTCGAAGGGCTCGACCACCACCTCCTCCACGGTCGAGCGATCGAGGCAGCGCAGGTTCACGCTGTAGCCATCCGGGTTGGAGCGCGGCACGTAGAAAGACTTCACCCCGCAGCGGCTGCAGAACAGGTGCCGTGCGCTGCCGGTGTTGAAGCGGTACTCGGTGAGCGCGTCCTGGCCGCGCAGCAGGTGAAAGCGCGTGCGCGGCACGATTAAGTGCAGAAATCCTGTCATGCGGCAGATCGAGCAGTTGCACTCGCTCACGAGGATGCGCGCCGGGGCCTCGACCTCGAAAGCCACCGCGCCGCAGTGACAGCCGCCGCGATGCGTGATGAGCCCCTCAGGCACCGCCGCCACTCCAGGCCGGGGCGAACAGCCGCGCGCGGTAATGGCGCAGCTCGCGGATCGATTCGTGAATGTCCGCCGAGGCGAGGTGCGTGCCCTGCTTCACGAAACTCTCCGCGACCGCCGGCGCCCAGCGCCGCGCCAGCTCCTTGAGCGTGCTGACATCGAGATTGCGATAGTGAAAGAAGCGCTCGAGCTCCGGCATATAGCGGGCGAGAAAGCGCCGGTCCTGGCAGATACTGCTGCCGCACATGGGCGAGCTGCCCGCGGTTACCAGCGGCATCAGGAATTCAAGCGTGCGCTGCTGCGCATCGGCGACGCTGACGCGGCTCGCGCGCACCCGCGCCAGCAGCCCCGAGGAGCCGTGCTGGCGCTGGTTCCACTCGTCCATGCGCGCGAGCACCTCGTTACTGTGATGGATTGCGAGCACCGGCCCATCGGCGACGATCGCCAACTCGCGGTCGGTGATGACCGTAGCGATCTCGATGATGACGTCGGAGTCGGGCTTCAGGCCCGTCATCTCGAGGTCGATCCATACCAGGTAATCGCCGCTGGGCATGTCTATGATGTAGGCCGGGAGGAACCGAATCAGCGCGTAAACAGCGTGATAAGTGTAGCAGACACTGCGGGCGGACCTGAGAAATGAGCCCAACCGTCCTCGGGTCAGTGATCGCGACCTTCGGCCGTCAGATGGTGGTGCGCACCGCGAGCGGTGAGAAGCTGCGCGCGCGTCCCTTCGGTCGCGCGCTCGAGGTGGTGTGCGGTGATGAGGTCCGCTGCCGCGTCGATGCCCATCACGAGGAAGTGCACGTCATCGAGGTGCTGGCGCGGCGTAACGCGCTGTGGCGCGCCAACACGCGCGGCGGTGCGGAGGCGGTGGTCGCCAATCTCACGCAGCTGCTGGTGGTGCTTGCGCCGCTGCCACTGCCGGAGCTGTTCGTGATCGATCGCTACCTGGCAGCGGCCACAGCTGCCGGTGTGCCGGCGCGCCTCGTGGTCAACAAGTCCGAGCTCGGCATCGAGGCGGCACTCGCTGTCGAGCTCGACGCCTACGCCGCTGCCGGCTTTGCCGCCGTGCGCTGCTCGGCCGCGAGCGGCGCCGGCATGGAGCAACTGCTGGCGGCGCTCGGACCGGGGACGCGCTCGGTGCTCGTCGGCCAGTCCGGGGTCGGCAAGTCCTCGCTGGTGCGGCGTTTGCTGCCGCACGAGGAGGTGACAGTGGGTAAGCTGGTGCGCGAGGAGGAAGGCCGGCACACGACCACCGCCGCTCGCCTCTTCGACCTGCCGCACGGCGCGGCGCTCATCGACTCCCCCGGCGTGCGCGATTTCGCGCCGGCGGTCAGCACGCTCGATGAGCGCACGCTCGGATTCCCGGAAGTGGCGCGGCTCGCGACGGGTTGTCGTTTCGGCGACTGCCGTCACCTGCGCGAGCCCGGTTGCGCGGTGCGTGCCGCGGCGAAAGACGGCAGCTGGCACCCGCGACGTTACGAGAGTTACCGGCGGCTTCGCCGCCTGCACGAGCAGCTGAGCGCCAACCGCGCACGGTAGGACCTCAGACGGCGGGGTGTCAGACCGACTGTCGCCCCGCGAGCGCGTGCGCGAGCGTGCCGCCATCGACGTACTCGAGCTCTCCGCCGAGCGGCACACCGTGAGCGATACGGCTCGCGCGTATGCCGCGCCGCACGGCGAGCTCGCTCAGGTAGTGTGCGGTCGCCTCCCCTTCGACGGTTGAGTTGGTGGCGAGGATGAGCTCGCGCACGCTGCCTTCCCCGAGAATCGACTCCAGCTCGCGCACACCGAGCTGCTCGGGGCCGATGCCATCCAGTGGCGAGAGATGACCCATGAGGACGAAATAGCGCCCGCGGTAGCTGCCCGAGGACTCGATCGCCACCACATCGGCGGGCGACTCGACCACGCACAGAAGCGCCGCATCACGCTGCGGGGCGGCACAGATCACGCACAGCTCACCCTCGGTGAGCATGCGGCAGCGCCGGCAGCGGGCAACCGACTCGAGCGCGGCGGCGAGCGCTTGCGTGAGCGCGCGCGCACCGGGCCGTCCCTCCTGCAGCAGGTGGAATGCCATGCGCTGCGCGGTCTTGGGTCCGACACCGGGAAGTGTGCGCAGCGCCTCGATGAGCGCCGCGAGATGCGGTGAATGCTTCATCGGAGCGCGGACCTCAGAACGGCAGCTTCATTCCCGGCGGCAGCTGCAGACCGGCGGTGAGGCTCGCCATTTTCTCCTGCACCCGCGCCTCGACCTTGTGCACGGCATCGTTGGCCGCCGCGGCGATCAGATCCTCGAGCATGTCGCGGTCCTCGGCGCTCACCGTGGGCTCGATCTGGACGCGCTTCACCTCGTGACGGCCGTTCATGGTGATCTTCACCATTCCGCCGCCGGCCTCGCCTACCACCTCGATGTTGGCAATCTCGGCCTGGGCCTTCTGCATGTTCGCCTGCATGGCCTGGGCCTGTTTCATCAGGTTGTTGAAGTTACCTCGCATGGAATCGCTCACCTGTGGCGCCGCGCGGCGCCGCTGCTCTCCGAAGCCTCATTTTACCGGGCGCACCGTATCCGGCAGCACGCTGGCACCAAAGCGCTCGCGCAAGCCTTTGACACCGGCATCCTCATCGAATGCGCGCCGTGCGGCTGCCAGCTCCGCCTCGCTGGCGCGCCGCTGCGCTTGCGCCGGGGTTTCGGCCCCGGGGACCGCACCGGGTTGGAATTCGAGCCGCACGGTCGAGCCGAAATGGCGCGACAGCGCCTGCGCCAGCTTCTCCTCGGTCGCCATGGTGCGCACCAGCTGGTGGCGCGGATCGAGCCCGAGGCGCAACACGGCGCCCTGGCGGCCGAGGAACACACAATGGCTCGCCAGCTGCCGCGCGGCTCCCGAAAGGTCGAGCTGCGCTACGATTGCCGCCCAGGTGGCACCCTCCTGCGTTCCCGCGGGGTCTGGGGTCGCGGCCGCGGCGGCGCCAGTCGCGCCCGAAGCCGCGGCAGCGCTCGCGGCGCTGCCTGCGCGCCCCCGGGCAGCTTCCTGCGCGGGGACGGGGCTCACGCCGCGGCTGTCTTCCGCGACGGCAGCCGGACGGAAGGCGAGCATCCGCAGCAGCGTCATCGCGAAGCCAGCGCGCGGCTCGGGTGCCAGCGGCAGATCGCGGCGCCCGATGATCACCGTCTGATAAAAGAGCTGCACGTCCTCCGGGGAGAGCGCGGCGGCTAACCGCTCGAGCACCTCGGGCGCGTACAGCTCATCGCCTTCATAGCCCCCGACCGCCTGCCGCAGACCGACACGCACCAGGAGCCCGCCGAGCGCATCCAGCACCTGCGCGTAGTCCGGCGCGAACTCCTCGAGCGACTGTGCGCACCGCAGAAGCTCGGCGCTGTCGCCGCGCGCGAGCAGCTCGAGAAGCCGCACGACGTGATCGCGCGCCACGCTCCCGAGCATGGCGCGGGCCTCGCTCTCACCTGCGCGGCCGCCGCCAAAGGCGATCAACTGGTCGAGGAGCGAAAGCGCATCACGCAGGCTCCCATCCGCCGCCTGCGCGATCAATGCCACCGCGGGTGCTTCGAACGGAACACCCTCCGCCGTGAGTATCGTGCGCAGGTGCGCGGCGATCTCCGCCGAGGGCAGCCGCTTGAGATTGAATTGCAGGCAGCGCGAGAGCACCGTGACCGGCAGCTTCTGCGGGTCGGTGGTAGCGAGGAGGAACTTCACATGCGGTGGGGGCTCCTCGAGCGTCTTCAGCAGCGCGTTGAAGGAGTGCGCTGAGAGCATGTGCACCTCATCGATGAGGTACACCTTGTAGCGTCCACGCGCCGGGGCGTACTGCACGTTGTCGAGCAGCTCGCGCGTGTCGTCCACCTTGGTGCGCGAGGCGGCGTCGACTTCGATCAGATCGGGAAAGCGTCCGGCGTCGATCTCGCGGCAGCTGGCGCACACCCCGCACGGCTCGGCAGTCACCCCGGTCTCGCAGTTGAGGCACTTGGCGAGGATGCGCGCGATCGTGGTCTTGCCAACTCCGCGGGTGCCGGCGAAGAGGAACGCGTGGTGCACGCGGCCGCTCGTGAGCGCGTTGACGAGCGCACGGCGCACGTGCTCCTGTCCAATCAACTCAGAGAACGTTTTCGGGCGGTATTTGCGCGCCAGCGCGGTATAGCTCATGGGAGTCCCGGGTTACGCATAGCGATGGGAGGCGGCCCGCACCAGCTTGAGCTCCGGCACCCGACATCGCCGCTGCCGCTGCTGCCTTCCGGCCCTGACGGGATTCACGACTGGTCGTCGCGGAGAAACCGATGCGGGCCACCATGATCGCGAAAAGCAATCGATGCTATCACAAGCCGTGGGCTCGGCCGCTGACGCCGGCGCGGCCGTAACAGGGACTGCGGCCGCAACCGTCACGCGAAACGGGCACAATCGGTCAGGCGGCTGCACGGGGTGAATGCAGCGCCGGGGACGATACGCATGAACGATCAGCTTGCGAGCAGGCCGGCAGATGTGGTGATCAGCAAGGTCCCGGAGGTCACTCTCGGGTTCTGGATCATCAAGGTGGCGGCCACGACACTCGGCGAAACAGGTGGCGACACGCTGTCGATGACGCTCGGTCTCGGCTACCTCACCAGCACGCTGATCTTCGCCACCGCGCTGGTGGTGCTCGCCAGCTGTCAGATCGCGGCGAAAAGCTTCCATCCGTTCCTCTACTGGGCGACCATCATCGCTTCCACCACCGCGGGAACTACGCTCGCGGATTTCGCCGATCGCTCGCTCGGCATCGGTTATCTCGGCGGCTCGCTGCTGCTGCTCGCCTGCGTGCTCGCATCGCTCGCCATCTGGTACCGCACCGAGGGCACGGTATCGGTCAACACGGTCAACACGCCGCGGGTCGAGGCGTTTTACTGGCTAACCATCACTTTCTCGCAGACCCTCGGCACCGCACTCGGCGACTGGGTGGCGGACGCCGGACTCGGCTACCGCGGCGGCGCCCTGGTGTTCGGTGCACTGCTGGTGCTGGTCGCGATCGCCTATTACCGCACGCGGATTTCGCACGTGGTGCTGTTCTGGACCGCGTTCATCCTCACGCGGCCGCTCGGCGCCACCGTAGGCGATTTCTTCGATAAGCCGATCGCCGAGGGCGGCCTCAACGTGAGCCGACCCCTTGCCTCCGCGATCATCGCGGTATTCATCCTCGCCTGCATACTGCTCATCCCGCAGCGCGCGGGCAGCCATCCGGGACGCGTCCAGACGCCCCCGCGCGAAGGCAGGTGATACAGCGAGTGGCGGAGAGGGTGGGATTCGAACCCACGAACACCCGTTGAGATGTTACTGGAATTCCAGTCCAGCGCCTTCGACCGCTCGGCCACCTCTCCGATCAATCACTTACGGGGCTGATCCCATGCCGCGAAGGCGGCGCATGATAAGCCATGCGGGGCGGTGCCGCACCCGCCCGGTCAGGCCTGCGGAGCCTTTGTGGGCTGCGTGACTTTGAAAGGCGGCGGCTCATCGAGACAGGGCTCCTTGCCCTTTCTCGGGGGCGGCGGCGGCTCGTTCAGCGTCGGCATGCGCAACGCATTGGTGGTATCGGGAGCATCCATCCCCGCAGGGATCTTCAGCGGTGGCACGCTGTGCGCCTTCTGGTACGGCTGCGCGTTGTGGCAGGCCTTGCCAGAGGCATTCCGCAGCGCATGACAGCCGCTCATGAGCGGCAGCAGCAGGAGGAGCAAGGCGACTCCCCGCACAACTCTCATTCCCCACTCCTCATTCGTGCTCCTCATGGACAATTTGTCTCAGGCCGATACGCCGGCGCTGCGTGCCGCGGCGAGCAGCCCAGCGTGATGCTCTGCCGCGAGCGGCGTGAGCGGCAATCGTATCCCGGTACCGATCAAACCAAGCTGCGCCAGCAGCCATTTGACCGGAATCGGGTTCGCCTCGACGAATAGCTGCCGATGCAGCGCGCCAAGTGGCGCATCGAGGTCGGCGGCGCGCGCCGCGTCCCCGCGCCGTGCAGCGGCCAGCATCTGTGACATCGCGCGCGGCACAACGTTCGCCGTGACCGAGATCACTCCACGGGCGCCGGCGGCGATGCTGAGACGCGCGGTGGCGTCATCGCCGCTCAGCACCACGAAATCTGCGGGACAGGCTGCGACCAACTCGCGTACCCGCTCGGTCTCGGGCACCGCCTCCTTGATGCCCACGATGCCCTTGAGGCGCGCGAGCCGTGCGACCGTCGCGGGTTTCATGTCGACCGCCGTGCGTGCGGGGACGTTGTAGAGCAGCAGCGGTTTGCGCGCGGCGGCGGCCGCCGCCGCGAAGTGCTGGTACAGCCCCTCCTGCGGCGGACGGTTGTAGGCGGGAGTGACCAGCAGCAGCGCATCGACCGGCAACTCGGACAGCCAGCCGACGCGCTCCACGGTCGAGGCAGTGCTGCTCGTGCCTGCGCCCGCGATCACCGCGAGCCGCCCACGCAACTGCTCGCAGGCGCGCACCAGCAACTCGCGCAGCTCCTCATCACGCAGCGTCGCGGACTCGCCGGTGGTACCGCCCACCACGATACCGTCGGTTGCGTTGGCGGCATGGAAATCGAGCAGCCGTGCCCAGGCTTCAAAGTCGATGGCGCCGTCGGCGCGCATGGGCGTGACAATGGCAACCAGGCTGCCGGCAAAAAACATACGCTGGAATCGATGCCTTGACAGGGAAGCGTTCGATGTTACGGGCGGAAGTTGGGCTTAAGCAAGCCTGCTGCCGGCGCTGACGACCGCGGGTTCGCAACCCGCGCCCGCTCCCGGTACACTCCACTGGCGAATGCCGGCACACCCAACCGCCATCGACAGATGAAGCAGCACCTGGCCGTTTCGGCCATCGGCAGCGACCGCACGGGGATGGTCCACGAGCTGACCCGTGTCATCAGCGAGTCCGGCGGCAACATCAGCGAGAGCCGCATGGCGAGCCTCGGCACCGAGTTCGCGATGCTGCTGCTGGTGTCGGGAAACTGGCACGCACTGGCGAAGCTGGAAACCGAGCTCAAGCGGCTCGCCGACACCTCGAACCTCAGCATCCACCTCAAACGCACCGAGCCGCGCACCCCGCGGACGGACATGCTGCCCTACTCGATCGATGTGGTGTGTCTCGATCAGAGCGGTATCGTGTCGGGGCTGTCGGGCTTTTTCGCGAGCCGCGGCATCGATATCGCCGAAGTCTCGACGCGCAGCTATCCGGCAGCCCACACCGGCGCCCCGATGTTCGCGGTGCAGATGATCGTGAACGTGCCGAGCCGCATCCACGTCGCGCACCTGCGTGAGGAGTTCATGGAGTTCTGCGACTCGCTCAATCTCGATGCGATCCTCG
>Ga0306926_10010338_pt1 | contig 10309 bp, 7 predicted proteins | sample flu12Cox44000178_FD_203759 | JGI IMG/M metagenome (GOLD analysis project Ga0306926, IMG submission 203759) | Lab enrichment of tropical soil microbial communities from Luquillo Experimental Forest, Puerto Rico - flux8day.12C.oxic.44.000.178 (v2)... | ecosystem: Environmental > Terrestrial > Soil... | reverse complement strand
AAACCCCAGTGGCGTCGCCTATACCGAAGCCGATCTGAAAGGTGTTGCCGAGGTTTTGTTGCGCCACCCGCATGTCTGGGTGATGACCGATGACATGTACGAGCACCTCGTCTACGACGATTTCGAATTCAAGACGATCGCTCAGGTTGAGCCGCGCCTGTACGAGCGTACGCTGACCGTCAACGGTGTCTCGAAGACCTATTGCATGACGGGGTGGCGAATCGGTTACGGCGGCGGCCCAAAGGCGTTGATCAAGGCGATGGGCGCGATCCAGTCGAACTCGACCGCCAACCCGTGCTCAATCAGCCAGGCCGCGGCGATCGAGGCGCTGACCGGGCCGCAGGATTTCATCCCGATCCATAACCGCAGCTTCAAGGAACGGCGGGATTTGGTCGTGGATATGCTGAACCGCATCCCGGGTCTGTTTTGCCCGCGGCCCGAGGGCGCGTTTTATGTATACCCGTCCTGCGCCGGCGTGATTGGCAAGCGGACTCCGGCTGGCCAGACGATCGCGAACGACGAGGATTTCGTCCGCTATCTGTTGGAGGAAACTGGGGTCGCGGTGGTGCATGGGGGGGCCTTTGGTCTGGCGCCGCATTTCCGGGTCTCCTATGCGACTTCGACGGAGGTGTTGCGCGAGGCCTGCGAACGCATCGGTCGCGCATGCCGCGCACTGGCCGCCTAGCATTCGCGCGCGGATACCGCATGGACGCGATACCGTCACACTCCTGTAAATTTCGATTGCCATCCGCTCGTCCGGGCGCAACGATCAAGGAGAGATAGAGGCGCCGCCGGGCCTCCTGTCCCGGCTTCCGGCGATCGCCTCCCAAGATGATGGAGGCGCCTATGGCCAATACGACCGCCGCACCGCGCTGTGCGGCCCTGATCGGACCCTACCTCTCCGGCAAGACAACCCTCCTGGAGGCCTTGCTTCACGCGAGCGGCAACACCACTCGGAGAGGCAGCGTGCGCGACGGAAATTCTGTCGGGGATCACGCGCCGGAAGCGCGCGCTCGGCAAATGTCGACCGAACTCAATGTCGCAAATGCAACCTTCCTCGGTGACCCCTGGACGATCCTCGACTGTCCCGGCTCTGTCGAGCTGCTCTACGAGGCGCAGGGAGCATTGCTGGCGAGCGACGTCGCGGTCGTGGTGGTCGAACCCGAAGTCGAGCGCGCGTTGACGATCAGCGCCCTCCTGCGGTTTCTCGATCGCCATAAAATCCCGCACATGATTTTCATCAACAAGATGGACACCGCGAACGCGCGGGTGCGGGATCTGCTCGCCGCCTTGCAGTCGGTGTCTGAGCGTCCCTTAGTACTGCGGCAGGTGCCGCTCCGTGGGCCTGATTCCGAGATCACTGGTTATGTCGACCTGGTCAGCGAGCGCGCCTACCGTTACCGCCCGGGACAGCCGTCGGATCTGATCCCGCTGCCGGATGATTTCTGGGATCAGGAGCGGGCGACCCGCGCCGGTCTCATCGAGAAACTTGCGGATTTCGATGACGCGCTGTTGGAGCAGCTACTCGAAGAAGTCGAGCCGCCAAAGGACGAAATCTATCGCCACCTCACGCGCACGCTGAAAGGCGCCCAGGTTGTGCCCGTGTTTCTCGGCTCAGCGTTTGCCGATCATGGTATTCGCCGGTTGTGGAAGGCTCTGCGCCACGAGGCGCCGTCGCCGCGAGAGACCGCGGAACGGCTGGGGATCGCCCCGGAAGGCGAGCCCTTGGCGCAGGTGTTCAAGACCTATCATCTACCGCATACCGGGAAGCTCTCCTTAGCCCGCATCTGGCGCGGCACGATCTCGGAGGGGATGGTGCTGAATGGCAGCCGGGTGGCGGGGCTCTTACGGCTGACGGGCGCTCAGCAGGAAAAGGTACCCTCCGCTCAAGCCGGCGAAGTCGTCGGAATGACCCGCATGGAGGAGGTTGCCACGGGCACGGTACTGACGCCATCGGGCAAGGCCGAGCCGCTGGCGCGACCGGACCGTCCGCAGCCGGTGTTCGGTTTAGCGATCACTTCGGAACGACGCCAAGACGACGTCAAGCTGACCGGTGCTATCGGCAAGCTGGTCGAGGAGGATCCGACCCTGGAACTCGAGCAGAATGCCGATACTCAGGAAATGGTGCTATGGGGGCAGGGCGACATCCATCTCCAGATCGCGATCGATCGGCTGCGCAATCGCCATAACCTCGCAGTCAATGGAAGGCGTGCGGCGGTTCCCTATAAGGAGACGATCCGACACGGCGCCCAGCAGCATTCCCGTTTCAAACGTCAGAGCGGGGGGCACGGGCAGTTCGCGGATGTCACGATTGAAGTGAAGACGCTGCCGCGCGGCTCGGGCTTCACCTTTACCGACAGCGTGGTCGGCGGCGCTATTCCGCGAAATTATATACCGGCTGTCGAAGAAGGGGTGGTTGAGGCGCTGCGGCATGGGCCGCTGGGTTTTCCGGTCGTCGATGTCGCGGTCAATCTGATCACCGGGCAATTCCACACAGTCGACAGTTCGGATCAGGCGTTTAAGACCGCTGGTCGGCAAGCGGTCCAAGAATCGCTGCCAAAATGCGAACCGATCTTGCTCGAACCGATCGATCTGGTTGAAATCTCGGTGCCGAACGCCTTTACCGCTCGGGTGCAACGGCTGGTTTCCGGGCGGCGCGGCCAGATCCTCGGTTACGATGCCAAGCCCGATTGGCCGGGCTGGGATGTGGTCAGCGCCCACCTGCCGCAAAGCGAACTCCACGATCTAATCGTCGAGCTACGTTCCCTGACGATGGGGGTCGGTAGCTTCGCCCATCGCTTTGACCATATGCAGGAATTGACTGGAAGACCGGCCGAAAAGGTGCTTGCCGGGAAAACAGCGGACGCCGCGCAGTAATGCCGTTCGCGAAACCGTGACTTGCTGGGGGGCGGTGCCGATCCAAATCCTGGATCACCACCGTCATGAGGTACGGTCATGCTAATCCGGCGAAACAAAGATTGGGAGCTCCGCGAGAGCAGGGCGACGCCCGAGGCGGTTTTCTTCCGGCGTCGAGAGGTCATCAAAGTAATCGCGGCAGGCCCGATGCTTGCTCCTGCCGTAGGCTCCGCGCTCGCAGCTCAGGACCAGCAAGACCCGCCGGCTGGCCTTTACCCGGCAAAGCGAAATGCGCGCTATACTCTCGATCGATCGTTGACCGAGGAAAAACTGGCAACGAATTACAATAATTTCTACGAGTTTGGGTCACAAAAATCGATTGCCTCCGAAGCCCAGGCCCTCAAAATCCGCCCGTGGACGATCAAGATCGACGGTCTGGTCGAAAAGCCGATGACGATCGATATTGATGACCTCTTAAAAAAGGTAACTCTCGAAGAGCGTCTCTATCGCCACCGGTGCGTCGAGGCCTGGTCGATGGCGGTACCATGGACCGGCTTTCCAATGATGGCTTTACTGGATTTCGCAAAGCCTTTGGGCTCAGCGAAGTATGTCCAGATGGAGACTTTTGTCGACGCTTCGACCGCCCCCGGCCAGAAGGAATTCTGGTACCCGTGGCCCTATGTCGAGGGCGTCACGATCGCCGAGGCCGGCAACGAGCTCGCCTTTCTCGTGACCGGCATGTACGGAAAGCCCGTTCCCAAGCAGGATGGGGCACCGTTGCGGCTGGCATTGCCGTGGAAGTACGGGTTCAAATCGGTGAAGTCGATCGTACATTTCTCGTTCACCGACAAGCGGCCGGTGTCTTTTTGGGAAACCGTGCAAGGCAGCGAGTACGGCTTCTGGGCAAACGTCAATCCGGAAGTTCCGCACCCGCGTTGGAGTCAGGCAACTGAGAGGGTGCTCGGCACCAACGAGCGCGTGCCGACCCTAAAATGGAACGGTTACGGCGAGTTCGTCGCCCATCTCTATGATGGGCTCGAGAAAGAGCGGCTGTTCGCCTGAAGCCAAATCCAGGAGGAGAGATCGGCCTGATCGAAATTTATCTTGCAAATTTGATCATGTTTTGTTCTATAGCCGGGGGCGCCAAGGATTATAGAGGATTGACTGATGAGACGATGGACGATGGTGGCAACGGCGATCGCCCTTCTCGCATGCGCATGGTGGCAATGGCCGGCAGCTGCGCAACGAGCCCCTGAACCTGCCGTCGCGGACCAGATGATCTCTTTCGAGCAATATCGCGACTTTCGCCTTCATGATCTACAGCAGCGCCAGGCACGGCTCGTGCGGCAGTTGGCAGCGCCCGGCCTTTCCGCGGCCGAGAAGGCCGGCATTGAGCGGCGCAAGGCGTATTACGATCAGATTGCGGCGATGGCGACTGAGGAGCGCGATCAGCTCTACCGCGAGCGCTTCGACCAAATCGACACCAATCACGATGGCAAGCTCGATCCCGAGGAACGTGCCGCTTGGCGCGACAAGCAGCGGGAATACTACCGGCAGCAGCCTTCGGAACGCGGTGGCGTCGTCAGCCAACACCCCTGATCGGATACCAATAAAGACCAACGAACGCTTCGGCGCCGTTGTCCTCCCTGCCGATCTCACGGCATGATGTGCGGCTAATGTCGCTCGGGAGAGACGCTTGCACTCAGGAGAGCTTCCGCCCGTTCAGACTGCCGACAGCATCACCCGCATCGGGAGTGAGGCAACGGGCGCGGTCGTCGTCAATGGCTCGCATGGCGGCCTCTACGCCGCCTATCTTGCGGCTAAGCTCGGCGTCGCGGCGGCTGTCTTCAATGATGCCGGGGTCGGGCGCGACAGGGCCGGCATTGCGGGGCTCGATTATTTAGCTGGGCTCGGCATTCCTGCCGCCACAGTCGGTCACGATACGGCGCGTATCGGAGACGGTATGGATATGATCGCGCGTGGCATGCTGACACACGCGAACCCGCCGGCTGCCGCACTTGGCTGCGAGCCGGGGATGTCCTGCCGCGATGCCGCGGCCTGCTTGCAGCAAGCGGCCGCGAACTGGCTGGAGCCGCCGCCGGCCCTTGAAGCGGCCTTTCTGTTGATACCGGAGCCGCCGCCACTATGGGCGCTCGACTCAGCTTCATTGGCGGGCGCCGATCAGGTGCGAGCGGTGGTAGTGACCGGATCGCACGGCGGGCTGCTCGGCGGCAGAGCCGACACCGCGCTCAAAATCGCGGCGCTCGCTGCGCTATTCAATGATGCCGGGATTGGAATCGATGAGGCGGGCGTGACCCGCCTGCCAGCCCTCGATGCTCGCGGCATTGCCGCCGGCACCGTCGCTGCTGCCAGCGCCCGGATCGGCGACGCGCGTTCGACTTACGAGGATGGCATCTTGACGCGGGTCAACCGATGTGCCGCCGATTTCGGCATTGGTCCGGGCATGAGTGCGCGCGAATTTGTGGCGATCATCCGCAACACCGCGGCTGAACGGGGGAAAAGCGCATGACGGAGCCGAGTGCAGCGAGCAACCGTCCGTCGGGACGCATGAATGGCGGCCGCGCACTGGCCGAGATGCTTCGGCTCGCCGAGGTTGGGCCGATGTTCGGGATGGGTGGTTTTCAGCTCTTGCCGTTTTACGATGCCCTGGCGCAGCTCGGTCTGCGGCACTTCTTGATCAATGACGAGCGATGCGGCGCCTTTGCCGCCGACGCTTATGCGCGCGTGACGAATCGCCCCGGAGTGTGCGATGGCACGCTCGGGCCGGGTGCCACCAATCTGGTCACTGGATTGATCGAGGGGCTCAACGCCGGGACGCCGATGATCGCGCTTGCCGGTGACACCAACCGTGCGCATTCCTGGAAGAACATGACACAGGAATGCCGGCAGACGGAAATTTTGCGGCCGGCGGTCAAAGAACTGCTTAGAGTCGAGCTGACGAGCCGAATCCCCGAACTGTTGCGTCGCGCCTTTGCGGTGGCGACTTCAGGCCGTCCCGGCCCAGTGCTGCTTGATGTGCCCGAGGATGTTTGCCACGGCGAGCACGACTTTACGCCAGAAGATTTCGCGATCGATCGCACTACTCTGAGCGCGCCGGCGAGGCGCATCCGGCCCGATAGGGCGGATATTGCCCGTGCAGCGGACCTTATTGCGCGCGCAAAGCGCCCCTTGATCCTGGTTGGCGGTGGCATTCATCTTTCGGCGGCTCTCGGAGCGCTTCTCACCCTTGCCGAGACGCAGTCGATCCCGGTTGCGCATACGATGAGCGGTAAGGGCGGTATCGCTTGCACCCATCCGCTTTCGGTGGGGCTGTTCGGCCGCTACTCGCGCATCGCCAACGAGCTGATCGAAGCCTCGGATTGCCTGCTCGTCATCGGCTGCAAGCTTGGTGAGATCGCCACTAAGCGATACGCGTTACCGCCCGAAACGATCCCGCTGATCCACCTCGACATTCTGGCCGAGGAAATCGGGCGCTGTCGGCCCGCCGACGTGGCGTTGTGGGGCGACGCCAAGGCCGGCATCGAGGATCTCTCGGAAGCGCTCGCCGATGATGCCAGACGTGCTCGCACTGCGCGTTTGGATTACGTCGCGGAGATCCCGACGCGAATGGCGGCTTGGCAGGAAGAGGCGGGACCACGTCTGAATTCAGCCGAGCGGCCGATCCACATGGCGCGGCTCTGCCGCGAGCTGAACGCGGTTTTGCCGGCGGACAGCATCCTCGTCGCAGATGGCGGTTTCGCGGGCCACTGGACCGGGCTGCTCTTCGACACCAAGTCGCCGGGGCGGCATTTCATTCCGGATCGCGGTCTGGCGTCGATCGGTTACGGGCTCCCAGGCGGGATCGGGGCCGCGCTGGCGGCTCCTACCATGCCGGTGGTTGCGATAACCGGAGATGGTGGCTTCAACATGATGCTGGGCGAGCTCGAGACCGCACGCCGAGCAGGGATTGGCCTGACGATCGTCGTCGTCAACAATGCCGCTTCTGGTTACGTCAAGGCGTTGCAGCACGCAATGTTTCGCGGCCGCTATCAGTCCTCCGATCTCGTCGAGATGGATTATGCAGCGATCGCCCGCGCTATGGGCTGCAACGGCATTCGCGTCGAAGATCCGGACGAGCTCGTCGCAGGATTGCGGACAGGTCTGGACGAACGCGCCCGCCCAACCGTGCTCGACGTCGTCGTCACGCGCGACCCCTCCCGCATGCTACCAGCTGTTGACAATCGCACCGTCGAGATCAAGCAAGGCGACCGGGTCGCTTGATCCTTCACCCATCCCCGGAACGCCCGCCTCAGCGAGCGGCCGTCCGGGGGCTCCCCCGCTCGCGGGGAGGGAATTGAAGGGGGTTATTTGCCGACTGGGCCCTGGGTTGCTCGGGTGGCGGCGCTTGCGACTGCCTTCAGCGATGCTGTGACGATATCGCTGTCCATACCAGCGCCATACAGTGTGCCGGTGCCGTTGCCGCGGATCTGGACATAGGCGGCCGCTTGCGCGTCGGCGCCCGCGCTGACTGCGTCTTCGTGGTAATCGAGAACGGTTAGCTCGATGCCGCGATCGTGCCGCAGCGCGTCGATAAAAGCAGCGATTGGGCCGTTGCCGACACCCTCGATCCGGCGCTCGACGCTGTCTATCGCAATCGTCGCGACGATGCGCCGTTCGCCGGCCCTCGGCTCGGGCAACAAGCTATAATCGACGAGCCGAATGCCGCCTTGCAGGTAGGTCACCTCGAACAACGACCAGATATCGGCACTCGTCATTTCCTTGCCGGTACGGTCGGTGACTTCCTGCACCTTTTTGCTGAACTCGATCTGCAAACCACGCGGGAGATCGAGGCCATAATCGGCCTTTAGCACATAAGCGACGCCGCCCTTCCCCGACTGGCTGTTGACCCGGATCACTGCCTCGTAACTGCGGCCGAGGTCCTTCGGGTCGATCGGTAAATACGGCACCTCCCATAACGGGTCGTTGCGCTTGGCGAGGGCCTCGAACCCCTTCTTGATGGCGTCCTGATGCGAGCCCGAAAAGGCGGTATAGACAAGCTCGCCGGCGTAAGGATGCCGCGGATGGACGGGCAGCTGGTTGCAATGCTCGACAGTGCGGACGACCTCATCGATGTCGGAGATGACGATCCCAGGCTCGATCCCCTGGCTGAACAGGTTGAGCGCCAGGGTCACGATGTCGACATTGCCGGTGCGCTCACCATTGCCGAATAGGGTGCCCTCGACCCGCTCCGCTCCGGCCATGACCGCCAGTTCCGTGGCTGCCACTGCGGTTCCGCGGTCGTTATGCGGGTGCACACTCAGGGTGATGCAGTCGCGGTCGCGGATGTTCCGGCCAAACCACTCGATCTGATCGGCATAAATATTCGGTGTCGCCATCTCGACGGTGGCTGGAAGATTGAGGATCGTCTTCCTACCGGGGGTGGGCCGCCAGATATCCATCACCGCCTCGCAGATCTCGACCGCGAAATCGAGCTCGGTCCCGGTGAAGCTTTCTGGCGAATACTGGTAGATGATTTCGCTTTCGGGCATCCCTGCGGCGAGTTCGCGGATGAGCTTGGCCGCGTTCACTGCAATGTCGACGATGCCCGGCTTATCAAGACCGAACACGACCCGGCGCTGCAGTGTCGAAGTCGAATTGTAGAGGTGCATGATGGCGCGCCGGGCGCCGCGGATCGATTCGAAGCTGCGCTCGATCAATTCGGGTCGGGCTTGCGTCAGTACTTGGATCGTCACGTCGTCGGGCACGAGCCGGTGTTCGATGAGTTCGCGAACGAAGGCAAAATCAGTCTCGGAAGCGGACGGAAAGCCGACCTCGATCTCCTTGAAGCCGAGCTTCACCAAGAGGTCGAACATGCGTCGCTTGCGGTCCGGTCCCATCGGCTCGACCAATGCCTGGTTGCCGTCGCGAAGGTCGACACTGCACCACAGCGGGGCGCGGTCGATGACCTGCATCGGCCAGCGGCGGTCGGGTAAATCGATGGTCGGAAAGGCGCGATACTTGTGGACGGGCATAGCGGGCATCGGAATCTCCTGGTGCAAAGGCCTGTGATCAATGCGATGGCCATAAGAGCGGAATTGGGAAATGGGCAGCCGGCGGGTGTCAGCGCCGCCGACCGCTCCTAAGTCGCAGATCGAGCGAGGACTCGGAGTCCAGCGCGAAGGCGGTCGGCAGAATTAATGTCGTCGATGATCGCATTGACAGCATTGGCATTACTGAGCGTGAGGGTGGTTCCCGAACGGGAACCGCGACGAGCAGGCTCGGCGCCCTGTTAGGACGCCGAGTGGGTAAGTCGAAGCTCGTAACGCTCAAGATGCATAGACCAGTGCCTAGCAGATGCGCATCTTTAGGTCAACCGTTTGATGTCACTCAACAGCCAGCGTCTTCGCGATCAGACATACAGCACGTTTTCAAACTGTCGCAGAACCGCAAGTTTAAAAGCCTGTCGCCTTTTTGCCACTGTTGCTCCCATAACACATAAGGCTGAAAAACCACGGGGCAATGATGGGCTCGATTGACTCGAAACCGCGGCCGAATAGTATTTTTTGAATCGAACTAGGCACGCGGTCTGTATCGATCTGGAATCGATAAGTAGTTGGCAAAAGCTCGCGATTCCGGTTCATGGACCGGTATCAGAGCAAGTGCGATTGACGGTCTACGGACGCGCGTCCGACGTTCGGGGGAGTAAGGCTGTGTCGTGCGGCCGAAACGGGGGTGAGGGGACAAAGTGTCGGAGCAGACGAACGTTGTGCCTTTCCCGCTGACAGTGCGAGGCGCCCTGTCGGTGGCGAATGCGGCGGGTTTGCCGACCAGATATGAATTCACCGAGACAGAACTGGCGGCTCTGTGTCGCTGGTTCTCGGCGATGAAGTACGCTTTCCCTGGAACGGAAGGCGTAATGATGGTCAGCCATCAGGAAAACTACTCCGCCGTGGGGCTCTACAATCGGGCGGGAGGGGCGCCCAATTGCCTTGTCGCCAAGCATGAAGTTGGCGGCACCGCGCGTTTCTTCTGGTCCACCGAGTTTGACTCGCCACGGCCGATCAAAGACCTGTCCGAGATCACCGACGCTCATATTCGCGCCATTCGGCCGCCGCGCAACGAGAAAGGCTGGCTCGACCCGACCGGCTGGATGGGGGTGTATGCATCGCGCTTGATCGCCACACAGTTGCAGGTAGTTTAGTCGGTTATGCTACCGGTCGGGCGCGGAGGTGGTGCTGGCTCGCGCCGGGTGAGGTAATGGCGGGAGTCGGCGAACACTTGCCCAAACCCCCGCAATAATAGAATATAGTGCTGAGTTTGGAAACCAGCCCGCGTCGATGAAGTTCGTCGCCGTCTTTGTTTGCCTTATCGGCGCCCCGCTTACTGCCTGCGGGTACCTGCCCACGGCCGGCCCGACGACGGGCGAGGTCGTCGACCAAAGCGTTCAGGACAA
>Ga0306926_10010337_pt1 | contig 10310 bp, 8 predicted proteins | sample flu12Cox44000178_FD_203759 | JGI IMG/M metagenome (GOLD analysis project Ga0306926, IMG submission 203759) | Lab enrichment of tropical soil microbial communities from Luquillo Experimental Forest, Puerto Rico - flux8day.12C.oxic.44.000.178 (v2)... | ecosystem: Environmental > Terrestrial > Soil... | reverse complement strand
CATAAAGCAGCCGGGTCTGACGCTCCTCCGATTGCGCGATCCGCCGGAGGCTGAGTACCGACCACAGAGCCGCCCCCAATGCCAGCAAGAGGATGCAAGTTTCTCGCGCGGCAAAATGCATCTCGCCAATGCGGATTGCGAGGTAAGCCTGCGCCGGCAGATCGACAGTCCCGAACATTGCTAGCGCAGATTCCTGTTGAGCAGTGCTTTCATTGCGGCGATACCCAACAGCATGCTGGCAAAAGCGATGCCCAACATAAAACGGCCGCGGGGGTCGAAGAACATGACGGACATCAGTTCTCGGTTGGTCAAGAACAAGCCGATGCCGGCGATAAAGGGCATGGTGGCCACGATCGCGGCCGATGCCTTTGCCTCGGCGCTCAACGCACGGGCTTTCTGCCGCAGCGCCTTACGCTGACGAATGATCGTGCTGAGATTGGCAAGCGTCTCGGCGATGCCGCCGCCCGTCTGCTGCTGCAGCAAGAGGCTAACCACGAAGAATTGAAAATCCGGCACGGATATCCGATCGGCGGCGGCCCGCAGCGCCTCTTCCATATCGATACCGATGCGCATTTCGTCGAGCATGCGCTGGAACTCGCTGCCAACCGGAGGTTGGATTTCGCGGGTCACCAGCTCCATCGCTTCTGGCGCCGGAAGTCCCGCCCGGACGGCGCGAACGATCAGATCGAGGGCGTCCGGAAACGCGTTGAGAAACTGTCGCTGGTACCGGCTCTGCAGCACCCGGACCAGAAAAGCGGGGGTCACGAGCCCCACGACGCCACCGAGCGCCACAGCAAGGGCGGTCTGGAGGCCCGCAGCCAACGCCGATGTGACCATAGCCGCCGCCCCGATGATACCGGTCGCCGCAAGGTGAAATGTCCCAATTCGGTCTCCGGTCGCCGCGAAGATGTGGGCGAGCCGACTCGCGAGAGCTGCCGGCAAAGCTTTACGGCGCGGCGCTGGTCGGCGAAGCGTGGAAGCGAGCACCATTGGCCCCTGCGCGGCCGCGGCGAGAGCCCGCAGGCGAGGCTCTAGGCTCGCTCTTTGGCGCTCGGCACGCAGAACCCACAAGAGGCCGCCGCCAAATAGAACCGTCGAGCTGACAGCGCTGACGAGGAGGACGTAGGGGAGCAACTCAGGCTTCGCCAATACCGATCGCGTCGAGCAACTCCCCCTCGAGGCCGAAGCGAGCCGCGCGAGCCGCAAATTCGGGCCGCATCCGCGTGGATTCGAGTTCGCCTTCTATGCGGCCATCGTAACGTGTGCCACGGTACCGGAAGGCGAAGAGCTCCCGGGCGGTAATGATATCGCCCTCCATGCCGGCGATTTCGACGATGCTCTGTACGCGCCTGATCCCGTCCCACATGCGCTCGACATGCACGAGGAGGTTGAGTGCACTCGCGACGTGCATGCGGATCGCCTTGAGTGGCAAATTGAGGTTGGCCATCATCACCATGTTTTCGACACGATAGAGGGCGTCGCGAGGCGAGTTGGCGTGCACCGTCGACATCGAGCCGTCATGTCCGGTATTCATCGCCTGCAGCATGTCGAACGCCTCGGGCCCACGCACCTCGCCTACGATGATGCGGTCGGGTCGCATGCGCAGCGCATTGCGCACAAGCTCGCGCTGTGCGATTTGACCAACTCCTTCGATATTGGGCGGGCGGGTCTCCATCTGCACGACGTGCGGCTGCTGCAGTCGCAGCTCCACGGCATCCTCGACCGTAATCACCCGTTCGTCGGGGTCGATGTAATGCGAAACCGCATTCAATAATGTCGTCTTACCGGAGCCGGTGCCCCCGGAAATCAGAATATTGATACGCGAGCGGGCTGCGATCTGCAGCACGCGCGACACCGCCTTCGACACGTTTCCCTGCTCCACCATCGTGTCGAGCGTCAGATTCTGCCTGGGAAACTTTCGTATGGATATGGTACCTCCATTAAGCACCAGAGGCGGCAGAACGATGTTGACGCGACTGCCGTCGGCCAGCCGTGCATCAACCATCGGGCTTGCCTCGTCGATCCGACGCCCGACCGCCGTGGCGATGCGCTGCGCGATATTGACGAGGTGCTGCCCATCACGAAATCGTGCGCCGGTTTTTTCCAGCTTTCCGTTCCGTTCGATGTAGATGTTAAATGGACCGTTTGCCAAAATATCGGTGATCTCGTCATGGTCCAGGAAGGGTTCGAGGGGCCCCAGTCCGACCATGTCGTCGCTCAGTTCTGCGGCGAGCGCCAACTCCTCAAGCTTATTGAGCTGAACTCGATCCTCGGTGGCGATTTCGCTCACCAGCTTTGCTACTTCGCCTCGCAGTGCAGTGCGCGGGATGCGGCCGGCCACCGTCGGGTCGATCCTTGTCATTAGGACGGAGCGGATCCTCTCCTTGAGGTCGCTCAGCACGCCCAAATCGGCGATCGGCGCGCCACCCTCGATCGGGTCGACCACGAGAACAAGGCCAGGACGTCGCGGCTCAGTCAAACGCCGCCCCGGGCTGGTCGTCATCATGTCGCGAACCTCCACCATGGAACTCGCTTGGGCATTCGCCCGGAAATCTCCGCAGCAAGAGCCGCAATGGCTGCAGCAAATGGGCCGCGCTGCGCGAGACCAGACGCCGTCAACAGCTTCGGTCGGAACGGAATCACAAAATTGGGGCTGACTTTCACTCTGGACATCTCTTCCAACGTCAACGCGCGAGGCCCGCCTTCGCCGCTGCGATTAACCACGAGGAGATTGCAGTGCGCTCCCTCACCTTGCCCAAGGGCGTCGCGCAGGCGTACCGTATCGCGCACCGAGCGCAGCGTCTGGTCGGCAACGATGATCCGGATGTCGGCGACATCGAGCGCCCGCTGATAAGGCGGAACGGGAACCCGTGGGACATCGGCTATCACGTAGTGGTATTGCGTGCGCAGCGCTCCGACCAGCGTCTCGACCGCTTCGGCATTGAATTCCGTGTCGGCCCGCAGGGGCTCTTCGCCGCTGAGCACGAAGAGGCGCTCGCCGTGAAGCGCCACGGCCCGCTCGAGGAACACGCCGTCGACGCGAAGCGGGTTGGTGAGCGCCTCCCGCAACCCTGGAGTTGGTGCTACGTTCAGGGAGAGGGCACAGTCGCCGTTCTGCAGGTCGAGGTCGAGGAGAAGGACGCGGCGGTTCTGCCGATTGGCCAGATGCCATGCCAAGTTTACAGCGAGCGTTGTTGTGCCGACACCGCCTCTAGCACCAATGGCAGCAACTACTTTTCCGAGCTTCCGGATTATCGGCTCCCGCCCGGCCGCAGCGGGCGCCGCCAACAGAGCCTTCGCCAAGAGTTGCGCAGTAACCGGCTTTACGATGTATTCGTTGACCCCGGCTTGCACTAAGTCACGGTACAGACCGATATCGTTGCGGTCGCCAATCGCGATGACGGTGACACCCGGTTCGCAGAGTTCGGCAAGCTCGTGCATTCTCGATGCCGGCATATCGACGCCGCTCATGTCGACGATGATGGTTTCGGGCGATCTTTCAGTAGCAAGGTGTTGGATCGCGCGGGCAATTCCGCCGCGCTTGATCGTGGCATTGGGAAAGGGCAGATGCGAAAGGCACGAGCTGAGGGAGGCCTCGCTCTCTGCGTCGAACACGAACGCCATGAGCCGGGCTCGGCTCGCCGCCGGCCTGGCTGACTTGTCGATCAGCCCAGGGTTACGCAGAGCACTGTTGAGCATCTGAGCGGCGCTCTTCTGTGGCGGGCCTCGGGATCAGTTCATGCGGCGGGGAACACCCTCCGCTGCGGACCGCCCGCCGGCCGCCTGTGCTCACTGGGGCTTCACCATCACGGCCTTGGTTCCGTGAAAGACCTCTACCGTCGACTGTTCTGCCGCCGCGACCTTGCTCGGAGAGATCGCCTCGCCCAGCGCCGGTGAGACGTCACCAGCCCAAATCGGTTTGATATCCGGTTTCTTGGCAAACCCCGCGGGCGGGGACGCTGTCGGCGCCTCGACTGCAGTAATGCTGCGCAAGGTCAGCGACAGTTTGCCGAGTTCGGCAGCCACGTTGACGCTTTCGGCCTGTTCCGGCGACACTTCCAATGTCACCGTCCGGCCAAAACTATTACCGGCCGATACGGGCTTGGTTTCAGGCGCGTCAATCGCCAGCACCCGCAGGTTCTCGACGACTGTCTCGCTGACCGAGCGGCGTGCCAGCGGCGGATCGTTTTTGAATGTCTGGGTGAGGATCACGTCGACGCGGTCACCGGGAGATAGTAGGCCGGTACTTGCGCCGCTGGTCGTCACCGGAATTGCAATGGCTCGCGCGCGGGCAGAAAGCACGATCTGCAGGAAGTCGCGATCGCCTGGCTTGACGAGAGCTCCTCGGGTTATCGGCCCGCCGACCTCGACGCCAATGCGCAGCGCCGCGCCATAAACTTCGGCCCGCACCTGCTGGTCGAGTTCGGCACGGGGAGCGCCGCCAACGCCGCGAGAGCGCAGGATCTGATCCAGCTCGCCAGTGCCCACAATTTGTCGCCAGACTACGTCTTTGGCTCGGAGCAATGTGCCGGGCGCCAGAGCGGCTGCTGCGACGAGTATGTCGGGCCTCGCCGGCGTTGTCTCGGTGCTCGCCGGTTTCGGCAGCGCACGAAGGCAGAGCACCACGACGACCGATAGAGAGATCAGGAATAGGAAAGTCAGGATCGTTTTGGCGGACATTGTCGCTCAACTCGGCAGCATCAGAGTTATCACCCCAGCGGCCGCAACAGCGACCCCGTAGGGAACAGTCGACTCTGTCGGCCCTCCCGAGCCGGCGACCCCCGCAATCAGCCGGCCACTGCATTGCGTCGGCCACAGACGAACGAAGATGTCTCGCGCCACGATGACAAGCGCCAGCGCACCGCCGCACAGGCTCATGAGAACGAGGAAGTTGAAAACTTCACGGTGACCGATGAGCAATATCATTGCCGACACGAGCTTTGCATCGCCACCGCCAACGATGCCACGCCAGAAGAGCAAAAAGGCGGCTCCGAATGTCACTGCGGCGGCCACTAGGGTATGGCCGGCGTCGATCGGGTCATCAGCAAGAACGAGACGGCCTGCACCGAGCGCTGCGATTATCAGGCAGAGCGCATTGGGAATACGCCGCGTGCGCGTGTCGCCATAGGCAATCAGGACAAGAAGTCCAACTGCGATAACCCGGATCGGTATCTGCATGGCCCGCTCGCTATACCAGATCGGACGTGTGACAGGTCGGAAACGGACGCTTCGTTTCCGACCGCCACTCCGCGCGGTACTTTACTGGGTAGGGGGCAGGGGCGGAGGAGTAACGGCCCCGATTTCGGTGCCCACTGCTTTGAACAAGGTATTAATGCCTTGGCCGAGCGCGGTAGCGCCGACGGCTACCGCGAGGGCAATAAACACAATGAGCATTGCATATTCAGTGGCGGTAGCACCACGGTCGTCGCTGCGAAAGCGTCTGATGAGACTGAGCATTTGCACGTTCCTTCTCAAGGAGGTTGGCTCTGTGGCCAGTAAGCGCCAAAGGCGATCACGCCCCACTCAGCCGATGCTCAGATTACCGATACGCTGTCAGTGCGCTGTCCAGCCCAGCGTCAGAAAACCGCCTTTTTCGATAATTTTATTATACTGGACGGAGTCTGCGCGGCGCGGCGCTGCAGCAACTATTGGGCACGACGCAAAACCAGGCGCTCCCGAGGTTCGGGTGCGTGCGCCATTGAGACGACGATCAGGTCGTCACGCCGAGGCTGCGGATCCTCTCCAACAGAGGAGAAATCTGGGCGCGGTAACTGGTCGAGGCGGACCGTGACAGCCAGAGCTGCTCAAAGGCGACGGCAGGACAGTCTGGATAATGCCGGCGGAAGGATGATGCCACATCGGCCGCTTCGCTTCCGCGACCGCTCAGCGAAAGTGCGGCAACCAGGAAGAGCAACGCGCTTCCATAACTAGGATTGCGCTCAAGCGATTTCTGGAAGAGCTCTATCGAGCGATCGATGCGGCCGACGAGCAGTTCGGCAAACCCGCCAAAAAAGAACCAGATGCTGTGCCGCCGAATCGCCGGGTCAAGCCGCATGGCACGATCGATGGCCGGAAGCGTCTCGTGGGCGCGGCCGAGGAGAGCGGCGTTGTATCCCGCAAAGCCATGGGCGATCGCCAGGCAGCGATCCATTGCCAGGGCCTGGTCGAAAGCGCCTGCCGCGGCTTCCAACTGTCCCGCAGCGGAATAGAGCATTCCCTGCACACAATGTGCATCGGCATGCCCGGGCGCAAAAGTCAGTGCCAAGGCGATTGCCTCGCGGCCGAGATCGGACGCCGCAAACGAGGCGCGGGAATCGGCCCACCATGGGTTGCTGACCACAAGCTGGCAGGTGCGAGCCAGACCGGTGAGCGCTTCGACATTGCGCGGGTCGGCCGTAAGTGCCGTCAGAAACCATCGCTGGGCCTCGGCCGTGAGCCCTGCCTGCAGCTCCCCTTCCAGCGCCAGCGCCGCCTTTGAAAGACACTCGTTCGGCTCGTGCTCGGCACCCGCTTCCTGGGCAACCCGGCAAATCTCGTTTTGCAAAAGCAGAAGGTGCAGCTCGCGGCAGATGTGCTGAACAATCGCCGTCTCACCGTCTCTGATTTGTTTTGCCCCACATTGGTATCGGCGTGCCCAAAGATACTCGGTCGTGACCGCGTCCCTGATCCGGATATTGATCCGCATCCCAGAACCGCCGCATTGAACGCTGCCGTCGACGACGTATCCGGTTCTCAGTCTAGCGAGCCCCGCCATACTCCTGGGGGTGCCCGGCTCGTCCACTACTCGCTGCAGAGAGAATGCTCGGCCGCGCCGAAGAAGGTACGACACCAGATCTTCGGTAAAGGTTTCTGCAAGAGGTTGCTGATCGGGGTCGCCCGTCAAATTCCGCAACGGAGCCACAGCCACTGCGATAGTCGACGACATACAGGGCCATAGAGGCTTCGTATCGCGGATCGTCGGGACCTCAAATGGCTCGCCAGTTTGACACTGCCCTGACCGAGGTGCCGCATACCGCTGTTCGGCCGCGTCACGCGTGTTAATTCGAGGCGGCCGTGAGCTCATGACCCGACCTTCAGTTGATCACGCCGAGTGTCCGGATCTGCTCGAACAATGGATGGATCTGGGCGCGATAAGTCGCCGAACCCGAGCGCGACAACCAGAGCTGCTCGAATACGTTTCTCCGATAGTCCGGGTATTGTGTGCGGAACGATGCCGCCGTTTCCGAAGCTTCGCGTCGACGGCCTACCAGCGAATAGGCAGCCATCAGGAACAGCTGAGCACTTCCATAGCTGGGATTTCGTTCCAAGGATTTAGTGAGCAGTGCAATTGCCTCTTCGGTCCGGCCCAGCAGCAGTTCGGCAAAACCGCCAAAGAAAAACCAGACGCTGTGCCGCCGATCTGCCGGATCGAGGCGCATCGACCGCTCGACGGCCGGAAGCGTCTCGTCGGCGCGACCGAGAAAAGCCGCATTGTATCCGGCGAAGGCGTGGGCGATCGCTAAACCCTGGTCCATCGCGATAGCTTGCTCGAAGGCGCGGGCCGCATTGTCCAATTGTCCCGCTGCGGAGTGCAACATGCCTTGGATACATTTTGCCACGGCATGCCCCGGTGCAAGTTCCAGCGCGATCGCTACCGCTTCCCGGCCGAGGTCGGATGCTGCAGTGGCGCTGCGGGAATCACCCCACCACGGGTTGCTGACGAGATACTGGCAGGTGAAGGCCAAGCCGACCAGCGCCTCGACACTGCGCGGGTCGCGCGCAAGCGCGGCCAGAAACCATCGCTGCGCCTCCGCCGAGCCTTCCGGGGTTGACCTGCCTTTGAGAGCCTCCGACGCTTTAGACAGACACTCGGGAACCCCGAGTCCCATGCCTGAGTCGACAACAGCGCGACGGCTTGCCGCCTGTAGCAACAAGACGTGAAGCTCCCGCGAAATTCGCCGAGTGATCCTCGTCTGGATCGGAGCAAGGTCTTTCGGTTTGAATTCATGCCGGCCCGCCCAGAGGTATTCCGAGGTTGCCGTATCGGTGATTCGCATATTGACGCGCAACAGCCCCGGAGCGCTGCTCTGGGCACTGCCGGTAACGATATAATCAACCCCACGCCCGTTTGTCTGGGTCGGATTTCCCATGGCGCCACGCTCGTCCCCCAGCGGTTTTAGGGAGAGCCCGCGGCCGTGTCGAAGGAGGTCGGTGACAAGATCATCGGTAAAGGCTTCAACCAGATGCTGCTGCTCGGGGTCGCCGGTTAAGTTGCGCACCGGTGCCACGGCCACCCCAACGTTCGGCAGCAAACAAGGCCATATCGGCCTCGTCATCCCGGCCCGTGCGGTTTCGGGCCAATCGGTGTTTGGAGCGGCAGGCGATCGATTTGGCGCAATGTCGATAGTAGCCGACGGATTTTCATCGACCATTCGGCCCGGCTCATTCGTCTCCAGACCGCTCGAACGTGCGATCTCGTTGGCGAGCGCTTGCGTCTCGACGTCGGGTGCTACCCCAAGCTCTCGCTTGAGAGTTTCCGCGCAGTTCTTGTATTGCCGCAGCGCCTCGCCCCGCCGACCGGCACGCGCGTAAGCGCGCATGAGAGCGCGCTGACCGAACTCGGAGAGCGGATCGAGTGTGACCAGGCGCCGCCCCGATTGGATCGCGGCGTCATGCTCGCCAGCCGCGTCATGTGCTGCGGTCAAACGATGCAGGACGTCACAAACCACGGTGAGTGTGCGGTCCCGCTCGGACGCAAGCCATTCTTGAAACGGTTCCGAGTCGATATCAAAATCTGCCAGAAACTCTCCCCGATAGAGACCCGCGGCCGCCTGCAGCTCGGATCGCCGCTGGGAGCGGGACAACCGTTCGAACTCATCGAGGTCGGCGGTAACGTGTTGGAGCCTACAATTGGCAAAATCGGCGACGAGGTGATGTGTAGCGTCGAGTCCAAGGGTCTTGCGCAGTTCCAACAAGCAATTACGCAAGCTGTGACGAGCTTGCTCCGAGCCCTGGTACGGCCACAACAGATCGGCCAGCCGCTCGCGACTGATCCCCTGACCGCCTTGGGCGGCCAGATAAGCGAGGAGGGCTCGGGCCTTTTTCGGGACCTTACCGAGCCGAGAGTCACCTCTTTCAATGATCAGGGGACCGAGAATGCTGATCGAAAATGTCATCGACACGATTCCAACGCCAGCGGCGATGCCCGATCGAGATGAATTGAGCATCGACCTCCCTCAGAAACAGCTCCGCGAGCCACGGCGAACAGCAATCGCCTACTCGCCGAACTGGTCGACCGCCGCATTCAAGTGGCCGGCCATCGCACGCCGTGCCGAACTTGCTCCTTATAGACTGCAATCTTTTTCTCGAGGAAGCGGCAAAGCGCATCGTGCCCGCGGGCTTTCAGCAACGGAAGCAGCTCTTCGTGAAAAACAGTGCGATCGCCGATCGGTCCGGGCACGGCTTCCTCCCAGAGTTCGATTGGCGTAAGGCTAGGACCGAAGGTCACCGTCTTCTCTATGCCGGCCACCAGCAACTCCAATCGGGTACGGAGGCATTTCTCACACCGTCCGCAGTTTGCCTGGCCGCCGGCATCGGCGGGGCAGACGCGCAACGCCGCGATCCCTGTGGGCCAGCTCGCGAGCTCACGCATCTTCTCTAGGCGCGAAAAGCGCGACCCCTCATGCACGACGGTGACGCGCTGGCTGGAGAACAATCCATCGACCGCCGGATGTGATCCCGACGGGACGGGATGGGCCACGTCGTAGGTGGCGCCAATGAAGAGGAATGCCGGACCAAACGTCGCGGCATGACCGACGGCCGCCAAACCTGCCGCGTTATGGCGATATGTCCAAAAATCCGGCACAGAGGGGAGATGGCGAAGGTTGGTGCGGCAAGGGATGATGCGCAGACCGATTTCTGCGGCCACAGGAACGAGACCCAGCAATGCCCTGCTAAAGCGCTCCTCTTCCGGATTGCGCGCCCGCTTTCCGATGTCGAACCCGTGAATGAAAAGAGCGTCGCGAATATATGCGGGATCATCTCGCCGATAGAGGCGCCGATTGTGCATCAGCATGTGAAGGCTGTCGACCCCGCCAGTTAAAAAGCCGACGGCCCGCCGCGGGCCCGTTAAGACGTGACTGCGTCCTCGGGGCAGGGTCTCGATTGCCGGAGCGGGACCGGGCATCCCTCTCCAACTCTCCCACCAAGCATGGACGGTCTGTAAACCGTCGACCAGCATTCGACATGGCCGACCCTCGATGCGTAACCTTGCTTCACCATGAACGGCAGCGAGCGGAAAGCAAGCGGTGAGGAACGCATCCGCGGATGGC
>Ga0306926_10010336_pt1 | contig 10310 bp, 5 predicted proteins | sample flu12Cox44000178_FD_203759 | JGI IMG/M metagenome (GOLD analysis project Ga0306926, IMG submission 203759) | Lab enrichment of tropical soil microbial communities from Luquillo Experimental Forest, Puerto Rico - flux8day.12C.oxic.44.000.178 (v2)... | ecosystem: Environmental > Terrestrial > Soil... | reverse complement strand
AAAGGGCGTGAGCCTTTTCCAGTATTGCGTCGAATACCGGCGCGAGGTCGCTGGGCGAGGAATTGATGACCTGCAACACCTCGGCCATGGCGGCCTCGCGGGCCAGCGCCTCGTCGCGCTCGCGCCGCAGCTCGGCGATTATTTGCTCTGAACCTTGTAACGCGCTGTCAGGCGGCGGGCTCATGGGCCTGACCTATCGTCGGACAGTCTTCCTTCGGGATCATACCGTTATCGGTGTGGGAAGCGACATTGTTTGCGAGCAGGATCGTTCGGCGCCGCATCGGCGAATGACGGTAAACGATCTGACCTATCGATTCGCTCTTGGTCCTGTAACGTCCGTGATCGGCGCATGGGCGTCCTCCGACCAGCGGCAGGCAGAATCCACCTTCACCTATTGCTTTCCTGCGGGTTACGTTCGCGGACCCAGCAAAATTGCTGCCGGACGACGGTCGCCCCGAGCTTTGGGGGCGCTCGCGCAAGCCTCTCATGGCAACCACAGCGTGAATCCGCCTGACTCCCGCCTAACGGACGGACCGCGATCCTTTGCGATTATCGTCCGCGCCGTGCGGGGCATCGTGCCGCGGTGACGTGAACGACCGCCGCCGCGGATCAGACCGGCGTCCCGTTGATCGGCTCGCTCACATTGAATGCCGCGACCGGTCGGCTGAGACCCTTCAGCTCCAGGTTTCCGAGGTCCTCGAGCCGTGCGACCGCTTCGGCTGCGCTGGCGATGCGGCTGCTGACCAGGATCTGCCCGTCCTTGGCCTCGGCACAAAGCCGGGCAGCCAAGTTGCACACCGTGCCGATCGCGGTATAGCCGGAGCGTTCGGAAAAGCCGATCTGGCCAAGGGTCGCATAGCCCTGCGCGATGCCGGCGCCAAAACCGAGCTCGTAGCTGTGGCGGCGCCAGCCGGCAATCAGCTTGCCTGCCGCCTCGCGCATCGCCATCGCCATCTTGACGGCACGTTCGGCCGGGTGAGGACACGGCACAGGATCGTTGAAGAACACCATGATCCCGTCACCCGAGAACTGGTCGAGTGTGCCCTCGAACTGGCTGACGAGCGGTCCCAATGCGCCGTGGTATTCGCGCAGAAAGTCGAGCACTTCCTCGGGCTCCGCGGTCTCGGTAAAGGCGGTGTAGCCGCGCAGATCGCAGAACACGACGACGATCTCGCGGCGATGGCTTTCGAGGATCTTCTCGTCGCCCTGCGAGACGATCAATTCGGCAAGCTGCGGCGCCAAAAATCGTTTCAGCCGCCCGATGCGCCCCAGCTCCTCGACCTGTTCCGCGACCCGCACCTCCAGGCCGCGGTTCAGTTCCGCGACCTCGTCGGTGCGCTGCCGCAATTCGCCGAGCAAACGGGCGTTCTCCATCGCAATGACCGCCTGAGCGGCGAAGTTCTCCAGCAGCGCGATTTGCTTTTCGGAAAATGGGCGGGGCTCATGGCGGAAGACAGTGATCGTGCCCAGGAGCTCGTCATCTTTGCGCAACGCCACCCAAATACCTCTCCGGATGCCGCTGGCCTCTACCCACTTCCTGAAGCCGGCGGAGTTCCAATAGCCCTCGTCGCCCTGCTCGTCGGCAACGCGGACAACCCGTTCGCCCGCCTGGATTCGTCCCAGCGGTGACGCGTCTCCGTCCGGCCGAATGGGACCACGCTGTCCGACCCAGTCGCGAAAAGTTGGTTCGCCGTGCACAGCACCCAAATGGAAGCACTCACCATCCCAAGTCCGAAGAGTTCCAAAGGGTGCCTCACAAAGCCTTGTCGCCTTTTCGAGCATTGCGTCGAACACTGGCGCCAAGTCTCCGGGCGAGGAATTGATAACCTGCAATACCTCGGCGGTCGCAGTCTGCTGCTCCAAGGCCTCGCGCGTCTCGGTCAGGAGTCGCGCATTCTCCATCGCGATGACCGCCTGCGCCGCGAAGTTTTCGAGCAACGCGATCTGCTGGTCGGAGAATGGCCGGACCTCGGTGCGATAGGCGGAAATCGCCCCCAGCAACGTGCCGTCCTTCCGCAACGCCACCGCAACCCAGCTGCGTGCTCCGCCCTGTTCGATCAGAATGCGCCGTCGCGGAAGGTCCGCTCCCGGGCCGACCGTGAGATCGTCGATCGATACGACATCCTGTCCCTGCGCGATCAGCGTGAGCGGGCTGTGCGGGCCGGGCGGCGGCGGATCGCGCCCATACATCTCGGCCAACGCGGGCGGCAAGCGATGCATTGCGGCCGTGTGAAAACGCTTGCCGTCGTAGGTGTTCATAACGCCGAAAGCGGCCTCGCAAACCTGCGTCGCCTTTTCCAGGATTGCGTCAAACACCGGCGCGAGATCGCCGGGCGAGGAGTTAATGACCTGCAAGACCTCGGCGGTCGCGGTCTGCTGCTCCAATGCCTCGCGCGTCTCGGTAATGAGCCGCGCGTTCTCCATTGCAATGACCGCCTGCGCCGCGAAATTCTGCAATAGCGCGATCTGCTTTTCGGTGAACGGCCGCACCTCCTGGCGGTAAATTGTGAACGTACCAAGTAGCGCATCATCCTTACGCAAAGGAACGACAAGGTTGGTGCGGGCACCGCCGAGATCAACCATCGCTCGATGGTTGGGGTTAGTGCCGTCGCGATACTGGTCATCGTCCTTCATGTCGACGTGATGCACGACGATCTCGCCACGCAATACTCTTGCCTGCCCTCCGCCCGCGCTGGGCTGAGCCGACGCTGCCTCCACATACTCGGCAAAACGCGCCGGCAGTCCCCGGTGCGCCGCAGTCTGGAAGCGGGTGCCATCGAAGGTCACCAGCATCCCGCACGCCGCTTCGCAGAGGCGCATCGCCTTTTCGAGCATCGCGTTGAATACCGGCGTTAGGTCCCCGGGCGAAGAATTGATAACCTGAAGCACCTCGGCGGTCGCGGTCTGCTGCTCCAGCGCCTCGCGTGTCTCGGTAATCAGCCGCGCATTCTCCATTGCGATCACCGCCTGGGCCGCGAAATTCTGTAAAAGAGCGATCTGCTTGTCGGAAAATGGCCGCACCTCCCGGCGACCCGCGGTGATGGTACCAACCCATTGCTCATCTTTGCGAAGCGGAACGGCCAACAAGGTACGAGCGCCGCTGAGCTCAAGCATGCGCCGACGGTCCGGGTCATTGCGGTAGTGGCTGGCGGACCGGGCGTCGGCGAGGTGCACGACCTCGCCGCGGGTAAGCGGCGCGGCTACGCTCTCGTCAGGCGGCCGCACCGGGCCCATCTCCCGCCACGCTTCGACAAACGGTAGTTCGCCATGAACCGCGCCAAGGCGAAACTCTTCCCCATCGCGAAGCACCAACACGCCAGTTGCAGCGTCGCAGAGGGTGTGCGCCTTCTCGAGTATTGCGTCGAACACCGGGGCGAGGTCGCCGGGTGAGGAATTGATAACCTGCAATACCTCGGCTGTCGCGGTCTGCTGCTCCAGGGCTTCGCGCGTCTCGGTCAAGAGCCGCGCGTTCTCCATCGCAATGACCGCCTGCGCCGCGAAATTCTGCAACAGCGCGATCTGTTTGTCGCTGAACGGACGGACTTCCTGACGGTAGATCATTATGAACCCGACGAGCATGTCGTCCGTGCGCAGAGGCACAGCCAGTGAGGTGCGCGCACCGCCGAGATCGACCAACGCCCGCCGATTGGGCTCTCCCGCCAAGTAGGATTCCTCGGAAGCAAGATCGGCAACGTGAACAAACGGCTCACCACTTAGGAGACGCGCGGGGCCGGTCCCGTGCCCGTAACTGGGTGGGTTATGGGCATAGAATTCCGCGAAGGGTTCCGGCACGCCGCGCGCGACGGCGCGAAAGCTATAGCCGTCGTACGTCCGCAATGCGCCGAACGCTGCCTCGCACAGCCGCATCGCCTTTTCGAGCATCGCATCGAAGACGGGCGCCAGGTCGCCCGGCGAGGAATTGATGACCTGCAATACCTCGGCAGTAGCAGTTTGCTGCTCCAATGCCTCGCGCGTCTCGGTCAGGAGCCGCGCATTTTCCATCGCGATGACCGCCTGGGCCGCGAAGTTTTCTAACAGCTGGATATGCTTGTCCGAGAACGGCCGCACTTCCCGCCGGTTGGCGGTGATGATCCCGAGCAGCTTGCCATCCTTGCACAGCGGCACGGCCAGCTGGGTCCGGATTCCGTTCTCGACGAGCCTGCGTGGAACCGGATCGTCCGGCCGCTGGGCCGCAACCTCGACCATATCTTCTATGTGAAGAAATCGCTCGCCGCGCACCAATCTGGTAAACCCAAAGCCTGGGCGAAACCCCTCCCGGCTCTCGGGAAAGCCAGGCGGCGCGCCATGAATTGCCGCGGGCCAAAAAAGCTCGCCATCGTAAGTCAGCAGGACGCCGTATTCGGCACCGCAGAGGCTGTGCGCTTTTTCCAATATCGCATCGAAGACCGTCGCGAGATCGCCGGACGAGGAGTTGACAACTTGCAGGAGTTCGGCGACGGCGGCCTCCCGCGACAATCCCTCGTCGCGCTCGGCGGTGCGTTTCTCGATCTCCGCCTGAAGTTCGGAGATGGTCCGCCGCAAATCGGCAAGAGATGCCTTGCCTTCCACAGCCATTCGCGCGCCTCCGAGGCATCGGTTCTCGATTCATACGCGAAATCAAAAACGCTCGATAGCCGAAGGACAGTGAGCTGACCGGCGGATGACCGGTATTGGGCCGAGCCAGCTGGACAAGCGCAGTGCGTCCTTCGAGGCCTCGCTCCGCGAGGCACCTCAGGATGAGGAAATTTGTCATGCCATCGACGGCATCCCTCATCCTAAGGAAGCTGCGAAGCAGCTGTCTCGAAGGGTGGTGCAACCGGCGGCCCCTCGGTTCTTCCGCACCTCTTGGGTTGCCGCTTGAAGAGAACATATCATGAACTCATACTGCGGCCTCCCCCTCCGCCTTGCGCCTTATTGATGCCTGAAATCGCAATGATCTCCTTTTGTTTTGCTGTTCTCCGCTGCTTTCGAGATCTCGAACCGAGAAAGCTCAATCACTTAGACCTGATCCTGCCGCGCGCCCGCGCGCGCGAGGGGCTCAGCCGCTTCGCCGCGAGTTCGGAAACCCGCGCGGCACCGTCGGTCGCAACGGTCGCGTCAGCTTGCCAGTGGGTGCGGCTGCGGGTTCGAGCCGTCGGTGAAACGCGTCAATCGGAAGGGCGTCGGGTCGACAAGCGTCGGGTCACCGCTGACCATGTCCGCGACCAGCTTGCCGGCGCCGGGGCCGATACCAAAACCGTGGCCGGAGAAGCCGGTGGCGATGAAAAATCCGGGCAGGGTCTCGACCGGGGAGATCACCGGTATCGCGTCGGGCATCACATCGATCATGCCGCCCCAGCTCTCTGCCACAACGGCCTTGCGAAAAACCGGAAAGGCCTCGGCAGTGGCGGTGCGTGCACGTTCGACGACAAACCGGTCGGGCTCGGGATCGAGTACCCGCACCGCCTCGAACGGCGAAGCGTCGTCGAGGCCCCATCGCCGCGGGACGCGCCACTCTTCGGCCCAGCGGCCGCCGACCCGGAACCGGAGCTTTTTCCAGTGCAAGCGGACTGCTGGAAGGTAATCGAAGAACAGACGGAAATGGTCGGGGACGAGGTCGATCGTGCGCACCCCGAGGGTCGCCACCGTGTAACCGCCGTCCATCCGCTTGCGAAAGCCGAAGAGGCCGCCCGATGCGGAGATCTCGGGGCCGCCTTCGAGCGGCTCGGTCCGCATGACGGTGGCAAGTACCTTGAGCTGCGGCAGCTCGATATTGAGATTGCCGCAGAACAGCCGGCACCAGGCGCCGCCCGCGAGCACGACAGTCTCGCAGGCAATGCGGCCCTTTTCGGTCACCACGCCCGCCACGCGCCCGCCCTGGGTTTCGATGCCGCGCACGGCGCATTGGGTGACGATCGCCGCACCCTGGCGCCGCGCGGCCTCGGCGATCGCCGGTGCTGCCCGCTGCGGCTCGGCCTTGCCGTCGCTCGCTGTATAGAGCGCACCGGTCCACTCGCCGGTCAGACCTGGCATCAGCTCCGCCGCCCCGCTGCGTGTGATGACCCGGGTGTCGAGCTGATATTGGCGGGCATGCTCGAGCCAAGCCTCGAGCTGGCCGAGCTCTGCCTGCGTCTCCGCCAAGTACATGATTCCGGCCTGGCGAAAGCCGGTCTCGGCCCCGACCAGCTCGTTCATACCCTGCCACAGCCGCAGGCTCTCGATGATCAGTGGGATCTCGCGCGGATCGCGCCCCATTTTGCGGCACCAGCCCCAATTGCGGCTCGATTGCTCGCCGGCGATGTGCCCCTTCTCGCAGAGGATCGTTGAGACACCCTTCTGCGCAAGAAACAACGCCGCACTGGTGCCGATGATGCCGCCGCCGATGATCACGACATCGGCGCGCGCAGGCAGCGTGTCATCAGAACGAACGGGATCGACGCGCGGTGCCATGCTGATGCTTCAATCGATGGCCGCGTGCACGAGGTTGGCGACCCGGTCGAGGCGCGCGGAATGAAACGGGTCGGGCGACATAAAGTTGGTGATGTAGGTGAACGACACCCCGCTTGTCGGATCGGCCCAGGAATAGGAGGTTCCGGCACCGCCATGCCCAAAGGTTTCGGGCGCACCGATCGTACCGAGACCGCGGATGCGGTCGCTCTCCCCGCGCACATGGGGGCCGAGCCCGCGATGCATCGGAATGCCGCCCATCGCGTCGTCGCCGCGCTCTCCGGTGTGGCTGCGCGTGACATAGGAAATCAGCCGAGGCGACAGCAGCCGGACATTGCCGAGCCGGCCGTGGCCGAGCAGCATCTGATAGAATCCCGCCATCCCGCGGGCGGTGGCATAGCCGCCGCCGCTCGGCATTCCGGCAGCCTTGAACTCCGCGGAATTATCGCGCGGCTCGGGGCCGTAGGTATCGGCGCAGCGTTCCTGCTGGCTCGCCGGCACGCCGACAAAGATGTCGTTGGCAAGCCCCAGCGGCGCCAGCACCTTGTCGCGGATCACATCGCGATAGTCCTGGCCTGTCACCGCCTCGATCACCATCGCCTGGGTCAGATGAGCCGCACGCGGGTGGTATTGCAGCCGGGTGCCCGGGGTCCAGTCGAGCGAGAAGTCGCAGACCTCGGCGCGCATCCGCGTGTGGTCAGTCCACGTCGCTTTGGTCACATCGCCGCTCGGAAAGCCGCCCTGATGGCTCATGACCTGGTGCAGGGTGATCTCGCCTTTGCCGCGCTGGGCAAACTCCGGCAGGTGGTCGGCGATGCGATCCATAAACGAGAGCTTGCCCTCCTCGACCAGTACCCAGACCGCCGAGCTGGTCAGCACTTTGGTTTGGCTGAACAAAAGGAACAGCGTTTCGTCCGTGGCCGGTATTTTCCGAGGCTCCGTCTTGGCGTCGCCGTAGGTGCGGAAAAGCGCCAACTTGCCGTGACGCGCCAATGCGATCTGCGCCCCGGGATAGCGGCCCTCTTCGATGTGCTGCCGGATCAGCCGGTCGAGATGCCGAAGCGGCGTCGCGGCAAAGCCGAGACTAGCGGGATCGGCGGATGGCAGAGGGTAGCTTTCCGGCATGGCTGTCTCCTTTGCAGAGGTCGGATAGCGAATGCTACATGACCCGGCGCAATTCGACTATTCTGTAGCCCGCAGCGCTCGGCTGTCGTCCACGGGAGATAGAGATGCGTGAAGCCGTTATCGTATCGACCGCCCGCACGCCGATCGGCCGAGCCTATCGGGGCGCATTCAACGATACCCAGGGGCAAGCTCTCGCCGGGCATGTGGTCGCCGAGGCAGTGCGTCGCGCGGGGGTTGATCCGGCTGAGATCGAGGATGTCGTGCTCGGCGCCGCCCTCCAGCAAGGCTGCACCGGTTTCAACGTGGCGCGCCAAGCGGCAATCCGCGCCGGGTTGCCGGTCTCAGTCCCGGGGATGACGATCGATCGGCAATGCTCCTCTGGGCTGATGGCGATCGCGACCGCGGCAAAAGAGATCGTGGATGACGGTATGACGATCGCGGTGGGCGGTGGTCTCGAGTCTATCTCGCTGGTCCAGAACGACAAGCGCAACCAGTTCCGGGCGCAGGACCTGTGGCTGGTCGAGCACCAGCCCGGCCTCTACATGGCGATGATCGAAACCGCCGAGATTGTCGCCGAGCGATACCAGGTCACCCGCGAAGCGCAGGACGAATATGCCCTGCTTTCGCAGCAGCGGACGGCGGCCGCCCAAGCGGAAGGTCGGCTCAATCAGGAAATCGCTCCGATGCCTTCGGTGATGCGGGTCGACAACCGCGAGACCGGCGCGACGTCTTCCGTCTCTGTCACCCTCGACCGGGACGAGGGCAATCGGCCCTCGACGACGCTTGCGGGTTTGGCGGCGCTGAAGCCGGTATTCCGCGACGGGCAAACCGTCAAGGAAGGGCGGTTCATCACCGCGGGCAACGCCTCACAGCTTTCTGATGGCGCCGCTGCATCGGTATTGATGGAAGCCAAGGAGGCCGAACGCCGCGGTCTACAGCCCCTCGGGGCCTATCGCGGGATTGCGGTCGCCGGCTGCGCTCCGGACGAGATGGGAATTGGTCCGGTCTTCGCGGTTCCTAAGCTGCTGCAACAGCATGGGCTCAAGGTCGACGAAATTGGTTTGTGGGAGCTCAACGAGGCGTTCGCTGTTCAGGCTCTCTATTGCCGAAATCGGCTCGGCATCGATCCCGAACGGTACAATGTTGACGGCGGCGCAATCTCGATCGGTCACCCCTATGGCATGTCGGGTGCGCGCATGGTCGGCCACGCACTGATCGAGGGCAAACGGCGCGGCGTACGATGGGTCGTCGTGACCATGTGCGTCGGCGGTGGTATGGGCGCGGCCGGCCTCTTTGAGGTGCTGTGATGCCGCAGCGGCGAGCAGCGCGAATGATGCCTCGACGCGGTCCTCTTTCGGCAAGCGTTTCGTAGGAAATCGGAAGAGCGCCTGGCAGGGCGGAGCGAGCGTCGGCTGGTACGGCTCCCGACCGCGATCGAGGCTCTCTTGAGAGTTTGAGCAGCATCGTAACAAACGGCAGCCGGAGCGGGAGGCCCAAAATTTTACTCTGTCGACCACTAAATATTGATAAACCTAGTTAAGAATTTTCGACCATCACCGTGTAAAAATTCTTTGTTTGCTGGCATCCGTTCTGGCGCTATTCTTGCGCCTTGCAGCGAGCAAAGGGAATCGATGAGCGGTTGCGCACGGTCCATGTTGCTCGCCCTGTCGGTCATCCAAACTGTCGCGGTGGCGCAGGCTGGGGAACGCACGGCGCTGCCGGACCCGCCCATTGCAGTAAGCGGGGCGAGAGTTTCGAGTCAGCGAGCGATCAAAACCGCGTCGCAGAGTGTCAGCGCGACGCTCGATCGCGTGGCCTATGCGGTCGACGGCGCGGAATCCAGCCATGGAGCCGATCTCACAATGTGGCGTCCGGATCCGTCCGGGCCGCAGGGACCGATGCAGGTCAGCGAGCCAGCGGCGGCCGATGTGGGCGGCGGGGATCGGTTTGATTCGACGCAAAACCGCGCAATCGGGCGCGCCTACCTCGCGCAACTATATCGGCGGTACAAAAACTGGCCGGATGCGATTGCCGCCTACAATTGGGGCATGGGCAACCTCGATAATTGGGTGAACGCGGGGCGCCCGGCAGACAAATTCGTAAACGGTGTCGCAACCTATTTGCGGCGTGTGCTTCGCGACAGTGGGATGTGCGACGGCCCGACGGCAGCTCCGGTTCAGCGGTCACGGGTGCGGATGCCATCGGCGCACCGGTATCCGCGCCAGGTCGCGATGGAACAGGACGAAGCGCAAGCCGACCCTTCCCTAGTGGCTGCATGTGCGGATCTCGGCGCTTGGGGAGGGGTGCTCGACGACGCGGATCGGCCGCTGCTTGGCGCAACGGGTCGCTTCTACTCCAAATTGGAGAGGGCCATGCGGCTGGCAATGGAGCACTTGCCGATGTCCCGACGCTCCGCAGACCGCCGTTTAGCCGCCTCGTGGAAGGTCGCGGAACCGCGGCGGTGAGATCGAGTGGCGGTCATCAGACCTCGTCGGGGAAACGATGTGCCACTCTCCGGCATCAACAAACTTGCAGGCCTAAAAACGGGGCATGTCACTGTTAAGAACTGGCGATCGGACGCGACAAGATCTTCTGCACGGCAGATTATCGCTCGCCGCGTATGCTCTAGACTAGCGACATGAGGAGATCTTGATTGTTAGAGATCTTAGCATTGCAGGTGATCGCCGCCACCTTGGGAACGCTCAGCATCGGGGCAGCAGACTGGTTCCATCAGCATGAGCGAATCCGACAGCCCGTGC
>Ga0306926_10010335_pt1 | contig 10311 bp, 8 predicted proteins | sample flu12Cox44000178_FD_203759 | JGI IMG/M metagenome (GOLD analysis project Ga0306926, IMG submission 203759) | Lab enrichment of tropical soil microbial communities from Luquillo Experimental Forest, Puerto Rico - flux8day.12C.oxic.44.000.178 (v2)... | ecosystem: Environmental > Terrestrial > Soil... | reverse complement strand
CTCGTCTCCCCCGGCAAGGCAAGTCGAAATGGGAGCCCCCTTCTTGGAGCAGCCCTGCACAGGTGAACGTAGAGGCTCGCGTCGGCCGCGCGTGAAACGGGCGACCATCGCCCCTTGTGCACGTTGCTGGAGGGAACGCTGCTGCAACGGAGCACCTAGATTCGGCTGTTCTGGCATGCGGCGCTCGACAGTGGCGGGGTCGCTCGGTCTCACAGCCTCCGCTGCTTGCGAAGTGGTGGCAGTTGAGATCCACTGGTCGCGGCCCGGCTGAGAGAGCATCAGCTTGCGGATCGTAGAGACGTCGTTGTGGAGGTGCGGTGCTCGCGCTTGGATCTCGGCGAGCCAGAACTCGCGGGTCAGGTGGCTGCCGGCGCGGCGCTCCTCGGAGTTGCCGCCGCCGCGATCCTTCTGCCGTCGCGACCGGCTGCTGGCGCCGCAGAGGATTCGACACCAGCCGCTCCCGAACCTGCCGTCGCCTGACCAGGACCGGGATGACGATCGTGAGCGCAGGTCCGCATACACATGGAGCCTCAGGTACTACTGACCGTGAACGACTCTGCGCCGCAGGGGGTGGAGGCGGGGGCGTTGTCGTCGTCCCCGGGCTGGCACCCGACACCGTGGCAACGTCTTGGATCGACCCGTCTGGTGTGATCGTCGTCGCCGACAGCTGAGAGGTGATCGTTGGCTGGTCGAGCGCGACCGTGAACGACTCTGCGCCGCAGGGGGTGGAGGCGGGGGCGTTGTCGGCGTCGCCGGCGTAGGTGACCTGCACCTCGTAGGTGCCGACTGGCCAGGGCTGCTCGAGGGTGTTGATGCCGTTGTCGGTGAACCATCCCCCGTTGAGCGTGGCCTGGTCCCAGTCGCCGAGCACGCTCCCGACGGAGTTGCTCGGCACGCAGGCGCTGGCGTCGGAACCTCGGTAGAAGGTGAAGCTCACGTACTCGGTCGCGCTCACCATCGTCCCCGGGCTGGCACCCGACACCGTGGCAACGTCTTGGATCGACCCGTCTGGTGTGATCGTCGTCGCCGACAGCTGAGAGGTGATCGTTGGCTGGTAACCGCAATGCACGGTGATCTCAGCCGAGGCGCTCTGGCCAGTGCTCTGGATCGTTGCGGTGTCGTTGTGAACAATCGTATGCACGCCCGCCGACGTCACGCAGGGGAAGCGCTCGCCGTAGCTGTCGGTTCCGCCCGAGGTGAAGGTGAAGGACTCTCCGTCGCTGTCGTTGACCGTGATTGACGAGTGGAGCACCGTGGGGCTACTGGGCAATTGTCCGCTTGCCGATGGTGACGGTCCTTCGGGTAACCCGAGCATCCCCGAGTAGTTGGTGATCGTGACGTTCGCGGTGTCCTTGTAGGTCGCGCCCGGGGCGATCGAGCGCGATGGGACGCTGATCTTGTACGGGTAGCACCATGAGCTCCCAGCAGCGAGCACCGGGCTCCCTCCGGTGTCGACGACGACGCTGCCGATCGTGCCGGTCCTCCCCGGGATGCTCAACCGGTCGGTGATCGACAGACCCTGTGTTGAGGCACGCCCGGTGTTGACCACACAGACGCGGCCGTCGAAGTAGGCGTCGATCGTCCCGGTTCCGCTCTTGGTCGTCGTGATCGTGTACGTCACACTGGGGGTCGAGCCCACCGAGACCGTCTGGACTTTGGGCGAGGCAGACTTTCGAATGGTCCACGTGTACGTAGAGGTCAGGTGGCTGGAAAGGCTGACCGTCGCCGACAAGCCGGTCCCGGCGTTGGATGCGCCATAGGCATGCGGTGTCGGCGACATCGAAAGTGTGATCAGAACGGAGATCAACACGATCTGCCAAAGTCTCCGGCGGACAACCTTGCAACCGTGGTTCTTTGCGCACTCGATCAGCGCATCCGTTCGCATTCGGTACGGCATGTCGGTTCCTTTCTCGAACTGGCAGTAGTGCATTGTCCTCGGTCCCGGGACATCGGCAACGATGCCCGATCTTCAGCGGTCGGCTGCCTAGATTTCGGCCGGCGTCTGTCCTGCGGTCCAGCCGAGAGGCAGGCAGGCCGCGCCGCCAAGCTAGGGCGAGGTGCCGAGGAGTGCCTCAGCCCTTCTGGCTGCCTCTTGGCGGGCCATGACCTCGCTCGGATGCTTGCGGCGCGGTACGGCGCACGACGAGCGATAGTGAGACAGCGCCTCGTCCTGCGTAGCCACGACTGCGACAAATGACGGCACGAGGCTGCAAGACACGGTCCAAGCACGCTGTTGGTCGGAGAGAGATTGACTGTCGGTTCGACGGATCAAGGCGAACCACTCCACTGATCAACAGAAGAATCCTATGTATCCGCGCGAGTGGATCATGTACTCGCCGATGTCCGTGCACCGGCCGGTCACACACATGCGACCTCGAGAGAGAGGAGGAGAAGTTCCAATTGCGCCCACTCCAACGCAGTTGGCCAAGGCTGGTTCGTGAGGAGTCGCCACCCCGAATCGCTCCCTGGGCGGCGATGGTCACCGAACGACCCGGTCGAGAGCCGATCGTCGCCGACGTGCGCCACACTCGACATGGCGGACACGAGATGTCGCCGAGCGATCGGGCTTGTCCGCACGATGCCAGCGGCGGGTCAGGTGTCCGACAGATCTAGGGCTGCCAGGTACTCGGGGAAGTGACCAAGCACGACCGACCCGTGCCCCTTTGTATGACCGCCTTCAAACGCTTGCCTGAGGGCGCTGCCGACATCGAGGAGCTGAGATCTGCCCGGCGGCGGCGTCTCATTGGAAGCAGCACGGGCCGGCGGGGTGACGATCATCGTGCGGTCGATCGATGCGATCGAAGGCGGACTCCAACCGGCTCGCGTGCCACAGTTGAGCGTGCTCGCCAGCGACGTCTACCGACCCGATCAATGGCGCGACTTTTTCATGACCGTCGGGGGTGGGGCGGCGGCTCTCACTGGATTGGTGTTCGTGGCAATGTCCCTCAACCTCGAGGTCATCACACGGGACGCCACGCATCGATACCGTGCGATCGGAACACTCGCAGGTTTCGCAGCTGTGTTCGTGACTTGCGCGCTCGTCACGATGGGCGGCCAAGATCATGTCGCGGTTGGGATCGAGTGGGCGGTCGTGGCGGGATTCGGGGCGGTTTTCTACGTCGCTGGGTACGTGAGAGCCGTACGAATGGGCGGCAGTGCACTCTGGCTGCGGCGGTACCGGCTCATCGGCGGCACGGCGCTCTACCTCACCGAGGTCTTGGGAGCTGCCGTCCTCACGGTGGGACGCGTGGAGGGTCTCTACGCCGCAGCGGTTGCCATGGTGGCTTTGGTGGCCTTCCTCATCTCAGGAGCGTGGTTGCTGATCGTTGGAGCGTCAGGCCCTCGTGTGGACGTCGCCGAGGGACGTGGTTCCGACCAAGCACCTGACAGGTGAAGTGTCTCACATCGCCGAGTCCGTGCGAAGAGTCGGCACATTTTCTCGAGTGCGTCAGTGACCCGCTCAGCGGTGACGCCGCTTCGATTCCGGGCGCCTCCGGGGATGAGATCCCTCGGACACGAGTACGTAATCAAGCCCAGATGTACTCCTCAGCGATGGCACCAGCGCGCCATCTGGCGACCGTCACCATGCGGGCACCGTTCTCGAACTCACCGATGACGCACGTCCACTCCCCTGCTCCGAACTTGATCGGGTGTGACGTGATCTGAGGCGGTGCGCCGCCACCGGCTTGATCGACGTATGACCTCATCGCCGCGATGTGTTCCTCGATGCCATGGGTCGTGGGCTGTCCTTGCCAATCGACCAACACATCGTCGGTGTGATGATGAGCGAAGACGCCGGTCCAGTCGGCGTGGTTCCATCCGATGAAGTCCAGATCATCCATGCCTTGCAGGTTGCGATCAACCGCATCGTCGTTGCGCATTTAAGTGCTCCTCCCCTTCAATCACAGCATCAGCGACGTCAGCTCGACGTTGTGGAGACGATGGGACTCGTACCCACGACCCCTTGCTTGCAAAATGCCCCGCGGGACGTCCGTGGAGACCGGCGGACGCGTGGTGGGGGTTCAGCGAGATAATCGAGACGACGGGTCATTCCCCGAAGGCTAGGGAAGGTGGACTCTCGGTGCATCGACAGTCTGGGCAAGGGCGTGACGGGTCGGGCGACCATTCGTGGCAGAACCCTTTGCGGGCCTGAGTACGGTAGGGCAACCACGGGGATGCCACCGCCGTGCCACCGGCAACGCTGATCGATCCTTCCGCAGCTTGCTCGGAACAACCGCTTAAACCAGCAGAGGCTGTGGATAGCGCCTGGCCAACCACACGCCGAGTACGTGAACGATGGAAAGGCCGATCACGAGCAACAGGATCCCGATCAGATTCGCCACTCCCCGTTGGCGGCTACGGCGCCCGCGTTGCCTGGCGAGGAGAGCGCAAGTACGAAGGAGAAGGTGTTGGGCGACGAAGCCCCGCGTCGCCGTGCCGCACCCCTGGCGCTGGCCGGGTCGAAGGGCGATGCGTGTGCTCGGGATCAGTGACGCTGCGGTCGCCTCGCTACCCTTGGTGAGGTGACGGCGGGTGGACGGACGCTCTATGCCAGAAACGGCGACATCCACCTCGCGTACCAGGTGCTGGGGGATGCCGCGGAGGACCTTCTCCTGCTGGAAGCCGACTTCATTCCCACCGACGCGTGGGAGGAGGAGGGCCACCTCGCACACGCGATCCGGAGGTTGGCGTCGTTCTCGCGACTGATTCGCTGCGACAGACGAGGCATCGGTTGTTCTGATCCGATCACACCGTCGGATCCGCCCACGCTCGAGCAGTGGATCGACGACACGTTGGCGGTGCTCGATGCGGCAGACGCGGACCGTCCGACCGTCATGGCCGCCAACGACGCCGGCGTCCTGGCCGTCCTGCTCGCTGCGTCCCATCCAGAGCGGGTGCGCTCCTTAATATTGGTCAACTGCTACGCACGTGGCCTGCGAGCGCCCGATTACCCGTGGGGCTGGCCCGAGGAGCTCGCGATGAGGATGGCAGACGACACCGTCGAGCCTTCGGCTGAGGTCGGATGGGGTCTGGACTTTGTCGCGCCATCGATGGCGGGAGACGAGGCGTTCCGGCGGTGGTGCGATCGGTCTGGCAATCGGGGTGCGAGCCCCGCCACCGCCAGGGCGTTGCTCGAGGTCTACCTCCGAAGTGACGTCCGGAACGTGCTCGGGGTGATCGGTGTTCCGACGCTCGTCATCCATCGAATGGACAACCGCGCGAACGTCGTGGAGAACGGCCGGTACCTCGCCGACCACATCCCCGGTGCCCGGTTGGTAGAGGTTCCCGGAGTCGACGACTTCTTCTGGGTGGGCGACGTCGACTCGGTGATCGACGAAGTCGCGGAGTTCATCACGGGCAGCCGGCCCCCACCGGCGTTCGAACGTGTGCTGTCCACGGTCATGTTCACCGACATCGTCAAGTCGACCGACCACGCGGCAGCGCTTGGGGACAGACGCTGGAGGGAGCTGCTGGACCGTTACGACGAGCTTGTGGAGCACCAGCTCACCCGCTTCCGCGGGAAGCTCATCAAAGGGACAGGGGACGGCTCGTTGGCGACCTTCGACGGACCCGCCCGCGCGATCGACTGCGCACGGGCGATCACGCAGGCTGACCTCGGCGTCGAGATCCGCGCAGGCCTGCACACCGGAGAGGTGCAGCTGCGCGGCGACGATGTTGCTGGGATCGCGGTCGACATCGCAGCTCGGGTGTCGGACCTGGCCGACGGCGGTGAGGTGCTCGTCTCCCGCACCGTCGTCGACCTGGTGGCCGGGTCGGGCCTCGAGTTCGTGGACCGGGGAGAGCACGAGCTCAAAGGGGTGCCCGGCGAGTGGCGGCTCTTCGCCGTGGGCGACGGGCTCACCCCTTAGCTGGCCGCCATGGATCGCTGCTGCGTCGGAGATAGAGCAATGGACGCCAGACGGACCGGTTCACCACCGTCGAGCACTGAGCGTCTGTGCGGGCCAACGCGACGCCGCCGCCGTCCGGCGTCGTCGTCGGTGGGGCCAGGAAGAGTCGAACTTTCGACCTCTGCAGTATCAGTGCTGTCGGCGTGGGCGCTGATCTGCGGCTTCGTTAGAGCGCTTGAACCGGGCACCTCTCCATGCCGCTGGCATCCGATGTTGCACGGATGTTGCGCGGGTTGAGGTCCGATCGAGGAGTCGGGTGCATCGTGGGAAGGTGTGGCACTACCTCGACCAGCCGTCGGAGAGAGGGCCGGACGCGTAAGGGCGCTCGGGTTCACCGACACGGCGCAGGAGATGCCCGACGCGCCAACTTCGCAGGCGGATGGATAGTGAATCCATAACAAACGAGGGATCCACCAAGGACGACCACACGGGCATCTATGAGCGCGCGCACGCGGATGGGTCCGGTCATCATCCTGCGCGATCCCGACGGGGTGTGGGGGACCGACGAGACGGACGCCTCCACGCGGAGGTGCTGCGGCGCGCGCCGAAACACGGTGAGGGTGGTGGGGCACCGCCACCGGAGGACGCGACCGTGTCGGAGCTTCGCGCTCGCCCGCGAGCGCTGCAGGGACGTTCGGGTGACCCATCCGGTGCGCCCGCCACCCTGTGGGCTGCGCGCTCGCAGACTCGTGGCGCCGCGCTCGACGCCCGGCCGTCGCGTCACGGGACGTGTCGGGACGCGCTCTCGGGCAGCGGCTCGCGGCGTCGGGGCAGCACCCAACCCTGGCGGGGGTAGTGGCACGTGTACCCGTTCGGGTAGTGCTCCAGGTAGTCCTGGTGCTCGGGCTCCGCCTCCCAGAACGGGCCGGCCGGCGCCACCTCGGTGACCACCGGGCCGGGCCAGAGTCCGGAGGCGTCGACGTCGGCGATGGTGTCCTCGGCGACCCGACGCTGTTCCTCGTCAAGGTAGAAGATGGCAGAGCGGTAGCTGCGGCCGACGTCGTTGCCTTGGCGGTTCTTCGTGGTCGGGTCGTGGATCTGGAAGAAGAACTCCAAGAGCGCACGGTAGGACGTCACCGTTGGATCGAAGATGATCTCGATCGCCTCGGCATGCGACCCGTGGTTCCGGTAGGTCGCGTGGGGGACGTCGCCGCCGGTGTAGCCCGCCTGCGTGGAGCGCACCCCCGGGAGCCTGCGGATGAGGTCCTGCATCCCCCAGAAGCACCCCCCGGCGAGGATCGCCCTCTCTGTCTTGCTGTGGTCGTGCACGCCGCTCCTTTCTCTGTTGGCGGGCTGTGGAGATCTCCCGATCATGATCGGGCAGCGGCGGTCGAGGGGGAGAGGTGGGTCGTGGGTCGCTCGAGCCGCTGGCCGTCGACGAAGACGTCGACCCTCTCGTTGTAGAAGGCGATGAGCCCGGCGATCGGCTGCACCTCGCGGGTGGGGAACTCGTAGGACCACGCCAGGTCTCGATGGACCCCCTCGTCCGTGCGCACGGACCAGTACCCGCTCGTCGTCCCCTTGTAGGGACACGCGGTGACCGTGTCGGTGGGCAGCAGGCGGTCGAGGTCGATCTCGGTCCGGTTGAGGTAGTAGCGGGTGGGCAGCCCGGTCTCGAAGACCATGACCGGGGACGAGGACTCGCCGAGCACGGCCCCGTCGAGCTCGATGCGCACCCTTCTGGTCGAACGCAGGGCGTCGACGCGCACGTACGGGTTGCGCGGGTGGACGAAGATCCGCTCGTCCTCCTCGAACCAGGCGTCGAGCGAGGCCCACTCGAACCGGACGGTGCCGCTGAGCCCTTCCAGGTCCGACGCTCGCAGCACGCGGGCCGCGTGGGGGCGGTGGGCGTCGCCGACCCGCAGACCGCAGACGTCGACGAGGCCACGCTCGCTCTGCTGCGCGGTGCCCTCCTCCACCAGAAGGTCGCGACGCACGTCGGCGAGGGGCACGTAGTACTGGGGGTACGACGGCGACTCCCATACGTAGAGCGCCCGGGTGGTGTCGAACACGAGCGCACCGCCGAGGAAGGCCCGCACGCGTCTCGGGGCCGGCTCCACCCGGTTGACCTCGGCGATCATGGCCGGGTAGCGGTCCGTCCGCCTCTCGAGCGCCACCATCAGCTCGCCCTGCCGGCGGACGCGTGCGGTGCGAGCACCGACGGCGCGTGCTCCGAGGCCGGCTCGGCCACCCGTCGGAGGAGGCCGAGGGCGACCGGCGGGAAGATCACCACGGAGAGCAGCCCGGCCGCGACGAGGGCGGCACCGTTGACGGGCAGGATCAGGTGCAGCGACTGACCGATCGCCGTGGCGGCGACGAGGAAGGGGAGCGACGTCGCCTGCAGCAGCCCGACCGCCACCGCCCCACGCGTGCCCACCGAGCGACGGTACAGAGCGGCAGGGACGCCGCGCACGATCAGCAGGGCCAGGAGGAAGATCGGGACGCGTGCGAAGGCCGCCGGGCTGTGCACCAGGGCGCCGAGGTCGAAGCGCAGACCGCTCGCCACGAAGAACACGGGGACGACGAAGCCGTAGCCGATGGCCTCGAGCTTCAGCCGGAAGTGGGGATGGGTCGCGCTGTCCCGATCGACGATGCCCAGCAACCCCCCGGCGATGAAGGCGCCGAGGATCGTCTCGAGCCCGAAGTGCTCAGCCAGCGCCACGAAGCCCACGAGCAGCAGCACCGCCATGCGCACCCGGATCTCGGCCGTCGTGTCCTGGAGCTTGAGCAGGATGTCGCTGAAGCGCATCACACGGTTCAGCCGGGCGAGGGCGAAGGCGACGACGGCGGCCAGGACGGCGAACCCTCCGAGCAGCACGACCTTGGCTCCGGTCCCTGTGGAGTGCTGGCCCGAGAAGAACAGCGTCAGGAGGACGACGGCGCCGAAGTCGGCGACCGAGGAGGCGGCGATCGTCAGCTGGCCGAGCCGCGTCGTGATCTGCCCTGCGTCCTTCAGCACGGGCACGACGAGCCCGAGCGACGTGGCGGACAACGCGATGGCGATGAACAGGGGCGAGCGCACCGTGCCGGTCGCCTTGAAGAGCGTGCCGGCGGCCAGGCCGAGGCCGAGCGTGACCACGAAGCCGAGGAGCGCGAGGCGCAGCAGCCGGCCCTTCAGGCGCTCGAGGTCGAGCTCGAGCCCGGCCAGGAACAGCAGGAACGCCAGCCCGACGAACGCCAGGATCTGGACCGGTGCGTCCACGGTCTTGACGAGCTTCAGGCCGTGCGGTCCCACGATGATGCCGCCCACGATCTCGAGCACCACCGCCGGCACGCCGATGCGGGGGAACCGGCCGACGAGCAGTGGGGCACCGACGGCGATGGCCGCCACGACGACGAGGCTGGTGAACGAGACGTTGGGCACGCAGGTTCAGTCACCGCGACCTCGCTGGTGTTACGCCGAGCCGTGGGTCACAATGCGGCCGTGCAGGCCTACAAGTTCCTCAACCGCGACGGCACGGCCCTGCTCACCGGGTTCCGTTGGCGCCTCGGCGAGTGGGTGGAGGCGAGCGGGCCGCTCGCCTGGTGCGAGAACGGCATCCACGCCTGCCGGCCCGACGACCTGCCGCACTGGCTCGGGCCCGAGCTCTGGCGGGCGGAGCTGGACGGCGAGATGCTGGCCGCCGACGACGGCCTCGTGGCCCGGCGGGGCCGCCTGCTCGAGCGCATCGATGCGTGGTCGGCGGGGGTGGCCCAGGCGTTCGCCGACGACTGTGCAGGGCGGGCGAGCGAGCTGGCCGCGCACGCCCCTTCCACCGCCGGCCGGGCGGCCGACGCCGCTCGCCGCGCGGCGGGTGGGTGGGTGGCGATGACGGCCTACATCACCGCAGCCGTGGCCGGGGAGGCGACCAGCGGCGCACGTGCCGGCTCGGGCTATCAGCGCGGGTTCCTGGACGAGCGCACCCGACAGGCGTCGTGGCTCCGCGACCGCCTGGTCCTCGTCGACGGCTGACGTCAGGTCCCGCGCGCCTCCCGGAACGCCTCGAGCACGACGTCCATGAGCGGCACGGGCACGTCCTCCTCGCGCAGCGTGCCAGCCAGCCGGATCGTCTCGCGCAGCTGATCCACGTAGGTGGCGCAGAACTCGCAGATGACGAGATGGCGCTCGAGGACGGCGCGCTCCTCGGTGGCGAGCGTGCCATCGAGGTACTCCGTCACCATGGTGACGGCCTCGGCGCACGGGAGGTCTTCGTAGCTCGTCATGAGACCTCTGCGCCCTTCAGGCTCTGCTCGAGGACGGATCGGACCTTGCCCCTTGCGCGGTGCAGCAGGACGCGCTGGTTCCCGTCGCTGATCTGCAACAGGGAGCAGACCTCCTCGGCGCTCCAGCCCTCGACGTCGCGCAGCGCCATCACCTCGCGCTGCTGTGGCGGCAGCGACCGGAGCGCGTCGAAGATGAGCG
>Ga0306926_10010333_pt1 | contig 10313 bp, 9 predicted proteins | sample flu12Cox44000178_FD_203759 | JGI IMG/M metagenome (GOLD analysis project Ga0306926, IMG submission 203759) | Lab enrichment of tropical soil microbial communities from Luquillo Experimental Forest, Puerto Rico - flux8day.12C.oxic.44.000.178 (v2)... | ecosystem: Environmental > Terrestrial > Soil... | reverse complement strand
GCAGGGAGTCAAGGCGGGCGAAACCGTGGTCGTCGAAGGCCAGCTTGCACTTGGGAACGGAATGAAGGTGAACCCAAAAGAGTATCCATCTGGCACCCCGACCCAGCGGGGTGCCTTGACCGAGCGGAATGGTCCGCAGGATTCAACTCCAAGTGGTAAAGAGGGAAGTTCTGCAATCAAGCCGGGGCCGGCGTTATGAACTTTTCCGAGCTCTTTATCCGGCGTCCGATAATGACGCTGCTGCTGACGATCAGCGTCACTGCGTTCGGAATTCACGTCTTCCGGCAGTTACCGGTCAATGACCTGCCCGCAGTCGACTATCCGGTGATTCAGGTCAGCGTGACCTACCCCGGGGCGAGCCCGGAAACGATGGCAAACACTTGTGCGACGCCCCTCGAGCAGCAATTCCTTCAGATCCCCGGTTTGGATCTGGTGACGTCGGCTAATCAAACAGGCCAATCGACCCTGGTTCTCCAGTTTTCTTTGGATAAAAGCCTGGGTGACGCCGCCACAGACGTCCAGGCGGCTATCTCCCGAGCGGCAGGTTTTTTGCCGACGGACCTGCCCCAGCCCCCTTCCTTCCAAAAGACGAACCCGAACGATCAGCCGATTTTCTACGTGGCTTTGGTGAGCGACACCATGACCGAAGGGGATCTCTACGATTACGGCAACACGCAGTTGGGTCAGCAGATCGCGATTATCAACGGTGTGAGCCAGGTCCAGGTCTACGGTGCCAGGACAGCTATCCGGATCAAGGTCCAGGTAAACAAACTCTCCTCGCTTGGTCTTACGATGACAGACGTGACCAATGCCGTTGGCCAAAGCACCGCTTATCTGGGCGCCGGACAGTTGGACGGAAAAAATCGCACCTATCTCCTTTTTCCGAACGGCCAGTTGTCTAGTCCACAGCAATACGAAAATGTCATCATTGCCCGGCCAAACGGGCAGGCGGTGTATTTGAAGGATGTGGCGACGGTGTTGAAAACCGTGGAGGACGAGCGGATAAGCCGAGATTTCTGGGCGCGAGGTTACGGTGAAGCGCCGGCGGAAGTGGTTCTGGCAGTCAGCCGTCAGGCAGGCGCCAATGCCGTGGAAGTAGCTCAAAAGGTCAAAGACCTGCTCCCAGCGTTCCAACAGCAGTTGCCCGGCTCCGTTCAGCTTATCCCGTTATACGACCGCTCCAAAACCATCATTGCGAATGCCGACGACGTCGAACATACCCTGCTTATAGCGTTTATGTTAGTCGTCATCGTTATCTTTGCCTTTCTCGGTCGGGCGACTGACACCTTGATTCCCGTGGTGGCGTTGCCTCTTTCAATGCTTATCACCTTCCTGGTGATGGGAGCGCTGAATTTCAGCCTGAACAATCTGACTCTGATGGCATTGACTCTGGCCATCGGCTTCCTGGTCGACGACGCTATCGTTTTCCTCGAGAATACCGTCCGTCTGATGGAATCGGGGCAGAATCCTATGGAGGCAGCGCTTAACAGCGCCCGGCAGATCACATTCACGATTATCGCCATGACTGTCTCTCTGGCTGTTGTGTTTCTGCCGTTGGTGATGGTTACCGGCATTATCGGACGCATTTTCCGGGAGTTTTCCGTAACCATAATCGTGGCAATTTTTGCCTCAGGCATCGTTTCTATCACTCTTACGCCCATGATGTGCTCGCGGGTGCTCGGCTCCCGTAGCAAAAGCGACCGGACCTGGGTAGAACGGAACGTGGGGCGTCTCATCAAACAAATCACTGCGATTTACGGGCGCAGCCTTTACTTCTTCCTGCATCATCGCTGGATTTCCGCTCTAACCTGGGTTGGATGTTTCGCCCTCACAATCTGGGTCTTCGGAATTCTTCCCAAGACATTCATCCCCGCCGGCGACAGCGGGTTTATTCGCGGAATACTTTTGTGTCAGGAAGGGATCTCCCCCCAGCGGATTAAAGAGCTGCAAAAGGAAGTCGACGCGGTGCTGCGACAAAATCCGGCTGTAAACGAATCGTTTACGCTTGCCGGTTTTTCGCGGGGATTGCCTTCCAACCAGATGTTGGCACTGGCATTTTTAAAGGATGTCAGCCAGCGGCCGCCCATCACGCAAGTCGTTGCCCAACTCACCCAACAGATTTCCCAGATACCGGGTATTATTCCTTTGATGCGACCTGACCCGGTTCTGCAGATCAGCACCGGGGCGACGAAAAATAACCAGGGGCAATACGCATTCGCGATTTCCGGTGTCGACGCCAATCAGGTTTATCAAGCCGCCCAGCAGATGATCGCCGAGTGTCGGCAATTTCCTGGCTTTGCAACCGTTTCTTCCGATTATTTTGCGAATACGCCAATGCTCGGCGTGAATCTGAATGAGCTGCAGCTGCAGTCGTACGGATTGACTAACGTCAACGTCGAGCAGCTATTGAAAAATGCTTATTCCCAAAATTACACCTATCTGATCAAGACACCGATCGATCAGTACAAAGTGATCGTTGAAGCGGAGGATAAACAACGAAGCGACCCGACCGACGTTAATCAGCTGTATTTCAGACCTTCCGGCGCGCAAACTATCATCCCCAATCTGACCGTCGCGAATCCCGTGCCTTTGGTGGGGAGATTATCCGTAAATCACATAAATCAATTCCCTGCGGTAACATTGTATTTCAATTTAAAACCGGGGGTTTCAACCGGAGAGGCGACTGCTTTTATCCAACGGACCGCGGCTCAGAATCTTCCGTCTACGATCCGGGGCCGACTCCAGGGGGAGGCGCAGACCTTTAGTGAGACGTTTTCGCAGCTTGGTGTTTTGCTTTTCGTTGCGGTCTTCATCATGTACGTCGTTCTTGGAATCTTGTATGAGAGCTGGTTCCACCCAATCACAGTTCTGTCTTCGCTGCCGGTCGCTGCGGTAGGAGGGCTGTTGACTTTGCTGCTTTTTCACTCTGAGCTCTCCCTCTATTCTTATATCGGGATGTTCATGCTGATCGGGATTGTGAAGAAAAATGGCATTATGATGGTCGATTTTGCGGTCGAGCAGCGGAGGGCGGGAAAGACTCCGGTCGAAGCGGTGCACGAGGCGAGTATCGAACGATTCCGGCCGATCATCATGACAACTTTGGCGGCGCTGATGGGGGCGATTCCGATCGCGGTAGGATTTGGTGCGGACGGTGCTTCGCGCCAACCGCTAGGCCTGATTTTAGTCGGCGGGCTGGTGGTTTCGCAACTAATTACCTTGTATGTGACTCCGGCCATTTACCTTTACATGGAGAGCCTGCAGGAAAAACTTAATCATCTGTACGATAAATTGGAGAAGTGCCGGAAAGTCGAAAAGCGGGAACTAATGCGTCAAGTGTGAGGCAACGCAGCCGGGCAAGCACGGCTAACCCGCAAAAATCACGCGGAAGCCAAGTCGACGCGCTGATTGCGGTTAGAGAGCTCTTAAACAGCCGCTTCGCGTCCGTTTAAGAGCGGATTTCTAAACAAGAGGAATGGAAACAGTCCGTTTGAAAATTCTCTTTCGGAAAAAGCAGCAGAATCGGCCCCGCTGTCGCGGGGACGGATTCTGCTGCCGGAGCCTGAATCGATCAGATAGTCTTATAAATCAAAATTTTCTGAAATTTGTGAGCGATGCAGGCTAGGAGGCGGCTCTCCCTGGCCTTTCAAGCGTCCCGGAGGGACGCCTTGAAAATAGGCCGGCGCTTCAGCACCGGTTTCTTAGGATTCCAAATCGGCCCGTCCCGGAGGGTCGGGGTGAACGATGCGGTCAACAGATGCTCCGGGTCGCCGAGTTTCCTGAGAAAACCGACGTATTCCTCTCGAGCATCGCGAAACTTATAGAATCAAGTAAAGAACAATAGGGAAAGATGTTTTGTGAATGCTGCAGCTTCACCCCGGCCCTCCGGGACGGGGATCCTTTCTTGCGATCCACGCCTCAACCTCTGGGTTAATATTGGTTCCGCGGCGAAAATGTCCAAACACCAGACCGGCGCTGAAGCACCGGCCTATTTTCTGAGCGCCTCTCCGAGGCGCTGGCGCGCATTCGAAGCGGTCAACGATAATCGTTCTTCGAAAAACGCTCGAGCAGTTTTTGGGCTTGCTTCAAGTGCTAAAAGCTAATCGCGCAGGCCTATCAAAACGACTCTGCAGACAGCGGACGAGCGCCTCAGAGGCGCTTGGGTGAACCATTGTGAGGTCGACAAGCTGGCTAACAGATAGCCCCGTACCGAGCGCCATTCCGGCCAGGTTCACGATTTCGGCCGCCTTTTCGCCAACAGCCTGGCAGCCGAGCAGGGTTCGCGTTTCGGGTTTAACGACCAGCCTGATTCGTAGCGGCTCGGGATCCACGACGCTGCGGTCGTCGTCCGTCACCAATCGCAGCGTCTCTTCCAAGACTTCGATATCGTGGCCCGCGTTAATCGCCTCTTCTTCGGTCCAACCGACCGAGGCGACCGGCGGATCCGTATGGACGCAACGGGGTACCCAACGCGAGTCAAAGCGGGCAGCCTTGCCGAGAATAGTCGCCACGGCAACTCTCGCCTGGGCGAAAGCGACACTATCAAGCAACGCTAACCCATTCACATCGCCAATCGCGAAGACGTTTGGTTGCGCTGTCACCATCTTTTCATTCACCGGAATGAACTTGTCGGTGGCGACACCGATTGATCCGAGCTGTATTTCTTCAACGTTTGGCTTACGTCCTGTCGCAATCAGCGTGAGGTCCGGGGATACATTGGTGCCGTAGCGCAGATCGAAAACCGGACGCCCCGTCCAGGCGTCCTGAGCCGGCAAGTCGACTTTAGCGTTCAGGTAAACGGTTACACCCTGCTTCAGCAGCGAATCCCAGACCTGGCTGCCGGCGACAGGGTCCCAGGTTGGAAGCAAATTTTGTTTTTCCTCAATCAGGGTGACGCGGACTCCCAGCGTTCGATAAATCGCGGCAAATTCGCAACCAATGTAGCCTCCGCCAATAATCAGAAGGTGTTCCGGAATCTGAACGTTCTTGAGCATCTGATCGCTGTTCAGAATCTTCGAGTCTTTGATGCTCGGGAAAGCAGGCCGCGAACCGGTAGCGATAATGATGCTTTCCGCAGAAACTCGGTCTCGAGCTCCGTAAGGGTCAGAAATCTCTATTTCGTTCGGATTTAAAAGCTTAGCGCACCCGAAACGAATTCGAACGCCCCATGATTCGAGCGTTTGGCTAAGACGTTCCGTGAGCCTGGCGCTTACTCGCCTTTGCGTGCCAATCCAGTCCCCCAATCCCGCTTCAGGAAGATCGACTGAGCGTCCGAATCGGGAACGCCTATCGGCTTCGCCACAATGTTTGGCGCACGCCCGGAGCGCACGAACAGCGTAACAGCCGCGATGAAAACAGGTGCCGCCCAGACTTTCCTTTTCCACGAGCAAAACGCTGAGACCGGCCTGAGCGGCCATAATTGCCGCGTCTTTGCCGCCCGATCCAGATCCGATAACGATGAGATGGTATTGATGGCTCATAGCTACATTCCCATAATCGGAGAGACAGTGCTTCGCGTTCCTCCTTCGGGAATGGACTTTGGGATCTCAGCAGCGGAACGAAAGCGATTCCTGGATTCCTGAAGGATATTCCACAAACGAGTGCCAACTGATTTCATTTCTGTCCTCCTGATCGTACAGTTGCGTTGCCTGCAGGTTTTCCGGTAGATGCTGACCAAGAAAATCTTTAATCGCCAAGAGCGTCGCTGTCCGCAACTCTACGGTCCCGTGCATCCATCCCAAAATCGACCCAGGGCTGACCCCAAGCTGATGTGCGATTTCGGTATGATCCATACCGGTCTCGTTCGCAAAATTTCTCAGTGCTCCGAGCAAAGCACGCTTCAGGCGTGAGTGCTGCATCCGGCTCAGTTCTCTATGCCGATTTGGAAGTTTTTGTTTGCCTTCGCCTCCCTCAGCCTTTCTCGAATGACGTTCGGACTGCATAGGTTTCTCAAATGTCAGTGCTCGCCCTTCATCTCCATGCCCATCATCATCCGGCACATGTTCATTGCTTGCTTACCGTCGGCTGCCATCATCTTCTGCATCTGCTCATGCATCGTCGCGCGCTGTTCGACTAGTTTCGTCAACAGAGTTGCGACAGCGTCGAGTTTCTGGTCGGCAGGAGCGCTCTTCATTTCAGCGACGAGTTTCTGGAGCTCGGCATCCTGATCTTTCCAGTTAGACATCATAGGCCCTTCGCCCATGCATTTCATCTTCATCGTGTCAGCGCTCTGCTGTTGCTTCTGGTCGCTCGCGTCAGCCTTACCAGTGTCTTGAGCGACAATGGCCGCAAACGGAAAAATGGCGGCGATTAGAGTTACTAATAGGTAGTTTGTTTTCATATTTGCTCCAAGGATTAAGCTAGCCGTACCGGCTAGGTGAATGGGCCGTGGCCCTCACTCGACGGTACCTCCATCAAAATCTGCTAATAGCGACCGTGCAGCCTGTAAACGTTCCAGCACGATGCGTGCGACACGCATCGCGAGGTCATAGCCAAAATCGTGATTTTCTTCGGCGTAATCACGGAGAGATCGTGCCCCGAAACAGACCGCGTCGGTGACCTCAGTCGAGCGAGCACTGAAATGCCAACGATAGGGAGGAAACAGCCAAGACCAACCCAGTGCTTCACCCGGACCGATGGCCTGCAGTGTGACGCGACCTTTTCCGGGCATCAATGTCTCTAGAACGACATAGCCATTATGGATCAGATAAAAATGCTCGGCATCACTCCCAGCTTCGAAAATGCATTGGCCCACACCGAATCTCGAATAGACAGCACATTCCCTGAGAATGTGGAAATAATGGGGATTTAGCTCCTTCCAAAAAGGGTGGGTCCCGATGATATTCTCAACGGTGTTCATATAAGCTTCTTTATACTTTTTGGGACAACCTGCTTGCCAAAAATTGGTGGAACTTCTCCCCATGTTGCTTTCCGGTGTTGCGGTTCGAAATGACTGGTACACGGGACGCGGGGTGGCTAGGGGTGAGTAGAACCGACGGCGCCTCGGAGAGGCGCTCCGAGAATAGGCCGGCGCTTCGTATCTGCTTAGCGTACGCCTAAGCGGCTAATCGTCCTCGAACTCGAACTCGAACTCGTCCTCGAAAGCCTTAACTGCGACGCTGACTCACCCAAGGCCAAAGAGTGCACCTTGGTTCCGGAGCCAAATGCTCTGGCCATTCGAGTTCGAGTTCGAGGACGAGTTCGAGGACGATTTTTAAGATTTGGCACCGCAAGCCGATGGACAGCGAGAACAAAATTGCCGTTATCATTCGCATAACGGCTAACGTTGAGAAATCCTGTGATCTTGATGAGCATAGCGCCAGGGGAGTTTTTGACACGCCGAAGGCGTAGATCCAGGGTTCCGCTTCGCTTTACCCCGGGCTGGTACGCCTGCGGCGTGTTCCCGAGGTGTCACCTCCTGAAAGCCTTAATTGCAGAGTGTGATTACGCTAAACAGAAACGACGCCTCACCCCGGCCCTCCGGGACGGGGCCGATTTGGAACCCTCAATAACCGGCGCTGAAGCGCCGGCCTATTATCAAGGCGTCCCTCCCGACTTCGCCGAGGCTTCGTCGGGCAGGCCGGGACGATATGTTTAACGTGCCTTCGCAAACACGGCTATCGAAGTTTTGATCGGGACCTGGAAGGAGCCCGGTCCGTTGGCGCCGCCTCTTCTTTGGAAGATTGACGAAGCTCTTCCGTGCTAATTTCAAGAGTCGCATCCAAAGGGAGAATATTGATATGTCCGCCGGTCCCTTGCCCGCCTGCAAGGTTGGCCTGCCGCAATATGATGTTGACTGCCGATTCAGTTTGACGATCCGAAATGATCAAGTCGATTCTCAAACGCGGTTTCCAAGGATTTTCAGCGGTTGGTTGGTGTTGATAAAATCGACTGAGATTCTCCAGACCGCTGACCTCTGTCACGGTGAGTCGCCCGTCAATTCCTGCTTGCGCAAGGTGGAGCTTGACCGCGTCCAGGGCTGCTGGATCAATAATAGCTTCAATCTTTTTCACAGGGAAATCAGCAGGAAACCCACGCATCTCAGCCATGGGATTGATGCCGCTTTAAGGCTGTTTGTAGGAGCCGAACTGGGAGCTAGCCCGCAAGAATCACGCCGAAGCCGCAGCGACGCGCTCATTGCGGGCTAGAGAGCTCTTAAACAGCCGCTTCGCGCCCGTTTAAGAGCAGATTTCTAAACAAGAGGATTCGATACATTCTGTTTGAAAATTCTCTTTTCCGAAAAACGGCAGAAATCGGCCCGGCCTTCGCGGGGGGCGGATTCTGCAGCTGGAGCCTGAATCGATCAGTTAGTCTTTTAAATCAAAATTCTCTGAAATTTGTGATCGATGCGGGCTAGCCCCGGAGTCCGGGCAACCAGCGAACGATTGGCCCGACCACCAAAAGGAAGGCCGCCCAAACGCTGAACTCGCCCCGGTGTGCGCGGCAAAAGCCGTCGTGCGATGTGGTGTTGATGTTGGCCCAAATTTTACCGAATGTTGGAACTTCTTGGGAAATAATCTTCATGGGCATAACAATTCCTCCGTAAATGCTGAAGCGCTCGCCGCGATTTGGCGGAAATAGATCCTTCCTTGGCCTGCTGGCTTTGACGGATCAGCCTAACAAAAAGCTCCGGGGCCCAAGCAACAGCACCTCTTCGACGTGTGGTCAATGGTGCCGGTCTCGGATTTGTGATTGACGGAAGCCGGGTGTAGCTTAGGGGCCGCAGGAGGTGAGTTATGGCGACATATGTGATTCTCAGTCGTATTTCCCCGGAAGCGGTCAAGGATCCTAAGCACTTCAAGGACCTCGCCAAGACCGTATCGGAAGAAATTAGGCGACAATGTCCAGGTGTTACCTGGAAAGACAGTTATGCAACATTGGGACGCTTTGATGTGGTCGACATCGTAGAAGCCGCCGCGCCCGAAGAAGTCGAGAAGGCAGCGATGATTATTCGCTCGTACGGTCATTCATCAACCGAGACCCTGGTGGCGACGCCTTGGAAAGATTTTCTCACCGCCCTTGGCGGGTGAGCGCATTTCCGATGCGGTTTCCGTTAGCCTGACCTTCTCTCCAATAGGGGAACCGTCTCGGTTTGCACCGTGCAACGCCAGGACGCTTCGCCTGCTTTGCGCTTATCTTAGCCCCTATGACGCGTCCGCGGGCTGCGGTCTAGCCATCTCTGAGAGAACGCAGACGGCTTGAAAACGATTGAATTGCTTCGATCGAGCTCGGATGAACAAATATTATCTCGCTTAATTGGTCAATCGTTATACCGGATTGAATCGCCAAGGCGGCCGTATTCACTAACTCAGCGGCATGACGTCCGATTGCATGAAGACCCAGGATCTGTCTTGATTCTGAATCAACAAGAATCTTCAGCATCAGGCGGATGGGTTCAAGCACGCTTCGCTCATCCTCTGTAACAGTAAGGAAGGAGTCGCTGTGCGAGATGGCGCTTAGGCCCGCGCGACCAGCCTCTTCCTCAGTCCAACCGATAGACGCAACAATTGGATTGGTATGAACACATTTTGGCAGCCATCTTGGGGTGTATGACACCTGTTTTCCGAGGATCGTTGCTACAGCCGTGCGCGCCTGTGCGACCGCGAGACTGTCCATCGAACCCATGCCGTTGACGTCGCCAATGGCAAAAACGTGCGGCAGTGATGTTCGCAGGTGATCATCTACGCGGATAAAAGGCGTGGCGTCGATTCCTAGCGGCTGGAGTTGGAGCCCTTCAACATTTGGTAGCCGGCCGATGGTTACCAGGACGAGATCAGCGGAGACGCTTAATCCTCCTCCAAGCGCAAAAGACGGCTCCTCCCTTGTGCCGCTCGGGTGCTGCAGATCAACCTCGTGCCCGAAATGCAGCCCCACGCCTGAATCAAGCAGGGTTCGTGCAATAAATGTACTGATAAATTCGTCCCAGCCGGGCAAGAGGCGGGTTTTCTCAACCAGTGTAACCCTGGATCCTAGTGATTGAAGAATGGAGGCGATCTCGCAACCTATGTAGCCTCCTCCGACGATCAATAAGCGTTGCGGGAAATGCGATCGGTCGAGGAACTGATTGATATTTACGAAGGCGGGTCCCAGGTCTTTGCCGTCAAGGCTCGGCCGCGAGCCCGTTGCGAGAATGATGTAGTCGGCATGGAGGAGATCCGCTTCGCCCGAATTGCTTGCGATGCGTATGGTACTGGCCTCCAGAAGCGACGCGCGCCCATAACAAATGTCAATGCCGGCTCGATCAAGGGTTGTCTGAAGCTCACGAACTAGTCTAGCAGTCACTCGTGCCCGCGTGCTTAACCACTCTACCAATTCTT
>Ga0306926_10010332_pt1 | contig 10313 bp, 9 predicted proteins | sample flu12Cox44000178_FD_203759 | JGI IMG/M metagenome (GOLD analysis project Ga0306926, IMG submission 203759) | Lab enrichment of tropical soil microbial communities from Luquillo Experimental Forest, Puerto Rico - flux8day.12C.oxic.44.000.178 (v2)... | ecosystem: Environmental > Terrestrial > Soil... | reverse complement strand
TCCGTGGCGTTCGCCGGCGAGGGCCAGCACCAGGACGCGGGCGCGAAGATGGTGCACTGCGCGCCGAACACGAGCTCCACGATCGTCTCCAAGTCCGTCGCCCGCGCGGGCGGCCGGACGTCCTACCGCGGCCTGGTCAACGTCCAGGAAGGCGCCGCGCACTCCAAGTCGACGGTGAAGTGCGACGCGCTGCTCGTGGACACGGTCAGCCGGTCCGACACCTATCCCTACAACGACATCCGCGAGGATGACGTGGAGATGGGCCACGAGGCCACCGTCTCGAAGATCTCCGCGGAGCAGCTCTTCTACCTGATGAGCCGCGGCATGACCGAGGACGAGGCGATGGCGATGATCGTGCGCGGGTTCGTGGAGCCGATCGCCCGCGAGCTGCCGATGGAGTACGCCCTCGAGCTCAACCGGCTGATCGAGCTGCAGATGGAAGGGGCCGTCGGCTGATGTCGCCACTTGGCGGGGCGGTCGAGACCGCCCCGGTCTCGAGCCTGCACGCGTCCCGGTCGGCCGACCCGGCCGACTTCCCGGTGCCCTCCGGCCGCGAGGAGGAGTGGCGGTTCACCCCGCTGCGCCGCCTGCGCGGCCTGCACACGGACGTCCCGCTGGGCTCCGCGGGGGTGACCGTGGAAGTTGCCCCCGCGCCCGAGGTCACGGTCGAGAAGACCGGTTCGCCCGAACGGACCCGGCATCCTCACGATGGCACCTTCCTGCCCGCGGACCGGGTGAGCGCCCGCGCGTTCGCCGCCGCCGGGCTTGCGACGGTCATCACCGTGCCGAAGGAGACCACGGCGTCGAGCCCCACGCACATCCGCGTGACCGGCGTCGACGCCGCCGCCGCGACGGCCGGCCACCTCGTCATCGACGTGCGGCCCTACGGCCGCGCCGTCATGGTCATCGACCAGCGGGGGAGCGCCACCTACGCGGACAACGTGGAGATCCGCGTCGCCGACGGCGGCGACCTCACCGTCGTGTCGGTCGCCGACTGGGCCGACGACGCCGTGCAGGTCTCCCACCACCAGGCGACGCTCGGCCGGGACGCGCACCTCAAGCACATCGCGGTCACGCTCGGCGGCTCGCTGGTCCGGCTGTCCCCGACGGTCCGCTACGCGGGCCCGGGCGGCGACGCGGAACTGTTCGGCATCGCCTTCGCCGACGCCGGGCAGCACCTGGAGCACCGCCTGTTCGTCGACCACGACGTCCCGAACTGCCGCAGCCGCGTCCGGTACAAGGCCGCCTTGCGCGGCGACGGGGCGCACACCGTGTGGATCGGCGACGTCCTGATCCGGCCGGAGGCCACCGGCACCGACACCTACGAGTACAACAGGAACCTGGTGCTCACCGACGGGGCGCACGCCGACTCGGTGCCGAACCTGGAGATCCTCACCGGCGAGGTGCTCGGCGCCGGGCACGCCAGCGCCAACGGCCGCCTGGAGGACGAGCACCTGTTCTACCTCCAGGCTCGCGGCATCCCGCTGGACGAAGCCCGCCGCCTGGTGATCCGCGGTTTCTTCGGCGAGCTGATCGGCAAGATCGGCGTGCCGGAGCTGGAGGAGCGCGTCGCCGCGCGGATCGAGGCGGAGCTGTCATGAGCGAGTTCGTCAAGGCGTGCGCGCTCACCGACGTCCCGGACGACGGCGCGCTCGGCCTCGAGGTGAAGGGCGAGCCGGTCGCGATCGTCCGCGCCGAGGGCGAGGTCTTCGCGATCCGCGACGTGTGCTCGCACGCCGAGGTGCCGCTGTCCGAAGGCGAGGTCTACGACCACACGATCGAGTGCTATCTGCACGGGTCATGCTTCGACTTGCGCACCGGCGAGCCCACCGGGCTGCCCGCGACCGAGCCGGTGCCCGTCTACCCAGTGAAGATCGAGGGCGACGACGTCCTCATCGCGATAGAGCAGGAGTCATAGTGTCCACCCTCGAGATCCGCGACCTCCACGTGTCCGTCACTGAAGGCGACGGAACCCTGCGCGAGATCCTGCGCGGTGTCGACCTCACCGTCAGGGAGGGGGAGACGCACGCCATCATGGGACCGAACGGCTCCGGCAAGTCCACCCTGGCCTACGCGATCGCCGGGCACCCCAAGTACACCGTCACCCAGGGCAGCGTCACGCTGGACGGGGAGGACGTGCTGGCGATGAGCGTGGACGCCCGCGCCCGGGCCGGGCTGTTCCTCGCCATGCAGTACCCGGTCGAGGTGCCGGGCGTGTCGGTGTCGAACTTCCTGCGCACCGCGGTGACCGCCGTCCGCGGCGAGGCGCCCAAGCTGCGCGACTTCATGAAGGAGATGCGCGGCGCCATGGGCGACCTCGCCATCGACCCGAAGTTCGCCGAGCGGTCGCTGAACGAGGGCTTCTCCGGCGGCGAGAAGAAGCGCCACGAGATCCTGCAGCTCGAGCTCCTCGACCCGAAGATCGCGATCCTCGACGAGACCGACTCCGGCCTTGACGTCGACGCGCTGAAGATCGTGTCCGAGGGCATCAACCGGTTCCGCGCCAAGCCCGGCCGCGGGGTGCTGCTGATCACCCACTACACCCGGATACTGCGGTACGTGAAGCCGGACTTCGTGCACGTCTTCGTCGGCGGCCGGATCGTCGAGGAGGGCGGCCCCGAGCTGGCCGAGGTCCTGGAGAACGAGGGCTACGAGCGCTTCACCGCGGCGGCGGCGTCATGACCGGCACCGGCCCGCTTGACGTCGAGAGGGTCCGGAAGGACTTCCCGGCGCTGAGCCGGCTGGTCCGCAACGACCGGCCGCTGGTCTACCTCGACTCGGGCGCGACATCACAGAAACCCGTCCAGGTCCTCGACGCTGAGCGCGAGTTCTACGAGCGGCACAACGGCGCGGCGCACCGCGGCGCGCACCTGCTGAGCGAGGAAGGCACCGAGATCTACGAGGGCGCGCGGGCGAAGGTCGCCGCCTTCATCGGCGCGGACGAGCGCGAGGTGGTGTTCACCAAGAGCGCGACCGAGGCGATCAACCTGGTCGCCTACGCACTCAGTTCCGCTATCGGGCCCGGCGACGAGATACTCATCACCGAGTCCGAGCACCACGCCAACCTGGTGCCGTGGCAGCAGCTTGCCGGGCGCACTGGCGCGACGCTTCGCTGGTTCACGGTGCTGCCTGACGGGCGGCTCGACGTGGACCCGTCGCTGATCACCGAGCGGACCAAGGTTGTCGCGGTGACCGGCCAGTCGAACGTCACCGGCGTGAACCCGCCGGTCGCGGAGATCACCCGTCTGGCGCACGCGGCCGGCGCGCTGGTGCTCACCGATGGCGCGCAGCTGGTGCCGCACCACCCGGTCGATGTGAAGGCCCTGGACGTGGACTTCCTGGCGTTCTCGGGGCACAAGATGCTCGGCCCGCTCGGGCTCGGCGTGCTCTACGGCAAGTACGCCAGGCTCGAGGCGCTGCCGCCGTTCCTGGCCGGCGGGGACATGATCGAGGTAGTGCGGATGGAAGGCTCCACCTTCCAGCCGCCGCCGGCCCGGTTCGAGACGGGCGTGCCGCCGGCGCCGCAGGCCGCCGGTCTCGCCGCCGCCGTGGACTACCTGACCGGGCTGGGCATGGACAACGTCGCCGCGCACGAGGAGTCCCTGACCGCGCACGCGATCGACGCGCTCCTCGAAATCCAAGGGGTGCGGATCCTCGGCCCCACCACGACGAAGGACCGCGGCGGCGCCGTGGCGTTCGAGGTGGACGGGGTGCACCCGCATGATGTCGGCCAGGTTCTCGACGACCTTGGCATAGCGGTGCGCACCGGGCATCACTGCGCGTGGCCGCTGCACCGGGCGCTTGGCGTCCAGTCCTCCGCCCGGGCCACCTTCTACGTGTACAACACGCACGAGGAAGTGGACGCCCTGGCCGAAGGGGTACGGTACGCCAAGCAGTTCTTCGGCGCGTGAGCAATGGAACATCGGGTACTCGCAGCGCGTTCAAGGGAAACGTTATGCAGCTTGAGTCCATGTACCAGGAGATCATCCTGGACCACTACCGGAACCCGCACCACAAGGGCCTGCGGGATCCGTACGACGCCGAGGTGTACCACGTCAACCCGACGTGCGGCGACGAGGTGAAACTGCGCGTCGCGCTGAAGGATGTCGGCGGCGAGCAGGTGGTCGAGGACGTCTCCTACGACTCACTGGGCTGCTCGATCAGCCAGGCCAGCGCCTCGGTGATGACCGATCTCGTGATCGGCAAGCCGGTCGGCGAGGCCATGAAGATCAGCGACGCGTTTCTCGAGCTGATGCAGTCCAAGGGCAACGCCGCGGCCGACGAGGACATCCTCGAGGATGCCATGGCGTTCGCGGGCGTATCGAAATACCCGGCGCGGATCAAGTGCGCCCTGCTGGGCTGGATGGCGTGGAAGGACGCGACCGCGCGGGCACTCGCTGGAGCTGACGGAGGGCAAGCATGACCGAATCCACCGCGACTGAATCCCCGGAACCGCTGTCCCAGGAGGTCGAAGACGTCCTCGAGGCGCTGCGTGACGTGGTCGACCCAGAGCTCGGCATCAATGTTGTCGATCTCGGCCTCGTCTACGGTGTCGACGTGGACGCCGACAAGGTGGCCACCGTGGACATGACGCTGACCAGCGCCGCGTGCCCCCTGACCGACGTGATCGAGGATCAGGCGCGCGAGGCCCTGGACGGCATCGTGACGGACTTCCGGATCAACTGGGTCTGGATGCCCCCGTGGGGCCCGGAGAACATCACCGAAGACGGCCGCGAGCAACTGCGCGCGCTCGGCTTCAACATCTAGGACCATCGAACGCTGAGGCGGGCACGCGGGTTACCCGTGACGCTCGCCTTGAGCGCCGTGAGGTCCGCGTGCACGGACGTCTCCGGCCCGGCGATGTCCACCCGCGCACCGGCGAAATGGCACCGAATGGATGGCGCACCGTAAATGGCAATAGCTTGCCATTTACGGCGCAATGAGCCCCGATGCCCAGCGCGAAAAGGGCCCCGAAGCCCAACGGGCGAGACTGCTGTGACGTGAGAGGACTATTCCGCCGCTCCCGGGCGACCCGCCCCACGACGATAACCCTCCGTAGTCACCGGTGCCCGCACCCGCCGCCACGATCGCGAAAACATTTTTTCTCACGTAAATAATTCACTCGCCGAGAACGAAAACTCTTCGCGATCATGGGTGGCAACCGGAAAAAGCTCCGGCGCCGCTCACAGCCGGTTATGCCCGACCGCCGGACGTCCCGAAACGCGATTCATGCCCTTACCGGAACATCGTATGAGGGTGAATTCCTTACGTTCGAGAAATATCTTCGCGATCATGGCGGCCGCGGGAACCCGGCTGTCCTGGGACCAATGCCGTACCGTTAAGCATTCTCGCGTGGCGATAGCCTCTCCGACTTATGGCGCTGAACCGGTGGACAAAACGGACAGAATGTCCCGGAAAATGCCGGTTCAGCGCCATAAGTGCTCCGGAGTGTCCGAGTCGTGAGACGATCTCCCCCGCCCGGCCCCGCCGGCGATAGCCGCGGGCGCAGTGTCCGCTACCCAGTTGGCGGCGGCGAGGATCTGCCCGGCGACCTCGCGGGAGGAGTACGCTCCGTCAGGAGCGTCCCCGGGCCGGCCGCAGGCCGAGGCGCCGGGGCGCACGAAGGTGCCGCCGCGCGCCACGGCCTGAGCGCGGCACATCGACGGGAGGCGCGGACAAGGGGTGAACAACACCGCGGGTGGTGGCGCCCGATGGCTGGACGTGGCGCCCGCACGCTACCCCGGCTGGATCGCGTCGTTCGCCGCCCGGCACAGCGCCGGCGCCGCGGATCCCTCCCTCGCGATGGCCCTGACCAGCGAGGTTGTGACTTTCATCGCACCGGACGGCGCGGTCGCCGAATGCCATCCGCCGTTCCCGCCGCTGCCGCCGTTCCCGGCCACCCCGGATGCCGCGGCCACCCCGGCCACCTCTGCCGCACCGGCTACCCCCACCACACCGCGGACCCCTACCGCCCCGGCGACTCCCGCCACACCGGCTACCCCCACCACACCGACCGCCGCCACCATCCCAGCGACCATCGGCGTGGCGGACGTCGGCGCCGTCACCGAGGCGATCGCCGCCCACGCCCTGCGGCCGCGCGCCGTAGGCGTGCTGCTCGTCCGGCTCGGCGGGTACGCCGCGGGCGTGTTCACCGGGTCGCCGCCGCGCCTGGCCGCGTCGAAGACCGGCTCGCGGCCGGTGCACGGGCGCAGCGCGGCCGGCGGATGGTCGCAGCACCGCTTCGCCAGGCGACGTGAGAAGCAGGCGAGCGAGGCGCTCGCGGCGGCCGCCGACGCCGCGGTCGCGGTGTTCGGGTCCTGGGGAGGAGCCAGCCGCGAACGTTCAGGATCCCCGATAACAGCAAGAGGCGGGCACGCGGGAGGGGAGCGGGGGCGGGGGCAGCTGGACGCGGTCGTGCTCGGCGGGGACAAGCGGGCGATGGCCGACCTCGCCGCGGATCCCCGGCTGGCGCCCTACCTGGCGCTGGCCACTGACCGGTTCCTCACCGTCCCTGACCCCAGGCGGGCCGTGCTCGAAGACACGCCCCGGCTGTTCCTCGCCGTCCGGATAAGGCTTACAGAGCCGGCGCCCTGATCAGGTAGCCTGAAACATCGTGATCGTCGCCAGTGGCATAGAGTTGCGTGCCGGCGCACGGCTGCTGCTGGCTGAAGCGTCCTTCCAGGTCGCCGAGGGGGACCGAATCGGCCTCGTCGGACGCAACGGCGCGGGCAAGACCACCCTCGCCAAGGTGCTCTCCGGCAAGGCGCAGCCCGCGGCCGGGACCGTACGGCGCAGCGGCAGCGTGGGCTACCTGCCGCAGGACCCGCGTACCGGGGACCTGGATGTCGTCGCGCTCAACCGCGTGCTGTCCGCCCGGGGCCTGGACGAACTGCGCGAGTCGATGCGCAAGGCCGAGGCGCAGATGTCGGACCCGGACCCACATGTCGCGGAGCGGGCGATCCGCCGTTACGGGAACCTGTCGGACCGCCTCGCGGTCCTCGGCGGGTACGCGGCCGAGGCGCAGGCGGCGAGCCTCGCCGCCAGCCTCGGGCTGCCCGACCGGGTGCTGCACCAGCCGCTCGGCACGCTGTCGGGCGGTCAGCGGCGGCGGGTCGAGCTCGCCCGGATCCTGTTCGGCGACTCGCAGACCCTGCTGCTCGACGAGCCGACGAACCACCTCGACGCCGACTCCATCCTGTGGCTGCGCGACTACCTCAAGAACTACCGGGGCGGCCTGATCGTGATCAGCCACGACGCGGACCTGATCGAGTTGGTCGTGAACAAGGTCTTCCACCTGGACGCGAACCGCGCCGCCCTGGACATCTACAACGTCGGGTGGAAGGCCTACCTGCAACAGCGCGAGGACGACGAGCGGCGGCGGCACCGGGAGCGGACCAACGCCGAGCGGCAGGCGACCGCGCTGCGGGCCCAGGCGGACAAGATGCACGCCAAGGCGACCAAGGCCAAGGCCGCGCAGAACATGCAGCGCCGCGCCGAGAGGCTGCTCGACGGGCTCGCCGAGGAGCGGGTGCGCGACCGGGTGGCCAGGCTCCGGTTCCCGGTCCCGGCGCCCTGCGGCAAGACTCCGCTCACGGCGACCGGGCTGTCCAAGTCCTACGGCTCGCTCGAGGTCTTCACCGACGTCGACCTGGCGGTGGACCGGGGTTCGCGGGTCGTCGTGCTGGGCCTCAATGGCGCGGGCAAGACCACGCTGCTGCGCCTGCTGGCGGACGTGGAAAAGCCGGACACCGGGAAAGTCTCCCCTGGACATGGCCTGCGCCTCGGATATTACGCGCAGGAGCATGAAACTCTCGATACCGGGCGCACCCTCATCGAAAACATGCGCACCGCCGCCCCCGAACTAAGCGATACCGAGCAGCGGAAGGTTCTCGGCTCTTTCCTGTTCTCGGGCGATGACGTCGATAAACCGGTGGGAGTTCTTTCCGGCGGTGAGAAGACCAGGCTAGCGCTGGCACTTCTCGTTGTCTCGGGCGCGAACGTGCTGCTGCTGGACGAGCCGACAAACAACCTGGATCCGGCCAGCAGGGAAGAGATCCTGGCCGCGCTGTCCTCTTATCAGGGCGCGATTGTCCTTGTTACCCATGATGAGGGAGCGGTTGACGCGCTTTCCCCGGAACGGGTAATCGTCCTGCCCGAGGGAACCGAAGACGCGTGGAGCGAAGATTTCGCCGATCTCGTCGCACTCGCCTGATCAAGCGGGTGGCCAAGCTCGCCTCCATAGGTGATCATTGCGGAGAAGGGCATACCGCAATACCCCAAGGGAGGTAAATGTGGCGGAGACCCTCAAGAAGGGCACCCGGGTGACCGGGGCGGACCGCAGCAAGCTCGCGACCGACCTTAAGCAGCGCTATGACGCCGGCGAGTCCATCAGGTCGCTGGCGAGCGCGACAGGCCGCTCGTACGGATTCGTCCACCGCATCCTGACCGAAACGGGCGTGACCCTGCGCGGGCGCGGCGGCGCCACCCGCGGAAAGGCCATGGTCAGCTCGTAAGCCCAGGCCAAGTGACGTCAATTTCGCCCCAGGCTTATCGAGTACGGGAACGCCCCCGGACCGCAGTAGGTTAAGAGGACTATGGCGCACGGTCCGGGATTCATGATGGCCCGCGGGTTCCGCATGGACCCGTCGATCACGAAGCAGAAGCTCAAGCCCGGCACCATCCGGCGGATCGCCACGTACGCGCGCCCGTACCGATGGCTCATGCTCGCGTTCCTCATCGCGACTTCGGTGGACGCTCTCATCACCGTGGTCAACCCGCTGCTGCTGCGGGACATCATCGACAACGGCATCCTGGCCAAGGACGAGGCGCTGGTCGTCACGCTCGCGGTAGTCGTGGCCGCCGTGGCGATCTTCGACGCGGCCCTGTCTTTCGTGATCCGCTGGTTCTCCGCGCGGATCGGCGAAGGGGTCATCTACGATCTGCGCACCCAGGTGTTCGGGCACGTGCAGCGGCAGCCGATCGCGTTCTTCACCCGCGCGCAGACCGGCTCGCTGGTCAGCCGCCTGGACGCGGACGTGCTGGGCGCGCAGCAGGCCATCACCACCACGCTGTCCTCGGTGCTGTCCAGCGCCGTGGCGCTGATCGCCATCCTGATCACCTTGTTCTATCTGTCGTGGCTGGTCAGCGTCATCGCGCTGGTGATGATCCCGCTGTTCATCTTTCCTGCCCGCCGGCTGGGCCGCCGCATGCAGCGGCTGACCAGGGAGTCCATGCAGCTGGACGCCGAGATGGGCTCGATGATGAACGAGCGGTTCAACGTGGCCGGGGCGATGCTCGTCAAGCTGTTCGGCCGCCCGCGCGAAGAGTCGGAGCTGTTCTCGAGCAAGGCCGCCAAGGTCCGCGACATCGGCGTGGTCACCGCCATGTACGGGCAGGTGTTCTTCGTCGCGATCACGCTGCTGGCCGCGCTGATCACCGCGGTCGTCTACGGGGTCGGCGGCAGCATGGTCATCCAGGGCGCCCTCCAGCTCGGCACGCTCGTCGCGCTGTCCCAGCTCCTCATGCGGGTCTACGGGCCGATCGGGTCGCTGTCCAACGTGCAGGTGCAGGTGATGACCGCGCTGGTCAGCTTCGACCGGGTCTTCGAGGTGCTCGACCTGGAGCCGCTGATCAAGGAGAAGCCGGGCGCTGTCACGCTGCCCCGCACCGAGCCCGCTACCGGCGACGCGCCGTCGATCGCGTTCGACCACGTGTCGTTCCGCTACCCGACCGCGGCCGAGGTTTCGCTGGCGTCGCTGGAGTCGATCGCGCTGAAGACGCCCGAGCGCGTCGACGCCGCGCAGGGCGTGCTGCACGATGTGTCGTTCACCGCCCCCTCTGGCCAGCTCACCGCGCTGGTCGGCCCGTCCGGCGCCGGCAAGACCACGATTACCGCGCTGGTCTCCCGCATGTACGACCCGAACGACGGCGCCGTGCTCATCGGCGGCCACGACCTGCGCGACGTCACCCTGGACTCGCTGCACAACGTGGTGGGTGTCGTCACGCAGGACGCGCACCTGTTCCACGACACGATCCGCACCAACCTGCTGTACGCCCGCCCGTCCGCCACCGAGGCCGAGCTGATCGAGGCCTGCGAGGCGGCGCAGATCTGGGACCTGATCTCCGTGCTGCCCGACGGGCTCGACACGATCGTGGGGGACCGCGGCTACCGGCTGTCCGGCGGCGAGAAGCAGCGGGTGGCGCTGGCGCGGCTGCTCTTGAAGGCCCCCTCCATCGTGGTGCTCGACGAGGCCACCGCGCACCTGGACTCGGAATCGGAGGTCGCGGTGCAGCGCGCGCTTTCCGAGGCCCTG
>Ga0306926_10010329_pt1 | contig 10313 bp, 11 predicted proteins | sample flu12Cox44000178_FD_203759 | JGI IMG/M metagenome (GOLD analysis project Ga0306926, IMG submission 203759) | Lab enrichment of tropical soil microbial communities from Luquillo Experimental Forest, Puerto Rico - flux8day.12C.oxic.44.000.178 (v2)... | ecosystem: Environmental > Terrestrial >... | reverse complement strand
CGCGAGCTGGGACGGGTCGAAACCTTTGCCGTGATCGCTGATTTCGAGCACCAGCGTATTGTTTTCGCAACAGAGGCGCACTTTGGCCTCTTTGCTTTCCGCATGCTTGTGGATGTTGGCCAGCGCTTCCTGAATGATTCGGAACAGCGCGGTGTTCAGATCGTTCGAAAGCGGGCGGTCCGGAAGGGTGACTTCCTGCTGCACCTGGATTCCGCTTCGCTCGCTGAATCCCACGACGTACCAGTCGAGCGCCGGCAGCAATCCCACTTCGTCGAGCAGCGGCGGGTGCAGCAGATAGGAAATGGTTCGGATATCGGCGCTGCAGGTTTGGCAGGTACTGACCGCCTGATGAAGCGCTTCCCGCGCGCTTTCCGGCAACTCCGGCGCCGCTCGCTGCACCGTCTCCAGATGCATGCGGATCGACGCCAGGCATTGCCCGGTGCTGTCGTGCAGCTCCCGCGCGATGCGCCGCCGCTCCTCGTCCTGCAGACGCATCAGGCGGTGCGAAAGCAGCCGCAACGAATCCTCCGTCTCGCGTTGGTCGGTAATGTCACGTAGGGCAACCAGATGCCGCCCCGGCACGATGTTGGGGCGCGAAGAAAAAACCACCAGACGGACACGCCCATCCGCGCGCCGCACTTCCACTTCCCCGCGTCGCGCGCCGTCGCTAGCGAGGAATTCCTTCCAGCGCTCGTTGAGATCCGTCAGCCGCCCGGCAGGAATCAGATCATCCCAGCGCACCCCGCGCATTTGTTCGAGCGACATGCGGAAAAGCTGCTGCGCCGACTCGTTCCAATCGATCACCCGCCGCTCGTCATCGAGCACCACCATCGAATCGAGCGCATTCTCGTAAATCGCGCGCAGCTGGCTGTCCCGGTCGCGCAGCGCCCGCTCGGCCTTCCTGCGATCGGCTAGGTCGACCACCATCTGGCGATTGGCCTCCCGCAGCTGCTCGCTTTTCGCTCCTACTTCCATCTCGAGCTCGTCCTTGGCCAGCACCAATTCGTCTCGCATTTCGGCGTGATCGGTGACGTCCAGCTGAATGCCGGCATAATGCTCCGCTGCCTTGTTGCTGTCAGACCACGGCGCCCCGTGGCTCAAAACATGGTGGATCCGCCCGTCGCTGCCAGCCACGCGGAACTCGCAGTTCCAGGCAGCTCCGACGGCGGTCGCTTTCTTCCACAGCCCCCTCACGCGATCGCGGTCTTCAGGGTGCACAAAAGCGAACCACGGGCGGTTCCGGACGCCTTCGGCGGTCTCCCCGAGCATCTCTCGATAGGACGCACTGAGCAGCTCGGCAGTTCCATCCAACCGGTAAATCCACGCCCCGTAGGGCAGCCCTTCGCTGATCGCCGCGAAACGTGCCTCTGCCACCTTGCAACGCCCCATTTCGCGCTTCAGGTCTTCATTGGCCCGCGCGAGCTGGTCGATATGTTCTGCGATTTGCCGTTCGAGTGCCCGATAAGAGCTGCGCAGTTCGTTTTCGGCCGCCCGGCCTCGTGTGATTTCTCTCTGCAGGTCCCGCCGCGCTCCGTTGTGGGGAACCAGACTGGAACGCGACAGACGCTGGAAAAGGCTCAGCACCATTTCCTCCCAAAGCTGTTCTGACAAGCGGCGCCGCAGTTTTTTTTCCGGTCGCGCCGCTGCTGGATCAGGTCGACTCTTCAGCCCGTCTGCCCAGGGCCTTTATCGCAACGAACTGGCCAAACAACCTCGTGCCCGCGCGCTGCGCAGATTGCTGTAGGGAAAGACCTTAGCGCTCCGTCCGGTTCTAGTACGCTTCCCGCGTTGCCGGCGGGCTTCCGGAAGTTTTTACACGGAGAACGGGAATAGTTGCGGGCCGATTTCCTCCGCTTCGACCCGGCGTGGGGCCGGAGGGTCATCTCGACACGGCAGATATTATATCGTGAGACGATACACTCATCTAGGTGGCCGCAGAAGAATTCTTGTGCCGTGCTAAATCCTTCGATGCTTGCACCGCGCAAGATACGCGTTCTGCTGTATGGCGTGCGGGCGCGGCGCTTGCAAGAATTTCCGCGTTGGCCCCGCTCCCAACCGGGGGAAGCACAGGTCGCTTTCCTCCCCCGCGAGCCCAAAAAGGAGGACATCACAGGCTGTGCCCGGAATCTGACCTTAGAAAGGTACAAAAGCCGTTCTGCTCCGCCCGTTGTGGGAGCCTAGCGTCCGGCCAGCTCAGCGTTTCGATTGCGCGCTATCGCCGGTAACTTTCCAGCAAAGACAAAAACAAAGCCGCAAGGAGAAAAACATGCACCTTTCGAAATACCTGACGACAGGTTTGCTGATTATTTCGTCCGCAACGCTCGCGACACCCTCGAGTGACAAAGACAAAGACGACAACCGCCTGGAGAACGCCGGCGTGGTGATGGACGAGATCCTTAACGTCCCCGACGACATCCCGCAGGATCTCCTCAATAAGGCGCGTTGCGTTGTGGTGCTGCCTTCGGTGATGAAAGCGGCCTTCATCGTCGGCGGCAGTTACGGCCGCGGCGTGATGGTTTGTCGCACCGGCGCGGACTTCCGGGGTCCTTGGGGCGCGCCCGCCATGTACGCCCTCGAAGGCGGCAGCGTCGGCCTCCAGATTGGGGGGCAGGCAACCGACTTCGTCATTCTGGTCATGAACAACCGTGGCGTATCGAGCCTGCTCAAGAGCAAGGTGAAGCTCGGCGGCGACGCTTCCGTCGCCGCGGGACCCAAGGGCCGCGATGCGGAAGCCGACACCGATGTGACCATGCGCGCAGAAATGCTCAGCTACTCGCGCGCCCGCGGCGTTTTTGCCGGCATATCGCTCGAGGGCTCAACCCTGCGTCCCGACGACGAGGCCAACCGCAAGCTCTACGGAAAGGACGCCACCGCCTCCGCGATCATTGCCGAGTCGAGATATGAGGCTCCTGCCGACGGACGCAAACTGATTGCACGCCTGCAGAAGGCTTCTCCGTCGTTGCAACCCTGAACGGGACGCGCCGCCAAAGAGCAGGGAGGCCGGCCGCGGCGTGCTCCCTGCGGTTTTCCTAGCGGTTTCCGGGAGGCGGGGTTGGCACTCAGGGATTGGCAATCTTCGGCAGATTCCAGTGCAGCGTCGCCGCCACCACGCGGAGCACAAAACAGGAGCCGCCTCCCGCGCACGCCGCCACCATCGGTGAAAGTCCCAGCTTTCTAAGCGCGATGAGCACCACCGCGCCGGCGAGAGCCGCCGTGGCATAGATATCCGACTGCAACACTCGCGGCACATGGGCTAGAAAGATATCCCGAATCGTTCCCCCGCCCACTCCGGTGATCGTCCCGAGCAGCGCCGCCATGAACGGATGAATCTTGAAGTCGAGCGCTTTCTCGGTGCCGGCAACCGCGAATGACGCCAGACCGCCCGCGTCCAGGATCATCAACAGCTGTACTGGAAACGCTTGCACCATGCGGTAAAAGAAAAACGTGATCGTGGCTGCCGCAAATGCGGTGACCGCGTATCGCCAGTTCCGGATGGCTTCTGGCGGCACCGCCCCGATCAAGACGTCGCGCACCACGCCTCCTGCCAGCGCGGTCGAGAAGGCCAGCACCAGCAAACCCAGCAGGTCCAGATTGCCGCGAATCGCCGCGGCCGCGCCTTCCATCCCGAACAGGAAAGTCCCGGCAATATCCACCACCAGCAAGAGTCTCCCGGAATCGTGTTTCATCTTGGCGCTACTCTCTTCTCTCTCTCTTTCTCTCTCCCTAAACCCACGACGCGACCTTCTCCCCGCCTAAAGGCGGGGGCTTCTCAAGCCAACAGCAGCATTACTGCACCGCTGTCAACGACGGAAGGGTCAGGCGACATGCGACGCGGCAGGCATTGTGTGTATCACACTCCACGTCCCTTTGGTCTCGGTGACCAAATACAGGAAGAAGGCATTGGACGCCGCTGCTATCAAGGTGGCAATCCGTACAGGTAATTCGCGCGGCACAGAATCCAGTCTCGGCGCCAATCCCACGCGGCCGTTTTGTATCATGCTAAAAGGCTCACCATACTTATCAGGAGGATTAATTAATGAGGAAGTACTTTGCTGTAGCCGCCGGTCTCTGCCTGTCGTTTGTCGCGGGCGTGGTCATCGCGGGAGAGGTTCGCGATTGGCACGATCTCGACGAAGTGCACAAGCACGTAACCGAATCGATCCACGAAATGGAAAGGGCCCGCTCCGCGAATCACTACGATATGGAAGGCCACGGCGTTAAGGCCGAGGATCACCTGCGTGCAGCCGAACGGGAGCTGCACATGGCCGTCGAGGCAGCCAAGGCCCACCGCTAAGCCTTGGGCATCGCGCACACCGCCTCCTGCCCTCCAGCCGATGCACGCGCAGGAAGCGCATGCGGCTGGGGCCGGAGGTGCGCGCGGGCCGTCCGCTTAAAAGCTGCTGATACCGACTGCTCGCCGCTGGACCTATGCCGTGAACGCCTCTAAGCTTCCCGCTCCCGCAATCGACACCGCCCGCACGCTGACGCCAAACGCCAGGCTTGCACAGAGCGGTGTATGCTGGTCGCTAAGGTTGGAAGGAGCGGAACCTTGCGGATCACCGTATCGCACGATCGTCCGATCGAAGAGCTCAAAACTGCCGTGGACCGCTCCCTTGACGACGTGTTCCGAGGAATCGTTCTCTTGCCGGTTCAATTGCTCGAGCAGCGAAAAACCTGGGAGGGAAACAAGCTGGTGTTCTCGCTGGTCGCGAAAATGGGACTGCTGAGTACACCGATCAAAGGCACCATAGACGTTTCAGAACGCGACATCACCATCGACGTTGATCTCGGCATGTGGGAACGACTTGTGCCGGCAGCGAAGGTCCGCGAGGCGGTCACCAATCGGGTCCGCGGCCTTCTGAAGTAAAAAGCAGCAAAAGAGTCGCCGCGCTCCTCGCGCAGTTTCTGGACACCCCGACTTCGCCCTCCCCAAAGCTGTACCCCTAACTCCGGGCCTAAGGGTGATTTCGCCAGGCCGGAGATGCTGCGCTCCTAGCGAGGAGATGGTGAGGGTGAAATCGCCTCCGCAGCAATGCGGGAATGTTAGCGGGAACTCCTGCGAGTTCGCTCAGGGATTCGAAATCGGTCGCTCCTGCTCCAGATCGCGGTTCTTGGCGTAGCGAAACGCCGCCCACACGCCGAGGGTCATGAAACCGAGGGGAGGAAACAAGAGCACCAGCACGCCCCTGCTGATCGCCTGTTGCCCTTGCTGGGAAGTCGCCTTGGCCGTGCTGTAGCACATGGAGCAGGCCTGGCCGAAAGCAGGCGCCGCCCAGCAGGCGAGCAGCGCCGCGAGGACAGCGATCCGGAATCTCATTTCACGCCTACCGACAGGATGCGGAACGCATCCGGGAAAAAGATCATCATCAAAGCCAAACAGGCTGCCACCGCGGACATCGTCAGCCACTTCATGCGCGACACCTCATACTTCATATGCATGAAGAAACCGATGATCAGGGCGGCCTTCACCAGGGACAAGCTCATCAGGATGGTGAGCATTCGAAGCGGCTGCAGATTCTGATAGGTCAGGTACACTTCGATGGCGGTCAAGACCAGCAGCACTCCCCAAACCCAGAAAAATTGCGCTTTGCCGTGGTGGCGGTGCTGTTCGGCGACGCGTTCCGCGATGGCTTGTTGAAAGGGTTCCATCTTTCACCTCTGGGTTTGTAGGGACAAACCCTGAAACTCTCTTCAGCCGGCAGCTACTAAATTCTCGCCGACATCAAATAGACCAGCGGGAAGATGAACATCCACACCAGGTCCACAAAGTGCCAGTACAAACCGGCGACCTCGACGTCCGAGGAATCATACACCTTGGGCTTGAGCCACAAAATGAAAGCGCAGACCACCGCGGTCGCCAGCAGCACATGGGCGGCGTAGTGAAACGGACTGTAGGCGGGCGTGCCCAGCCAAGCCGCCAACCACAGCACCAGCAGGATGGGGATGAAATTCCGCCGCAATGCGACGACGCCAAGATAGACCACCCCTAACGTCACGTGCAGCATGTGCAACCCGGTCAGGGCAAAGAAGGTCGCAGCAAATTGCGGCACGGTACGCGCCACGTTGACAAACTCTCCGCTTGCCGAATGACCGGGAACGGCGGGAAACACCGGGAGCGTAAGGCCCTCTGCAATCAATTTGCTCCACTCGCGGCCGTGCAGAATGACGAATCCCAGGCCGCAGGCCATGGTCGCCAGCAACCACAACCGCTGCGCTTTGGCATCCTTGTCAACCGCAGCCCGCACCGCCAGCACCATGGTCAGCGAACTGGTAAGCAGAAATGCCGTCATGATGGTCGCGTTCACGATGCTTTCGGAATGAAACGGAGTGGGCCAGTTGGGCGTGGAAATGCGCCCATAGCTGTAAGCGTAGAGCAAAGCTCCAAAAGTCAGCGAGTCGGACAGCAGGAACAGCCACATTCCAATTTTCTTGGAATAGGTTCCAAACAAGGACGGTTCGTAGGCCGCCGGCATGTCGTGCGGCAGCGTCGCTTCAGCCATTCGCTTTGCACTCCTTCCGCTTCATCGCACAAACTTCAGCAAGCACAACACATAGACCCACAGCAGCGCCATCGAGTGCCAATACCAGCCCGTGACGTCGATCGCCACCGCGCACGATGCGATCGCTCGCCGCAACAGTGTCGCCGCACTCGCGGCCAGCAGGGCCAACACGCCGCCGAGCAAGTGCAGGCCGTGCATTCCGGTGAGCAAATACACAAAGGAGCTGCTGGGGCTGCTGGCGATGGCGAAGCCGCTAGAGGTCAGTTGCCGCCAGGCCAGCCACTGCCCTCTCAGAAAAGCGACCCCCAACAGCAAAGTCAACGCCAGCCACAGGATTTGCGTTCTGTCCGCGGCCACGTTCGCCGAAGCGGTCCGCTCGAGCGCCGCCTCGCGGAGCGCTCCGCGTCGAGCCATTTCCATGCTGATGCTGCTCAACAGCAATACCGAGGTGTTGAGCAGCAAGATTGCGGGGAGCCGCACGGGAAGCCAATCCTGGACCAGCGCGTTGGTGCGGGGATCGAGGGTAGGCAGACCCTGCCGCACGACGTAAGCGCTGGTAAAGGAAATAAATATCATCAGAATTCCGGTGAGGCCCACCAGGAGCCCCAGGCGAGCGCGCCGCAAACGCAGGTCGAAATTCGGCGAACCGTAAACGCCGCCGCCGTCTCCGCCGCCCGGATCCCCCTCACGAGGGGGCAAAATCCCGCGGTGATCCCAACTGGCAGCGGGGTCCGCGATCGAAACGGTTGAAAAGAGAGCTCTCACCGCTGTTTCTACACCCCAGTCGTAACCGCGGCAGGCGCTGTCTGCATCACATAATCGCTCGCCGCGCCGGGAACGCCGTATTCGTAAGGACCGTGAGACACCACCGGAGTCCGCCCGCCAAAATTGTCATGCGGGGGCGGCGTTGCCGTGGTCCACTCGAGCGTGGTGGCTTCCCAAGGATTGTCGCTGGCTTTCTCACCGTACTTCATGCTCCAGAAAAGGTTGAAAAGGAAGATGAACTGGCCGGCGATGGTGATGAACGCCGCATAGGTGATGAATTTCTGCAGGGGAAGCAAGTTGTGAAGGTAGTTCAGTTCGGTGAGCTGCGAGTATCGCCGCGGATGCATGGCCATACCGAGATAGTGCATGGGCATGAAAATCGCATAGGCACCGACAAAGCTAACCCAAAAATGCCAGCGCGCCAGAGTCTCGTTCATCATGTGCCCAAACATCTTCGGGAACCAATAATAGGTCGCGGCAAAAATGCCGAAGATGGACGCCACACCCATGATCAGGTGGAAGTGGCCGGTCACGAAATAGGTGTCATGCAGAGGGATGTCGAGGACCGGTTGCGCCAGGAAGGGTCCGCTGATTCCGCCCGAGACAAACAGCGACACGAAACCGATGGCAAAGAGCATAGGCGAGGAAAAGCGGATGCGGCCGCCCCACAGAGTCCCTAACCAGTTAAAGGTCTTGATGGCCGACGGCACGCCAATCGCCATGGTCATTATCGAGAAAGCAAAAGCGGAATACGGGCTCATTCCGCTCATGAACATGTGGTGTCCCCAAACCATGAAGCCGAGGATGCCGATCGAAAGCATCGCGTACACCATGGCTTTGTAGCCAAAGATCGGTTTGCGAGAAAACACCGAAACCAGCTGCGAGCACAGCCCCATAGCCGGCAGTATCGCGATGTACACTTCCGGATGGCCAAAAAACCAGAACAAGTGCTGCCACAACAGCGGCGAACCGCCTTTATGGCCCACCATCTGCCCATTTACGGTGATCAAGGGCACAAAGAAGCTGGTGCCCAGGTTGCGGTCTAGCAGCAGCAGAATTCCGGCGGCAAGCAGCACACCGAATGCGAGCAGCCCCAGGATGGCGGTGATAAACCAGGCCCAGCAGGTCAGCGGCATACGCATCATGGACATGCCTTTGACGCGCATGTCGAGGGTGGTGGTGATAAAGTTCAACGCGCTCAGCAGCGCGCCAAGGCAAAACAGAGCGATGCTGATCACCCACAGGTCCGCCCCGGCGCCTTCTCCCGGCCCCGCAGAGGGAACAGCGCTCAGCGGCGGATAGCCAGTCCACCCGTGCAGGGGGGCGCCTCCGGTAACAAAGAAGGCCCCGAGCATCACCAGATAGCCCACACAGGTGATCCAGAACGAAAGCATGTTGAGCACCGGAAACGCCATGTCCGCGGCGCCGATCTGGATGGGCAGGAAATAGTTGCCGAAGCCGCCCTGGGGCGCCGTGGTGAGCACGAAAAACACCATGATGGTGCCGTGCATGGTCAGCAGGCTGAGATAAGTTTCCGGCTTGATCTCTCCAAACAAAGGCAGCGACACGTTGGGCCAGATCAAATGGATGCGCATCAACAGGGAAAGAAACATGCCGACGAAAACCGCGGTCAATGCCAGGAAGTAATACTGCAGGCCGATTACTTTGTGATCCAGACTGAACACCCATTTGCGAAGGAAACCTTGTGGCGCCGCATGGACGTGGACGTGGGATTCCGGAGTAGCCATGTTATTGTTTTTCCGCCTCCCGTGCCGCCAGCCACTTGTCAAATTCTTCCTGGCTGACCACCTTCAGCATGCCGTGCATCTTGTAGTGCCCCATTCCACAAAGTTCCGCACAGGCGATTTCATAATCTCCGGTCGAGACGGGCGTGAAGTGCATTCGAATGGCGAGGCCCGGCACGGCGTCCTGCTTGAAGCGCATCGCCGGAACAAAAAAACTGTGGATCACGTCGTGAGCCCTGAGGATCACCTCCACTTCGCGGTTCACCGGCACGTACATAGTTCCGGTAACGACGTCGTCTTTCGAAGCGGCGTCAGAGGGATCGAGGCCGATCGCGCTCTCGCCGCCCGCGGACGGATCAATCAGTTCCGGCTTGGTAGCGCCGAACTTGCCGTCGGGACCGGAATAACGGAAGTACCAGGCAAACTGCATCCCGGTGACTTCCACCTGCAGCGCTCCGGGTGCCGCCGGCCGGAATCGTTCCGAGGCCCAGATGGAACTGCTCATCAGGTTCAGACCGATGAACAAAACCGCGGTCAGTACCGTCCACACAATCTCGAGAGTATTGTTGCCATGAACATAGCGCGCCGGCTGCGCGCCGCGGTCGCGGTACTTCCAGACAAAGTATCCGAGGATCAGCTGCGCCGCCACAAAGACGATGCCCATCAGAACGTAGGTGATGGCAAAATGACGATCGATGACCGCCGCAGCGGCAGAAGCCCCCGGCGGCAGCCACCAAGTCTTGGCGACGAAGAAGTAGGTGCTGACGAGCGTGATCAGCCAGATAACGACCAGCAGAACGAGGCCCATGTACCGAGACCTCCCGATTCAAAACCTCTGCGACTCTAAACAGCCGAAGGAATAGCCCCTTCCCCCGAAGAGGAACTCCAAATCGGCGCGAGTCTATCATACCGATTTGGGAGCGCAAGCGAGTTCTTCGGCGCTTCTCGCGAGCAGGCGGAATCCCTTGCGAACAGGGAGTGCCGATTTCTGCCGCAGCAGTTTCCGCAGTTTGAGCGCACACTTCGATTGACGAATTTTTTCAATTTGAGTAACATCGCCCCGGTTGCATGGAGGTCCAGCGGAATGGCAAGGGCCTCGCAATGTTTTCGCAAACTTTTTTTCCAACCCGACGGACCCCAGACGCTCACAGCCGCCGAGCTAGTTCCCTACGCACGCAAGCCTCTTAGTTCCTGCTTTGCAGCTGACCGCGCAGCTCTCCCGCTTGCAATGCGGCCTCGAAAGCTGCGGCATTCCCCGGCGGCAGATTTTCGCAGCGTGACCTGGCATGCCTGGCGGGTGAGA
>Ga0306926_10010325_pt1 | contig 10316 bp, 11 predicted proteins | sample flu12Cox44000178_FD_203759 | JGI IMG/M metagenome (GOLD analysis project Ga0306926, IMG submission 203759) | Lab enrichment of tropical soil microbial communities from Luquillo Experimental Forest, Puerto Rico - flux8day.12C.oxic.44.000.178 (v2)... | ecosystem: Environmental > Terrestrial >... | reverse complement strand
AGACTCGTAATCCGGTCGTGCGTTGACCATGCCGTTCCATTCAACCCGGATCTGAGCAGAATTCCGGGGTCGCGAGAATCCTGTGCGAATCGCGCAAATAGCCCCATTGACTGAAGCCATACCTCCTAAGCTCTACGGAGGTACTGAGCGGGTCATTTCATGGTTGACCGATGAGCTGGTGGCGTTGGGACATGAAGTGGTCTTGTTTGCAAGCGGGGATTCGCAAACTTCGGCCAAGCTGCAAGCGTGTTGGCCGAGGTCACTGCGCCTAGACAGCTCGGTCCACGACCCCAATGCGCTGCATATCGCTATGCTGGAGCTGGTTCGCCGACAGTGTCACGATTTCGATCTGTTGCACTTCCACCTCGACTATTATCCATTCTCGCTGTTTTCACGGCAGCAGACACCGTTTGTTACCACCCTTCATGGCAGATTGGACCTTCCTGAACATCAGGTGGTCTTCGCCACATTTCCATCCATTCCTGTGATCTCGATTTCCGATGCCCAGCGGGCTCCGGTGCCCGCCGCCGGTTGGATCCGCACCATCCATCACGGGCTGCCGGAGCGCCTTTTGATGCCGCAGCCGGTTGGGCAATCCTACTTTGCTTTTCTTGGACGCATTTCGCCGGAAAAGGGTGTTGATCGCGCTATCTCGATAGCCAGACGTTGCGGGATACCCCTGAAAATTGCTGCCAAGATCGACGCGGTTGACCGTGATTATTTCGAAGAAGAAATCCGCAAATTACTCGTGCCTCCTGACATCGAATATATTGGGGAGATCAACGACGATGCGAAAGCGAGATTTCTCAGTGGTGCGACCGCGCTGTTGGCACCCATTGCCTGGCCCGAGCCATTCGGACTGGTGCTGATCGAAGCAATGGCGTGCGGAACTCCTGTCATCGCGTTCAACAGAGGCTCTGTTTCGGAAGTCGTCGAAGATGGTGTAACTGGGTTTGTCGTGCAGGACGAGCACGAGGCTATTGCAGCCGCCAGCCGAATATCACGGCTCTCTCGCAGCACCATTCGGCGGTGCTTTGAGGAGCGGTTCACCTCGCGGCGCATGGCGCGCGAATATCTGGCCGTGTACCGCAGCCTGATTGAATCGCAAGCGTTGCGCGCGCGACGCCCCGTTGCGCAGAGATCATTGGCTTAACTTCCTGGAGGGGGAGCAGTCTTATAGCGCGCGCACTGCTCAATCGCGAGAAAGCGGCGAGGGAGTGTCCAGCCTTTTACGCCCCTGCGGCGGGCGGCCTTCCGCAGCCGCATGCCATGTGATTGAATGGGCGGGCAAGCTTGCCGACCCGGGAGCAGCCCCATGCATACGGTGATGTGGACCTTCAAGGTGCCCAAGGACACCTCCAAGGCGCAGCTGATCGAGACCATCAATGCGAGCGCCCACACCTATGAGGGTGTCCCCGGGCTGATCCGCAAATATTACGGGATCGCGCCTGACGGCACCTCGCTGGTCGGCATCTATCTCTGGGAGAGCAAGGCAGCGGCCGGCGCGTTCTACACCCCCGAGTGGGTGGCGATGGTGACGAAACGGTGGGCGGCCGCGCCGCAGCGCCAGGATTGGGAGACTCCGATGGTCGTGGAGAGCGCCGAGCGAAGGCTGGTTGCCGCGGCATAGCAGCCCCGCGATCCGCAGCTTCGGCGGGCTCGCGCGTGCAACCAAGCGACGGGAAGCGAAGCAACTCATGTTCAGCGATGCGGGCTTCCTCGAAGGGCGACCCTCGATCACCGTTCCGGAGCTGGCGGCCGAGGCGCTCGGCTCCTTCCTTGCCAGGCACATGGGCAGCCGCTTTGGGTCGACGCATGCGGAGCTGACCGAAGCCATCCCCTCGGCTGCCCGTCTTGCGCTTGAGTGCATCGGCAACAGCGACGCGCTCTATCATAACGTCGAGCATACAATGCTCGTGACGCTCGCCGGCTTCGACATCATGAAGGGGCGGGCGCTGCTGAAGCCCACCGATGCCGATGATTTCGCGCATCTGATCGTCGCCTGCCTGTTTCACGACATCGGCTATGTCCGCGGCATTCTCGCCGGCGACGCCGCTGACGGCTACGCGACCGACGGCAAGGGCGGCAAGATCGTGCTGCCGCGCGGTTCGTCCGATGCCGCTCTGCTGCCCTATCACGTCGACCGGTCCAAGATGTTTGCCATGGATCGGCTGGGCAAGAGCAAGCTCCTCGATGCGGGCAGGATCGTGCGCGCCATCGAGTACACGCGGTTTCCCCTGCCGCCGGAAGCGGACGAGATGGACGATGAGGAAGGGTTGCTCACGCGCGCGGCCGATCTCATCGGGCAGCTCGGCGATCCGCATTATCTGCGCAAGGCCAATGCACTGTACTACGAGTTCGAAGAGGTCGGCATGAACCGGCAGCTCGGCTATACCTCGCCCGCCGATCTCACCGACCTCTACCCGCAGTTCTATTGGAACAGCATTTCCACCCACATCCAGACCGCGATCCGCTACCTCAATGTGACCTCGCGCGGACGGCAATGGATTGCGACCCTTTACAGCAATGTCTTTCGTGCCGAGCGCGAGCTCCATCTCTCCGGGCCCACCCGGTGATCACGCCAGACATGAACGTCGGCAGTGACGGGATAGAGTAGCGGCCGGCCTCGGGAGGTGACGATGAAGAGGCCCGCTGCCGTCGGAATCGCTGCCGTGCTGGCGTCCGCGTGCGCATTGGCTGCACAAGCCGAGGAAAAGATTTCCGATGGTGTTGTGAAAATCGGCATGCTTGAGGACATGTCGAGCATCTACGCCGACATTACCGGCATAGGCGCGGTCACGGCGGCCAGGATGGCGGTGGAGGATTTCGGCGGGAGCGTGCTGGGCAAGCCGATCGAAGTTGTCGCTGCCGACCATCAGAACAAACCGGATATTGCCTCGGCCACCGCGCGCGAATGGTTCAACGTCCAGCATGTCGACGCGCTCATGGATGTCGCCGCCTCGGCTACCGCGCTTGCCGTGATCGAGCTGGCCAAGACCAACGGCAAAATCGTGGTCCTCAACGGCCCGGGTGCAACGCGCATCACCAACGAAGCATGCACACCGGTCTCGATCCATTACACCTATGACAATTACGCGATTTCGCACGGCGCCGGCGCCGCAGTAGTCAAAGCGGGCTATGACACCTGGTTCTTTCTTACCGCCGATTATGCGTTCGGCCACGATCTTGAGCAGGTCACGACCGCCGTGGTCCGCGCCGGCGGCGGCCAGGTGCTCGGCAGCGTGCGGGTGCCGCCCAACACTCTCGATTTCTCCTCGGCGCTGCTGCAGGCGCAAGCCTCCAAAGCCAAGGTGATCGGGTTGGCCAATGCCGGCGCCGATACCACCAACGCGATCAAGCAGGCGGCCGAGTTCGGCATTGTGCGCGGCGGGCAGAAGCTGGCGGGATTGCTGGTCTTCATCAACGACGTCAACACCCTTGGTCTGGAAGCGGCGCAAGGCATGCTGTTGACCACCGCGTTCTACTGGGACCGCAACGAGGCGTCGCGGACCTGGGCCCAGCGCTATTTCCAGCGCATGGGCAAGATGCCGAACATGACACAGGCCGGAATCTATTCGGCAACCACACACTATCTTAAGGCCATAGCAGCCGCCGGCACCGACGAGACGAGAGCGGTGATGCAGAAGATGCGCTCGACATCGGTCAACGACTTCTTCGTCGAGAATGGAAGGATTCGCGAGGATGGCCGCGTGATTCACGAGATGTACTTGTATGAAGTAAAGAAACCGGCGGATTCGAAGAGAGCATGGGATTATTACAATCTTGTCGCCACGATCCCTGCGGATCAGGCATTCCAGCCGTTGTCGGAATCGAGATGCCCGTTGGTCAAGAAGCCGCAGTAGGCGTCAAACGAGTCAACTCCATCACAAAACCCAGCGCACGGGCGACAACGGCCTCAGCCTCGGGCCAAAATCATCACGCTCCGGTTGCGATGTGGGCGTCACACGCCCGCTGTTAACGGCTTCAGATTTGTTGCGTTACTCCGGGGCAAACGAGCACCATTACTGCAGCGGAACAAGGATCAGATTTGCGAGCTGCTCGCTCGTGAGCGGGGCAGAAATGTATTTGAAGGCGATCGCATCGCCCATCGCCAGGTCGAGCCCCTCGATGCGGTCCGGCAAAACATTTTTCTTCGGATAGTATTCGTCCCGTACCAGCTTGCCGAACGCCTCGGGCACATGTGCCCAGTGCGCAAACGCCTTGTAGCCCTGCTCGTCTGCGTACATCCAGTCGATCACCTCGCGATAGGCTTGCAGGTAACGAATGAAAACTGGCTTGTGCGCCTGTAAAGTCATGAGATTGGCCGTCATGAAGCGCACCGTCTGGTTGCGCATTTCGGGCACGTCGCTCGCCCGCGCCACGAGCCGGATCCTGCCTTCATTCAGCAGGTCGAGCGCAAACGGCGGAGAGGTCCACCCCACGTCGACCTGCCCGCTCATCACCTGCGTGAGCGTCGAAGCCGGGCTTCCCGTCGCGACTGGCGTGAACCTCACACCGAACACGCGCTGGAACGCCAGGACTGTCGCATAGGTGGATGAGCCGGTCGTGGAATAGGCAACGGTTCGGCCGGCGAGATCCTTTGTGTCATGGATTGGGGAATCTGCGCGCGCATACCAGGTGAGATCATTCGCCCCGGTGTGCGTTGCTCCAATCACCCGGATGGGCGCGCCTTTGGCAAAGGCTCCGAACGTGTTGAAGGCGCCGATTCCGGTGCCGATATCGGCGCTGCCTGAGATGACTGCCTGCTGCGTCTCCCCCGCCCCCTGCGTATAGAATATGTCGAGGGTCATCCCGTGTTTCTTGAAAAATCCGGCATTCTGGCCGAGCTCGGAAAACGAGTTTTCCCAGGTGCCTGCAAGTCCGGCGGCAATACGCAGGCTGTCCTCGGCGAGCGCTGGTCGGATGGGTACCATCGAGATCAGCAATGCAGCTGCGGCCCAGGCAAGCTTTGCGCGAAACATGTCTCTTGCCTCCAGGAGCTCTCGTCAATGCGAGCATAGCACATGCTGCGCTTTAACCAGCCCTGCTCTGTGTGCTAGCTTGCGCGCAACGGACAAACCCGTTGCGAGGAGCGCCTCATATGGCAGCGAAAAGCAACCTTTCGAGCGCGGCACGTCGCTTTCCCGAGCGCGGGGCCGCTCTCGACGATCTCTATAGCGAAATCTCGTCCAGGCATATGTTCCCGTTCTGGGCGACGTCGACAGACGTCGCCCATGACGAGATCAAACAGCTCATGGGCACGCAACGGGCCATCCCGCATCTGTGGAGCTACAAGCGCGATATCGAGCCCATCCTGTTCCGCGCCGCCGAGCTGGTCACCATGGATGATTCCGAGCGGCGTTCGCTCATTCTGGTCAATCCCGGACTGTCGCCGCGCCGGGCGACGGTGAGCACCATGTACACCGCATATCGGCTGAATGATCCACGGGAAGTGATGCCGCCGCACCGGCATTCGCCCAATGCGATCAGATTCGGCTTGATCGGACACGGCAATTTCACGGGCGTCGGCGGAGAGGACATCACCTTCGGCCCCGGCGATATGGTGCTGACCCCGATCGACACCTGGCACAATCATGGCAATGTCGGGGACGATCCCGCCATCAACCTGTCGATCCTCGATCTGCCGCTCGTCGAGACGCTCAACGCCGTCTATTTCGAGCACGACTACACGGAGATGATCGACGGCAAAGCGATAAAGCAAAAGCAGCAGACTGCAACGGTGCCGTCCGATTACTCCGCGCGCGCTTACGATCATGGCGGCCTGCGACCCCGGTTCCTGCAGCACCAACGCGGAGCAGGATCCTCCTCGCCCATGTATGTCTATCGCTGGGAGCACATGCAGGAGCTGATTGAGCGATTCAAGGATTGGGATGGCGACCCCTATGAAGCGATATCGATCGAGTACACCGACCCGTTGACCGGCGGGCCGGTGTTCAAGACCATGACGTTCTTCGTTCAGCTCTTGCGCCCGGGCGAGCGAACCCGTCCGCTGCGGCAGACCGCAAGCCTGCTGGTTGCACCCTTCCAGGGGAGCGGACACAGCATCATTGATGGCAAGCGGTTCGATTGGCAGCAGTTCGACAATCTTGCGGTGCCGGGCGGCTCGTGGTTCGAGCATGCCAACACCAGCGCCACGCAATCAGCAGTCCTGTTCGTCGCCAGCGACGAGCCCGCACTAAAGTGCTTCCATCTGTTCAAGCGGTGGGGCCGTGATGCCGCGGGCGACATCGTAAAGCTCGCGTGAGCACAGTGACGCCCCCGGTGTGAATGCCCAAGCTCTCGAATACCAGGCTGGTGTCGCATCTCGACTGCCCCGGCGGCGGGCAGGTCTGGGTTGAGGGCACCACGCTCTATATCGGGCACATGCACTGGCCCAGTGGCACCAGCATCGTGGATGTCGCCGATCCTCGCCATCCGCGCCTGCTCGCGCATGTCGAGATACCGGAGGGCTGGCATTCGCATAAGGTGCGCGCGCGCGACGGCATCATGATCGTCAACCACGAGAAGCTCGGCGAGGCGGGTACGACGGATTTCGGGGGCGGCATCGGGATCTATGACGTGTCGCGCCCGAGCGCGCCGAAACTGATCAGCAAGTGGGCCACCGCCGGTCGCGGCGTGCATCGCTACGATTTCGACGGCCGCTATGCCTATCTCTCGCCGACGGCAGACGGCTATGTCGGCAACATCACCATGATTGTCGACCTTGCCGATCCGGCCCGGCCGGTTGAGGTCTCGCGCTGGTGGATTAAGGGTCAATGGAAAGCGGGCGGAGAACCTTATCCGTGGGTTGGCGGGGTGCCGCCACGTTGCCATCACCCGCTGCGCCTCGGCGATCGTCTCTACGTGAGCTACTGGCACCACGGTCTATTCATTCTCGACATTTCGGACATGTCGCGGCCCAAGCCCGTTGCCCACGCCAGCACCAGCCCGTCATTTTGTCATCCCACTCATACCTGTCTGCCGATCCCGCAGCCGCTCAAGGGGCGGCGCATCATGGTGGTCGCCGATGAGGATGTGGCGAAGCTGCGCCCCTCGCCTCCCTCATTCGCGTGGGTCTACGACATCACCGTCGAGCCATTGCCGGTCCCGATCGCCACCTTCCAGGTGCCCGGCCTTGATCGTGACGGCAGCCCGCAGCCTGCCATGAGCGGCTGTCATCAGCCCTCCGAGCGCCTGTCCGGGAGCGTCATCCCGTTCGCATGGTTTGCCCAGGGAATGCGCCTCGTCAGCATCGCCGACCCCTTCGCCCCGCGCGAGCTTGGCTATTTCGTTCCCGATCCGGCGCCGGGAGAGAAGCGGCCTTCGTCGAATGACGTGACCATTGACGGGCGTGGACTGATTTATCTGATAGATCGTGTCCGCGGGCTCGATATCATCGAGACGTCGGCGCTTGACGCAGCGCCTCTGCAATGAACATGCCTGGAGGCAAACGACGTGATCAGACTGTTGGGACGACAAACTTCCGGAAATGTGCAGAAGGTCATCTTTTGTCTTGAGGAGTTGGGCACCGCTTATGCGCGCGAGGACTATGGCAGGCAGTTCGGCAACACGACGACCGACGCCTATCGCAAGCTCAACCCGAACGCGAAGGTGCCGACCTTGATTGACGGCGATGTCGTCATTTGGGAATCGCATACCATCCTGCGCTATCTCGCCGCTCTGCATGCGCCGGTCCTGCACGGCGCGACCCCGGCTGAGCGCTCGTTGGTCGAGCGATGGATGGACTGGCTGCTCGGCGCGCTTAACACCCCTTATGTGGCTGTATTCAGGGATGCCAGGAAGGCTCCGGGCGAGCGGGCGCCCGAATTTGCCGCGCAAAGCGCCGATCTGATTGCACAGCTCAGGATCCTTGATGGCCATCTCGGCGAACGCAAGTGGTTTGCCCTTGACCGGCTGACGCTCGCGGACATTGCCCTTGCCCCGATCGTCAAGCGCTGCCTGGAATTTCCGATCGAGCGCCCGTCCTGCCCTGGGCTCGAGCGCTGGCAAGCCAGCATCGATGCTCGGCCTGCCTTCGCGGTGACGCTCGGCAACAAGCAATCCATGCTCGCCCGGGCACCGGCTGTCTCAGGCGCCTGACTCCGGGCCGTCGCGGGTTGGTTCAATTTCAGCCGTGCCTTACGGCTCGGCGACAAAGACCGGGATTTGACGTTCTGTGCGCGCCTGATATTCCGCGTACGGGGGATATGCCGCGACAGCCAGCGTCCACAGACGAGTCCTTTCAGCGGGATCCTTGACCTCACGTACGCGCATCGGGCGTACCACGGTCTCGTCGCGAAGCTCGATCTGCGGGTTGACGCGCAGATTGTGTGCCCAGGCGGGATCCTTCGGCGCTCCGCCCTGCGAGGCGATGAGAATATATTTGTCGCCGTCTTTGACGCGCATCACAGGGCTCTTCCGAATGGCACCCGTCTTGTTGCCGGAGTGAGTCACGATGACCACAGGCAACCCGGTATCCCGCAGAGTGGTGCCCTTGGTGCCGCCGCTCGATTCGTAGAGCTCTACCTGCTCACGCACCCAGTCTCGAGGGCTCGGAATATAGTTGGCCATGGGCACCCTCCTGTGACGCCGGCGATCTATATGACGCCATAGCAAACATCTCGCGGGCCGTCACCGCCTTGTTCGCGAAGCAGTAGCGCTCTCGGTTCCCATGCCGCTCCACGCGCGCCGTGCGATCGGCTCCAACCCTGGATTATCGGGCAGCAGCCTCGCGGATCAGGCATCGGCAGCGTTCAACGCCGGCTGTCGGTTCCCGGTCTCCGTCGGCGCAGGCACATCGATCACGATCAGTTCAACTCACGGAATACGGCATGACCAGTGCGAGTCTTCGGTGGGTACGCGATGACCCGCGGTTTTTTGGTTGTCGCGCATCGGCAATGTGAAGGAGAAATAAAATGACCTGGTTTTCGAGGAGAGCGGCGGGCTGTCTGGCTGCAGTTGCCGGACTCCTTTTGGCAACTGCATCGCCTTGCCTGGCGCAATCGGGGAGTGATCAGCGAGGCATGATCCGTGATCCCGGGCAGCTCGTCCAATCGTTACGCGCAGGCGGCTACAATATCGTGGTCCGACACGGCGCGACGTTCTCGAACCAAGCGGATACCGATCCCTTCAATTTCGATAACGTCGCGCGCCAACGCAATCTCAATGACAAGGGCAAGGCCCTGGCCAAGGCGTTTGGCGATGCAATCCATCGCGCCGGCGTGCCGGTCGGAGAGGTATATACGAGCAAATTCAATCGCGCCTACGAGACGGCCGTCCTTGCAGGATTCGAGGACATCGAGCCGACGGTCGATCTGACCGAGGGCGGCCTGGTGGTCACCCCGGACGAAAACAACAGGCGAGCCGAGGCATTCCGCAAGATGCTGGCGCAAGCTCCCGACCAGGGCAAGAACAACTTCCTCATAACGCACAAGCCCAACATCGTCGACGCGCTGGGCAAGGACTGGTTCGACGTCAAGGAAGGCGAAGCGTCGATTTTCAAGCCCATTGGTGGCAAATACGAGCTGGTCGCGCGGGTGCAAATGGATGAGTGGCCGAAGCTCGTTGCCGCCAGCGCAAAGTGAAGCGGTTTCGTCCTTGCCGGGCTTGCCACCGCAAGTCCGGTTACTTGCGGGTTGATTGAATTCCCGGACAGCTCGCCGCCTCAATCGCGCGCCGCGTGTTCACAGCTGCGTGCTCGACGGGGAATAAAATCACGCTGCTCCGGTTTTCTGTGCGTCCATCCGATTTTCTGCGGGACTGCTGCAAGGGGAGGACCAACATGTCGGCGAAAATCACGACTGTCCTGACTGCGCTGTTGGCCGGCGCAATGATGCTCTCCAGCCGAGCCGTATTTGCCCATGATTGTTACAATGCCGGACCCTCGAATGCTGCTTCGACGCCGAGAGGGGATGAAATGAAGGGTTGGATCGACCTGCATCGGCCAGACGGGGAAACTGTTCGGATCAAAGCAAGCCACATCATATTCATGATGAGCACTGCAGGTACCGGCGCATCCGAGCGCGCAAAGGCAAAGCTTCAATTGATGAACGGCTTCATCGATGTGCGGGAGAGCATCGATGAAGTGATGCGGATTATTCAATCGGATGAGTCTGACAACAGGCGGGCACCTTCTTAAAACGGCGGTATTTGAGCCGTTCTGGCTTCATGACACAGACGCACAAACAATGATGAACAAAGTCACGGTCTCAGTCCCGACCGGCGCTGCGTCGGGATTGCCCGCAACGGCTGCGCCGCACGGCGATCGCACCAAGGATCAAGCGCTCAGACCGTCTTACACCGTGACGGCGCGTGCT
>Ga0306926_10010321_pt1 | contig 10317 bp, 9 predicted proteins | sample flu12Cox44000178_FD_203759 | JGI IMG/M metagenome (GOLD analysis project Ga0306926, IMG submission 203759) | Lab enrichment of tropical soil microbial communities from Luquillo Experimental Forest, Puerto Rico - flux8day.12C.oxic.44.000.178 (v2)... | ecosystem: Environmental > Terrestrial > Soil... | reverse complement strand
GTTGTCAATACATTGGTGACTTTTTCCGCATATGGCCTTTGATACGCCGAGATTCATAGGTGACTTCGTTGGCGGGGAAGTGGGCAGTCACTAGGGGGTGCATGATTACCCGAACGGCAGGCTCGATTGCGATATTACTGATCGCCATTGGTGGGTTCGGCGGGCAGGTTTTGGCTCAATACTATCCGCCCGCTCAGGCTTATCCGCCGCAAGCGCCTACTGTGGGTGCTCATGATTTGCCGTCGCCTAACGCGCCGGTGCAGGAGGCGCCGCTGCCGCCGGTCGGGGTGGGACCAGCTTATCAGCGGCCGGTTGATACCCGATATGGGCAAGGGGCTGGCGATTATCCCGCAGACACCACGGCACCAGTCGCTAACGGCCAGGGCTACCAGCCAGCGCAGCCGCAAGGCTACGGGAACGCAGGAGCGCCTCCGTATTATGGCACGCCCGGTGCTATCCCGGGCTCGGTCCAACAGGATGCCATTCGGGAAGAGGCAATGCGGTCGCGATTGGGCAACAGCCCCGGTCAAATCGGCGCAGGATCAGTTTATCCGCGTGCGCCCGAATCATCGCAAGGCGGCGGCCCGCCGCCCAACATGGCCGCGTTCCCGCCCGAGGTGCGGCCCGAGACTGAGCCGAAGAAAGAATTGCCACCGCAGTTCCGTCGCACGCTCGTTGATTATCGGACCAAGGAACCGGCGGGGACCATAATCATCGACACGCCAAACACGTACCTCTACCTCGTGCTCGGCGGCGGCAAAGCGCTGCGCTACGGGGTAGGTGTGGGCCGTGAAGGCTTCACATGGTCCGGAGCGCAACGGATCACGAGGATGTTGCAGTGGCCGGATTGGACACCGCCGGAAGAGATGATCGCGCGGCAGCCCTATCTGCCGCGCTTCATGGCCGGCGGCGAGACCAACCCTCTCGGTGCTCGCGCCCTTTATCTTGGCAACACCGTATATCGCATCCACGGCACCAATCAGCCCTCGACCATCGGCACCTTTGTTTCCTCGGGATGCATCCGGCTGACCAATGAAGATGTAATGGACCTCTATGGTCGCGTTCGGGTCGGCACGACCGTGGTGGTCTTGCCGGGCGGAGCGTCCGCAGCGATGAGACTGCCAGCACCGGCCCCTCTCGCGCCAGCCTTGCCCGGCGGAGCGTCCGCAGCGATGAGACCGCCCGCAGCCCCTCTCGTGCCAGTCTTGCCGGGCGGAGCGTCCGCAGCGATGAGACCGCCAGCACCGGCCCCTCTCGCGCCAGTCCCCGAAATGTTGCCCACCAACGAGCCGGTCCCGCCGCGCCCACCCGGATCGATTCCATCTGCGTTGGCGCGGTGAATTATGGCGCGGAAAGGCCCGTGAGCCTCTGCCGCGCAACGTCGCGAGTGATTTTTCGAGGCTAATATTGAGATCAATCCGTCAAAGCGCGCTCGCCAGCGCTTTCGGGAAATCAAAGCGGATTGATGCTTTATTGTCGTCAAAAACCGTCCTTGGGACGGCGGCCCGCCCCGGACGCCATTTCTCTGCGCACGCGGCGTAGCTCAATGGACAGAGCGCCCCGTTTTTAGCCGTTTAGGCGCGGGATGGTTGCGGGTTCTTCCGTCGCCGCGTCTCTCAACGCTGCGTCGTCGGCGGAGGACAATGCAGCGTCCCGTCCTTGGCATCCCGCTCGCACGCGACAACGACGCCGGTCCAACGGTTCAAAAGGATAGGCCCAGGGATGAGCGTCCAGTGGTTGGTGAGCATGATGGAGAGCGCGATCAGCCCGCCGATCACGGCTGCGGCGATGATGGTGGTTGCGGCTTGGCTCATGGGCTTACCCCGCCAGTCGCCGCCACCAGGGCCGCCGCTCGGGCTCGGACTTGGCCTGGGGCGCAGCCGCGGCCGTCCGCTCGCGCTGATCGGCCAGGACGAGCCGCTGAGCCTGCTCGCGCCAGTGATCGCGCTCGTGGCGCATGTCGTCTCGCTGCCCGCGCATGTCGTCCAACATGGTTAAGTGGCGCGCACGCGGGGCTCCTCGGCGGTGTACTTCCTGCGAGTGTCATCATCCTGCTGTGGTGCCGACGTTGCAGTGCCGCCCGATACCGGGATCGTTAGGTTTGCCGCTCCCTAAGCCATTTGCAGTTCTTCGGGTTGTGCATATGCGAAATCAAGGCAGTCCGACTGCTGACCGCTGGTTCTCTCCGAGCGGACGTGCCCGGCATGACATGCCGTATCCCGCCCGGATCATGCAGCCATCTTGCTGACCGCACCGCCGAGCCATGCTACCACTGTCTCCGCGCCCTCGCACGGGAGGGGCATATGAACATTGCACGAAGGAAATTGCTGGCGGCGCTTACCGGCGCGGCTGCGTGGCCGCTCGCCGCGCGGGCGCAGTCCGGGGGCGTGCCGGTGGTCGGATTTCTTCACCTGACATCGCGGGACGAGACGCGCGGATACCTGCCCGATTTTCACAAGGGATTGGCTGATACCGGCTATATCGAAGGTAAGAACGTCGCCATTGAATACCGATGGGGGGAGGGCCACAACGATCGTCTGCCAAGCCTGATCGCCGAATTGGTCGGCCGTCAGGTATCTGTGATTGTGACGCTGGAGAGCACGTTGGCTGCGCTCGCGGCCAAGGAGGCGACCCACACGATCCCGATTATCTTCATGCAGGGCGCCGACCCGGTGCGGATCGGCCTTGTGGACAGTCTCAGCCACCCCGGCGGAAACCTCACCGGCATCAACCTTTTTCTCGCGGAGGTCGCCGCGAAGCGCCTCGAGTTCTTGCTCGTGTTGGTTCCTGGCGTAAGGTCCGTCGCTTACCTGCGCAACCCAACGAACCCAGTATTTGCCGAGTTCGAGACCAGTGAGGTGGAGGCTGCCGCGCGCTCGCTCGGCGTGAAGCTGGTGTTCTGCAATGCCAGTGACCCGACCGGGATCGAGCGGGCCTTCAGGGAAATCGTTCAGCAGCGAATGGACGCGCTGTTTGTGAGCGCCGATGGTTTCCTTCTCACCCACAGCGAACAGATCGTGACGCTCGCGTCCTGGACTGCGGTGCCGACAGCCTACGGCTGGCGTCAGGCTGTCATGGGTGGCGGCCTGATGAGCTATGGCACGGACTTTCATGATTCCTGGCGGCAGGCCGGAATTTACACCGGTCGCATCCTGAAGGGGGAACAACCGATCGCTCTGCCGGTGCAGCAGGTCACGAAAGTCGAGCTGTGCATCAACCAAGTGACGGCCAAGAAGCTCGGCATGTCCGTGCCGTTGCTGTTGCTCGGCCGCGCCGACGAGGTCATCGAGTGAGGCGCCGTCAGTTCATCACGCTGCTCGGCTCCGGCTGCATGGCCGATCGCAGCGCGCGCACAGCACCCGGCAGGAGAGCTTCCGAGGGTCGGTACCATCCAGGGTATCAAAAGCGAGAATTCCGAGGCGTTCTTCCAGGGGCTGCGTGAGGCCGGTCTATGCCGCCCGACCACAGCCCAACGACTTGGCACCCGGTTTCATCGGCTCGGGCGGGGTTTCTTCGTGCATGGTGCCCGCCATCCATTCGCGGGCAATTTGCACGAGACGTTCCCGTAGCTCTGGAGTATCGGCGGATTGGGCTAGGGAGGGGCATATGAACATTGCACGACGCAAATTGCTGGCGGCGCTCGGCGGCGCAGCGGCATGGCCGCTCGCGGCACGCGCGCAGCAGTCGGCGATGCCGGTGGTCGGATATCTCGGAACTGGTTCGCCCGAGGCGCTTATGGATCGCGTGGCGGCTTTCCGCAAAGGGCTGGGCGAAACCGGCTATGTCGAGGGCCAGAACGTGGCAATCGAGTTCCGCTGGGCGCAAAATGAATACCGTCGCTTGCCGGAATTGGCGGCCGATCTGGTCCAACGGCGCGTCGCGGTCATCGCCGCGCCGGGCAGCGCGCAAGCTCCGCTCGCGGCAAAGGCCGCAACCACGACAATTCCGATCGTCTTCAGCACTGGCATCGACCCGGTCAAGTCTGGCCTGGCCACGAGCCTCAACCGTCCGGGTGGGAACGCAACCGGCGTCATCTCCATGACCGGACAGCTTGGGCCAAAGCAGCTTGGGCTGTTGCAGGAATTGCTGCCGGCAGCCGCGCGTTTTGCGGTGCTCGCCGACCCGAACAACGCGATGACGCAATTCATTATCGAGGACCTGCGGAGCGCCGCTTTGACTGTCGGCCGGGACATTGATGTCTTCAATGCCGGCAGCAGTCGTGACATCGACACGGCTTTTGCGAGCTTGGCGCGGAGGCCGGTCAATGCTCTGATCGTAACTCCCGACCCGGTGTTTTCTGACCGCCATGTGCAGTTGGTGATGGCGGCGATGTACCACAGGGTTCCAGCGATCTATTTCTCGCGCGAGTTTGTCGAGGGCGGCGGGCTGATGAGCTACGGAACGAGCCAGGCCGATATGTATCGCCAGGTCGGCGTCTATACCGGCCGGATTCTCAAGGGGGAAAACCCGGCCGAGCTGCCGATCGTGCGGGCAACCAAGTTTGAATTTGTCATCAATCTGCAAACAGCCAGGACGCTCGGCCTCGAATTGCCGGAGAAGCTGCTCGCGCTCGCCGACGAGGTCATTGAGTAACTTCAAATGCCATTCCTGTGTCCCTACATGCGAATCCACGTCGCATTGTCGAACCAAGGCCTGCCTGTTAGGGCCATGAAAACATTTGCAATAGGCTGAGGCAGGCCTTGCAGGGACCAAATCATGAAGACGAGACGAATGCTATTCGGCGGCATGGCGATTGGAATTCTCATCGCGACCGCGGCGGCGCATGCCGACTCCTGGCCGACCAGGCCGATCAGGGTGATCAGCCCGTTTGCGGCAGGAAGCGCGTCCGACAGCACCGGCCGTGTCGTGGTCGATCAAATGTCGCAACTGCTCGGGCAGGGTATCGTGGTCGAGCCCCGGCCTGGAGCCGGGGGCACGCTCGGTTTTGCCGAAGTGGCCAGGTCCGACCCCAACGGCTACACGCTGGTGACCAGCTCGTCCTCGATGGGAACGGAGGTCGTCCTGCACAAACGCCTGCCGTACGATCCGCTGCGCGATCTCATTCACGTAGCGCTGTTCGGCATTACCCCCAATGTGCTGGTCGCGTCCAAGCAGAGCGGGTTCAAGACGCTGGCCGATCTCGTTGCGACCGCCAAGGCAAAGCCCGGAGCATTGACATTTGCGTCGGCCGGCATCGGGTCGACGTCGCACATGGCGGCCGAGCGATTTCGCCTCGCCGCCAGGATTGATGTGCGGCACATCCCGTTCCGTGAAGGCGGGCTTACGGAGGTGATGGCCGGACGCATCGACTTCTATTTCATTCCGCTTGCCGCGGCGGCCTCGGCGCTCGCGAGTGGAAATGTCGCGGCGCTGGTGGTGAGCACGACCAAACGTTCCCGGTTGCTGCCGGACGTTCCAACGGTGGTAGAAGCCGGTTATCTGGATGCCGAATCCAGGCTATGGGTCGGCTTGTCGGCCCCCGGTGAAAACACCGCCTGAGATCGTTGCCAAGCTGCATGATGTGACGCAAAAGGCCCTGCAAATGCCTGCCGTCATAGAGCGATTGGAAAGGCTAGGCGTCGAGCCGGAGCTGATGAGCGTGGAGCGGTTCGGCAACTTCGTCCAGGACGACCTCGCCCGCACCGTGCAGCTCGCCAAGGACGCCAACATCGCGCCGGTTGATTAGCGCAACTGCATTCAGCCAGGTGCGCCAAGGTCTTTTCCGAGAAAGTCAGTGGCGCACGCACCGACAGGCCCGAGTCTCGTGATCAACCTCAAGACCGCTTGAAATCCCTCGCGATCTGCTACTTGTCGCCGACGAGGTGATCGAATAAGCCCTTCTTTTGCTGCACCTGCTCAGGTCTCCTCTTGGCAGATTTTGTTGCAAAAGTCCTTTTGCACTCGTCATCAAAATTTCCTTTGGCTGTACACGCGATTTTTGTGTAAAGATGTGGGGGGCCTCATCGCCTGACGATAAACTGACTGACGATCTCCGTAACGCGATTGAGGGCACACGAATCAGCGGTCGTCAGTGGAGTTTTTAAACAGCAGAAAAATTAGCTCCCAGCGATCTGGGACTTTTGCAACAATATCGGCACTAAGCGGCATAAGCATTTGCGGCGTTTATGTCCGCTGCTGGAAAAAGCGGACGCGGGGGGCTACGCTGCTCGGGCCCAAACCAAACGGGAGGAACCTGTAAAATGGCTAGAGTGCCGCCGCCTGAGATCGAGTACGACGGGACAGACATGTTTGTCCGCTATGCCGACAAGCGGATTGCAAAGCGCGGTCACCCTAATACGCCACATGCGATGACATGGGTGTCGCTTGAGCCAGGATTTGTGGTGACCAGCCCGCCCGATGACAGCACGATTACCATCGAATTCAATGGCGTGCGCGTGCATTGAGTAGGGGGTTCGGCGGCTCCGCGCAAATTGGCTCCCGGCGTGTCAAAACCGGAAAGCGACAGGGCGTGATGCACAACACATCTTGAATTGATGTTCTCCTCTATTGAAATGCGGGAAACACCAGCGAGGCCATTCCGCCTACCGAATTGGAGGATGACATGCCTATCCTGCGGAATAGCCTCGTTTCGGGCTTCGCCGTAGCCGCGCTGTTCGCGTTATTTGCGCGCAGTCTGGGCTTCGATTGGGCCCCAACTTTAAGCTTTGTAGCCCTTTATGCCTTAATCGTATTTGCACGCATCCGTCAGCGGACATCTTTGGTAGCACCGAAACGGCCGGCCCCCCAAGTTTCGCGCCGGCGGCCATTCTAAATGGTTCGCCCTACAGCTCGCCCCCGGTAAACAGGTCAAAATTTGCCGGCCGGCGACCAGCGCAGCAGGGCTTGCCGGGACGCAGCCCCGGCCGCCTCGCCGGCGCACTGTCCGGCGGTCTGAATTCGATTGGTGCTCACGCCGCCTCCTCGCGTTGCGCCTGCGTAGCCTCACGGTCCCGCGCAACAGACCGCCGAATCACGTCCGCCTCCGACACAAATTCCCGCCGCGCCTGCTCGCGAACGTATTCCCGCAACGGCGCCGGCAGCTTGACCGACATCTGCGATACCTCAGACATGCAGCCTCCAAATGGAATTTCATCCATTGCCGCCGAATGTCGTAAAAGTGGCCTCGCGGTCAACGCACGCTCCTGCCGGTCGATCAAAGTCGCGGTCAGCGATCAAAGAAAGGGCCCCGCAGTTACCCGCGGGGCCAAGGGAGGAAACAAATCATGAGACGGTGAGGCTCATGCCGCATCGCGGCCAAATCGAGGCGCCACCAAACCCGTGCCGGTCGTCACCTACCGGCCTCCGCGTCATCTGCGGAGCAGCCTCGCAGTCAATGCAGAGCACCCGGCATATCCTTACCGCAGTCCTCAATTGCCGCACTGCTAGCTTTGCAATTCTCACCTCACCCCTCTTTTGCAGGTGAATAACTCAGCCCCCGGTCGTTGGCCCTCTTCCCACCCGGGGGTTTTTCTTTCCCCGCGCCGCGCACAGGGCGGTGGCGCCGTGAAACCTGCACGTGCGTCTTGGGGTAGATGCGTCAGCCCTTGGAAATGACCGAAATGGACACAGTCTGCCTTGTGCTTCGGGGCATCCGAATATTAAGGCTGAAGGAAGGTTGTGGTGCGACAGTTCTCCTTACCAGGTAGCTGCACCACAGGCTCGGACTTATGCCCCGTGGCTCGCCCCGCTGCGGGGCATTTTTTTGCTGCGTAGACAGGCCCGCGGCTGTGTCCGGGCGACTCGCTGGTGCGATTTTTTTAGGGCGGCTGATTTCAGCGCATGGCCGGCACGGAGGTGGTATATTTCGGTGCCCCCGGCGTGATCCTGAACCTCCTGCGAGGGCTTCATGAGAGGTTTGCCGCTCGTCACATCGATTGCGTTGGTGGCATGGCCGCTGGCTAGGCCTGTGCAGCGGCGGATAGCGCAGCGATGACAGCCGACCTCCAGAAACAACTTGACCAGCGAACCTGCGAACTCGCCGAGGCGCAAAAGCATCTCGCTGAGGCGCTGGAGCAGCAGACGGCGACCAGCGAAATCCTCGGCATCGTCGCACGCTCCCCGACCGATGTTCAGTCCGTGCTCGGCGCCGTCTGCCAGAGCGCGGCGCGCCTGTGCGAGGCATACGACGCAGCCATTTGGCGCCCAGATGGGGACCGGCTCCTCCTCGCCGCCTTTCAGGGTCCGATTTCTCAAGCCGAATCTCTTCCGTTGGTCCGCGACTATCCCTCAGGCCGAGCGGTTCTCGATAAACGGACCGTACATATTGCTGACCTGCAAACGCAGGCGGACGAATTTCCTCTAGGCAACAAGCTCGCACAGCGCTGGGGTTTCCGCACAGTGCTTTCCGTCCCTTTGATGCGAGAAGGTGTGGCAATTGGCGCCATCGCGTTACGCCGCAAGGAGGCGCAGCTCTTCACCGAGCGGCAGGTCACTCTGCTCCAGACGTTCGCTGATCAGGCTGTCGTCGCTATTGAAAACGCGCGGCTGCTTAGCGAACTACGCGAATCGTTGGACCAGCAAACGGCAACATCGGAAGTGCTGCAGGTCATCAGCAGCTCGCAGACGGTTGTGCAGCCAGTGTTGGACACGGTGGTCGCGAGCGCGGCCCGCCTGTGCGAGGCGCTCAACGCAACGATCTATCTGCGCGAAGGTGACGCTGTAAATCCACGTGCACACTACGGACCACTCGGCGCCTTCCTAGTTGGTGACAAGCGACCGCTCAACCTCAATTGGGTCACCGGCCGGGCGGTGCTCGAATCGCGAACTGTTCATGTCTTGGACCTCGCTAACAGCGAAGAATACCCAGAAGGACGTGAGTTGGCCCTGCGCCACGGCCACAGAGCGACCCTAGCCGTGCCCTTGCTCCGTGAAGGCACCGCCATTGGAGCCATCTTGGTCCGCCGCGCGGAACCCCGCCCGTTTTCCGAGAAGCAGATCGAGCTGGTCCAGAATTTTGCGGCGCAAGTGGTCATCGCCATCGAGAATACGCGCCTCCTCAGCGAGCTGCGCCAGCGCACGGATGACCTGAGCGAGGCGCTGGACCAGCAGACAGCGACCTCCGAGGTTTTACGTGTCATCAGCGGCTCGCCCGGCGAGCTGGAGCTAGTGTTCCAGGCCATGCTGGCCAACGCGACGCGCGTCTGCGAGGCAACATTTGGCGTGATGTATCTGTTCGAGGGCAATGCCTTCCACGCAGTTGCGCTGCACGGACCGCCAGCATACGTCGAGGCACGCCGGCGTAATCCGGTGCTCCCCCTTGTCCCCGGATCCGCGCTCGAACGAGTGGCTGCTACTAAGCAGATGTTTCAAATAGCAGACGTGCAGGCTGAACCGGTTCATCGCGTCAGTCCGGCGCATCAAATCGGAACCGAAACGGGAGGTATCCGGACTGTGCTCAGCGTTCCAATGCTGAGGGAGGAAGAGCTCATCGGCGCGTTCAACCTGTTTCGCCAGGAGGTCCGCACATTCACCGACAAGCAGACCGAGCTGGTGCAGAATTTCGCCGCCCAGGCCGTTATTGCCATCGAGAACGCGCGGCTGCTTAACGAACTGCGTGAATCATTGCAGCAGCAGACCGCGACCGCGGATGTGCTCAAGGTGATCAGCCGGTCGACGTTCGATCTCAAAACAGTGCTCAACACGCTAGTCGAGTCGGCCGCCCGCCTCTGCGAAGCGGATCAGGCCGTCATCGCCCGACCGCAAGGCGCGACGCTCTATTTTGAAGCGAGCTATGGGCTTTCACCGCAGTACGCCGAATTTGTCGTAAACCACCCTGTTAAAATTGATGGAAGCTCGGTTTCGGGACGAGTGCTGGCTGAACGCAAAATTGTTCATGTTCCCGATGTTCTTGCCGATCCCGAATACACATACGTGACGCAGACAATTGCCGGCTTTCGTACCCTGCTTGGTGTTCCAATGCTGCGGGAAGGAGCCCCAATAGGCGTTATCACTTTGGCACGGAACTCGGTGCGGCCATTCAGCGACAGGCAAATTGAGTTGGTAGTGACTTTTGCCGACCAGGCGGTGATCGCGATCGAGAACGTGCGATTGTTCGATGAAGTGCAGGTGCGCACGGACGATCTCGCTCGCTCGGTCGAGGAGCTGCGCGCGCTAGGTGCGGTTTCCCAGGCAGTCAACTCGACCCTCGATCTGCCGGTCGTGCTCGACACCATTGTGGCCAAGGCGACGCAGATGTCCGGGACCGAAGCGGGTGCGATCTACGTGCTCGACGAGCGCCAAAAAGAATTCCAGTTGCGCGCGACCTATGGCATGAGCGAGGAATTGATCGCCGCCGTGCGCAACATGCATTCCGAAATC
>Ga0306926_10010319_pt1 | contig 10318 bp, 12 predicted proteins | sample flu12Cox44000178_FD_203759 | JGI IMG/M metagenome (GOLD analysis project Ga0306926, IMG submission 203759) | Lab enrichment of tropical soil microbial communities from Luquillo Experimental Forest, Puerto Rico - flux8day.12C.oxic.44.000.178 (v2)... | ecosystem: Environmental > Terrestrial >... | reverse complement strand
CAAAACAAGGAAGGCATTTTGTGACTTACCTGAAAGCATTCCATGCCATACAGGCTGGGTGCAGTTCCGGCAACTTTGTTTACGGTCTGTTTGTCGCAAGGAAACCCGCTCGCCCCGAACCGTGATACCAAAATCCGCAGTGTCGCACGCTTCAAGGAATAGAATGTTCTGCTGCGCCGGTAAGACCGCGCGCAAATTCCGGCGGAAAGGATGGAAGTATGCCTCGCCAAAGCCCCAAGACCTCGCGGCCATCGCGCCGACGTAGGCAGCAAACCTGTGAAGCAATGTCTCAGATCATCGTTTACGCGCTTGCGCCGGGTACAAAGCCTGCCGGTGTCCATTGCACGTCTAACGCCGATTTTCTCGTTTACTGCTCGACGAACTATTTCGGTCCCGGTGGAGCGCCTCCGTCCTGGGGCTACGTTGTCGCGGTGAAGAGTACGGGAGCCGGCCTTGGTTCTGCGTCGCCGGTCTTTACCGTCGGTGGCGTGGCAAACGACGTCATCACGATCACGATGGAGCCCGGCACCAGCGGTTTCATCACACTGCAGACTCGGTGTGATGCGAAAGCCAGCATTAAGTCGACGTAAGGGAAGCGAGTGCGAATTAAACGCGCGCTAATCTTCGAGGGGCAAGGGTGCCATTCTGGATGCGATCGTCGGTGATTGCGGGGACGGCTAAAGACAAGGCGCCATATTTCGCTCAGGGAACGACTCTTGGGAGTTCGAGAACCGAGAATCCAGCCGATTCCGCAGCCTTGGCCAATCGCTGGTCCCCGCAGATGAAGCGCCTTTTGGACGGACGCTGTTCGCACCAGGTCAAGGACGCTGCAAGCTGCAGGCTATCCGCCGCCCGCAAGGAATGCGTATCTAACAGCTGCGTCGCCAAGTCACGAACCTGATCGTCGGAAAGAATTTCTCTCCACCCACGGCTTAGCAAACGCAGACGTGCCACCGCACCTTGTTTGTCAAGATCGCTTATCTCCCTATCGCGATAGAAGCGGCAAATAGCACTGTGGACTTCCACCAAGCTTCCCCATCAAACGACAGGTGCGAATCTCCTCAGATGGGATTGAGCGTGGCGACTCGCGGCTTCGTGAACACACAAGGGAACGAGCGCGCTCGCATCCCAAAACGCAGTCGATTTCTTCACAGTTCTTGTTCTCTGTCGGCGCGAACGGCTTGCATCGCCTTGTTTCCTGTTACGCTTCCCGTCGGAATCCTCAAGAGTTCCTTTACATTGAGTCGTAACTCGGGGAGACGCAGTTTCCCGGCTGCAACCAGACCAAGTTCCTGGTCGTCGGCACCCTCCGCCACAAATGGAACTAGCTTGGCCACGGGGAGATTACGGTCTCGGATCACCACCTCTTCGCCCCCCTTGGCGAAGGAAAGGTACTTGCTCAGCCGATTCTTCAGTTCCGCAACATTCACGCTGCGCATTGGGTTGCGCCTCCCTCATGGCTATTCTAGCCATGAATGGATCGGGAGTGAAGTGCCAGGTCCCGTATCCAGGCGAATCGATACGGTGAGAGTGAAACGTTCAGTTGACCTCAACCAATACAAGCGAAACGTCGTCGGAAGGGGGGCCTTTGCGCCATGCGGCTACCCTGTCGAGGATTGCCTCCATCATTTCACTGAAAGGAAGGATCGCGGCTTCCCGCACGAATTCCCGTAGGCCCGGAACACCAAGCATTTCATCCCGCGAATTGAAAACTTCCGTGATTCCATCGGAGTAAAGAACAATACGGTCGCCCCGCCGTAGGCTGACGTCTAGGGTTGCCTCTGGACTGACAGCCTCCGGCAGAGCCCCCAGAACCATGCTGCGTGACTCCAGTAATCGAGGCTCTTGGCTGGGCGTCACGACCATCGCTGGTGGATGGCCGCCACCTGCAAAAAGCATTCTCCGGCTACCCATGTCGATACGAGCCAACGCTGCGGTGAAAAAAAAGCCCGAAATTCCCATGTTCTCTATGACGAAACGATTCATGTATTGCAGCATGTCGCCTAGGGGCATAGCCGCTCGCAATTGCGTCATCATCTCGGTGTAGATTCGATTTGCAACCAACGCCGAGCCGATGCCATGACCCGATACGTCGCCAATAAGCAAATTCAGATGCTCTTCCCCGCTGGGCATCGCAAGTCCAAAATCGCCGCCGATCGTGCGAACGGCCTGAAAATGCGCTTCGACCCGCATGCCACCCCAGATGAGGCTCTTTGGCGCGAGGCTATCCTGGACACGGGCTGCGAGCGCTAGCTCTTCTTCTATCTCCTTCTGCCGCTCCTCCAACTGCTTGTTCACTTTGCGAAGTTGCTCCTCGGCTCGCTTTTGTTCGGAAATCTCCGTAAATGTGACGATTCCGAATTTGCGGCCATCCGGAGAATTCATCGTTCGTGCACTAATGATCACCGGCAAGCGACTCCCGTCTTTCTTCGGCAAGACGAATTCGAAGCGATTGTGGCCCTGCCTCATACCTCTTGCTTTTTCCTTGGCGATTACATCCGCCTCCTCAGGAGTGTAGAAATGGTAGGCTTCTTTTCCGACAATTTCTGCTCGCGGCATGCCGATCATCCCTTCAAATCGCGAATTAACCGAAAGGATCCGAGCATCCTCATCGCTCACAATCACGCCTTCATTCAGGGTCTCAAGAACCCCCTCCACCTGCTCAAGCCACTCAGGTCTGTGAATGCCCATTGAATGCCTCTTTTCCAAGCCTTGAGGAGAAGTCGCGACTCATCGGAGGCTCCCAGGCAACCTCGGGCTAATGGCGGTCCGGAAACCTCTACTAAGTCTAACCGTTCAGAAAACAGAGCGCACGGGAATGACGGCGAACCCGATCCCCGCGAGTGCCGCAAAGTATTTTTCAAAAATTGTCCGGTCCACGCGGGTTCAAGCGTCTTGAGATTGAAGGTGCAGATCAGGAACGAAGGAGGGTCAAATGAACAGCACTCCAATCTTGCAAGGCAAGCAAGCCATCGTATTCGGCGCCGGGGGCTCAATCGGCACTGCAGTGGCCAAAGAGTTTGCGACCGAAGGTGCAGAAGTCTTCCTGTCTGGTCGGACAGGATCTACGGTGGAAGCAGTAGCGGCGCAAATCGTCGCGAACGGCGGCAGGGCTCACGCGGCTGCAATGGACACCTTCGACGATGCCGCTGTCAACCAATACCTCGACGGCATCGTGAAGGGGACGGGCAAGATCGACATCCTTCTCGATGCGGCAGGCCCTCTCGCCAAAGAGTATGGAAACGGAAAGCTCGCCGTGGACTTGCCCATCGACCAGTTCATGGTGCCACTCGAGACGATGGTCAAGTCGCGTTTTATCACTGCCCGCGCCGCAGCGCGTCAGATGGTCCGGCAGCGCTCCGGCGTTATCATTTTCGTGACGGGTAGCCCGGCTCGGCCGCACGTGCCCGGAACAACTGCGATTGGCGCCGCATTTGGCGCGATTGAGAATCTCATGGCCAACCTCGCCTTCGAGGTCGGCCCGTTTGGCGTCAGGGTCGTGTGCGTTCGAACCCTGGCCAACGTTGACAGCAGGTCGATTCAGGACACGATTGATTTTGTAGCAGTCCAGTTGAACATCACAAAGGATCAGGCGAAGGCGCAGATCGCCCGGTCCAGTTTCCTGAAGGTTGCGGCGACAGTCCAGGACACCGCGCGCGCGGCCGTGCTGGTCGCCTCGGATCGCGGGCGCATGCTGACCGGAACCGTGATCAACGCCACGGCCGGTGCCGCATTGGACTAGGTACACTTTTACGTTCAGGCCGGGAAGGCAAGTCTTTCGCCTCGTTGCGGAAACGGAAGTCATGTCCAAATGGCAATAAAAACGGAAGAAGGGAATTTAGAGCAACGCAGCCCGCGCGACGCTGGCCAAGTACTCCGTGCATTTAGCATCAAAAAAGATGTCTGCTGCCATGGCGTCCAAACGTCTACAGGATGGAAGTCTAAGATCACCAAGGAGGAAAGAGATGAACGAATTTGTATTTCTGTATCGCGGCGGCCAAGCGGGCAGGTCGCCCGAGCAAGCCCAGCAAATGATGCAAAAGTGGATGGCTTGGTTCAAGGAGCTGGCGGAGAACGGCCACGTTAAAGACCGTGGCCAGCCTCTGGAGCGTTCGGGCAAGCTCGTCAATGGCAAGCCCAAAACCGTGACCGATGGTCCGTTTGCCGAAGCCAAGGACCTGGTCGGCGGCTATACCCTGATCCTGGCCAAAGACCTCGATGAAGCGGCCGAGCTCTCCAAGGGCTGCCCCATTCTCGAAGTGGATGGCCAAGTAGAAGTCCGCCCGGTCATGAAACTGAACAGGTAATGGAGCTCAGTGAGCATCTCTTTCGGCACGAAGCGGGGCGAATGGTCGCCACGCTAACGCGCATATTCGGAGTTCACAACCTCGCCCTGGCAGAAGACGTGGTGCAGGAGGCCTTCTGCCGGGCGCTTGAGGTCTGGAAGTTCCGAGGCGTCCCTGAGAATCCCTCCGCCTGGCTGATGACCACGGCGAAGAACCGCGCGCTCGATGTCCTGCGGCGCGAGCGAACAGCTCGGACGTTTGCACCCGAGCTGACGCGCCAGCTTGAGAGCGAGTGGACGCTGGCGCCCACGGTCGAAGAGGAGTTTGGCGCAGCGGCCATAAAAGACGATGCTCTGCGTATGATGTTCTCCTGTTGTAGCCCGCGTTTAGCAGAGGACGCTCAGGTTGCTCTCATCCTTCACATCCTCTGCGGCTTCAGCGTGGATGAAATTGCGAGCGCATTCGTCGCCAGCCACGCTGCTGTCGAGAAGCGAATTATTCGCTCCAAGAAGGTACTAGCCGGCTCCAAGAAACTGTTCGACATTTCCGGTGCCGAGGACTTTGCCCGGCGCCTGCCAGCGGTACAACGTGCTCTCTACCTGCTTTTCAACGAGGGCTATCACGGCGCTTCCCCTGAGAAAGCAGTACGGGTTGAGCTTTGCCAAGAAGCAATGCGCCTTACATCCATGCTCCTGAAAAACGCGCTTGGGGCCACTCCTTCAACCTACGCTCTTGCCGCCCTCACCTTCTTGAACGCCGCGCGCCTGCCGGCGCGACTCGACACTTCTGGCCACTTGACTGCGCTCGCCGACCAGGATCGTTCGCAGTTTGATCAAGCCTTGGCGGAAGAAGGCCTGAGGCTGCTCGAGCGCTCGGCAACGGGCCCGGAACTTACCGACTATCATGTCGAGGCCGCCATCGCTTGGGTCCACACCTCAACACAACGCACTGAAGACACGGATTGGGCGACGATCGTTTCCTTATACGACAAACTGATGGCACTTCGACCTTCCCCAATCGTGGCCCTCAACCGGGCAATTGCCATCGCGCAACGCGAAGGGCCGCAACGCGGGTTGCAAGAGATCCAGGCGATTCAAGACTTAGAGCGTCTCGGAAAGTATCCGTTCTACCACGCCGCGCTCGGCGAGCTTGAGATTGGCAGCGGCCATTTTGAGGACGCGCGCGAACATTTTGTCGCTGCGCTCAGGCTGGCGCGTAATCCAATGGAGCGTAGTTTTTTCGAACACCGGATTAGCGCGTGCAAATGAGATCGAAGCGCGCTTGGCTAACCTAGGATCGTCTTTCTGGTCAGAATTTCACTTTGCGTTCGCGTCCGCTTGCATCACGCCGAAAAGATTTCCCTCGGTATCTTCGCAGTAAGCGAAATAACCTACGCCTGGAATCGGCGTCTTCGACGTAATCAACTTTCCGCCCGCCTTCTTCACTGCGGCGACGGATGCATCGACGGAGTCCACACCGACCGTGTTCGTGGTCACCGTCACGTCTCCCCGCTTCAGCATTCCGCCATTTATTCCCGGCGCCCCTTCCGCGCCTGTGTTCACCATCCAGTACTCCATCGGGCCGTCCCACTTGTCGAATTTCCACCCGAACACTCTTTGATAGAACGCCACCGCGCGATCGGGCTCGTTCACCGGAATTTCAAAATGGATCACACGTGCCATATTCTCCTCCTCGAATGAGTAGCGTATTGCGTCTGAAAATCCGATCCGCTTTAGCTTCTTTGTGCGGCCACGGTTGTGTAGCCGTACCGCTGGGTGGCCCATCCCACGATCATTCCCACGATACTTCCGGGCAAAATGATCTCGAAGTAGTATCCGTGCTCCTTAAAGGCCACAAGAAACGCCAGCAGGAATCCCACACCAAGCCCGAAGAGAATTCCGAGCGGCACAGAATTTACCTTGCGCGCAAAAATTCCTGCGGCGACACCCGCAATTAAACCTTTAATGGTTGATCCGAAGATAATTCCCACAAGCATCCCGCGAACAGCTGGGGTGAACCACGCCGTCGCACCGTCGATTGCTCCAAGCAACGCGCCCAGCAGCAGGCCGATCACAATTTTGTTCATCGAACAACCCTCCATCGGGCTGCATTCTCTCCCGCTGACGTTCTTTACAACAACGGACCGGATTCCTTTACGCCTAGCGGTGGAAAAAAAGCAGCACCAGCGCACGCATGAGTAAGTAGGCTCCAATCAACAAGATAGCGACCTCATGGCGCTTGTAGAAACGCCTGAAACGCTCCAAGAAATTCTCCGCATAGGCGCTCACCGGTAGCCCATCGAGGTAGAGGGAAACGTCGGCAGCAAGCTCAGAAACGTGGGTGTAACGCGCGTTTGGGCTTTCCGCCGTTGCCTTGGCACAAATGGCCAAAAGCGGCCGGGGCTGTGGGACCGATTTTCCTTGAGCGCCGCCGACCGCCACAAATCTCAAGAGGGCACCCAGCGAAAAAATATCGCTACGCACATCGATCCTTTCGGTTTCACCACGAGCCTGTTCGGGAGCCATATAGCCGGGCGTGCCCATGACGGTGCCGTGGCCAGTTATAACGGTAAACTCTGTTGAATCACTTTCTGACTTAGCCTTTTGGCCGGAAGAGGCAAAGGTCTCGTCCCGGCTGAGGCTAGGCTCTCGCAGAATCTTGCCGAGGCCCCAATCCATCACCAGCACTTCGCCAAAGGAGCCCACCATGATGTTCGCTGGCTTCAAATCGCGATGCAGAACGCCGCGCGCGTGGGCAAACGCAACCGCGTCGCAGACCCGAAGGAACAAACGAAGGCGTTGCGGCAGGGAGTCGACTTGCATGATGTATCGATCGAGGCGAAGCCCTTCGACGAACTTCATCGTGTAGAAGACGCGGCCGCCGGGCAGAACCCCGACATCGTGCACCGGAACGATACCGGGATGTTCGAGCTGTGCGAGGATGCGCGCTTCGCGCATGAGCCGGCTGGTGAGCTCCCCATCTGCATCCGGTGTGTCGAGAACCTTGAGCGCGACGCGCCGGGAAAGTTTCTCGTCTTCGGCGGCGTAAACCACGGCCATTCCACCACGCGCAATGAACTCGCGGAGCTTGTAGCGCGTGCCGGAAAAATCCGCCCCTTCGGAGCAACGAAGGCGTTCGAGAGCTTTGTCGTTTAGAAACGTCATTGCGTTGAAACGCCAAAAAGGGCTTTTGCCTCTACGGCGAACTCTTCCTCGCTCTCGCAAAAGGCGCGCAGTCGTGCCAATGCAATGAAGCGAAATTCGCGGCGGGCCCAGGCGAGCTGGTTATTCACCTCGGTGAGGGGCAGCGAGAATCTGGCGGCAAGTTCGCCGTACGAAATATCTTCTTCGCCAGCCAAATCATAGGCTTCGAATAGCTGAAACGCCTTTTGCTTTTCTCTCGCTTCACAAACGTCGCGAAGCTCTTCGACTGCAGAAGAAAACAGACTGCGAATCCACTCCTTCTCGAAAAAGTCCTCGAGCGAGTGGGGAGAAGCAATGGAGGCCGGATCGATGGCCTGGGCGCGGAGTTCGTCCTCGGCGCTGGAAAAATCCAGCGCCACGTGCGCAAATTCGCCACCGCGTTTCTTGCGGGAAGCTGCTTTCAGTTCGTTGAGCGCGAAGCTGTCCGCGCAAAGTCGGAGATAGGTACGCAGCCGGCTCCTGGCGGGATCGAAGCGAGACAGGAGTTGGCGTTCGAGCAACTCGGCAAAAAAGCCCTGCGTGAGGTCCTGAGCGTCTTGCGGCGATTGTGAGAATTTCAGGCGAATGTATTTGTAAACCGGCTTCCAATAAGAGGCGAAGAGAATCTCCAAGGCACGGGCGCGCTCGGCGCCATCCTGGCTGCGTGCGGCGGCGAGAACGGAGTGGCGAGTCAGCGGAAAGGATTCGCCAGCGGAGGTCATGGCAGTGTCGTCGACCTATCTTGCCAAGAGTACGCAGGCTCTTGAGGAAGAGCAAGCAGAGGGAGCCGGACTGAGCCGGACTAGGAGTTTGGGAATAGGGGATTCTGCGCTCGAGTTGCTTGTAACCGCTTCATGGTGGGCCAGAAAAACTGGCTCTTGTGACCAACTGGCGTTGCTACATACGTGAAAATCAATCTGAAAACCATGGATATTGGTCCCGCCAATGGACAGCAAACGCTGATTTGCATTGGTTCATGGATCCACAACGAGCTGGCCCTCCATGCGCCCGTGGTGAATGCCGCAGGCCACCGAACACCTGAACTCGTATCTCCCGTCGGTTTTCGCGACGAATTCGATCTTAGTTTCTTCACTCTTCTTGAGCTTCCAACCGTTGTTTCCTTGTGGCGGGTCAAACTCGAGACCTGGGATCGGCGCCTCAGCACCCTCGGGAACGACCGAGATTTTGAAGCCGTGATCCCGGTCAATCGCGGTGATTTTGAGTTGGATTCTCATTCCCGCTTTGACATGGACTGGCGAAGGGGAGAATTCGTACTTTTTCGCAGTCATCGGGATGACCTGCACATCTTGATCTTCTGTTTGCGCGGCGCCCTTCGGCCCCTTTCCTAGTTGCAGGGTTGAGAACAGCGCCAAAACACACAGATAGCGGATGAGATTTGATCCCATGAGCTCCTCCCCTTTCTATTTCGCCGTATTCGGTGGCTACCGATGGCGCTTGCGACTGGACCCCTGGAATTCCGTTGGTGTCGCCCCGACCATGCGGCTAAAGGCACTCGTGAAGTGGCTTTGGCTGTCGAACCCTACGGCTAAGCTGATGTCCACTAGGCTCGCCCTCGCGGTGCGTAACATCCCCTTAGCGCGCTCCACACGGCGTTCCAGAACGTACCTGTAGGGCGCCACGCCTATGGTTCGTTTGAACATACGCGCGAAGTGGTGCAGGCTCAAGTCTGCGATTCGCGCCAACTCGGCCAAGGTCAGTTGGCCGCCGAGATTCGATTCGATGTAATCAAGTACACGGCGTGCCTGGTGACGGGTCAAGCCGCCCGACGGTAGAATTCTATCGGCCTGCGAAGCGGTGGAGTGGTGGCGCAGCAGCAACACAGCCAACCTCATCAGCTGTGATTCCACATAGAATCGCTCGGGCATGCTGCCGAGAGTGAGTTTCTTATAGAGATGTCGGCAGATCGCTTCCATTTCCGAATCTCGGAAAACGTACCGATCGACGACGTCGAGTTTGCGAGCGTCCCCAAACACTTCCGGATAGACGATGACATCCAGCCGGTCGCAAGCGCTATTCCATGACCACTGGCTCGGCACCCCGCGCGGCATGAGGGTCATTTCACCGTGCAGCATATCGCTTACAAAAGAACGTCCTTCGCGAGTCTGCCGGAGCCTCTGAACGGGCGAGATGTTGAACATCAACACGTCCCCCGGGGCGCCGTCGAGGTTAATCCGCCCGGGGGGCTCTCCGATTGTGGCTTGCACCAGGCCGCCAGGCGCTTCGACAACGCTCAGAGCTTTTGGGCCTCCTACACCCTGATTTTCCAGGAGTGCCAACCATTGTTCCCGATGGCTGGGCGTCGAATTTGAAAGTCGCTTGTGCATCCCGCCTACAAGGTAACGCAAAGTCGCCAGATCGGTCTTTCAAATTCTTGCTACGGAGCTGGCAATAGCAGGATGGACTCGCCAGTGGCGCCAGGGCTCTTGGAAGGTGGGCCTCGCTTGTCGGCTTGCAAATTTTGTGACCGCGTTGTGGTCGTCTACTTAATCGCAGGATGAAACTCTTTCCACCAGAAACACCTAAAAAGAAAAGAAAAAACAGGCGACGCCGGTGTAGTGTCAAGAATCAAATAAAACAGGGAAAGGAAGGCACAAATTGGCAAGCATGGCGATGGAAACCCCAAAATCGGACACGTTTCTTCCCCCGATCGAAAAGCCCAGGGGATTGATCTTGAGGCTGGCGTATTTCTTCACCCGCAAGCAGTTCGGCAAAGTGCTGACACCGCTGAAAGTGCATTCCGCTAGGTTGCCGATCGGATTCGGTCAGTTCTACGCAAAGATCGGCCAGTTGGACAAAAAGCTGCAGTTGCGGCCGGAGACCATCATGCTC
>Ga0306926_10010318_pt1 | contig 10318 bp, 10 predicted proteins | sample flu12Cox44000178_FD_203759 | JGI IMG/M metagenome (GOLD analysis project Ga0306926, IMG submission 203759) | Lab enrichment of tropical soil microbial communities from Luquillo Experimental Forest, Puerto Rico - flux8day.12C.oxic.44.000.178 (v2)... | ecosystem: Environmental > Terrestrial >... | reverse complement strand
CCTTTCTGCGAGCCAGGTGGCATCTGGGTGATCCCGGTGCCCATCACGACCGAGCACGCCGACCCGGGAGGCGTGAGCTGCACGAAGCGCAGCGCCTCGGTGACCTGGTAGTCATGGTCAGCGTGGAAACCGACCTGGTTCACATAGAACGCCTTGGCGCGGTCAACGTCGCTCACCGGTATCGCCACAAGTTCGATCTTCCAGTCCATGCCCGGCACGTTACCCGCAGACTCAGCCATTGAGCAGCCTCCGGGTGGCCGAAGGCCGGCCTGCGAGGTCATCTTCAATGGCCGCCGCCAGCGGGGTTCGGCCAGTGGCCGTCGCTCGCCCGCTTGAACATGCAGACACCCGGCGGGGATTCAGGCAGGCGGCCAGGGCCCGATCGGTCTGCCGATCTCCCACTCGTGCCCGAACGGATCGACCACCCGGCCAAGGCGCCAGCCATGCTCATCGCCCGCAGGTGACGTCTCGGTGGCACCTGCCGCCACTGCCTGCCGCAGAACGGCGTCCGGGTCCCCGGCCACCAGCAGGGTCCGGCCCGTCGCGCCGCCGATCGCGTGCGGGCTGAACCGTCCCGCGCCTGGCGCTGCCGCTGCCACCCAGAACGCCGCCTCGCCCACGGCGAGCTGCGCGACGATGTCATCCCCCTCTCCGACCAGGTGCAGGACGCGGGCACCGAACGCCTCGGCATAGAAGGCGACGGCCTGGCCCGCACGCTCAACCCACAACTCGGGCTGGATACTCGTCATCCGCCCACTATCGCAGTTCCGGCCCGCTGCCAGGCCCCGTGCTAGCATCCGCGCAGCAGGCCTCTGGCCGCGAACGCCACCCCAGGGACAGCGAACGACCGGCAGGAGGATCGGGATGACCGGCGGTCAGCCGAAGGACCCCGATGACCAGGCTCTGCTCACCTTCCTCGCCGCCCAGCGCGACTCGGTACTGAAGATCGTCGAAGGGCTGCCCGAGGAAGCCTGGCAGACGCCGGTTGTGCCCTCCGGCTGGACGGTGGCCGGCATGCTGTGGCATCTCGGCGGCGTCGAGCTTCACTGGCTGCAGCACGTGACCACGGGCGTCGCGGAGGAAGAGCCAGCAGAGGAGGAAACAGCAGAGGAGGAAGGCGGCGGGTACGATCCCGAGGCCGCCTTCACCTGCGACTGGCCCAGCGCCGACCTCATCGCCAACTACCGCGACCAGTGCTGGCGATCCGATGAGGTCCTCGCCGTCACCCCGCTATCCGCACCCCCGCGCGGGCTCGGCTTTCACCCCGACCCGGAATACACCAGACATATCACGAACGTCCGCTGGATCGTCCTGCACGTGATCGAAGAGACCGCACGGCATGCCGGGCACCTGGACATCGCCAGGGAACTGCTCGACGGCACAACCGGGCTCGGCCCCCGCTGACCCGCCGCGGGGCTCAATCGCGTGCTATGCGGCGTGTCGGCGTGATGCCGGGCTGCGGTTGGTCTATGCCGGAAGCATGCCATGTTCTGCTGGGAGCCCGCCGGGTGGGAACAAGGATCAGCACGCCTGTCCAGGCTCGCTGGGAGGAGTGACGTGACGCCGGAAGCCACCATCACCGCCCGCAGCCACAGCCGCCCGGCGATACACCTTCGGGTGGAACAGATCATGCCAGCGGGGAGGATCAGGATCAGCTGCGCTGATCCGGGCTGCGCAGCGTGGGATCCGTGGCCATGCGAGTCGCGGCGCGAGGCACAATTCTGGTACGACCTGCATATCTCCCGGCCCCTGACCCGCCACCTGTGACAGCCGGTCGCCCAGACCGGCGCCATGATCCCGTGAGCTGCCCGTCGGGTGACGGCTCGGGAGCCGCAGGATGGGCGTGGCGTTGATCGTCAGGCCGCGGCGCCTGCCTTCGCCTCTCGTTGCTCGATGATCTTCTGCATGGTGGCGGTTGCCCCGGCTGCCCGGTTCGCGGCCGGGCCCAGGCTGGGGAAGTAGTCCATGATCGCCCGCACGAGGCGGCCCGGCCCGGGCATGATGACTAGCTCGGCCCGGTCCTTCTTGACCGCCCTGACCACTGCCCGGGCGACGGACTCGGCGGGGGACATGAAGGCTGAGGCCTTCATCCCGGACTCGTCGAGTATCCGCTGCCCCTGGCCGGCGCCGCGGATGGCACCCAGGATCAGGACCGTAGCGCTGACCCCGCGGCCGTGGTAGTCGGCGCGCAGGACGCGGGTGAAGCCGATCAGGCCGTCCTTGGCGGCGGCGTAGACCTCGGTGTAGGGGAAAGACGCCCGCCCGGCCATCGCGGAGATGTTGACGATGTGGCCGCGGCCGCGGCCCAGCATCCCGGGCAGGACCTCATGGGACAGCGCCACCGGCGCGATCAGGTTGAGCCGGAGCGTGCGCAGGTTCTCGTCGACGGTCATGGCATGGAACTCGCGCAGCGGGTCGCCCCCAGCGTTGTTCACCAGCAGGTCGATCCCGCCCCGCTGGTGCTCGATGGTCTCGACGAGCGCCGTGGTGGCGCGGGGCGCAGTCAGGTCGGCGGGGATGAAGGACACGTCCGCGCCGGCCGCGGACAGGTCGGAGGCAACCGCCTCCAGGTCCCCAGCCGACCGGCCGGTCAGCACGACATGTCCGCCCTCGCGGGCGAGCTGGGCGGCGATCAGCGGCCCGATGCCGCGGGAGGCACCGGTGACCAGGGCCGTGCGGCCCAGACCCAGGACGTTCGCAGCGTTCATCTGATTACTCCTGGAAAGAGCTGGTGAATGTGCCGTCGCCCCAGCTGCCCAGGGCTTGCGGGGGTGGTCCTCGCCATCGGTGGCCCCCGGTCCGGGATCGGAACTGAGGCCACCGTAGATCGCGGGGGCGCGGCCGGACTTCCCGGAAACTATGCAGCCAGCACTAACGGAAACCCGCCAGGAAGTGCCGCCCCCGCGGCTATCGGCCGGGCGCCCTACGCCAGGCGATGGCGGAGCGCGTAGGCAGTGGCATCGGCCCGCCCGCGGGCACCGATCTTGCGGTACATGTTGGCGACGTGCCGCTCCACGGTGTGGATACTCAGCCCCAGGCGACGGGCGATCTGCGAGTTGGACTCGCCCGCGGCCACCAGCCGCAGCACCTCCAGTTCCCGCCGGCTCAGGCCCACCGGTGGCTCCGCGGCGCGGCCACCGGCCGGTGCGGATACTGGCGCGGCAGCGGGCTCGATGCCCGCAGCGAAGAAGTCCACCAGCATGCTCACCACTTCACCGGAATCTTCGGTGAACAGCACCGGCTGCGCGCCTTCGAGCACGACCAGCCGCCCGCGGGGCAGGCTCATTGCCAGCGACCGGGCCGCATCGATCGGGATCTGGATCATGTCCCGGGGGTGCAGCACCAGGGTCGGGGCGGCGACTCTGGGCAGTTGCTCGGTGACGTCGGCCGCGCTGGCCGCCTGCAAGGTGGCACGTGCGATCTGCGGCGTTACCGCCCCCCGGATCCCGTCAGCGATGGCGCGCCCGGCCTCCCCCGACGACCAGCCCATCCACTGGTGCGCTGCGGTATCGGCGAACAGATCCCAGTCCTGCTCGATCAGGCTCAGCAGCGCCTGCGTCTGCCTGGCGCTCATGGCATTCCAGCCCCGTGCTGAGCCCGCGAACAGAACCAGCCGCCTGACCCGCTCCGGGTGGCGCGCGGCGTAGGCGATGGCATGCGGGCAGGAGTTGTACTGCCCGAGCAGGCTCACCTCCGGCAGCCCGGCCTGGCCGATGACCGCGTCCAGATCAGAGACCATCGCCTCGAGCGAGAGGTCGGTGACGTCCCGCTGCGAATGCCCGGTCCCCCGCCCGTCGTAGTGGACCAGCGTGAGCCGCTCCGCCAGCTGCCCGAAGACCCGGTTCAGAAGCGGGTTCTGCCATTCCATCCGGACATTGCTGAATGGCACCCACGGAACGAAAACCACCGCGGGCCCATCGCCGGCCACCGTGAACGCCAGACGTACCCCATCCGCGCTGCGGGCATAACTAATCCGCGGAACGGTCCTCACAGGCCGACCCTATCCTCCGGGTACGCACATGATCAGGACCCCTCGGCGGGGGCCAGCCGCAGTGACCTGGCGGCCCCGCCCGCCGCACCCCCCGCTCGCGCCGGGCGGAAGCTAAGCGGCTCGCCCTCCCCGCCACGCCGGGGCGATGGTGCGGCGGTACTTGCCGCCGAAGACCCTGCCGATGATCGCGACAACCGGTCCCGGCACGTTCTGCCGCAGTCCGGCCAGCTCGTCACTGCTGGCGCCGTCCTGCAGCCAGGCGAAGTACGTGCCGGCCTCCGGCGGCTTGTACTCGCGCCCGAACGCCCGGCCCATCTCCTTCATCTCCGGCGTGTGCGCATGCTCCAGGTAGAACGGCTCAAGCTCCGCCTCTTCGTGGTCGAGATGCTCAGTCGTGGTGGCGCGGAGTGTAGCCACCGCCTCGCCGGCGGCCTGAGAGTTCTCCGCGCTTGGCGCGCTGCGCAACGACCTCATCGCCTGGTCGGCCGACGCGAGCGCCGCCGCCATCCGGTCGTGCTCGGCATCGAACTGGGAGAGCAGCTCATCGCTGATGCCGGCCTGGCGCAGCGCCGGCCAGGCTATGCGGTGCTCGCTGGAGTGGTGCCGGGTGAGTTGTTCGTGGAAGTTGGCCCAGGCCCGCGACACCTGCTCGACCCGCCGCTCATCGCCAGGCCCGAGCGCGCTCAGCGCGTTGGTGAAGCGATCCAGGTCACGGCGGACGGCTGCATGGATCACGCGGTTCATGCTCATCCCAGCCACCCCGGCAGCCTAAGCCCGGACCGAGTCAGGGTGGTAACGGATCAGCTGCTTGCCGGGCCTGTCCCGGGTTGCACGAGCCGCCCGGGCCGGCTGACCCAGCCCGGCACGGGCATGTCCTGTTCGGCGCGGGCTGCGGGCATGCCCTGTCTGCTCAGCCCGTTCTGCCGAGCATCGCCAGGAACCGGGTCTGTGCACTGGCATCCGCCGGGACCGCGACCGCTGGTGCCAGAGCGCCTGCACTGCGGAACGCATCCAGCTGCGGCTCGATGATCTGCTGGGCCGCCTCCATCAGCTCCGGATCCAGCGCGGAGTCCTGCCCGGTCCCTACCGCCAGATCCCAGCCATGGACCAGCACATCAAGGAGACGGTGCCCGGCATAGACCGAGCCGGGCACCGGCCCGTATGACACCGCGCACGGAGCGTCCAGTGCTCCGGGCCGGCGGAATACCGCTGCGGCCGCCGACGCCGATGCCGCGTACGCCGCGGCCGGGTCGCCGCCCAGCAGGTCGCCGTCGAGCCGGCTGCCAACACCCGGGATGGTGCCCCCGGCAGCAAGCTCGGCAGCCCACAGGTTTCCTGCCACCACGTGATTGACCAGCTCGTGCGCATCCCAGCCGTCGCAGGGTGTAGCGGCATGCCAGCGATCTGCGGCGACACCATTGACGATGCGGCCGGTGGCGTCGAGCGCCCGCGCATGAAGCTCCGCGATGTCGGTCATGACTCGTGCCCTTCTGAAGTGATCCAAGAGGCAACCGTTCGGCGATCGTGATGGCGGGCTCCGCTGTCACCATTTGCCGGATGCTACGGCAGCTCACGCTGATGCAACAGCACCATCCGCTCCTGCGGCGGGCTTTCCCGGACAGCGCGTGGTCATGAGGGCAGGCAGGCTATCGCCACCAGCGGCGGTGGCGTATCTCGGCAATGCGCTCGGCCGGCTCGGGCAGCGCCTCGGCATGCTCAGCCAGGTGGTAAAGGTGCTCACGCACCCACATCAGGTGCGGGTGCCGCGCGACCGGCTCAGCCGCCAGCGCGCCCGGCGGGAGAGTCACCGGGATGATCGCCAGGTCCGTGCCGGCCTCAGTCCGGGTGGGCCGGCCGACCGCGGTGGCGAGCTGACCGTAGAACTGGGACAGCAGGGCCGCCGCGCCGCGAAGTTCGGCCCGGATGCCCCCGCCGTCGCCTGACCGGGCAACGGGGCGCTCGTTCTGTGGGCGGGCAGGAATGCGGCGCAGGCCGGCCAGCGTGTGCGCGGTCAGTCGCAGCCGCATCGACGCCATCACCAGCATCGACAGGTCCGCCCTGTTCATCCGCTTGGAACCCTGCTCAGTCAGGTAGCCGCGGAGCGCGTCGTCGAGCCTGGTCCCGGCGGTGACGGCGGCGGCCGCGTTGTCCGGTGCCATGTCACGCTCCCCGAGCACCCAGTCCACCGCCTGAATCAGGTATGCGCCGCCCCGGCGGAACGCCTCGGCGAGGTCGTCGCCGACAACCCCGCCCGCCCCGCGCGGCCAGAACAGCACGCCGACGACCAGGCTCACCGCAGTCCCAAGGGCAACGTCCTCGATCCGGAGCACGCCGACCTTCCAGCCGACCGGGACGAGAAGATTGAAAAGCACCAGCACGGTCACCGTGAACGCGGCCTGCCCGACCGCGAACGGGGCCGTCCCCGGCGCGTACGACGCCACCAGCACCGCGATCGGCAGCGCCACCCACAGCGCGGTCTGGCCCGTCCCGATGACCAGCAGCAGCGCCGCACCGACAATGAAGCCGACCACCGTCCCGGCCAGTGCGCGCAGCGCGGTCGCACCGGTCGCCGACGCGTTCGTGCGCAGCACGGACAGCGTGCCAAGCACCACCCAGAACGCGTGCTGGACGCTGGAGACGTCGGCGACCGCGACCGCGGCCGCCAGCGCCACCGCGCCGCGCGCGCTGTTCAGGAACCATACCGAGCGAATGCTGGCGTGCCTCATCACCACGCTCGTCGCACCCAGCAGGCTGGCCAGCCCGCGCTCCGCCCGGTGCCGCACGCTGGTCCCGCCGGCGGCGAGAACGGCGATGCTGCTGGTTTCGCCGTACCACTGGCGGCGCTCCTTTGCGATCGTCGCCGGGGCCGCACGCCTGCTTGCGATCAGCGCATCCTCGGCCGCGTTGCGGGTCGCGACGGCGATCGTCTGCGCGTGCACGGCGAGGGCCGCGGTGACCCCCACCCCGGCGTCCGCTACGTCACCGGTGCCGGTGCCAGCCGGCACGTCGGCCGTCCCGCGCATGTGCGCGGCGGAGGCGCCCCGCGCCACCTCCAGGGCCGCGAGGTCCGGCGTGGCATCGCCTCCACTCAGCACCGTCGCGGTATCACGCATCACCTGGGCCACCGTCGCCAGCAGTTCCCGGTCAGCCGCGGAGGTGCGGGCCAGGTCGAGATGCCCGTCGAAAGTGTCGGAGACCAGGGCCGCGCACCACTCGAGTACCTGGACGGCGGCGTTCAGCCCCTGGTCGGCGGTCGCGAGCCCGGTCGGCCGGAACGGGGTGGCGCTGAACGTATCCACCAGCGTGTGCTTGGCCGCGACCATCGCCTGCATGCTCGTCACCTGCCCCCGCGAGCCGTTCTCAATGCTGGCCGCCAGTTCTCGGGCCAGGGCAGCGGCTGATGCGCGCAGCCGGTCGCCGGCCGACGGCGTGGACAGCAGCAGCACAGCCGCCGTACCCGCGGCCGACGCCAGCCACCAGCCAGCCAGCCGGTCGGGGATCGTCGCGGCGCCACCGGCCGATGCGACCGGCAGGACATACGCGAGCAGCGCGGCGGTGACCCCAGATGCGGCATTTGGCCCGATCACGCCCGCGAAGAAGACCGCGAACGCCACCGGGATCGTCACCAGGGCGGCGAGCCACGCGGACCTGCTGGCCAGGGTGCCGATGATGAGCAGGACGCTGCCCGCTACCGCCAGGCCGATGTGCGCCACCAGCTTGTCCTTGCGGGTTCCGCCGAAGCTGGCCAGCACGAGCGTCGCGAACCCGCCGAACGCCGCGAACAGCGCCATCTGCAGGTTGCCAAGACCCTTGTAGGTCAGCGCGAACAGCGCGGGAACAACGATGGTGGCCCGCGCCGCCCGCATCGCGGCGGGCACCGACCACACCGGCTTCCACCACGGCCGCTGCCGTCCTTGCCCGGCGCCCGGCGGAGCGCCCAGGGGGGCGCGCGACCGCAGTCGCCGCAGATACGCCAGCGGGGCGGGGGGAGCCGACATTGTGGGAATTCTAGGAGTCAGCCCTGGCCGCGAGCTAGCCCTGGCGGTGAGGCCTGCCCAGCTCAGAACAACCATTCTCACCCGGTGCAAAATGGCGGACCGGCAAGTGCGACCTCAGCGCCGATCGGCGGGCCGGGGCGTTCCAAGGCCCAGGCCGCCCGCGGCGAATTGGGCTGGTCAGCTCACCGTCCGCCCGCAGCTGGGCAGCTGCCGGGGAGCTGGACTGGCCGCGAACCGGGAACCTGCCGGACGGCTGCCGGAGCAAGCTCGCCCGCGCTGCGGCGGGCCCTCGCCTATGGCTTCGTCTGGCCGACTTCGATCAGGTGACCATCGGGATCCCGGATATATGCGCGGAATTCGCGGGCATGGTCCTTGGGCTCCGTCAGGAACTCGGCGCCCTTGGCCGACCACTCCGCGTAGACCGCGGCGATGTCGGCGACCCGGATGTTCAGGAACGCGCTGACCCGGTCGGGGTCAGCCGGGGGGGCGAGCGTCACCGCGGGCTTATCATCTGTCGGGCCGCCGCCCACGTTGAGGATCAGCCAGCTGTTGGCAATCTTCAAGATGACCGGATCGCGTTCCAGCACCACCGTTGCCCCGAACACCGACCGGTAGAAATCACGGGACCGGTCCTGGTCAGCGACCACCAGGAAATGGGTGATGACGAACCCGCTCTGCGGGGCGGGGAATTCGTTATCGGCCATCAGACCTCCTTGCGCCGGGGCGAGCACCGCCGGCTGACGACGGCACCGTCAGCCTGGGTACATCCTCCCGCACGCCGTGCGCGGTCTTCCGCGGCAGGCCATGCATCTCGGCGGGGCGATGCGGAGCGCCGGGGAAGTCCAGGCGCGGTGAGGATTCATAGCCGGCCAGGTGCCACATCATCGCCGGCTGTGGCCTGATCGCACAGACCCCATCGAAGTCCTCGCGGCCCCGGCTGGCCTGGGGCACATACCGGTGCGCCCCGGCGCCCGCTACGGAGGGGTCACCGCCTGCGGCTCAGCCCGGGGCTTTCAGCTTGCGCCAGCCGCCCGCCCGGTTGTTGGCGATGATCTGCCGGAACATGGCGGCCAGCGCGGGCGCGTTGATGGTCTCCCCCTGCCTGACCGCCACCGTGCGGGCGGTCTGGTTGCCGTGGCCAGCGGTGATGATCCCCTCCGGGTCGGGAACCATGGCGCCGTCGTAGAGGAACACGTTCACATGATCCTTAGCCGCCAGCAGTGCGCAGATGTTGCCCGCCAGCACGAAGTACGGCTGAACGCGGCGCTTGACGGTCTCGGTCACCCCGGGATCGGCCGCGTGCACCAGGTCCCGCACCTGCTGGCAGATGGCCTGCTGCCAGCCGGGCAGGCCGCCGATGTAGGCGTCCACCCGCGGGTCGGTCTGATAGGTCATGACGCACCCACCATATGACCGCGCCGGGCCGGGCCGATCCGCTTCTCGAACCAGTGGTGGGCGTAGGGCTCGTCGTTGAACGGGGTGACTTCGCGGTAGCCCGCGGTGCGGTACAGGGTGACCGCCTCGGCCAGCGAGCGGTTGGTCTCCAGCCGGAGCACGCGCACCCCATTCGCTGCCGCGTGCGCCTCCAGTTCCGCGAGCAGGCGGCGGCCGAGCCCCAGCCCGCGCCGGTCGGGGGCCACCCACATCCGCTTAAGCTCGGCCGGCCCGCGGCCGTGGAACCTGAGCGCGCCGCATCCGGCCGGCTCGCCGTGCAGGGTCGCGACCAGCAGCAGGCCCGCCGGCGGGGTCAGGTCGGCCACGCTGGCGGTGTGACTGTGCGCCGGGTCGAACCCGGCGTCGAAGCGGCACGCAAGTTCGGCGAAATAGGCGTGCTCGCAGAAGCGGGCGTGCGGGTGCCGCGGGTCGCACACTCTGACTCGCACCGCCGAGGCCGCCAGCAGCCGCTCGACCTCGGCCATGGCGCTGACCAGCCGGTCCTGCTGGCCGTCGGTGAGCGGTCGCAGGATGGACGCGGCCACGTCGCCGGCGCGGCGGTCTAGTTCGGCCCGCTCGGCCAGGCCGCGGCGGGTCAGTCGGGCGGTCCGCACCCGGCCGTCGGTACGGCTGCGCCGGACGTCCACCAGCCCATCCGCCGCCAGCGACCGCAGCAGGCGGCTCAGGTAGCCCGAGTCCAGCTCCAGCCGCGCCCGCAGGGTCCGCACCTCAGCGCCGTCCGGGCCGATCTCCCACAGCAGCCGGGCCTGCCCGAGCGGCCGGCCGCGGCCCAGGAAGGCGTCGCTGAGCGCACCCACCCGCTGGGTCACCGTGCGGTTAAAGCTCCGGATCTGCCCCACCCTGGCCGCGGGGGATATAGTAAGTTTTTGTTAAA
>Ga0306926_10010317_pt1 | contig 10318 bp, 9 predicted proteins | sample flu12Cox44000178_FD_203759 | JGI IMG/M metagenome (GOLD analysis project Ga0306926, IMG submission 203759) | Lab enrichment of tropical soil microbial communities from Luquillo Experimental Forest, Puerto Rico - flux8day.12C.oxic.44.000.178 (v2)... | ecosystem: Environmental > Terrestrial > Soil... | reverse complement strand
CCTTGGGAACGATGTACTGCACGATGCCGTAACGTTCGGCCTCGTCGCACTTGAGCACGCGGCCGGTAAGCATCATGTCCTGCATGCGAGCAAACCCGATCAGCCGCGCCACACGCACCGACCCGCCGCCGCCGATGAAGATGCCGCGCGTCCCCTCAGGCAGCCCAAAATACGTAGTCTCGTCGGCGATGCGGATATGCGCGGCGGCGGCTGTTTCCAGCCCGCCACCCAGTGTTGCGCCGTGCAGCGCGGCAATGAACGGGATGTTGCCGCGGGCCATCTCCTCGAAATAGGTCTTGCGATTAAACCGAAACGGCAACCGCTGCGACTGGCCGTTCTTCCAATTCTCCGCCGCCCAGCGCAGATCAAGGCCGGCGCAAAAGTTCTCGCCATGGCCGAAGATGATCCCGCATTTGGCTTCTTCGCCAGCGCGCTCGATCGCTTCGCGCAATTGCTTCATGACGGTCGGGTTGAAGCAGTTGCGCTTGTCCGGGCGGTTAAGGCCGACAAGCGCGATCTCACCGTCGAGTTCGTAAGTGACTGTCTGTTGTTCGCTCATGACTTCTCCTCACTTGACTGAAAGCAATTCGAAACGCTTACGGTTGGCGCTAATTTCCTAGGAGCTGAGACGACCGCGCCAGCCAACTCCCATGACCTGCTCACGGACTTACACGGTCATTTCCATTAGTTCGACGTAGCGGCGGCGTTGCGCCGCAGCATTGCCGAACAGCGACGACAGCAGCATGGCACGCTTGAGATAAAGGCCGATGTCATGCTCGTCGGTAAAGCCGATCGCGCCGTGGAGCTGGATGCAAGTTTGCGTGACCGCCAGCGCCTCCTCCGACGCCTTGGCCTTAACCGCCACTGCAAGCGCAGGATCAATCCGATAGGGATCGTTGGCGGCGGCAACCTGATAGAGCAACGATCGCACGGTTTCGGTCTTTATGTAGATGTCGACCGCCTTATGCTGCAGCGCCTGAAAGCTGCCGATCGGTTTGCCGAACTGCTTGCGGACCCGCAGATATTCGAAAGTGAGCTCCTGCGCCCCTTCCATCACGCCGAGCAGTTCGGCGGAAAACGCAATCAAGGCGAGGTCAGTGAGTGCCTCTACAGCACTGCGCGACGATTGCCGCGCCGGCACGAGGTCCGCCGGCGCACCTTTCAATTCAACTGTCGCCAGCATGCGGCCGTCCACGGTCGGCGCGGTCGAAACACTCACGCCGGCACTATCACGTGGCACGTAATAGAGCGCCGGTCCGTCACACCCCCTCGCGCTGACCAAAAAACCCTCGGCGCCGTCAGCGCACACGGATATCTTTGTCCCGCTTAGGCGCGGCGTACGGTCGCCGGTCGCCTGCGCGCGCAACGCCAGCGGATCGTGCGCGCTCTCCTGCAGTGCCGGCACCACCAATGCCTCGCCCAGCATTGCGCGTCGCAATATCGGATGGGGTGCGTGGCCTTGGGCGAGAGCGGCCGCGGCAATAATCGCAAGTCCGACCGGCTCGCAGACAAGCCCGCGTCCAGCCTGCTCCAGCACCAGAACCAATTCGGTCAGTCCGAGGCCAAGTCCCTCAGCTGAACTCGGCACCAGCATGCCCAGCCAACCGAGTTCGCCGGCCTGGCGCAACCGCGCCGGCGCAAAGCTCGGCAGGCGTTCGCGCAAGGTTCGCGCGGCCTTCGGCTCAGCGATGAACTTAGCAGCGCTATCGCGCAATAAAATCTGCTCGGCGGTGAGAGGAATTTCCATGTTACTGCGGCAGGTTGAGCACGCGACGCGCGATAATATTGCGCTGGATCTCTGAGGAACCCCCGTAGATCGTCGCGCGGCGGACCTGAAGGAACGAGGTCGAGACATCGACTGTGCCGAAACCCGTGGTGATTGGGTTTTCAATCGATGCTTCGCTGCCAGCCGCTTCGATCAACAGATCATTGAGTGATTGCAGCAGCTCCGTGCCAAAAATCTTGATCAGCGAAGCTTCAGGCCCGGGGCCGCGCTGAAGATTGGTGAGTTCCACCGCGTGGCTGAATAGTGCCGACAACGCCCTGACATTGATGCTCGCTGCCGCGAGCCGATCCCGAAACGCCGGATCTGTTATCACGCCGGAAGCTCGCGCTACAGTTTTGATGCGATCCAAAGCGATCAAGGCATATTGCGGATTGGAGGTGCCGAGGCGCTCGTGGCCAAGCAGCGCATTGGCGATGCGCCAGCCATCGTTGAGCTTGCCGACCAGATTCTCCGCCGGCACGACGACGTTATCGAAGAAGACTTCACTAAACTCGTCATCGCCCGCAATGGTCCGGATCGGCCTGATCGTGATGCCGGGGCTGTGCAGATCGAGCAACAAAAAACTGATCCCGGCATGGCGCGGCTGCACCAGCGGATCGGTGCGCACCAGCGCGAACATCCAATCCGAATGGTGCGCCCAGGTAGTCCAGATCTTCTGCCCGTGCACCACGAAATGATCGCCCTCGAGCGTGGCGCGGGTCGCAAGGCTCGCGAGATCGGAGCCGGCGCCGGGCTCCGAATAGCCTTGCGCCCAGATCACCGTCCCCGCAATGATCGGTGGCAGGTGCTTTACCTTCTGCGCCTCGGTGCCAAATTCGATCAAGATTGGGCCGATGTGATTGAGCCCTTGCGCCGGTAGCTGTGGCGCACCGATGTGCGCCAGCTCCTCGGTCATAATGATCTGTTCGTTAAGCGTTGCGCCCATGCCGCCGTACTGCTTGGGCCAGTGCGGCGCAATCCAGCCCTTGCGCGACAACGCACGATACCAAGGCATCAGCTCCGCGGGCGGCGGACGGTTGGTGCGCCCACGAAGCGCAGCCGGCAGAGTGGCCTCAAGCCAAGTCCGCACCTCAGTACGGAACGCGGCCTCATCAGGCGAATCGTGGCGGAACATGGCGGCGACATAGGTTAGGAAGCGATTTCATTCGGCCTGAATATTGGCGGCCTTTACCAACGCGGTCCACTGCGCGCGCTCCCTTGTAAGCATTTTATCGAGATCCTCGGGGGTACCGATCTTGACTTCGGCGCCGAGTGTGTCGAGCCGCGCGCGCGTTTGCGGCGCGGCAAGCGCGTCACGGAATGCACTGTTGAGCTTGATGATGATGTCGCGTGGCGTTGCAGCTGGTGCCACCACGGCGAGCCAGAACGGCGACTGCAGCTTGGGAAAGCCGGCCTCCACCACCGTTGGCACATTGGGCAATTTTGGATCGCGCACGTTGCTGGCGATCGCGATCGGGCGCAACTTACCGGCCTGGATATACGGCAGGCTGGTGGTACTCGGATCGGCAATGATCTGCACTTCGCCGGCCAAGATCGCATTGAGCAACGGCCCAGTGCCGCGATAAGGCACGTGGATAATATTGACGCCCGTTTCGAGCTTGAACATTTCGGCGAGCAAATGAGGCGCTGTGCCAAACCCTTGCGAGCCCCACTTAAGCTTGCCGGGATTGGCTTTCGCGTAGCTCACGACCTGCGCCATCGAGGTCACAGGCAGGTTGGGATCGACCGTGAAGATAGTCGGGGTCTCGATCAGTTGGCCAATCGAGGTAAAGGCCTTGACCGGATCGTAGCCGGTATTGGGGTTGACCGCCGGCCCGGTGGTAAGCGCACCGCCCGGCGTCATCAAGACTGTATAGCCGTCAGGGTTGGATTCAGCGACGAACTTGCCGCCGATGCCGCCGCCGGCGCCACCGCGGTTTTCTATCACAATGGGTTGGCCAAGCACGGCTCCCAGCCGTTCGGAAATGATACGCGCCATCCCGTCAGTCGGACCTCCGGGCGGGAACGGCACGACGACCTTAATGGGTCGGATCGGATAGGTTTGCGCGCTCGCTGGCGTGGGACCTTGCAGTACCCAAGCACAGAGTGCGGCTGCGAGCAGAGTTCTGATCATCTTGGGGCGTCCCTTGGCGGCCATGAAAAAAGCCTTTACCGGTCTGATAGCACACTGCCATCGTTCCTTGGGCGAAACGTGTACACGTGGGGTAGAAGAGACAGCCGAAAGAAATAGGAAGGGCCTTGGCGCACAAGCGACGTGCTAACGAGCTGGTGTTTGTCCGCTTTTGACGGCAGAGCTGACATTTAGCTGAACTTTTGCGATGTCTGTTGTGATCCAAGTCGGAAATCGCGCGAGCTAAACACGCAACTGTACCTATCTCAGACCCTATCGCGCCGGTATGATACGGTCGATTATCGTTTCAGCGTCGCATCAATTCTGGGGCGGTCTCGACCGAAGACCCAGTGGATCAAAAGAAAAGTATTGCAAATAATCGGGAGAAGCGCATGCGGCAGTTCATGGCTCGTGGTTTCTTGGTCTGCGGGTTTGTCGTCTTCCTCACGCTGTCGCCGTCGCCGGCGCAAGCGCAGATCTCTGGGCAGAAGGTCAAGATCGGGGTCCTGACCGACCTCGCCGGGCCCTACGAGCAGAACTCGGGCGCCGGTTCGGTGGAGGCCGCCAAGATGGCGGCCGAGGAGTTTGGCAACAAAATTAACGGCGCACCGATCGAGATTGTTTCCGCCGATCACCAGAACAAGCCCGACGTCGGCGCCTCGATCGCGCGGCACTGGTTCGATCTTGATGGAGTCGATGCCGTCACCGACCTGGTCAATTCAGGCGTCGCTTTTGCGGTGCTCGAGATTGCCAAGTCCAATAACAAGGCGGTACTCTTGACCAGCCCTGGCTCGGCCGACTTCACCGGCAAGGCCTGCGCACCTAACAATTCGGTGCATTGGGTCTACGACACCTACCAGATGGGCGCCGCGATCGGCCAATCGCTGCCACAGCTCGGTAATAAGTGGTTCTTCATTACGGCTGACTACGTGTTCGGCCGCGCCCTGCAGGACGGCGCCACAACTTTCATCGAGAAGAACGGCGGCAAGATTTTGGGTTCAGTCCGCCACCCGCTCGGCACTACCGATTTCTCCTCCTACATGCTGCAGGCACAGGCTTCGGGTGCCGACGTCATCGGGATCGCCAACGGTGGCGATGATGCCATCAACGCCGTCAAGTCGGCTCGCGAGTTCAACGTGACCGCCAAGCAGAAGGTGGTACCGTTCGGCCTCGACTCGCTACCCGCGGTGCGTTCCGCAAGCCTGCAGCTCGCCCAAGGCATGATGTACGTGTCGCCGTGGCTGCCCGATCTGGACGATGCCTCGAAGGCGTTCTTCGCCAAATTCCTCGAACGGCGGAAAGTGGCGCCCTCGACTTTCCAGGTTGGCACCTATTCGGCGGTCCGCGCTTACCTGAAAGCGGTCGAGGCGACCAATTCTGACGATCCCAAGACGGTGATCGCCAAAATGCGCGAGACACCGGTGAAGGACGCGTTCACGTCAAACGGGCGTTTGCGGGCCGACGGCCGGATGGTGCATGACGTCTATGTGGTCCAGATCAAGTCGCCCGCCGAATCGGAGGGCGAATGGGATCTTCTCAAACTCGTGGCCGCGCTGCCAGGCGACCAGGTGTTTCGTCCGCTCGCTGCAGGCGGCTGTCCGGGCGTGAGCCCCTGAAAGCCGCAAGTGCCTGAAGGGATGCGCTGTGAACGTCAATGAACTCATTGCCATCGACTTCCATACCCATGCCGAGGAGCCGTGCGGCACCCACTCCGACGATGGCTACGACGAACTGCAAGCTGCCATGGCGGTCTACTTCAACCAACCGAACAACCGGCCCACCATCGAGGAGACGGCGGCCTACTATCGCGAGCGCAAAATTGGCGCTGTGATCTTTCCGGTCGATGCCGAACGTGAGACCGGTTACCGACGCTACCCGAATGAAGAAGTTGCCGAAAAGGCCGCGGCCAACGGCGACGTTCTAATTCCTTTCGCCAGCATCGATCCGGCCAAGGGCAAGGCAGGCGCCCGGGAGGCGCGCCGGCTCATTCGCGATTTCGGCGTCCGCGGCTTCAAGTTTCATCCGTCGATGCAAGGATTTTTCCCGAACGACCGCAACGCCTATGTGCTTTACGAGGCGATCGCCGAGGCGAAGCTACCGGCGCTGTTCCATACTGGCCAGACCGGAGTCGGCGCCGGCATGCCGGGCGGCGCCGGCATCCGGCTGAAATATTCGAATCCGATGTATCTCGACGACGTTGCCGTCGACTTTCCCGAGATGCCGATTATTCTCGCGCATCCGTCGTTCCCATGGCAGGAAGAGGCGCTGTCGGTGGCGCATCACAAGCCGAACGTCTACATCGACCTGTCGGGCTGGTCGCCGAAATATTTTCCGCCCATCCTGGTGCGCTATGCGAATTCGCTTTTGAAGCACAAGGTGCTGTTCGGCTCCGATTGGCCGGTAATCCGGCCTGACCGCTGGCTGCGCGACTTCGATGCACTCGACATCAAGCCCGAGGTTCGGCCGCTCATTCTCAAAGAGAACGCGATCAAGCTGCTTGGCCTCTGGCGCACGGCGCGCGCTAGTGGGGTGCACACGAATTCGGACGGACCGGTGACCCGATCGTGAACCGTTGTCGAAAAATCCGGGAGCCCGGCTGTCTGAGCCGGCATGAGCTGCACTAGGGCGCGGGAATTACTTTCGCGGCCAGTCGCGGATCAACGAAGGGTCGTCGCGATAGGCCGCCGTTCTCGCGAACCAATTCCAGAGATCAGCATGCCACGCTTCACGCCCACTCTCGACCCCAACTATCCCCGCTATCCGACCATCATCCATGGGCTGGCGCGTGCAGCGGAGCTGCGATCCACCTCGCCCGCGCTCGTTTGCGAAGACCGCGAGCTCAACTACGCGCAATATGCCCGGGCAGTCGCCGCGCTTGCCACCCAGCTGGCGGGACGCGGCGTTGCGAGCAACCGGATCGCGTTTCTGATGCGGAACGGCCTCGAAACCGCCATCGGCATGTTGGCCGCAATGGCAGCACGCGCCCAGGTTTGCCCGCTCAATCCGAATTACACCGACAGAGAGATGGAGCCCCTGATCCGCGATGTGAAACCGAAGCTTATACTTTGCGAGCCGGAATTTGGTGACCGCGCGCGACGGCTGGCGGATTTGATTGGAGGCGCTGAAATCCTGGTGCTGGGTTTAGGCGGTATCACCACGGAAGATCTCCTGGCGGCAACTGCCGCGGCACTGCCGCTGCCGGAGCCCGATGACCTCTGCGCGATGTTCTTCACCGGCGGCACGACTGGTCTGCCCAAGGGCGCCAACCATAGGCACCGCAATCTGATGGCGTACTGCTACGGCACCGCTACGCTCTGGCCGCTGCCGCTCGATTCCGAGCGCATTCTCAACGTCGCGCCAATGTTTCACATCTGGGGATTCGACTACACGCTGACATTTCCTATTTATCTGCGCGCATTCATGGTGCTGATGCCAGCCTACAAGCCGGCGGCGGTGCTGGAGGCAATTCAGAGGCGGCGCATAACGACTTTCGCAGGGGGCCCGGCCGCGCTCTACATGGGACTACGCGCCAATGAGAACTTCACCAAAACCGATTTCTCCAGCCTTCGCGTCTGCATGTCAGGTGGGGCCTCCTGCCCGATCGAGCTGATCAAATCCTGGGAAGCCGTCACCGGCTGTGTGCTGCTGGAAGGATGGGGCATGTCGGAAGGTGCACCCATTCATCATGACCCGCTTCAGGGCACGCGTAAGATCGGTTCGGTCGGCATTGCCGGCGCCGACTGGGAGGCGGAAGTCGTTGACCTGGAAATCGGCACGCAGGTCATGCCGGTCGGCGAACGTGGTGAAATTAGAGTGCGTGGCCCACAGTTCACCTGTGGCTATCACAACCGCCCAGACGAGAACGCCCAGCAGCTCCGTGATGGCTGGCTCTATACCGGTGATATTGGTTACTACGACGAGGACGGTTACATGTTCCTCATCGACCGCAAGAAAGAAATGATTATCGTCGGCGGCTACAATGTTTATCCGCGCGAAATCGACGAGCTGCTGTTCAAGCACCCGGCAATCCTCGAAGCAGCTACCGTTGGCGTGCCTGACTCGTTCACTGGCGAAGCGGTTAAAATCTTTGTGGTGCTCAAAGCCGGGGTCCGGCTGAGCGCCGACGAGCTGATGGCTTATTGCGAGGAAAACCTCGTCAAATACAAAGTACCAAAGCACATCGTCTTTGTGGATGCGCTACCGCGCTCCGGAGTCGGCAAGATCGATAAACGTCGTCTCAAGGCGCAAGATGCACCACAAGCTTAAATGTCTGCTCGGTCGACGACTAAAGACCGGCTGTAGTTGGACGAACCAAGACCGAAATTTAGCGTGGGGCGACCATGCGGCCGCAAACGCTCACCCGTTGTTTTGGCCAGTCCTGCATATTCGAATCTGTGCACTATGCCGGCCACCACCGATGATCACAGCGACCGCCAAGACGGCTGCGAGCGGCTTAGATCACCGGCTGCGATTGCGGGTGCGTGGTGAGCCACAGCGCGCGTGCGGCACTGGTCGGATCGAGCCCGAGTTTCTGCCACCACCCGGTTTCATCACCGTGGCGATGCAGCTCGCGATGATGTCCCCGGCAGAGCGGCACCGTGAATTCGTCGCTGACCTTGCGACCGAGTGCACGCGATTGCGCGAAACGCAGATGGTGTGGATCGGACGGCCGCCGGCCGCAGACCAGGCACGGTTGCTTAATCACATGCCGGATATGATCGCGGTCACGAACGCGACGCGGTTCGGGGAAGACAAGCACACTCTTGTCTATCTGAGCTGCCGCGCTGGTTTGCTCGGCCAAGCTCGGCTCAGAGAGCACCTCGTCGCTCTTTGCACTTTGTGCCTGTGCCACCGCTAATTTGGCGGCGAATGCCTCCTCCACCTGCTGAGCATCGGCTGCGGATAGCTGATTCTTCGCCGGTAAGCGTCGCTGTGCCCACAGCGCCGCATCGTCGGCCGTGACCAGGCCTTCGATTTCACGGACCAATTCAGCTTTTAAGCTCGCCGATAAAGCCGTCGAAAGCTCGGACTGGGGTGACGATGAATTGAATTTGTTTACCCGGGCGCGGCCCGCTCTGGGTTTCGAACTCACTTGACCTCCATTGCCGACAGAGTTGCCCTCAATCCTCAGCGTCTCGGGCTGCTGAATTGGATCGATCAGATCCGGGGCGTCCAGATCGTCTTCACCGGCAATTCCGACCAGCGTGAACAAAGCATAGCGCCGGGCATAAGTCAGAGCCGCACCCATACGATGCGGCCGTTCGGTTTCGGCAATCGGGCAGACCGGCTAGTCCGAAGCGATCCATTCGCCCGAGGAATGCGCGAGCACGGTTGTCAAATTGACGATCCCGGCTGCCTGGTCGATCGCAGTGGTCTGCACGGTGGCGATCTCATACTGGCCCAAAGTCTTGCGCACGATCTCGAGCCCGCTGGAAAGCGGCGCATAGCGGAATTGCCGTGCGCCGCCCTCACCGCGTCGCGGCTCAATCGTACCGATCAGCGACTTCTCAGGATTCGTGAGTTCGATCTGTGCCTTGGCCAGCGCACTGGCGAGCGCTGCGATCGACGGACTAGACCGCTGCATGGCTCGCCTCCTGATTAGGAGTGGTCAGAAGGTCGAGGCTGACGGCGCCGGATTTGGAGCGCTTGGCGCGCACCCCATGGCCGATCGCCTCCCTGGCATCTTCCGGGACTAGGCCTTTGAGTTCGGCCTTGGCTTGCTCATGCTCCAGATGCGCTTCCCGGGTTCGCGTGAAGATCGCAGCAAACTCCGCCCAGGCATTGGACGCGGTCATATCGACGATGCGCACGGCGTCGAGCCGCGGCTTGGGCGGCTCGACGCCGAACAGCTGCGGTTGCTCGCCACTCTCGACACAGCGCCAGAACTTGCGTTCGACGGTGACGATCAGATGCTGGTAGAGCGGATCGGCATGGGCGAGGATTTCGACCCATTTGCCGCCCCCGGTGATCACCGGCAGGACCGCGGTCCGTGCCGCCACCACCCACATACTATGTTGCAGCTGCGGCATGTATTTTTCGGCCGCCGCTTCCTCCGAGAACGACCACGGCAGCATGAACTTGGCCTCGAACACCGCATTGCTGCCCTCGATGCGGCCGTCCAAGGTAGCCCCCATCCACCGCAGCGCCGGATGCCGGACTCTTTTCTGGATATCGGTGACCACCTGACCGGTATTGGCCTCATACCAGCGCCGGTTTAGTTCCTCGGTTGCTACCCCAAGCTGGACCACGAGATTACCCGAAAGCTTCAGGCTCGACCTCGCCGCGTTTCTCCCGCCAGAGCCGCAGGAGGGCGGATTCGTCGTCTCCCATGATGATCCGGGCGTCGGAACCGCCGATGAAGTAGCGGCGGCATTTCGACCGTCTCGAGGTCATTAGGAACTCCCCCATTTGGAGGATATGCA
>Ga0306926_10010313_pt1 | contig 10320 bp, 6 predicted proteins | sample flu12Cox44000178_FD_203759 | JGI IMG/M metagenome (GOLD analysis project Ga0306926, IMG submission 203759) | Lab enrichment of tropical soil microbial communities from Luquillo Experimental Forest, Puerto Rico - flux8day.12C.oxic.44.000.178 (v2)... | ecosystem: Environmental > Terrestrial > Soil... | reverse complement strand
GTCCGCGCTTCCACCGCGATCCGCCAGGCGCACAACTGCGTCTGATTGTTCGCAGGAGCGCCGGCGATAATCCCGTCGAAGTCGTCTGGATAGCGCTGAGCCTCCATCAGAGCTTGCCGCCCGCCTGTCGAGCACCCCGTCCAGTACGAGAACCGTGGCGCGCGATCGTAGAAAGCCGCAATAATGGCCTTCGATTTCACAGCCATCTCGTGGACGGCGCGATACGCGAAATCTACGACCTTTTCTGGATGTCCGATCGCAAACGAGGCATTTCCACCGACGTGTCCCGTATCGGTCGATGCCGTCGCGTAACCCTCCTGCAGCGCCGAGGCCAGCGCGCCATAGCTGATGGTTCCCGCCCAACCGCCGTTGCCGACTGCTTGGAACTTGCCGTTCCACGCTTCGACCGGCAGCCAGACTTCAATCTTGATGTCCGAGTCCGACGAGGGCGTAAGCGTGGCCGCCACACGGCAAAAGGCTGGCAGTTGGCTAAATTGCGGCACTGCAGGGCCCGTTCCAGGCAGAGTGAATGCTCCGGCCAGCACTGTCTGGGCCAGGGTAATCGAAGTGTTCGGGAGCCTTAGGGATGACAAGCTCTCGCACGACGACGCGGCCTTGAGGGCGTGTCCGTGCGTTGTCAGTGCGATGAGGAGCGCACAAGATCCGCCAGTTACCATCTTCATTTTCATCGCATGTTCCTCCTAAGTTCTGACGCGAGGGCAACAGGACAAAATCCACTCGCTCCACCGGAAAAATCGCGTTGCTTGCCAGTGCTTCCACTGGAAGACGACACCCGTTCGTAAGCCCCAGACGTTTCGTCAGTGCCCGATTACTCGGACGCCCGGAAAATCCACTCGTCGACGCTGACTCTTCCCGGTCCGGAGCAGATCAACCAAATCAAGATGATTATGTACATGGTTTCCGGCAGATACAGGAAATCGTCGAGCCAGTCGAGAAACGAGAGCCCTGCCGGAATCATCGCAAGGCGCACCGTGGAGATGGCGACGATCATCTGGATGATAAGCGCAGCGCAGCACAGGCTCGAAAGCAACCCGATGACGAGCAGGCAGCCGCAGATGAACTCAACCGAGGAGACGAAATAAGTCATGAAATGCGGAAGCGGTATCCCGGCGCCGGCGAGCGTTTCATACATCTGATGAGTGCGGTTGGCAACGAAGAGCTTGTTTCCTCCCGAAACAACGAAAAAGACCCCGAGCGAAATGCGGGCGAGCAGGATCGAAAATTGCTCCCACGAGCGGCTTCCAAGCAGAAATGACCGGATCAATTCACCAGGCTTCATGCCAATTCTCTCCACGAACTGACTTTGGAGAAGAGTTCCATCGCTGATTTGATATTCCACACTTCAGCGTAACAACGCGATCGAGGCGCGTATCCACGCTTGTCCACCTCGCCCCATCCCGCGCGCCTCTATCGGCGCAAGGATTCATACCCAAACCGGACTCTGGCCGCCTGCGGCATTGAATCCAAGCAAAGTGTATCGTGGGAGGCGCCGATTTACATCAGCGGATGACGGGCGATTCGGAAGTCATCGGATCAAATTCTCAGTTTCTTGTTTGCGGACCATACGACCAGAATCGTACTCGTGTCCGGTCACCCGGCTCTTAGGTTTACCGAACCCACAGCTGCTGGAGAGCCTCGGTACCGTTGACGGCCGTGCGTTAGTGGTGGCAAGTAAACTCTCTTATCTCACAGAGTCAGGAGTCTGTGGGTACCCTGCTCAACATGCTTGAAGGTCACAGCTGGGAGTCAGCGGCCATAAAGGCCGACGGCCTGAAGATCTTCCTCGGTGTGAATCCAACCTTCTTTGCCGTCCACACGGACCTTGACCCAGATATCCGGGCCAACGCCCAAATGGATTCCGGTCTTTGATTCTTCCTCTTCCAGGGTCACGAAGACCTTGCCGGCGAGAATTTCCACTCGTGAATCTTTCTTAACCACAACGTGCTCCGGTATTACGGTTTGGGTGTTCGACTCGCTGAACATGCGCACGAACGTCAATTCCTGTTCGATGGGTTGGCGTTCGGCGTGTTCCACAGGCATTTCGCACCCGTCTGGCGCAAACCCGTGACCGGTTTGAGAGAAACAATTCTGTGCCAAAGCCAGTCCGCTGTCCCAGCGCACGCGAAGCGGAACGGAAACGTAGAAATATCCAGTAAAGAGGCGAATCCTCAGCTCGTCAGAGAGAATTTGCGTGGCGTTGCCAATTTTATTGATCTTGCCGGGAACGAAATCGCCCATCTCCCCCATTGCGGAAAACGGCTTTCCGAGCGCCGAGATTTTCCCATTGCTTACGCTCAGGATCTGCCAGGGGCCACCGCCCTCGGGCGCGGATGTCGCGCACGCCATCTCCAGTAAGAAACCCGCACCGTTGCTTCCCGAAATCACTTTCACACTCGCCCTGCAGAACCCGCCGTCCTCGACAGCGTAGGCGAAGTCGTCGCGATACCGGACAACTCCACCGCTGTCGACAATCTCAAGCAACGCGATGGTGTCGTCCCCGGCGTCGCCCTGTTCCGTGTGCTTCAAGTGCTGAACAACCGTGAATGTCTGCCCCCCAATCGTAAACGGGCCTTTGCGCTCTTCGACGTCTTCGACTTTTGGCTGCTCAACCGTAACTCGGGCTGCTTGGCCTGCTTGGGATGTGTCTGACGGTGAAGTTTCGCGCTGCGGTGAGGCGTGTTGTACCCCTGTGGAGGCGGGTACAGCGCGCGCGGCCACTTGCTGCGTAGCAGCGGAAGGTGGCATCTGCCTACAACCCGCGGAGAAGCCCGCGAGCGCGAGAAGAATTCTCGAAGCCGTGCGATTCAAAAACATTAGGTCGTGGATTCGCAGACAGTACTATCGTTCTCTTCATGGTACGTCGCTTGTCCCGTTCGCGCCATAGGCCCGCGCACAACCGGCACGAAAAAGGTACTTTAGCTCGAATGCGTTTGTCGAAATCTGGCAAGCCATGCGTCAACCAAAAGCAAATCCCCAGTGACAAAAGCACGTTACTCTGCTCTACCCGAAGCATAACGGTCGATAGCCGTAGTCACTTAAACCTGTATAATTCCCAAACAAATGGCACTTCCCATCGGCACAAAGTTTGGTCGGCTGCAAGCAGCGCCTGCTCCAAGATATGCCTCAGAACGAATACTTCAGAGAGAACTGAATGAGCCGAGGATTGCCAACCATCGAGTTGATCTTTGCCAGCGAACTAGGGTTCTGGATGTCCGTGGCTGGCGGATTGGCGAACGAAGGATGGTTAGCCACGTTGAGAAACTCGGTCCGGAACAGCACGCTTTGCCGTTCGCCGATGCGAAAGGTCTTGCCAATCGACAAGTCCATGTTCGCCTGATGTGGTCCAATGAAGCAATTGCGAGGAACGTCCCCAAAACCCGTCGACCCATCCGGCCCAACTATCGGCGCCGGCACGAAGGCAGCGGAGTTCACAAAGTGATTTAGCCGCGATTTATCGCTTCCAGAGGTGACCGCGTTGCGGCAACTGAATCCGGGGGCGAAACCTGGCGTGAATGACGTGCCGCCGTCTAGGGCAAGGGCGCTCCCTCCGGAGGAATCCAGAACCGAGAAAGGCGCACCCGATTGCACCGTGAGCACGCCGCTGGTCTGCCATCCACCCAGCGCTCGCCCCATGATTCCGCCTGTGTTTTTGTAATAAGGCAGTTCATATACGAAGCTGGTGATGAAGCGATGCCGATGATCGAAATCCGAGAGGCCGCGGGAGCCGCGCGGATTGTTTTGATCGTTGAAAAAGCTGACAAACGCCACGCTGACCGTTGAGTCGTTGTCGATCGATCTGGAATAGGTGTAGGCACTCTGCACATAGAGGCCCCCAACGAAGTGATGCGCAACAGTGAGCTGCATGGAATGGTAGATGGAGCTGGCAATAGGGGAGAAAGCCTCGAACCCGCTAGGTGCAAGGGGTTGGAAAGGCGCCCTTGCCGGGGCGTTGGAGGTCGTATTTTGCGTAATCGTGAATGTCTGTCCGCCCTGCGCAGTCACCTTAATAGGATTCTGAGGACTGGCCAGGTTGGCCTGGTCGGGATCGTAGGTCACGCGCAGATGCGTGCCCTTGGTGCCCACGTAGCCTACCGAGACGAACCAGTTTTTTCCCAGGTCGCGCTGAACGGACAGGTTCCACTGCTGGGTCGTTGCCGAGATCCAGTGGAGCGGCACCGCCAGAGCACCGAATGAGGCGACGTTGCCCGAGAAGTTGGGGGAGCATTGGGTTGGGTCCGTCGACGCGTTCCCATTCGCCAGCGTGCAACTCGCCGGGAAGCCCTGAAAGAAGGACGGGACGGGCACAAAAGCCGGGCTCACTTGGCCTGGGCCAGGGATTAACGCCGCGCCGCTGCAATCCTGGTTTACAAAGAAGAGGCAGGACAAACTTCCCGGCGGCGGCCCGGCGGGAACGCTGACAACTAAAAAAGGAGGGTTAAAGGACAGGTTGTCCACGGCACCTATGTCCTCCCGGTTGGCGTAAATGGCGTAGCCGCCACGGACCACTGTCTTGTGATTGCCGAAGAGGTCGTAAGCGAAGCCGATGCGCGGCTCCGGGACAGTGGCGTAATTGTTGCGCAGGACCGTGCGGTCAAGGTTCCCGGTGAAACCGGGAATCTTGAACCGGCTGACGCAGGAGCCATACACGAAAGGCTGCCCGGTTGACGCCGCCGCTGTATCCACATTGGCGATTTGGCAGAGCTCGTCGTAGGGCGCGCCGACCAACTCCAAGCGGAACCCGAGATTCAGCGTCAAGCGCCCGGTGACTTTATAGTCGTCCTGCCCGAAGAGGGCATAAGCGGGGAGGCGGTAGTCGTGGTTGGCCGCGCCGCCACTGCCCAAAGCAAACGTAGGGGAGCCCACTAGGAAGTTCTGAAAGTCTGTCAGGGCGGGATTGGAAGGGGGCGTGAAGAAGACCAAGGGATTGCCGATAACGTTAAGGATTCGGCGAAGGCTGGTGTGGTCCAACTCGCCGCCGAAGCGAAACGTGTGCGCTCCGCGCGTCCAGCTCGCCGTGTCTTCCACGATAAAGGAATCCGAGAGCTCGAATTGACCGCTGCCAGGAAACGGGCCAAACGCAAAACTCCCGAACTGGAAGCGATCGATTCCCAGGCTGCCGCCGGGCTGGACAATGCCCAGTTGCGCGGCGGTAGCTGTGTTTTGGCCCAGCAGGTCGTTACGGATGATGTTAACGCCGAAGCGGAACTCGTTCGCCAGATGATTGTTGAAGATGTGGGTCTCGGTGATGCTGCCGAAACGCCCGCGAAGTGGAATCGTGAGCGGGAAATTCAGATTGTTCGCGGCCGCCGGGCCGCCGGTTTGAACTTGGAAGGAATCAGCGCCGAAGGGCTGAAACTTCTCGGAGTCGGACCAGAAGAAGCGCCACGCCAGGCTGTCCTTATCCCCTCGGAAATGGCGGTCCCAGTTGACCATGAACTGGTTCTCGGTGAATTTCCCGACAGAACCGATCGTCAGCGTGCCGGTATTGAACTCACCGGTGCTATTGTTGAACCCCGCTACGCCTGGCACCGTAGGAAAGAGGAAGGGACCACCAAACTGGTTGCTCTGTGCGTTCAGTAGCTTCACCGCCACCGGATCGAGGTTGGTCACGCCGGAAGGAAGGCCGCTGGGGAAAAAAGTCTTAATCAGTGTCGCCTCGTCGCGCTGCGCGGGCATCACCGGGATGGTGGCATTGATGAGGGTTCCCGGTGAGCCGCCTGCGCGCTGGCGCGAACCCTGATAATTCAAGTAGAGGTAGCCCAACTGCGCGTTCCGTCCAACCGGTCCGCCTCCGTCTGCCCCGAAAATGTTTTGCTGTATCCGGGGCCTGGGTTGGCCCGCCCCGTTGAGGAAGAAGTCATTCGCATCGAGGTCGGTGTTGCGAAAAAACTCCCAGGCATCGGCATGGTACTTTCCTGTCCCGCTTTTCAACACGGCGTCGATGTTGCCGCCGCCATTACGGCCTTGCGTAGCGTCGTAGAGGCTGGTGGAGACCTTGAATTCCTCGATGGCGTTGGCATTCGGAATGGGGGTGAAGGTCAACTGTCCGCTGGCAAAATCGGCGGAAGAGATTCCTTCGATCAGGTAATTATTATTGGTCTCTCGCTGACCATTCACCATGATCCTCGCGCTGCCGCGGCCCAAGTCGGCGCCATTGTTGATATCCGAAGACGCGCCCGTGGAAAGCGAGAGCAACTGCTGAAAATTTTGAGTCGGGAGAGGGAGGGTGGAAACCGTTGCAGCATCGAGGGCTTCCCCCGTTACCGCATTCGCCGTATTGATCGTGGCGACTTCCGCCGAAACGGAAACCGTCTCGGTCGCCTGGGTTACTTTCATCGCTGCCGTCATCTGGGTGGTTTCCGTCAAGCGTACCAGGACGCCCGTAAACTTCGTCGTGGCAAAGCCGGCTGCACTCACCGCGACGGAGTAAGAACCCACCGGGAGAAGAGTGGCAGTGAAGGAGCCCGAAGAGTCCGTTGTTAGATCTCGGGCGACTTGCCCAGTCGCTTCGCTCACAATTTGGACCTTGGCGCTGGCAATCAGCCCTCCGGACGGGTCCTGAACGGTTCCTGTTATCGCACCTGTAGCACCGCCTTGTGCTAACGCCAGGCCAGTCGAGAAAGTGAGGAGGCTAACGAGTATAAGAAGTTTAGCGAACGCTAAGACAGGCAGAATTGCAACTGCGAGACGTTTCATAGATTCAACACCCCCCTTCAAGAAAGTAAAAAGCTAACTGGCGGCACCCTCGCCGCTGCCTTGCTGCAAGCACCTTGGAAATGCTAAGAGCTGCCCAGAAGCTGGTGCTGGAAGCCGGCTGCACTCTTGTATTGGACCGAGATCCGTCGCTCTTTCAGGACAAGCCCCCCGGACTTGCTCGCCCTGTCTCGGTTTAGGAATCCTTACACCTGGAATGCCAATATGGCTGTTGGCTGCGGTTTTAACGCGCTTGACGTTTCCTGTCAAGAAGAATGGAGCATGGAGCGTTCGCGAAGTGGTTCAACTCTTTGTCCACCAGGGATTTGTCATTGTGCTTGCGGGCGTAATGTTCGGTGGGGGATTGGCCTTTGCAACTACACGATTGTTGGGCGCTTGGCTTTTTGGAGTCGGCTCGGGCGATCCATTAAGCTTTGGCGGCTCGGCTGTAATTCTGATGGTAGTAACGCTGCTCGCGTCGTACTTGCCAACGCGGCGGGCGATGCGCGTAGATCTGATCGTTGCGCTGAGATACGAAGAGTTGCCCCAGTATCCGGCTGTGACGGGATGAACAAACCAAGTGCCTCGTAAGTTCCGCTTACCGGAAACTGGGTACTGAATCCAATATGCCTACGGTTCGTCCTCGGCTGTAAACGATTCTGGCGACATGTAGTATTGTCCAAGATTTCGTCCACACCAGGGACAGAAGTTGATTCTGACGCCTCCTTCGCATGGGTCCGGCGGCTGCTTGCCCTGCTGCCAGAGACAATGACCGGATAAAGGCAACGAAATAAAGAATCAAGGAGGGGGAGGGTTCTTTTCGAGTTGCTGGATGTCGCGCTGCTCGATCTGTTGCATGAGGCCCTTACGCTTGAAGATGTAACGACGAAGATCGGCGGAAAGCTGCCGCGGCACTACGAAAACCTGAGGAAACCGCCTCGGCAGGGTAGTCGGCGGCCCGCACAGGCTGAACTGTTCGAAGTGCCAGTAAGCAGGATGCATGATCCCTGTGGTAAGCTCGCGCTTGCGCCTGGGTGTTTTATGCAGGCAAAGAGATACGCACCCTATGTCAGTGTGGGCTTGTGTTTGTTGCTTTGCGGACTAGCTGAGGGCCATTTCGGGGAAACTGCCCCTCAAGAACAAGAACGTGATCATACATTGCGGGTGGAAACGACGCTGGTGCAGATACCGGTCGCGGTCACCGATTCACTCAATCGTTTCGTTCTGGGGCTTCAAAAAGGGGACTTCCAGCTAGTCGAAGATGGCATCGAACAAGAGATTAAGCATTTCTCCGGTGAGGATGCGCCGATTTCGGTCGGATTGGCTGTCGATACGAGCGGCAGCATGAGTTATAAGCTTTCGGCTTCTCAAGCGGCCGTCGTTCAATTCATGAAGACTCTCACCTCTGCCGATGAAGCGTTTCTAGTGGAGTTCAGCGACAACGCCAAGCTCTCCGTCGGATTTACATCCCACGCCGATCAAATTCAGAATGCGTTGAAGACGGCTCAGCCTGGCGGCCTGACTGCGATGCTCGATGCCGTCAACGTTGCTCTAAGAGAGATGAAGTACGCCAAGAATTCTCGCAAGTCGATCGTGATCGTTTCCGATGGCGGAGACAATCACAGCCGGTACACGTCGGCGCAGATCGAAGCTTTAGTTCGCCAAGCCGACGTGCAAATTTACGCGATGGGGGTTTTCGAGCCGTTGTTCTCTCTCGGGCTGACCCCGGAGGAAATTTCGGGGCCGCGTTTACTATCCGAAATCGCGACGCAAACGGGCGGGCGAGCTTTCGACGCGTCGTTAAACGGCGATCTGCCCAGCGTCGCAGCCAGAATTGCCGTTGAGTTGCGCAATCAGTATGTCCTCGGTTATTACCCAAAGAACGGGACGCACGACGGAAAATATCGCAAAGTGGAAGTGAAGGTTGCTCAGCCGAGCGGCGTTTCCGCCCTCAAAACCCACTGGCGTCAAGGTTACTACTTTCCTGCTCAATGAGCCCTAGGGGCGCGTGGCACGGGATGCACTATAGGATGCGTGGGTACGGGGGTACGCACTATGGGATGCGTGGGTACAGGAGACGGCATCGACGGATGCGGGCTGGCCGTACCACCAATTACCGGTGGAACATGGACTCGAGGCGGGAACACCGGAAAATGTCTGCCACTCCCTCCAACCATAACTCTCCAAAACACGGGTGGGTAAGTGTAACCGGGCAGGTATATCGAGTAGAACCCTGCCTGGCTCGGCTGGGTTGAGCCGTAGAGGTTGTAAGAGAGGCCAGCACTGGTAAGGCCTACTAAAGGAAAATAACTGAAGCCACCGAGATCCGCTGGTTGCGAGGCACCAGGATCCGCGTCAATTTGCTGCGTGATCATGTTGTCCGCGTCAATAGAGTCGCGGCGGCCCTTGGCCCAATCGCTCAGGCCGTCGGCAGGCTCGGCGGTCGATTCCTCCGGCACTAACGACGCCGCGAGCGGCAGATCCATTCCTTGTTTCACTGTTACCGGTTTCCCTGCTGCCCCTGCGACCACCTCCGCTTGGCCTTTAAGAACCCACAAGTGCGGCGGATCTGAATCGATCCTATAGGTCCCCGCCTGCGGGGAGCGGACTTGCCAATCCCGGAATACTAATGTGACCGCAGTGCCAAAATTCGGTGCGGCCGAATCCATGATGGCCGAGCCTTTTTGCAATTCCACTCGCGTGTTCGCCAGATCGTTCGCAAGCATACGAATGGCGCTCTTGTCGCTCAAGCGCAGGAACACGCCGGGCGTGAGCAACACCTCCGCACGCCCTAGCTCGGTCCGCAATTCGGAACCCTGAGGCACGCTCGGAAATTTACCCAGATGAGGTTCCAGCTGCTGATCGTCCAGGTAAACGAACCCGTCGAAATAGTAGACAACGCCGGAACGTGTCGAGATCACAGATTGGCCGACGGTGGGAACAGCCAGCGCGACCACGGCCATCAGAAGAATTGAGCATACACGAATGGTCCACATAGAAACCACCTTGCGAGGAGTATCTGCCTCGCTCCGCCACCAGTCAAGTGCGTGAGTTCTAAGGTGACGAAGGCTATTGAGTCAGCACGCACGTGGCACAGCAAGACAATAAGGCAATGGCATCTCTCGGTAGACTGTAACTTTTGACAGTATTAATTGAGATCGGCGCTCGAGCCCTCGATTAACCGCAGGGTTATCGCCTCAGAAGGTATCCTGGCTGACCATCGCAAAACGAAGATTTCGGCGTTGAAAATACGCGAGTTCTCTCCATAACCGGCCGGCCATGACGCCGTAAATGCCTGCGGCCGTCACTGATCCGGATCCATGGTGGTTCGAAAGTAGACGACGACAGAACCCGACGCGCTTCATTTCCTCGTTGTCAGGGACTCTGTCATGCGCAGGCGCTGAGACCGAGGCTGTCGAGGCAGCCCAGTCTTCAGCCCAAAAGTGAAGCGGCAAGATGATCCGACAAAGTTTCTTACCGGCTGGCGTCAGAGCATATTCGTTGCTCTCGCCTCGACGCACGATTGCCATGGAGCGCATTTCGTTGAGCCGCCGGCTGAGGATAGTAGGCGAGAGATTGTTGCAGCGCCCCTGAAGTGCGCGAAAG
>Ga0306926_10010311_pt1 | contig 10321 bp, 17 predicted proteins | sample flu12Cox44000178_FD_203759 | JGI IMG/M metagenome (GOLD analysis project Ga0306926, IMG submission 203759) | Lab enrichment of tropical soil microbial communities from Luquillo Experimental Forest, Puerto Rico - flux8day.12C.oxic.44.000.178 (v2)... | ecosystem: Environmental > Terrestrial >... | reverse complement strand
CAATGACCCGTCACGGCCTGGCGATCAGGTCGTCGTCGTGGTGCAGGTGCAGGTATGCGTGTTGCGGTGTCGTGGTCTCGGCGGCAGTGCCGCGTGGCATCAGTCGCGTGGTCGCGGCAACGATCAGGATCAGCAGCACTAGGCCGCCCAATATCACTAGCTTCAGCATGTCCCCTCCATCAACCGGCGGCGCAATCTGTTGCGATTCGCAGGTGGGGTGCTGTGCCCTGCGTCACAGTCAGTCGAGACCAATGAAGGAGGCCGACAAAACAGGCACTGAGTCAGGACTTGCGAATAAGCTCCGGCAGCTTGGCGATATTGGCCGCGATCCGTCGCGGCCTCAATGTCTGTCAGCCGCGTTCAGGTTCGATGAGCGATCCGCCAAACTCCTCGATGAAGGCGTGAGCCGTCGGCAAATCGGAAAAGCACCAGCGATAATAAAAGTGACCTTTCTTTTCAATCGTCCGTCCATGTCGCGGCGCAAGTGTTCGTGTTTTGTGAAATTGAATCATCCGGCGGTTCAATGCGACATCCAACGCGCGCACACCGCCGGGAAGCTCGACGATGTAGGGATACCTACTTTCGTTCGTCCGCGCCTTACTGCTACCGCCGCGAGGCATGTTTGAGGCCCGATAGAGAGAGCCAGGCACCTGTCAATTGTTGTGAGGGTAGCTCGAAGGCGCTAATTGCGCAGCAGGCTAGGCAACCCTGCGATATTGGCCGCGATCCGCCGCGCCTCATCACGCGCGTGAGGGGTTAACAGCTTGTTAACCTAAAGGCCTCAGCGTCAATAAATCAGAGTGAGGAGACGCTGATGAACTCTGCGATACCCGAGAAAGTCAGCGAGGAAACGCCGTCGGCTTTGGACTCAGCACTCATTGCTGAAAAAGAAACTAATGCCCAACGATTACTGTCCTTCATCGCGCGGCTAACTTCAAATTCAACTGACGAGCTCGACAAAGCAATCGCCGAACTCGAACGGCTGCAGGATCTGGAATCCGAACCAGGTCACGGGCGGCCCAATAGCTCCGGCAGTTTCGCGATGTTCACAGCAATCCGTCGCGCCTCGTCTTTCGTGAGCAGTTTGGCCGCTGATCGTCGCTCCGGCTCTTCCTCGAAATACATAAAAGCCAGCTTTTGGCCGGTCTTTGACGATAAAACAGGCCTCCAGTTCCTCGACAGACGTGGGCGGCGGGAAGCGACGGAGGGCATGGCGCAGCGTTCGTGGTATTATCGGGTCGCCGTGAAACTCATTTTCGTTATCTTTGGAATATTAGGTGCGAGTGCCGCGCAGGCTCAAAATGCGCCGTGGTGTTTGCAGACTTCGTCTTTGGGCGGCTACCAAAGCTGCACCTACGCCACGTTCGAACAGTGTCTGGTAGATCGGGCGGCGAAGAACGGGTTCTGCACTCAAAACTCGACATACCAACCCGGCTCGCCAGCCATTCGGCGGCGTTAGCTTGGCTATTTTACCCAATCCTCTTCCGCCTCGCGCTTCACCGCTGGTGTTTTTCGGTTTCCGCGTGAAGATGCAGCCGCAGACTACGAGTGCGGTCATAGCCAAAACAAAAATCACAAGTTGGAGCTGTTGCGGCATGGGTGTTCTCCGTCGCCGAGACCACCAATGAGCCACACTATAAGACGGCCCGCGTATCAAGTCTTGCGCAATAGCTCCGGCAGCTTGGCGATATTCACCGCGATCCGCCGTGCCTCCTCGCACAATCAAGCTAGCCGCTAGCCGAAACCCGCGTCACTTCGCAAACACCCAATTGCCGCGTGGGTCTGCATGGCTCTTTTTATCATTTGTGTTCCTCAATTCGGCCCAGACTTTAGCTTTAGAATGTGGCCTCGGGGAATGCGGATGGGCGGCAATCGGACTCTATTCGGTAAATCCACGACCGATTTTGTGCGTGGTTCCCATTACGTCGGCGTGAAGTCGCCGCGGAGAACGAATGATCTATTTGTCCTCAATGATGATGACGTTCTCGATTTGCTGAGAGCCGCAGTTAAGCGCCAGGGAAGTCAAACCGCCTTTGCGCAGCACCATGGCATCAATCGCAGTTATTTGAACATGGTTTTGCGCGGCAAAAGACGTATGGGCCATGCGGTCGCAGACGCTCTCGGGCTTCGCATAGTGTACATCGCCAAGTGAGCGGCAGTAGCTCCGGCAGCTTGGCGATGTTGGCCGCGATCCGCCTTGCCTCAGCAGCTTGGCTGCATCTAAGTGTTTCTGCCTGATCTGTTCCTGACTAGACCCACCGAGTGCACAATAGAGACATGCAATGCGAATTTTACGGCCCAAGCCAAGCCAAAGCTGAGGTCAAATTGGCTGAGTGGAAGAAGGCAAATGCGAGAGCGATCTCAATTATTGCTCAGATAATAGAGAGGCCCTCAACCAACTCCGACGCGTGTGTGATCCGTGTGAGTACGAAAACAGCGAGTAATGACTCCCGACCAGGGCGGCCGGAAGCGGCGGGGCGTCATCGCAAAAAAGGTGCTGAAAGCGAACGCCCGCAGGCGTATAATTTCTTGGTCGAACTGGGAAGTTTTCACAGCGCTTTCTCCTCCAGTCCGACAGCCCCGATGATGCTGTGCCCGGCACGCTCGGCATTGTTGGGGAGAAGAGGCAAAGCCGTCGGTTTTACTCATCGGCTGGCGGCTTTGCTTTGTGTGTGCCGCCGATGTCTTCGTCGCACTCCCCACGTCTGTCAGCACCGATTACAGCCGCGACCTGTAACTCCGCTCGATCCCGGCTTGTCATCAGCCAATCCTCCTCAGCCTCGCGCTTCGCCGCTGGCGCATTCGGATTTTTGACCTTGAGCCAAAGAGGCGAGCGGCCCTGGCGATAGGTAGAGCCGAGCTTTTTGGAGACAATGCCCTCGCAGCCGAACCGACAAGCCTCGCGGAATACAGTCTCGCCGTCCTCCTCGTAATGCTCGTTGAGAGTGATGCTCAGATCGGAGTCTGTATCGCGGAGCAGTTTTGCCAATAGGCGGACCCTGTCGACGATGATTATGGTTCTGATCGAGCGGGGCCTACGCAATGGCGAGTAACGACCGCGACCCAGTGCGGGAGCTTGTCCGTGTTACCCGCGAATGAGGGATTTTGGCCTGATTTTGGTTGCGCAATCCAAAAATGTGCTTAAACTTAGTTTTTGTCGAATACCGGCGATGCTCGGCGATGGCCCGCCGCAGCTCCTAACTGTGAGGGAAACCTTTTCCTCCAGCTTCGCACCGAAGGTGCGGAAGTGTTGAAGCACAGTGAGGACGTCCGGTGCCGCACAATCCAGTCAGATTTAAAGAGCTTGACGTCCGCCGCGCAGTCCGCGCCGCGGCCAAAGAAGGGCTCAATATCAGCGGCTTTGCCGTCCTGCCGGACGGAACGATCCGCATTCACACGACTGACGACACCACAACGGTAGATCAAACTAATCCTTGGGATGAGGTCCTGGGCGATGCTGCGCACCAAGAGCGGGCTTCCTAAGCATTGCACCTGGGCCTATGACCGCCACGGCAAACGCCGCGTGCGGTTCAACCGCAAAGGCTTTTCCACTTATCTGACCGATACGCCGTGGTCAGAAACTTTCATGCGTCAGTATGCGGCGGCGCTCGATGGCCAGAAGGTGATGGCCGACAGCATCGGCATTGGCACGCGGCCTAATACGCTTGGTGCTTTGATCAAGGCTTATCTCGATACACCGAAGTTCAAGAGTCGAGCGCCTGAGACACGGCGCACCCAGCGCAACATCCTTGAGAACTTTGCCGAGGATCACGGCGATAAACTGATCTATCAGGACCGCAACGGCCGCCGTATCTTGTTGCTGCGGCCCGAACATCTTCAGGCCATCGTCAACAACATGGCCGACAGACCGTTTGCACAGCGCAACTTCCTGAACACCGTTCGGGTCATGTTCAACTGGGCGAAGATCGAGGGGCGCATCCCATCCGATCCATCAGCCGACGTGACTCGTGACAAGGTCAAGACCGCCGGTTATGCGACATGGTTGGAAACCGACATCGGCCGCTTTGAAGCCGCGCATCCGGTCGGTACCAAGGCAAGGCTGGCCTTTGCATTGTTGCTTTACACCGGGCAGCGCCGTGGCGACGTCGTCAAGCTTGGCCGCCAGAACATCGATACCGGTTGGTTGATCATTGATCAGGGCAAGACCGCAGGCGGCGAGGAAGCCCATGTCGAAATCCCGGTGCATCCCAAGCTGCGCGAGATCATCGATGCGACGCCAACGGTCGGCGTCAAAAACTTTCTAGTGACGCATTGGGGCAAGCCCTACACCGCGCCCGGCTTCGGCAATTGGTTCCGTGAACTGTGCGACGCGGCCGGATGTCATGGCCTGTCGGCGCATGGCCTGCGCAAGGCGGCGGCTCGACGATTGGCCGAGATCGGATGCAGCGCCTTGCAGATCGCTGCAATCACCGGACACGCCACGCTCAAGGAAGTGTCGCGCTATACCAAGGCCGCTGATCGCAAACGCATGGCCAGCGAGGCGATAACCAAGCTGAACGAGCATGGATGGTGAACAAATTTCTATCCAACCTGAAATCTGGTTGGATAATGAGGACGAAAAAGTATTGAAAAACAATGCGAACGAAGTGTGGGTGGTGGGGGAGGTAGGACTCGAACCTACGAAGGCGTAAGCCAGCGGATTTACAGTCTGCGGCTTTCCATTGCTTTCATTGTAAAAAATGGCTCTATGTCGCACCTATGTCGCATTGCCGGGGAACGGCCCCAACGGCCATGGCGCACCTTCGCCAGTGGTGATCGTAAGTGGCTCGCCACTCTCCAGCCCGCTGAAAATGTCATCCCATTGCGCGCAGACCAGACGGCACGGCTCAGTGAGCAAAGCGACCGCGACCGCCTCCGGTTCTTCGTCTTCCGGCTTTGCCCTTGCTAGCGCACGATCAAGTTTATTCCATGCCCGGAAAACTGCTGCGTAGCGCTGGCCGGTCTGCTTCTGCGCCCACGGCAGAACGGCATTGCCGAACGCTCGCGTCGCCCTAAACACAGCCGCGATCTTCTTTTCAGCGCTTCGCGAAAGCTCGCAGTCCTCTAGTGGCGTGTGGAGCGGGACGCCCATCGCACGCAGGGCCTTCGCATCATCAAGTTGAGTGACGTTACTCATGCCACATCCCCAAACAGCGCCTTTTCGGACGCAGCGATCTCCTTGCGGTCGCTCTTATCGGCGAACAGGTGGCCGTAGATATCGAGGGTCATGGTGATCGAGCCGTGGCCGAGCCACTGCTGAACCACCTTGGCCGGTAGCTCACGACCGCCGCGCTCTGCCGGATTGATGCACCACGACGCAAAGAAATGCCGCAAGCTGTGCATGCCGTATTTCGGCGAGCCGTCCTTGTTCACCACGCCCGCCGCTTTCATGATCGGCTCCAGCGCGCGCAGCATGTTCTTGTGATGATCTATCGCGCCGGTCGATGTCGGGAATACCAGATCATGTTCGCCTTTGGGGCAGGCCAGTTTCCATTGCTTCAGGGCCAGGATCAGATCGGGGCCGAATGGAATACTGCGTCGGCTGCTGTCCGACTTCGGCGGGCCGATGACGCCAAACCGGTCCGCCCGCTGGCGTACATGCAGTTCGCCGGACTTGAGATCAACGTCTGACCAGCGCAGCCCGCGCAATTCAGAGGCGCGCAAGCCGGTCAATGCCGCCGTCTTCAGAAGCGTGTACAGCCGTGCCTTATGCTTTGCCGCCTCGACCAGCCGCTTGACCTCGGCCGGTGTCGGGATATCGCGGCCGACTTCGAGCTTGCGCTGGTCACGCTTGCCAGCATCGACCCGCACATTGTCGGCAAGGTGGTTGCAATGCACCACCTTCAGCATCGACTTGAGGCTAGTCAGCACCTTGCGCGCCAATGGGCGCGATAATGCCTTGTGCCGGTCGCCGACACCGGAAAGCAGACCGTCGCGGAAATGCTCGATCTGCGCGCGGGTCAGCTTCGCCAGCTTCACGGCTCCAATCCGGGGCACGATATGCAAGTCGATGTGCTGGCGATATTGCCGGATCGTGGCCCGCTCTTTGGCATTGGCTTCGACGCGCTTGATCCATTTTTCGGCAACAGCGGCGATGGTCAGATCGCTATCGAGGGCGACATGCGTACCGGCATTAAGGTCGGTCCTGACCTTGGCCTCATAAGCATCGGCTTTTTTCTTTTGGGAGAAAGTCTGGATATGGCGCTTGCCGTTGCCGTCGGTGAAATCGGCGATCCAAGCTTCCTTGCGCTCACCCTCACGCGTTACCCACACCCGTTTGCGAACTGACATGGTTTGCCCTCCTAGCCGTTAGTAATATTTCGTAGTATGTCGCAATATGTGGCAATAAAGTCCGCTGGTCAATAAGCGCGGGCGGGAAAAAGGGAGATTTAATTTTCGAGCAGGGAATTAATTGGCTTGGTACTAAAATAATTAGCTATGCGCCGACCTAAACGCACACATCCCGTTGTCGAATTATTTTCTGATGGGGAAATATTGGACAGCTACGAATTATATCGCTGGGGCGCATTTCGACGTCCAATGGCATTTCCACTTCGTCGCTTGAAAACATTTCCGCCGGATCACATTGAATTGCGCTGGCCGGATCGTAACAAACCGCCGCAAGTGATCTTGCTGGAACGCACGCGGTGTTTGGATGCTGAAAGAACGTGGTTTCTGTGCTATAAATGCGGACGCAGAGCCGCCAGATTGTACGTCAGCAGTATCGACGTGGCGTGCCGAAAATGTGCGGGACTGCAATACACGTCGCAACGTCAGCGTCGCCGCGCCAGACTAAAAACCCGGGCCAATAAAATCCGCTGGCAATTATGGACCGAAGGCGAAAAAACTATCCGCCCCCGGTTTATGCATAAGAGAACCTACCGACAGCATATGCATGCATTGCGCATGGTCGAGAGTGCTATACGCACTGGATCACGGCTTAGTTCGATACGTTATGGCAGGTATCGCGAGCGTGACGACGAAGGCCGATATTGCAAGTTCAGCGACGATTTAGGACCAGACACTGAAATGAGACAAGACTTCGAGTCGCCTCGCTAGCTTTTGCGATCAGCCATTTTACAGCCCGCTGGCGTGTCTTTGCTCCGCTCCGGTGTCCGACAGCGGCCAGCGATCAGAACCGCATCAGCGACGATCTGCAGCCGATTGCGCAGCAGATGTCTTATCCGCTGGTCAGTAATGGCAGCCAGCAAAAACAATGGCTTATAATACCATGTTGCGCGTATGTTGCATTGGCTGACATCGACTTCGATCTGCACATCGAACTCGGTCGAGCCGCACAAAACGGCATAGCCGATCATGTCGCGTGCATGTTGCATTGGCTGACATCGGGTTCGATCCAATCCAGATCGCTGTTTCGGGCTCGCCCCAACGTCGAACCGGGTCGAACGTCGAACTCGGTCGAACCCAGCAAATGAGCACCAAAGGACAGATCGGACGAAGCGGGGACCCGGCCCCGGCCAGACCTACCCGGCCCCTCCTAATAGGGACAGAGAGCAATTGCATTGTACTCCCGGGTGTGTAGCCAAAATTTCCAATTGGGTCCCATTTGCAAACAAGGAAGGAGGAAGAAATGAAAACCTTTCTAATAATCTTCTGGATCCATCAGGCCATCTTCGGACTTTCGTCGCTCGGTGCGGTTCTTAACTTGCTCCTAATGGGCGGAACGACCAATCAATCGAATTTGGTTCCGCTATTACTGGCTATGATCGCCGGGTCTCTAACCTGGGGGTTCGGTTTTGTCATGGCAGAGCGGCTGCGGTCGTCTGACTAAAATCCAAGTCACATAATGTGGTAGAAACCGCAACCATGGACGTAGAAACCACACAGCAGCTTGCTGATGAGCTTATGGCGCGGCTTGACGAAGTGACCATCGAGCAGCAGCAACAAGACGCGGAAGGGGTTGCCGCTTCGATTTTTGCTTTGCTCTGCCCGCACTGCGCCAGGCGACGTGAGGCTAAGGCGCTAGCGATGCGCCGGTGGCGGGCCAAACGGCATAAGGTGACGGCCTAAATGGATCTACCGACGGAAACACTGGAAACGGTCACGTTTTTTCTCGGCTTGATCGGGATTGGAATATCCCTAGTCATGCTGGCGCGGCAGCGCGACTGAACACGCCTGGCTTAACCGTCCCCCATGGTTCTTATTTCAGGCCACTAGCACCAGCATTGGCGACCTGTCCATCCTGCGTGGGAAGCATGCCCGAAACGCCTATCGCGCCAATGATCTTGCCATCGACCAAAATCGGGACGCCGCCCTCGTAAGGCATCGCGTTCCCCAACCCGAGAACTCTCAACCCAATTCCACCCCCTGCGAGGGCATCTTCAAATGCCTTGGATGGGCGACGGTATAACACCGCCGTGCGCGCCTTTCCTTCGGCAACAGGAATCGATCCAAGCTGGGTGTTGTCGAGCCGAACCGTAGCTACCACGTACCCGCCAGTGTCCACGACGGTAATGACGACAAAAAAGTTGTTCTTCTGGGCTTCCGCCTCCGCCGCTGCAATGACCTTCCTGGCTTGTTCGAGCGAGATCGGCGCGCCATAGGGTGGCGTCGCTTGTTGTGCCGCTGCCGGAATGCACGTCACAGTGGCAACCGCCGCAGCAACAGCAATATTCTTGAGAGTCGACATTAGCCAATCCTCCCTGATGCAGGAGCGCCGTAGGCGAGCATAACTCTTTGCCCGGCAGCAATCCAGAAAGCGAGGCTTTCGACGCTTTCGCTGCCATCAACCCAATTTGTACTTAAGCCGCTCAGTGCGGGTGTATGATTGCGGGGTCGGACCGGGTGATCTTCCTCCCCGGTCCGACAGCCCCGACGATGTTGCCGAATCCTCTGCTGCCGCAGAAGCATCGTTTGGGGCGCTAAGGCAAAGCCGTCGGTCTCTTCCTTCAATAGCCCCGGCGGCTTTGCTGTGATGGTTGCAGTCAATTGGCGTCATGAGCGGTCGTACAAATTGGTCGCGAATACAGCAGCGCCGCCTTATGCGGCGACAGGGCGTCGAAGACGTTAAAGGCGGCACACCCGTCGTCACCACACCTGCGAACAAGCAACCGCCTCGCCGACTAAGCAAAGCCGAGCTTCGTGAGCAAGCAGAGGCCGCACTCGCTGCTTGGCGCGCGGGCCAAACGTCCAAGGACAAGTGTCCCTAGCAGCGGAGCGGAGAAATTAGATGAAGCAGATGAAGGACGTCCGCGGCGCCCGCAAGGCCGAGCGCCGATACGGCGACGAGGCAAAGCGTTGCATTGTCTGCGGTCGGTGGCACACCCGACGCGACAAGACGTGTTCGTCAGCCTGCGCGCAGAAGGCGAAGATCTTAGTCCCGAGCGCTGGCAGCCAATAGGCGAACGTCACGAAACCCTTTGTACCAAGCAGCTTAATGGCTCGCTGCCTCGCGCTTCCGCGCCTGATATTTCCTTTGATAAGCGTTGTACCGTTGCCGGTTTTTTGCCCGCCAACGCGCCACCCGCGCAGTGTTGACGCGACGGCAGAATGCCTTGTCGGACTGCTTGGCCTTGGCGATGGTCATGCCGCATCGCGTTTTACCGGGCCGGGCAGCCGTTGCAGAACCCGGAGGTGGCGCTTGTGCAAAATATGCATCAACTCATCGAGGACATCGTGACCCCGGCGAAGGTCCCCTTTTCCTATTCGCAGCACGATGTGCGGGGGAATAATAAATTCGGCAGATGAAGCCATAATGGGCGTATGGCCGGGCGGGGCCGGATGTGCGCCGCCATGAGCAAATGGTGCTGACTTTGTCTTAGTGAGCGCGCTGCCGACCGACGACCCTGCGGGCATCTTGGTCATGCCCATGCGAATATTGTGCGGGCCGCCCATGCCGCCGTGGCCGTGCATCACCGGCATGCCGAGCGGACCGGTGCCAAAGAACGACGCCAGCATCTTGCCACCAGCAAGCGAGTTGCCATCTCCGAGGGCGGACAAAATGTGCGCCGGGACCACGTACGAACCGCTCGCGACATTGACCGGCAGATCGTCGGCCCTGCCCAAACCAGAACCGCCCAGCATGCCGCCACCGTGCGGCACCATTTGGCGCGCCTCGCTGCGTACCCACCAGGGCGCTTGTGCGGAATACGGCATCAGAACCTCCGTTCGTTTACCTCACGAATTGAACCCCGCGCCGCCCTTTGCACCGACGGCGCGGGGCCGAACCCGTAGCGCTTGGCTCACCGCCCGCAGGGCATGCAGATGCGCGAGCTTCGGCGCACGGGGCACCTGCCGCTGGCTTTGCTCGGACGACGCAAGAGGACGACGCGAAGAGCCTCGGCCGCGACAGGTAACCGGC
>Ga0306926_10010310_pt1 | contig 10322 bp, 9 predicted proteins | sample flu12Cox44000178_FD_203759 | JGI IMG/M metagenome (GOLD analysis project Ga0306926, IMG submission 203759) | Lab enrichment of tropical soil microbial communities from Luquillo Experimental Forest, Puerto Rico - flux8day.12C.oxic.44.000.178 (v2)... | ecosystem: Environmental > Terrestrial > Soil... | reverse complement strand
CGATACGGTGAATGAAAACGACCGCAACATGCGCTAGCTCGGCTCGGCACGCGGGCGCTGCGCCGGCCGCGAGCCCGGACGGTCGATGCGCCAAAGCACGACGATGATCGGCGGTGCGCCGCCAGGCCCCCCTGGCCGCGAAGCCGCCGGGACCGAACCGGCTATCGGGCGATCCCGATCCGAGGGTCAGCGCGGTGCTCGCGGCACCGATGCCGCGCGCATAGACGGCCCGAGCCCTCGCCGCCATCGCGCGGGGCGAGTGCTTCCCGCTGGAACAGCAGGTGCCCGCTCGCCCGGTCGAGCTCGTCATCCAAACCTGTACAATCAACATATCCGCTTCGATAATGATCAATCAATTGTCGAACTCGGGCTAGGGCCTTTGCCCAATAGGCGCTTCGCCTGGCTGCTCGCTCGAGGCAAACTATGACAGTCACCATTTGTGGTTTATGACAATCATCATTTATGTTGGTGAAGGCAGCTTGCGACATTGATAATTGTGCGGGCGCGACGGTAGTATTTGCAAAAAATGGGGGCATTCCGAATGCGCTGACCAACCCACTTGGCAAACAGATTCAATAAATGGTTTACGTAGACATAGACGTTTCCCTTCCCGACACTAATGGCTCCGACACCAACGGCTCGGACACCAACGGCTCGGATCAAACACTGGGCCGCCGCGTAAGTCGTAACCGGAAGCTCCGCAAGCGCCGTGTGAGTCTCCTCGATCGGTTGTTATTGCTGTTCTCGACCTCGAGGCGCGTCGATAAACTGTGGATTGTGACCGAAGAGTCAAGCAAATCCGGCCTAGTTCTAAGCCGCGTAATTGACGCGCTTTGCCTCATCAAAACGCATGATCCGCATCGATTTAATCGCATTCTGCGTGATCTCGACCGGATGTGGGAGCTCGTCGTTCCCGGGGCTGACGCAAGATACTACGTCGCGCTTCGTACCTGCGAGTGCAATCGCCGCTTCGTGCTGGATGACGCATCATCCCCTGAGCTGATCGCTGCAACGATCGTGCACGAAGCCACGCATGCCAGATTATGGCACTGCGGCATCGGGTACGAGGAAGAGGTCCGGGCCAGGGTGGAGAAGGTCTGTATCCGGCGTGAGCTTGCCTTTGCGGCCAAATTACCGAGCGGGCAGGCGGTGCGGGCGCGAGCCGAGCAAAAGCTCGCGCTTCCCCACGAATTTTGTAGCGACGCGCATGCCGAGGATCGGCACGTCGGTGATCGGGTCGCGGCTCTGCGTGATTTTGGTACCCCGGCGTGGCTAATGCGAGCCCTCTCGGCGGTCCGCGTCCGGCGCGTAGCTCCGACAAGCGGCGGCGCACATCCTGATACGGCAAGGACCCCTGATGACGTCGCGCGCCTGCAGGAGGCTCAGCGTGAGCTTGAGCGGGCGCGCTGCGGCGTCGAGCCCACCGTCGCGATCGGTCAGCCAACGCCTGGGTGCGATCACGCCGAGCCGACGCTCGGCCCTGAGCATTTCGACACAGCGACAATCCTCGTCAACCTTGCCGACTTGGTTCAGGCGCAGGGCAACCTTGCCATGGCGCGCTCGCTATTCGAGCGCGCGCTGGCAATCAGGGAGAAAGTGCTTGGCCCGGACCATCCCGATACGGCGACAACGCTGAGCTACCTCGCCGATCTGCTTCACGCTCAAGGCGATCTCGCGGGCATGCGGCCGCTCCTTGAGCGCGCGCTGGCAATCGACGAAAAAGCGCTCGGTCCCGATCATCCCAGTACCGCGATAGACCTCAGCAACCTTGGCGGCTTGCTTCGGAAGCAGGGCAATTTTGCAGCGGCGCGGCCTCTGCTCGAGCGCGCATTGAAAATCGACCAGAAGGCGCTCGGCCCGGAGCATCCGGATACGGCACGCGACCTCAGCAATCTAGCACGCCTATTGAGCGAATCTGGCCAACGCAAGGAAGCCGAAGCATATTTCCTTGGCGCGATCGCCATCGCCGAAAAGGCACTCGGCCCCGAACATCCGGACACCGGTCGCTATCAAAGTCACTATGCGCGCCTACTTCTCGACGCCGGCCGCGCCGCGAAGGCCCTGGCGCTCGCCGAGACTGCACTCACGACACATGAAGCATCGTTTGGTGTGGATCATCCTTGGACCAAGGCCTCCGTGCGTGTCACGGCCGATGTGCTCGCTGTCCTCGGTCGGATGGAGGAAGCTGCATTTTTGCGCGCCCGTGTAGGGCTCATGGCCAACCTGGGGCCCTCTCCGGGGCCGTGAAATCCGGGGCCGAAGCGGAACGCCAAGCCGCCATCGTGGATCGTGCACGATACCCTTGGCTTGCCGCCACTTCTGATAGTACTAAAGGGCCGTCGAAGGCGAACGGCCTCAGCTGAGGGAGCCGGTTGTGAGCCAGAGATCGTCCGGTCGCGAGTCGAAGCGGAAAGTTGATAAGCAGATTGCTCTCGCTCTTCAGGGCGGCGGCGCGCTAGGATCTTATCAGGCCGGTGTCTACGAGGCATTGGCGGAGCACGATTATCGACCTGACTGGGTCGCGGGCGTCTCGATCGGCGCCATCAACTGCGCGATCATCGCCGGAAATGCATCGCAAGAGCGAGTGGCAAGACTTAGGGAATTCTGGGAGAAGGTCTCCTCGCCGTCGGCAGATTGGCTCGACCTGCCGCTCGATATCTGGCGCAATGCGATGGAGCGGACGGCGGCGATCTCCGCGCTTGTCTTCGGCCAACCCGGATTTTTTCGTCCCAATGACTTGCGATGCTGGGTGGCCGGAAGCGCGCCCACGAGCTATTACGACACCTCTGATTTGAAGGGAACGCTCGAACGGCTGGTCGATTTCGACCGTATCAACGCTCGGGAAACGCGATTGAGCGTTGGAGCCGTCAACGTGCGTACAGGCAACTACGCGTATTTCGACAATTTCCAACAAGCGATCGGGCCTGAGCACGTCATGGCAAGCGGCGCTCTGCCGCCTGGCTTTCCGGCGATCGAGATCGACGGCGAGCTCTATTGGGACGGCGGCCTGGTGTCGAACACGCCGCTGCAGCACATCATGGAGACCATGCCGCGGCACGATACGCTGGCATTCCAGGTCGACCTGTTCTCTGCCCGCGGGATTGCCCCCAAGGATCTCGATGCAGTTTCCGAACGCGACAAGGATATTCGGTATTCGAGTCGCACCCGCATGGGCGTGGAAACGTTTCGTTACGCCCACAATCTGCGCCGAAACATCAGCCTGCTTCTGGCCAAGCTTCCCGATGCGTTGAAGGGCGAGCCGGAGGTCGAGTTCCTCAAGCTCGCGGCCTGCCAGACGACGATGGACATCGTCGAATTGATCTATCGGCCGCAGACTACGCAGGGGCCCGCGAAAGACTACGAATTTTCGCGGGCAACCATGGAGCGCCGCTGGCAACATGGCTTGGACGACGCCCGCGCCACCCTTGCGAGTTCCCCCTGGCTGGAGCCGGCGCCAGCCGAGATCGCGGTACGCACGTTCGATGTCGTATCGGATCGGTCGGCCACGAGAATGAGCAGGGTGGGCGCCGATCGGTGATCCGCGAACGGCGATGAAATTCTAGAGCATGATCCCGAAAAGTGGATCCCGGTTTTCGGAAAAGATCATGCTCCACCAATAATGTAGAGTGGGATGATGATTGGAAGATAAGTCATCCCGCTCTTGCGGCCGCTGGCGCAAAGCCGAATTGCGGAGGGCGATCCTAGCTCGGTTCGGCACGCGGGCGCTGCGCCGGGCGCAAGCCCGGACGGTCGATGCGCCAAAGCACGGCGATGATCGGCAGTGAAAGCGCCGCCAGGCCCGCCATGGCGGCGAAGCCGCCGGGACCGAACCGGCCATAGAGCGATCCCGACCAGAGAGTGAGCGTCGTACTCGCGGCGCCGATGCCGAGCGCATAGACGGTCTGAGCCGTCGCCGCCATCGTGTTAGGCACTACCGCGACCAGGACGCGCATGCAGGACAGGTGCAGGAGCGCAAAGGTGAGCCCGTGCAGCGGCTCGATGAGCGCAAATGCTGCCGGACTGGTGAGGTGCGCCGTCAGCATCCATCGCAGCATGGCGGCGACCGCCGCCAGGCCCATCCCGGCCTCGGGCCGCACGTGCCGCAGCAGCAACGGACCCAGCCAGAAAAACACCACAACCTCGGCCGCGACCGACTGTGCCCACAGCACGCTTCCCAGTCCGGCGCCGATCCCGATCTGGTTCCAAAGGATCATCACGAACGAATCATGCATGGCGTGACTGCCGAGGATCAGCGCGGCGAGCAGCACGACCAGGCGAAATTCGCGGATGCGAAGCAGAGCCCGCATGCCGCCTCCCGGCTGCGCCGCGCGCGGCAACACCGGACTTGGCGCGGCAAGCGCGGGAACCCACAGCGCGGCGCCCGCGGCCATTATCAGAAAGGTTGCTTGCAGAGCGAGACCGGCTCCTGGCCCCAGCCGATTGATGGCCTGTCCCCCGATTATCGAGCCGAGAATGAAGGCGGCCGATCCGGCCCCGCGCACCCATCCATACTCGAAACCGGCTTCGCGCCTGCCGGCTTCGACAGCGGCTTGGCGCGGGCTATCGCCGGCGCTTCCGGCGGCCGCTCGCAGCGCCAGCGCGTCGGCGAGGCTCGTGGTCGGGGCGAGCATCGCGGCGTAGCAGAGGCCGATGAGCAGGAGCGGCGAGAAGCCGTAAGCCGCCAGGAACGCGAAGGCGGCGAGTGCCGCCAACAGGCAGCATGATGCGAGCACGGCTCGCAGGGCATGCAGGCGGTCGGCCAACCGGCCCGCGACCGGTCCGGCGGCCAATCGACACGCACTGCCGAGCGCCAGTACGAGGCCGATCTCATCCGCCGTCAGACCGCGCGCGGAAAGAAATGCCGGAAAGAACGGCGAAGCAGCCCCAAACGCCACGTAAAGCCCCGAGAAGAGCAATCCGAAGCGGATCAGTGCAATGCGTGGGGACATTGAATATGGTGCGGGTCAGGCGCGTTCGGAGTCGTCACGGCGCAATCGGATCAGCGCTTCGATTGGCAATGAGCTTGGAGAGCGCAGCCGCTGAGCTGTGCGCGTATGACGAGCTTCGCCCGATTTAACGGGCCGATCTTTGCCGAGTTCCAGGTGGCTTGCGAGAATTGTCGGAACGAGGCCGTTTGCGCGCAGGGGAAGCGAGCGGCAGAAGTGTACCGGTGATGGTCGGGATGCAATGCGCGGGTCCGGTGGGGGCCGGGCGCCATTTGCTGCTGCGACGCAACTCGAGTCGCGGCGGAACGAACCTCACTTCTGACAGTTCCCCTCAGGCGTGTCGCGCCGCCGGCAGTCGAGTCTCTCGATCGAGCCGCCATCTGGCCTTCCCGCCACCGACGCGGAGAGCCATATCATGGGCGAGAGTAGCGATGAAGGCGCGCGCCCAGGAGCGGCTCGGCAAGGGAAGGCGGTCGCGGATGGCCCCATCCGAAACCCTGCGCGGCTGGAGGGACGCCCTGCAGCGCGTCTACGAGAGCATCGGCAAGCATCGGATCGTCGTCATCGCGGCCGGTATCACATTCTACTCCCTGCTAGCGATCTTCCCCGCGCTTGCGGCGCTGGTGGCCATCTATGGGCTTTTCGCCGATCCGACCAGCATGACGGCGCATTTGGACAGCGTTTCGGACATTCTGCCGGCAGGCGCCATAGAGATCATTCGTGACCAGATGAACCGGCTTGCCGCGCAAGGTAGCGGCACGCTCAGTGCGGCCTTCGTCGTCGGTCTCGCGGTCTCGCTGTGGAGCGCCAATGCGTCGGTGAAGTCGATCATCGACGCTTTGAACCTCGTCTATGGTGAGACGGAGAAGCGCGGGTTCGTGCGGCTCAATCTCGTGTCGCTCGCCTTCACGACCGCCGGGCTCCTCTTTGTATTGCTCGCCATCGCCGCAATCGTCGTGCTGCCGACGGTGCTCGGACTGCTCGGCCTCGCCGAGGAGACAGCGCTCCTGTTGAAGGTATCGAGGTGGCCCGCGCTGCTCGTCGTGATCAGCCTCGCGCTTGCGTTTCTCTATCGATATGGGCCGAGCCGCGAGCGGCCGAAATGGCGCTGGATCAGCGTGGGCAGCGCGTTCGCGACGGTCGGGTGGCTCGCGGTCTCGCTGCTGTTCTCCTGGTACGCGGAGAATTTCGGAACCTACAACAAGACTTACGGGACGCTGGGCGCGGTCGTCGGCTTCATGGTCTGGATGTGGCTGTCCACGATCGTCGTGCTGGTTGGCGCCGAGCTCGACGCCGAGATGGAGCACCAAACCGCCCGCGACACCACGAGCGGCGCGGCCGAGCCGCCGGGTGCGCGCGGCGCATTCGTGGCCGGCACGACCGGCGCGGCCAAGGATTGATGAGGGGAGGGGGGCACAGCTGCCCCCGAACGCGCAATGGCGACGCACCGCGGGGCGCGCTTGGCTATGGCAACTACGAAACGGTGATGAACGTCCTATCGGACGCCGTGCGGGCGGGACCCTACCTGCTTGGCGAGCAGTTCACCGCCGCCGACGTGGTGATCGGCTCGGGCATTCGCTGGGGCATGAGGTTCAAGGGCGTGCCGGAGCGGCCCGAGTTCGTCGCCTATGCCAAGCGCCTGAAGGAGCGGCCGGCGGCCAAACGCGCTACCGCAAAGGACCAGGACCTCGCGGCGAAAGAGTGACGCCGCGGGACCGCATTGCGCTTTGCCTCGCCAGAGGGACTACCTTGCATTCATGATGCAGCCTTGCCTTCGAAGACCCCGCCAAGCGTCTACGCACCGGGCTCGATCCCAGACGCGACGCCTTTTGCGAAGGTTATCAATGAGCGGGCAGCGCCGAGCTCCTTCGGTTGCCCGATCTCCTCACGGGCGGCGCGAAGGAGACAGGACAATGCTGCCTCATGGCGCCGCCCGGCAGCGGTCACAAGAGACAATTCACGGACGAGATCGGGATCGACCAACGGTCTTGCCACAGTCGCAACATTGGTGTGAGAGAATTCCGGCATCACCGTAATGCCGAAGCCGGCCGCGACCATCGCCTGGACCCAGCTCTCGCGTGCGCAACGGTAGACGATGCGTGGTTCGAATCCCTGCTTGCGGCAGCATTCCAGTAGAAACTCGCCCAGGTCGCAATTGGTGCGAACTAGAAATCGCTCTCCCTTGAGCTCCCGTAACCGGACGGTTTGAAGTTTTTGAAAGCGGTGTCCTCCTGGCACGACGACGACGATCTGCTCCTGATAAAGACGCGAGTACCGCAATCGCTTGTCGAAGCGGTTGATGTAGGCCGCCACCATTGCGTCCAGGCGGCCGCTCAACAGCAGATCGCTGAGCCCCAAGTGTGATGCTTCGACCAGAACCAACTCGACCTCGGGTTGCTCGGCGCCGAACCGCGTGAGCAAGGGGGCCAAGCGAGTCGGCCCCATACTGGGCATGTACCCCAGCCGAAGCACCTTTTTCTTGGTGCCCAAGTGCTGCTCGGCCACGCTCTTGACGCGCACGGAGTGCGATACGACTTCATCGAGCATCGGTCGCACAAGGGCGCCGAGCTCGGTCAAATGGGTGAGATGGCGGTCGCGGACGACCAGCAATCCTCCAAGCTCGTGCTCGAGCTTTTGCACGGCGCGCGTGAGCGAAGGCTGCGACACGTTGCATCGCTCGGCCGCGCGCGCAAAATTCAGCGTCTCGCACAGGGCGAGAAAGTACTTAATCTGATAAAGCTCCACGCCGCACCACGCGCAGCCTCAAACCGGTCGGATATCTCCCCCGAGGTTCCGCGCCTTCCCCGCCATTGCCGCCTGCCATGCCGGAATCAGTTGCGCCTGAAACAAGCATGCATATGCACGCTATATATTTCACTGCCGACTGTCAACAAGCCGATCGCATGTGCCCTGCCCGGACTAGGTAGCGTGTACGCTGTCTGATCTTGTCGCGTTCTGAGGCGCTGTGATCTTCGCGCTCACAAGGTCGAGCAACGCGTTCAAGGATAGCGAGACCTCGTGGCCGAGCACGTCGTGCACGTGTAGCTGCGCGCGGCGCCATGCCGGTATGGCGTCCCTCAGCCTGGCTTGTCCGGTCTCGGTGATGAAGACCTCGCGGATCCGACGATCGTTCGGATTTGCGCGATCTGACAATAATCCCTGTTTTATCAAAGGCTTGATATCGCGATTGAGAGTAGAGAAGTGCATTCCGACAAGTTCGGCGAGGGAGCCGAGCCGCAGACCCCCGAGGCCGCGCCTTCTGGCTCCCAGAAGCTTGGCGAGCAAGCCAAGCTGGTTGACGGTAAGGCCGGTCGGCTGCAGCTCGGCATCATACAGGCGCGTGAGCTGACGAGCGGCGCGGCGTGCGCGTAGGCAGCTGCAGCCCGCCACCTCGTCGAGATTGATTGACTCGGCCGTCATCGCTTGCAAATCCTCCTGCATCGGCTGCAGGCAATAATATGCATATACATGTAATTTGCAAGGGGAGGCGTTCATTTCGGAGGCTCACCGGCGCATCGTCGTCAAGCGCATCGCGCTGTTGCGCCGCGCGCGCGAATTTTGCTTAGGGATACGCCCCGACGAGAAGCTCGCGCTGCTCGGCGGCGCGGTCGCCGCAAGGCCTGGAGAGGCGGGCGGCCTTCGCCCAAGCGCCAGCCGTCTCACTCTCCGGGCGCTCTCCTTTGGCTTCATGGCTGCTGAGCGCCAACGGCGCACTAGCTCTTGCGGAACCAATCGAGCGCATGCTCGCGATCGGTAAACCAGGCAGTCGGAAAGATGGCTGGCCCCTCGAAGACTTCCTTGCCGCCCGCCTCGATCGTGTTCGGAAACCCCTCCGGCATATGGAAGGCGAATTTCTTGACGCCAGCGGCGCCATAGCGCGGGATGATGCTGTCGTCGCGCCACTGCATGACGTCCGGGCCGAACCGATGCCGGAACAGGGTCGCGTCGATGAGCAGAAAAGGCGGGCGAATCTGCTCGGCTTGCCAGACATAGAGCGCCAGCGTCGCCTTGAAGGCACCGTCGGTCATTTCGCCGGGCAACCACCGCAGCTCCAGAATGCGATCAGCTCCATGGTAGAGAATCTTAGACCAAAGGTTACCGGCCACTGTTGAAATCATTGCCGTGACCTTTCCTTCGATATTGGCGCGCAAGTGCCGGCGCAGGTTTCGTCCGACACTGACGCATGTCCTGCTCACACGCTGGTGTGCCGGTCATTCGTGCGATCTCGGACAAATTATCAGGGTAGTATCCTTGCGCGACGCATTGATTTCATGCAGCTCTTGCATCGCGACGGCTGCTCGACCCTCCGTGAAGCGCTTTAAATCGTGGCCAGGGCCGTAATTGACTAATCCGCGGTGATCCACAGCCTCCAGTGCGAGTATGAGCTATCGACGTGCACCTACCCGCCATGGGACGCTGGTGGTATAGCGGCCTTGTGGTAGATGCGCGTCCTGGAGTAGAGACCATGAAAACAACAGAGGCCACAGGAGACTCTGCCCAGCTGCGAATTATTCGGGCGGCAGCAAACCTCTTTCACAAACAGGGTATCCATCAGACCAGCCCGGATCAGATCATCGAGGCATCCGGGACCGGAAAAGGGCAATTTTACCACTACTTCAAGAACAAAGAGGGGCTAGTCCACGCCGTCATGCAGTTTTATCTCGATGCCATCGAGAGCGGCAAATGCCCCGTGAATTTCAATGTCAATTCTTGGGATGAGCTCCGAGAGTGGTTCAACCGCCATGTCGAGATGCAAAAAATGTTCGAGATGACGCGCGCGTGCCCTATCGGGACGATTGGGAATGATGTGACCGGGCGCGACGAGTTAGTTCGCCAGGATGTCGCGTTGATCTTCGATGTGATGAGGCGCAAGCTCGGAAGTTTCCTGCGCAAGGAGAAGGCGGCCGGTCGCTTGTCGAAGGAGGCCGACGAAGAGGCTCTGGCGACATTTTGTATAGCCACCGTGCAGGGCGCGATGCTGCTGGGCAAGGTCGCTCGGACGAGCAGGCCCGCCCAACGGGTGGCAAGCGAAGCCTGGGCGCACGTACAGAGCTATCGAACGGGTTCTTAGCTCAAAGGGCGAGGAAGGGATCGCCAGAGTCTCAGCTGCCATGAAAGCACCGGAAGTCACCGCAGAGCCCGCTAAGCTGCGAATTATTCGGGCGGCATCGGAGCTCTTTCGCAAGCAGGGGGTCCATCAGACCAGTCCGGATGAAATCATCGAGGCATCCGGGACCGGCAAGGGCCAATTTTATCATTACTTCAAGAACAAGGAGGGATTGATCCATGCCGTACTGCGATATCATCTCGACGCGATCGAGAGCAGGACGTTCCCGGTCGATTGCGACGTCGATTCCTGGGAAGCTCTGCAAAGCT
>Ga0306926_10010308_pt1 | contig 10322 bp, 13 predicted proteins | sample flu12Cox44000178_FD_203759 | JGI IMG/M metagenome (GOLD analysis project Ga0306926, IMG submission 203759) | Lab enrichment of tropical soil microbial communities from Luquillo Experimental Forest, Puerto Rico - flux8day.12C.oxic.44.000.178 (v2)... | ecosystem: Environmental > Terrestrial >... | reverse complement strand
GCTAATCTGCATGTGGACGGCTCCTCTCATTGTGGCGTTCACAGACGACCACGTTGTGGCACAATCGATGCCGGGAGCGGGGCCGTCCACCCCATCAAGAATTTCGGCAGATCCGCTTACCACTTGCTGAGCAGTTGGTTACGTCTGCCGAAAGATATGACCGAAGCTTAGCCGCAAAATCGCCGCCAACGCATGCTCGGCAAGTCGATATGTAGAAAACGCGGGGGCCGTGTTGCTGGACGCCTATCGGCTCCGGGGCGAGCGTTGTCCTAGCCGTTGACGATACTGCCGAAACCAACAATCGCGTAACGTCTGAGCGACAGAATTGCATTCGCTCGACCGGCAAATAGTCGGCAGGGCCCGTGTCAACGGTCATGACCGGCGATGGCATCGGCACGTGCATTTGGTCCATATGCGCGGCCTGATGCATCAGGTTCTCGAGCGTCAGTCTGGTCATCTGGTCAGCCGCATGCGGTCAAGAGATCACGACACCGCGTCAGTTGCCCCCCTTGTAATGCGATTATGCATTATTATCTAACCATCGGATGAGGGTCGAGGCCATGACCACATTGACCGTCACTACACGGGGTCAAGTCACGTTCCGCAAGGACGTATTGCAACACCTCGGCATCGGGCCTGGAGAGAAGATCGAGTTGGACAAGCTTCCCGGCGGCCGAGTGATACTCAAGGCTGCTCGGCCCTCGGGGAAAATCGATCGCTTTCTCGGTTTGCTCGCGGGCAAGACCAAAAAGATCGCCACTCTTGATGAGATCAACGAGGCGGCGGCGGCCGGCTGGGCCGGCCAGGAATGAAGATCACCGTCGATACGAACATCCTTGTTCGCGCTGTGGTACGCGACGAGGAGAAGCAGGCCGAGGCCGCAGACCGGCTGCTCAAAGATGCCGAGCTCATAGCGGTTTCGCTGCCGTGCCTGTGCGAGTTCGTGTGGGTCCTCCGGCGTGTCTACGGTTTTGCACAGCAGGATATTTCCACTGCACTTGATGCGCTGCTGGATGCCCGCAATGTCGTGGTGGCTCGCCCGGCCGTCGAGGCCGGAATGGCCATGCTCAATGCCGGTGGAGATTTCGCCGACGGCCTGATCGCCTTCGAGGGGCGCTGGCTTGGCGGTGAAACTTTTGTCTCGTTCGACAAAAAGGCAGTTTCCCTGATCGCCGAGCAGGGCCAACAAGCCAAGTTGCTGGCCTGAAGAAGGGAACAGCATGCGACCCATGTTGACCCCGGCGGGAAGACGCTAGACTCGCTCGATCCGCGGCCGGCCGAACAGCCCGGAGGGCCGGGCGACCAGCATCCCGATCAGCAGCAGATATGAGACGATGTTGCCAAAACCGCCGCCGAGGGCGGGGTCGAGATAGCCGGCACCGAGGCTCTCCAGCATCCCGATGATCATCGCGCCGACAATGGCGCCGGGGATGCTGTCGAGACCGCCGATGATGACGATTGGAAAGACTTTCAGCCCGACGAGCGCGACACCAAAACCGCCGCCGGAGACAAAGGTCCACAGCACACCGGCCGCGACCGAGATAACCCCGGCGATCCCCCAGACGATCAGCAGGTGACGGTCGACATCGATGCCGACCGACATCGCGGTCTGCCGGTCGTCAGCCAGCGCCTGCAGTGCCAGACCGGTCCGGCTGTACCGGTAAAAGGCGCCGACCAGCGCAATGCAAAGTGCAGCGACGATCGCAGCAACCAGCTTATCGGTCGCGACCCGCACTCCGCCGATCGTGATCGGATCAGCCGGGATGGGCAGCGAGATCCCGCTTGGGACCCCGGTGAAGATTACGGAACCGATACCGCGCATCAGGGCTCCGAGTCCGAGGGTGATCATGATCGAGGCGATGACCGGCAACGCCGCCATTTGGCGCAGCACCAGCCGGCTGAAGGCAAAAGCCAGCGCGAGCATGCCGGCGCAGGCGAAGACAATGGCCGCGCCCAGCCCGAGCCCGATCGTGTGGATTCCGACCGCGACCAGCAGCGCACCCCACATGACCCACTCGCCAATCGCGAAGTTGATCGTGCGCGTGGCCTTGTAGACGAGCACAAAGGCGAGCGCGATCAGCGCGTAAATGGCGCCGGCCAGCGCGCCGTCGATCAGCAAGGAAAAAAAGAACGCCACCCGGATGCGACGGGCGGATGGGGCTCAATAGGTCTGGAAGGCCTGCTGAATAGCGCCGATGTCGGTGGTTGTCGTCAGCATCAGCATCAACAGGATGCGTGCCTTTTGCGGGCTCAGATCCTCGCCGGCGACGATCCCGCCCTCCCGCAGGCGCCGGCGCGGGGCGACCCGGCCGCTGAAAGCACGGCTGCACTGCACGATAACGATGCCGGACTTGGCAGCGCGTTCGAATGCGATGCGCTGCTGCGGGGTCGGGCTGCCCGGCGCAAACCCGGCGGAGACGATTCCGCGGGCGCCGGCGGCGGCCGCCGCCTCGACCAGCGCGCCGTCGGCGCCGGCGCAGGAATAGACGATGTCGACCCGCGGCAGCGCGTCGAGAGCGAGGCCGGCAAACGGCGTGTCGGGCATGTGCTGGCGCGACGGGCTGCGGTAAAAATGCACGCCATCGCCGTCGACATGGCCGAGCGCGCCAAAGTCGAGCGAGCGGAAGGTCTGCAGCCGATAGGTCGAGGTCTTGACAACATCGCGCGCGGTGTGGATCTCGTCGTTGAGCACCGCGAGCACACCCTTGCCGCGCGCCTCAGGTGAGCCGGCGACGCGCAGGGCATTGACGAGGTTCATGCCGGCATCGGTGCCCAAGGCAAGCGCCGGACGCTGTGCGCCGACCAATACCACCGGCTGGGGCACGGCTAGGGTCAGGTTCAGAAAGAAGCCGGTTTCCTCGAGGGTCGCGGTGCCGTGCGGAATGACAAAGCCGGCGGTCGCGGGATCGTCTCGGGCGATCCGGTGGATCAATGCGCGCAGCTCGACCCATTCCTTAGGCCCGATCTCGGTGCTCCCGACCTGACGAAAAGTCACCGGCACCGGGTCGGCGACGAGCCGGGTCTCCGGAAAGCGCTCGAGTAATGCTTCGCAGCCGAGCTTCTGCCCAAAATCGGGATAATCGAGAACATCGAGGCTCGAAGCGCCGAGCGAGGAGATTGTGCCGCCGGTGCCAATCACGGCGATGCGCGGAAGAGGCGTTTGCGTCATGGCGGGTCACCCTTGGGCAGCAATACGCCGGTGACGACGACGATCCGCTGCCCGAGCCTGCCGAGCATCATCCACTCTCCCATCCTCTGCCAAGCGATCGGCCCGGTCCCGAGCCATTCCTCGGCCTCCTTCTGCGCACTTTTGCGGCTCCAATGCAGACGTTCGCTTCGTCGCGTCGCGCCGACGACATCCGGGGTATCGCCAAAGACGATCGCCGCCCAGGCACGCGGCTCCGTGGCAGCTGTGGCCGTCTTTCTCTTCCTGGTTTCGCTAATCATCGCAGGCGGCATAGGTCTCGGCGCGGCGAGGCGGGGTGCTCCTGTGACCGGGGATCCCGTGATATACATGGTTAACGGCCGGTAGGTCGAGGGTATGCTGTTATGCATAGCTTACCCTGTCAATGTCGCGGGCTGCGCCGGAGGCCAGTGCGGTCAACAAACGGCATCGGTCTTCGCCGGCTGGATGTGACATGCTAAGTTTCCGCTCGTGATCACTGCCTCTCACCAAGCAAGGAAGCCGCGATGAAGCTCTACTACGCGCCCGGCGTCTGCTCGATCGGCATCCATGTCTTGCTCGAGGAAATCGGCAAGCCATACCAGCTCGAGCTCGTGAATCTGCGCGAAGGCGCTCAGTTCAAGGCGCCTTATGCTGCGGTCACCCCGAAGGGGAAGGTCCCGGCTCTCGAACGTGACGACGGTTCGGTGCTGACCGAGTTTCCGGTGATCGCGCGCTGGCTCGGACGCCAGGCGAACTTGTTGCCAAAGGACGACGAAGCCGACACACGGGCGATGGAGGCGATGGAATACGCGGTCGGCACGATGCACGGGCAGGGCTTTGCCCGTCTTTTGCGCACCGAGCGCTTCGCGCCGTCGGCATCCGACCATGATGCCGTCAAAGCCGCCGGGCGCGAGGTCGTCGAGAAGGGCTTCGCCGTCCTCGACAAGGCGCTGGCCGGCAAGAGCTATATCGCCGGCAACGAGTTCTCACCGGCCGACACGGCGCTGTTCTACTGTGAATTCTGGGCGGCCAAGCGGCTCAACATGAAATTGCCGGCGAACGTCGCCGCGCATTATGATCGCATGATGGCGCGCCCTTCGGTGCAGCGGGTCATGCAGCAGGAAGGGCTGAACTGAAGTTGCTGCGAGAGGAGTAGCCTACATGAACCAAAATATCGCGCCGCCAAACTGCCTCGCCGGCATAAAGGTGCTCGATCTGACCCAATTCGAAGCCGGTACGACCTGCACCGAAGCGCTTGCTTGGATGGGTGCCGACGTCGTCAAAGTGGAGCCCCCTAACGGAGAGGCTGGCCGCCGCGGTGTTGCGGACCCTTACTACTTCATGATCTACAGCGCCAACAAACGCTCGATCACGGTCAACCTCAAATCCGAGCGTGGCCTGGCCCTGGTCAAGGACATGGCCAAGCACGCCGATGTATTTACCGAGAATTTCGGGCCGGGAACGATCGAGAAACTCGGGCTCGGCTACGACGTGATCAGTGCGATCAACCCGCGCATCGTCTATGCCCAGGTCAAGGGCTTTGGCGAGGGTAGCCCCTACGAAAAAGGCCTGTGCTTTGACCCGATCGCCCAGGCCGTCGGTGGCGCGATGAGCATCACCGGCGAACCCGGTGGCAGGCCGATCAAGCCCGGGCCGACGATCGGCGATACCGGCACCGGCATGCTGCTGGCCTTCAGCATCGTCAGCGCGCTCTACCAGCGGGCCTCGACGGGCAAGGGAAGGCGGCTGCAGGCAGCGATGCAGGATTCGGTCATGCATTACAGCCGCGGCATGTTCATCAGACAGGCACAGTCCGGCCAAGCCGCGCCACGCCGCCCCGCCGGCGGCAACGCGCCATCGGGCATCTTTCCGTGCAAGCCCGGCGGCCCCAACGACTACGTCTATCTGCTGACCAGCCGCGCCAATCCCGAGCATTGGCCGCGCCTCTTGAAGCTCATCGGGCGCGAGGAGCTGATCGGCGATCCGCGCTACGACAAGGCCGCCGCCCGGGTCGAGCGCGAGACCGAGGTCAACGAGATCATCGCCCAATGGACGCGCCAGCACACCAAGGAAGAGGCGATGGCGTTGATCAGCGGCGCTGGCGTGCCGGCCGGCGCGGTGTTCGATTCGATGGAGCTGACCAACGAGCCGAGCTTCTACGAGCGCGGCATCCTGCAGATCATGCAGCATGGCGACTGGAAGATGCCGATGACGACCTGGCCGGTGCGCTTTGACGGGGCGGTTGCTCCTCTCAAACCGGCGCCGCTGCTCGGCGAGCACACGAAAGAAGCGCTCGGCGATTGGCTCGGGCTCAGCGCCGCCGAGATCGAGGCGCTGCACAAGGACGGCGTGGTCTGAAATAAGGGCTCGGCGCCGGGTCGCGCGCCCGGCGTCGGGTCTTCCTCAGGCGACGACGTCGAACGGCGATAGGGCCAATTCCTCCGCAGCAGCTATGGCGGGTCGGCCGTTCGCCCGGCCGTCAAAGTGCTCGGCGAAGGCCTCGGCCTCACGCGGCATTTTGAATTCGATGCAAACGAGCGTGCCGTCGTCCGTGTCTCGGCAGGAAAAGGTCGACGGTTCAAAGCGATGCTCGTCCAGCCAGATCCGCATGGCCGACATTTTCCGGGAGAGATCTCCCTGTTCCACATAGATGTCTACCGCGTACATGAGCAACGTTCGGTTGTTTCTGCGAGCGATTATCATAGCAGAACGCGGGCCCGTGGGCATTACCCGGCGGTCGATTTCACATTTTTGCCACAGCCGCGCCGGTAGGCTGGGATTCGCGCCGATAATGGTAGCGATAGAGCTCGGTCTTGAGCCCGACGGCATCGTAGAGCGCCAGGGCAGCGATGTTGTGCGCTTCTACCTCGAGGCACGCGCCCGCGGCCCCCTGCTCTTTCGCCCACGCCGCCAGGCTGGCGATGACCCGCCGGGCATAGCCGCGTCTTTGCCGCCGAGGATTGGTGATCACCGATTCGTAGCACAGCAGGCGATCGTGGATGGCGCCATAGGCCAGCGCGACAAACTCGCCATCGACCGCAAGCGCGGCGAACGCAGCAGGGATCGCAATGGCACCGACGATCCGCCGAAAGGTCCGGCGCTGCTCGGCGCCGTGGTTCTGCAATGCCGCCATCGCGGCAAACCATTCCCGGCTCGGACGCGGCAACAGCCGAACATCCGCGTCACTCGCGGCTTCGACGGCGCCGAGGTCACCATAGCGGACGCAGCTCTCGCCCTCGAGCCGATAGCCCAGCGCGTCCAGCCGCCCATCGAGATCTCGGTCGATGATCGACGGCAAGCGAAAAATCGTCGGCAGCTGCCGCCTTTGGTACAGCGCCTCGCAAGCGGCGATCAGATCATTGCCGGTTTCGCGCGGACCGCGCAGCGGGTTGGCCGAGTTGGCGCGGCGTGTCAGACCCTCGCTAAACCGCAATACCCAGCCGTCGAGCAATACCTGACGCAATGCCGGCCAGGCGTTGAGACAAGTTTCCTCGACACGCCACTCCAGTCCCGCAGCGGTCATTCCTGCGGGTAGCGCCAGGGCTTCTCCGGCTGCGGTGCGGCCTCGTCGATCGTCCATTGCGGCAAGGCGAGACCCGGGGCGACATCGCTGAACACCATGCGCACGCGGGTGCCGACGCCAACTCTTTTCACCATGTCGGGCGGCGCCAGCTGACCGTCGGGGGTGGCGAGATTGCCGATCACGCGCAATGCTTCGTCCGGCGTCGGCTCGCCTTTCTGCGTGTCGAGATCGACGAGCAGGATCAGGTACGGCGTCTTACTGCGAAAGGCCGGCTGAATCGCGTGGTGCACCTCGCTGTAGGAATGCACGGTCCCCTTGCCTTCGACCTTTTTCCAGCTCGATTCGAGGCAGGCGCACCACGGGCAGGCGGTGGTCGGCGGATAGCGCAGCCGGCCGCATTGCGCGCAGGCCTGCAGGTGGAAATCGTGCTCGGCGCAGTGGCGGAAATATTCGGTGTTCTCGATGTCGAGATCGTCGACAGTCAGCCCCATGCCCAGATATTCGCCGCGAATAGGCATCTCATCTCTCCTTCAATCTTATTCCGTCATTCCCGCAAAAGCGGGAACCCAGGGCTCCAGAGGTTAAGCGGTTGCCCTGGACCCCCGCCTGCGCGGGGGTGACGAGACGGAATCTTCTCAGCCGCGCCGCATGACCATCGACGAAGCGGTGGACGGGTTGGCCCAGCCGAGATTGGCACTGACTTCGACATTCCTGACCTGGCGGCAGCTGCCCTCGCGGTAGTCGTAGGTGTGCTGGCGTTTGCCGTCCGGCCCGACCGGGCAGGAATCATCGGCGTCGTGGCGCAGCTGGCGGGTGTTCTCGATGACCATGTTCATGCCGTGGGTGTAGCCCTCGCAGAGATGCCCGCCGCTGGTGTTGTTGGGCCGCCGCCCGCCGAGCTGGATCGCCCCGCTGCTGACATATTCGCCGCCGTCGCCCTTTTTGCAGAAGCCGTAATCCTCGAGCTGCAGCATCGTCGTAAAGGTGAAGGCGTCGTAAGAGCCGGTGATGTCGATGTCCTCCGGCCCCACCCCGGCATTGGGCCACAGGATCTGCCGCGCATAGTAGCCGGCGACGGTCGAAATCGGCCCGTGCTGGTAGTGCATGTCGAGGCGCGGCTTGTTGCAGCGGCCGACGACACCACGGATCAGAACCAGCGGCTGCTTCATGTCGCGGGCCCGCTCGGCCGAGGTCACGATGACGCAGGTGGCGTTGTCGGTCTCCACACAGCAGTCCAACAGATGCAGCGGCTTGCAGATGAAGCGGCTGGAGAGCACGTCTTCGACCGTAAAGCGCTTCTTGTAATAGGCCTTCGGATTGTTGGAGGCGTGGTGGCTGTGCGCCACCTTGACCATCGCAACCTGCTCGGGCTTGGTGCCGTAATCGTACATGTGCCGCATAAACGTCGGGGCAAAGCTCTGCCCCGCACTCTGCCAGCCATAGGCGCGGTTGTGCAGCATGTCGCCGCTGACGGGTGCCGCCGAGCGCGCGCCGGTGCCGCCGATGCGCACCTGCGAATAGCCGTTCATCGAGCGGAAGATCGCGACGGTCTTGCAGCACCCGGCCTCGATCAGCCCGATCGCGATGCCAATCAGCGCCTCGGTCGACGAGCCGCCGCCCATCACATCCATGTAGAAGTTGAGGCGCATCCCGAGATCGCCCGAGATGAAGGTCCCCGAGGTCGAGTCGCCACCCTGGTAGGACAGCATCCCGTCGATGTCCGAGGGCTTGAGCCCGGCATCGACCATTGCGTTTCGGACCGCCCAGGTGCCGAGCGCGCGTGTCGTCCGACCCGAGCCGCGGGTGTAGGTGGTCTCGCCGACCCCGACGACCGCGTATTTGTCGCGCAGATATTTGGGGGTGGTGGCGTCGACCTCTTGTCGTGGCAATGGCATGCGCTTGTCCCTCCGCTTCCGTATCGGCTACCACAAACGGTAAAATTTTAGCGCGGTGTTGTGAAACAGCGCGTTCTTCTCGTCCTGCGAATAGCTCTCGGCGACTCGCTTGAAGGCGTTCCACAAATTGGCATAGCTGCACATCCCCTTATCGACCGGGAAGTTGCTCTCGAACATCGATCGGTCGGGACCAAAGGCGGCGATGCAGGTATCGAGAGTGGGCCGCCACGCCTGTGCCAGCTGCTCCGAAGAGGGTGCCGAATCCTGCCGGCCCATCTCGAACCCACTGAGCGACGGCATGCCGAGCCCGCCGAGCTTGATGTAGACGTTCGGGAACTGGCCGAGCTTGGCGATCTGCGTGCTCCACTCGGCAAAGACCTCCTTGCGCTTATCGGTGTAGGGGCCGACCCCGAGCGCGCCACCGATGTGGTTCAGCACGATCTTGGTTTCGGGAAAGGCGCGGGCGAGGTCGATCAAATCGCCGAGCTGGCTGTGGAACATCCAGGCCTCAAAGGACAGGTTGAGCGGCGCCAGGGCGGCAAAGCCGTCTCGCCAAGCGCGATCGAGATAAAGTCCTTCACCGGCCCCCGAGGTGAAGACCCTGAGGCTCGGGTCGGCGTGCCAGGTGGCACCGTTGCGGATGCCGCGGAAGCGCCCGCCCGAAGCGACGATGTGCTGCTCGAGAATGCCCTTGGCGCGGCTGCCGATCCGGAAATCGACATTGCCGATGATACCGGCGCAGGCCTTGGCCGGACCGTATTTGCCGCTCTCACTCATCGCCGCGACACCGGCGACAAAGGTGGTCTCGCCGAGCGAGCGCAATTCGGGCGGCCCTTCGGCGCGGTACATCTCGCGGCATTCGAGGAACACCGTGGCGCGGATATTATGCCCGCTGCTCAAATCCTCGACCAGATCGTGCAGCAGGTAGCGGTTGCCCGGCCTGTCCCACAGATGGTGGTGGGGATCGATGATCGGGCGCTCCGGTTCCAGCGCTGGTTCCTGGGTAGCGGCGAGCCAGTCCTTGCGGATCGGCAGGTGGCGACTGGGCGCGGATGTCTGCATCGGGTTCCTCGCGAAGGCTTCGAGAGCAAGTCTGCAACGGTGCGGCAGCGAACGCCACGCTTTTGACGCAGGGTCAGACCTGCGCCGGTGCTCGCCTTATCCGAGGCCGATTGCCAGCGCGATCTGTTTGTGCTCGAGCCGTGGCGTGTCCCGTTCGTAGAACGCGGTCGCCTCGGGCGAGTTCGCGACATATTCACCAACCGCTCGGCTTTGAGAGCGGATCCGCTTCCGCCGCAGGCACGCCGCCGTCTCGATCGCGATTTGCCGTAGATAAGTCGAAAGGCCGATGTGGTGGGCCCGCGCCTGCGCCTCTAGTGTTTTTCTCACATCAGCATCCAGCCAGACCGATACAGGTGCTGCCATGGCCGCGCTACCTCCGAAGCGCCCATGTAATACATCAGCGTCGGCGAGCCGCACCGGTGTTTCGCGTTATGCAACGGGGAAGGCGGATGGGATTTCCGCCGTGCAAATTTTCGCGAGCCGCCCCGGTATTTCGCGGTATGGAGCGGAACAGACCTCAACGAGAAGGTCGATGGGATTTCCACAACACTAATTTGCTTGACCCGCACCAGTGTCTTGGGCTATTAGAACCTATCATGAACGAAGACGCCGACACTGGCCGATGGCAGAACGTGCGCAAATTGGATGTTTGCACCGATCGGCCCAAAAGGGCGCG
>Ga0306926_10010304_pt1 | contig 10323 bp, 4 predicted proteins | sample flu12Cox44000178_FD_203759 | JGI IMG/M metagenome (GOLD analysis project Ga0306926, IMG submission 203759) | Lab enrichment of tropical soil microbial communities from Luquillo Experimental Forest, Puerto Rico - flux8day.12C.oxic.44.000.178 (v2)... | ecosystem: Environmental > Terrestrial > Soil... | reverse complement strand
GACGTGGGTGGAGTTCGTCCAGGTGGAGTCCGGATTGATTCCTGTAAACGGTTCATTGCCTAAGGGCTGCACCCACCATGTTCCGGTCTTGGCATATAACACAATCTGTTCGCCGGCGTGCCCACCGGTGACCCGCCCCGCAATAACATCAATCTTGTCTGGACTGCCCTCTGCCGCCGGTGGAACCCTGGTGAACTGGACAGCAGGTCCGCGATTGCCTTTTGAAGAGCACCCCATTTCCAGAAAAATATAGAAAATGAATAAAAAGCAAAGAAGGCACGGTTTGAGGCGGTGAAAGACCACGCGTGGGGCTGACCGGAACGTCGATTGACGGCAATAAGGAAGACAAACTCGCGTGCGAAGCAAAGGGAACTGGGCCAACTCTAACCTCGCCGCTTAAGGATGTTCGAAGTAACGCTAGAAATCGTCCTTCTCGATCGTACAACCGCGTCGCCTCCCTTGACAATCCGCTCTACGGCGATCGAAGTTTTTCCCGGCTTTCGTCTAGGCGGCGCGCAGCGGGATCCCGGCGGAGTGACCTGCACCACGCGGAAGTGGTGCGGCGCATAGTCGACGTCGAGCGTGAAGCCAGCTTGATCGACATAAAAGCGCAGCGCTCGCTCGATTTCGCTCACCGGCAACGTGATCACTTCGCGTGAAAAAATTGGCGTTGTCATGGTTAGTTCTCCTCTGGGCACAGCTCAAGTCCCCGGCGCCTTGTGGCCAAGAACGAACCGCGGTCAGTTCACAAATCAATGGCGACGTCGCGAATGGGTTGTGAACAGCAGACGAGAATGTTGCCATCGGCGGGTTTGTCGAGTGGCTCCGGTCGGTAGGCGACCGCCCCCGAAACCAAACCGCTCTCACAGCTGTGACAGACACCGGTGCGGCACGACCAACGCACCGGGACGTCGCACGCCTCGGCCAGCTCCAAAAGGCTCTGGTAGGCCGACGCCTTCCAGTGTGCGGCGATACCACTGCGCGTGAACGAGACCAACGGACCGCTGTTCATATCGTCCTCGGGCAGGTGCGGCGCTCGCGTGGCTGCGCCGACGACACCGGGTGTCATGGACTCGCCGCCGTTGAAGATCTCGAGGTGAATGCGCTCCCGCGCCACGCCGCAGGCTCGAAGCGCTTCGTTCATGTCCGCCATGAAACGAGTCGGCCCGCAAAGGTAGACATCGGCGTCTCGTGGCATTCCCACCTCGCCGAAAACCGATCGCGACAGGCGGCCAGTAGCGTCGAAGTCCTCGCCCGCCTTGTCTTGGGAGCCCGGCTTGCTGTAACAAACGTAGCTGCGGCCATTCCGGAGTGCCTGTGTGAGGCGGCGGACTTCGCCGGCAAACGGATGATGCTGGCGGTCGCGCGCGGCGTGCAACCAAACGACCGGACGTGTCGAGCGGATCGCCGCGAGTGCGTGCAGCATGGCCAGAACAGGCGTCGCACCGATCCCGGCACTGAGCAGCACGACCGGTCCCTCTCCCGACTGCAGAACGAAACTGCCCCGCGGGGCGCTGATGTCGAGAGCGTCGCCCACCCGGACATGCTCTCCTAGGTAGTTTCCGGCCGCACCATTGGTCTCGATCTTCACACTGATTCGATAGCGCTCTGTGGAAGGCGGGCCGGAGAGCGAGTAGCTACGGAAAAGAGGCGGGCTGCCGGAGCTCGGTTGAAGACGCAACACCACGTATTGGCCTGGCAGGGCCGTTTCGAGGGGCTGACCGTCCGCGCTCTGCATTGTCAGCGAGATGACGTCCGCGGACTCCTGATCGATCGCCGAGACGGTGAGCAGCCGAAAGCCCGGTGCAACCGGATACGCGGCTGCCGCCGGCACGAGCCCTGGGTTACCACTCGCGATGTCAGTCGTTTGGTTCTGCAGCAAGGCTTGAAACGACGAGCGCCATCCCGGCGAAAGCGCTTGGATCCGCAACGCCCGCTCCAGTTGATCGCGGCCATGCTTCGGCAAATAGAGGAGTGCGTTGATCTCTTTGACGGTCATGCGCTCTCCCGCCTCTCCCACCTTCACGATTTCGTCGCCCGCACCCACCTCGCCTTCCTGCAGGACGCGGAAGTAGAACCCGGGTCGACCGCTCGATGTAAGCAATGCCGGCATCCGGGGTTCGTTCATCCGAATACCGACGCGGTAGCAGGTAACGCGAGGTTGCGTGACCTCGAACAGTGCGCCGCCGATCTGATAGCGATCCCCGATGCACACGGCATCGTCTGGCAATCCTTCGACCGTGAAGTTCTCCCCGAACTGTCCATGGACGAAGTCGGTCCTCTTCAGCTGCTCCTGCCAATAGCGATACGATTCGATCTGATAGACGAAGACGGCTCGCTGCTCACCGCCGTGTCCGGCCAGGTCCCCCTGGCCGTCGCCCTCGAGGTTCAGCCGGCTGACGCGACACCGACAAGGCAACGGACTCTTCCAGATCCCGGTGTGTACAGTGCGTCCCTTCCACGCGATGTCGCGTGGAAGTCCGACGTTTACTGATACTAGGCGAGCCATACCCAACGAAAGCTCCCTGTGTTGCATGAGGTTTATCGGCGTGCGCGCGCCTCGTTAACGGTGAGTTCCCGATCGGGACCGTGCGGAACCGTCTGACCCGGCTCAAGACGGAGCTGCCTGCCGTCAAGGGGCACCGAAACTATATCCGGCTCGAACGATACCAGGCCGGAGATGCGGCCAACTTCAGCATAGGCCTCACGATTCGTCCATGCCGCCGATATCGTAGTAGCGGCAGAGAGTCCCATCGATCACCGCAACGATGGCTTCTGGCTCACGTTCTGGCGCTGCAGCACGGTGTCAAGCACCATGGCAGCGATGGGCGCAGTTAACATCCCTCCGAAAACACACCTAACCGCTGCGCGCTCGTTCTATGCTTAACCACGAACTCTCCAACTCAGTGCGAGCCCCCCCTCTGCTTGAGGCCAGTGCCGCTGCCCCCGGTTTCCGCTTCCGGCACCGAGGCCGCAGAGGAAAACAACGGAATCAGACCCTCCGCCATGGTTGGGTGGGTCAGAATGCCGTCGCGCAGTGAGGTGTACGGCAGCCCGGCGCTCATGGCGATCTGCACGGCAGTCATGATTTCGGCTGCACCCGCAGCAAAGGCGACGAAGCCCAGAATGCGGTCGCTCTTACTTTCCACCAGCGCCTTCAGAAATCCCGTGGTTTCCGAAAGCGTGCTGGCGCGCATCACCGCTTTCATTGGGATCTTGAACAGGCGGTACGCAATGCCTTGTGCTTTCGCTTCCTTCTCGTTCAGTCCGAAGCGGGCTAATTCCAGATCGGTAAAAAGGCAGAAAGGGATCTGTCTTCCTGTGGTCACGCGTTTGCCGCCGGTAAGACTGGCATGCACGACACGAAAGTCGTCAACGCTGACATGTGTGAACTGGGGACTGCCGGCCACTTCGCCGATGGCCCAAACGCCGGGCGCGCTGGTCTCCAGATGCTCGTTCACCTTGATGTATCCGCTGTCGGTGAGTTCGACTCCCGCTAACTCCAATCCAATCCCCTGAGTATTGGGAGTGCGGCCGGTCGCCGTCAGGAGATGGCTGCCCTGCAGCGTTGTTTGAGCTCCTCTGTCATTTTTCTCAAGAACAATGCTTACCGACTCGCCGGATTTTCCCGAGACGCGTGCAACCTTTGCGTTCAGAATCAGGTCCATGCCTTCGTCCTCGCACATGCGCCGTAGGGCTTCGCTCACGTCCTCGTCTTCGCCGGGAAGCAGCCGTGAGCTGCGCCCTACTAGGGTGACCTTGCTGCCGAACCGTCGCATCGCTTGGGCGAGCTCCAGCCCAACATAGCCGCTGCCGAGCACCAGAAGATGCGTGGGAAGTTCGTCCAACTCAAGCAATTCGATATGCGTGAGCGGCTGCGCATCCGCTAAGCCACGGATGGGTTCACGTGTGGCATGGGTGCCCGTGTTAACGATCACATTCGTTCCCCGCAGTCGGCGCGTCGTCCCATCAGGAAGTGCAGCCTCCAGCGTTCTAGGCCCAATGAAGCGTCCGGCCGCGAAAATAAGCTGCGCGCCGCTTTTCTCGTAGTTCTCCAGATACTCGTCGTTCCAGCCCGACACCATCCTGCGTTTACGTTCGCGCACAGCGCGCATATCGACATTGAAGTCTCCGTTGAGGATGCCGAACTCACGACTTCTGCGGACATACGAGGCGACCTTCGCGCTGTGAATGACGTTCTTGCTCGGTAAACAGGCGATGTTCGGGCACGAACCGCCGATGTATTTGCGATCGATGACCGCGACCCGCTGCCCCTCGGCAGCAAACGTCCAGGCAGCGATCGTTCCTCCTGTGCCGCCACCGAGAATCACGAGATCGTATTGTTCGACGTCTTCTTTAGTGCTCAAGTGCGTTCCTCTTCCCAAATGAAGCGAATCGAGAAAATGTTGTCAATCGTTGCTGCGGCCCGATATTCGGATTTCATGAACGCGCGCCGGATCGCGGTACGTCGAAACATACTCCTCGAGAATCTTGCCTGGGGACTATTAAATTCGGCCGCTCGACCGGCAGCGCTTACGCGGAAGGAACATGCCCGAGGTCAGCGGTATGACCGACGTCCTTTCGCGATTTCCGGAGAAGATCTGAGAGCTGTCTCCTGTAGCAACTGATCGCTCCACTGCCAGCCGCGTCAAATACTACTTTAAGCCGGAAGCAGCCAAACCGCCACAATACACAATCGTCGAGAAGTCGGGATGGTGTGTGTCGCGCAACGAGCGCAATGAAAAAGTCGATTCATCCGAACAAAAAACGAAAGCGGATTTCGCAAGGATAGCTTCGCCGAAAGTCAGAAAATGTCGGACTCTCGCCAAAACTGCTGTTTCAGCATGATTTCAGCCATGCACGTTCGCTTCCCGTTGTCCGCGCTGTTGTCGTAAGGTGTTGGTGGCTTTCACTATCGAGTTCGACAACTAGTGTGAGCATTTGGTGCCGCACCACGAGATGCGTCCGGCCCCATTCGAACCGGAGGACACTCCGAGGCATGGGGAAGTCTGCGCTTCCGTATCGGGCCGGGTCATGGCGAAGCGATTTGCTGGCGCATTGGTTGGCGGCCTTCGCTTGTCGCCGAAGCCATCGTTTCTGGACCCAACGGCACGCGGGCGCGAATGGTCGTTCCACGTCCTGGTTTCGAGTCAATGGATAGCCGCCCATCCACTAGTTTTAGGCGTTCCCTCATGCTGGTTAAACCCAACCCGTGTCCAGCGACTGCCTTTTCGGCATCAAACCCCGTCCCAGAATCATGCACAGTCAACTCGATCCCGGCGGAGTCGCCATTAAGCCACACCTGGAATTCACGCTCACCGCTGTGCTTTACGGCATTCAGGAGCGCTTCCTGGACGACCCGGAATACGCACAGAGAAATCTCGTTCGTTAGATTCTTGGGGATATTCTCGGAACAAAATTCAATGGCAACGCCGTGCCGCTGGGCAAGCTCTCTACAGAAGCCGCGGCATGCTGCGGCGAGCCCCAGAATATCCAGTTTCGAAGAATGCAAACGATGGGACAACGCGTGAATATCGTTAGCCAGCTCTTTGAGCTGCCGTTCGGTTTCTTCGATGCGATACTTCGCTTGGACCTCCGGACCGGAACAGTCTCGCCGCAAGCTTTCGAGATTTATGGACACCATGGCGATGCGCTGGTTAATATCGTCGTGTAGTTCTCTAGCGATCCAAGTACGTTCCTCCTCCTGAGCTTCAATCAATCTACGGCTTACGGTTGAGAGGGCCTCTTCGGCACGTTTCCGTTCGGTCACATCCGCGGCTGAGCCGATATAGCCTGCAAAGGAACCATCGGCGTTGAATCTGGGCACGCCGTAATCGAAAATCCAGCGGTATTCCCCGTCATGCCGGCGAAGCCGGTATTCGATTTGCAAAGGCTCGCGTCGATCAAAAGCTGCAGTATAGTCGTTCAAGCGGGCCTTCGAATCCTCGGGGTGGATTCCTTCTGTCCACCCATCTCCTAGCTCTTGTTCGAGAGACCGTCCGGTAAACGCGAGCCAAGGCTGATTGAAATAGGTGCATCGTCTGTCTTTGCCAGACATCCAGATCATCACGGGAGCTGTGTTCGCAACCAAGCGGAAGCGGCCTTCGCTTTCGCGCAGCGCGGCTTCGGCCTTTCTTCTGCTTGCCCGTTGCCACAGGAGGCCGACGATGATCAGGGCTTGCACCAGAAGCAAACCGCTGCCGGCGATGATGTAGCGTTTGTGCGCTTCCCAGACGTTCAGCGGCTTGTTGAGTACCACGCTGCCGACCGGTAGTCTGGTCTCATCGAGGCCCCAGTTCCTAAGGGCGCGCCAATCGAACATGTAAACGTTCGCGCCTCTAACGATCGGGATGTCCTGCGGCCTTTCTCCTTTGAGAATCCGCAGTGCGATTTCCGCGACCATCTGACCTTCTCTTGCAAAGCTGGTGACATCACCGCCCACCTCACCGTGACCGAGATCCACATCACCCAAGCTAAAGACGGGTGCATTGCTGGCCCGGGTCACCATTGGCGCTGATTGGGTTGAGTCCACAAACTTTGTGCCAGCGGCATCTTGAGCAACGTCCGTAAGTAAGACCACCGTCTGGTTAGGCAGATGGCTCAGTTCTTGCAGGAGCTCTGACATGGTCAAGTTGGTCAGGTATGTGATGTCGAACTTCGACTCATAATTTGCCAGGTCCTTCTTGACCAAGGCTTCGAGATGCCTGTCCATCGCGGTGGTGCCTCCAATTACCACCACCTGTTTCGTGCCGGGCTGCAGGAGCAGGGCCGCCCGCAGAGTTTTCGCCGGCTCGAACTTTTCCCACACACCGGTAAAATGTGAATCAAGTTGCGGATAGTCCGCGAGTTCCTCAGAGGTGCCGCAGAAAACAATGGGAACTCCGCTAAAGGTCTGCTCATGCGAATCGAGGAGAAACCTGAGCGGCGACGGTCCGGCGGCGATGATCAGATCGGGCTTAATGTCCCGGTATTTGTGGACGTACCATTGGCGGATTTCCTGTTGAGCGGCCGCAGCGGGGAACAAGGTGGTTTCCAGGTACTCGCGGTAAAGCTCGATTTGATAGGTTGAGTTTTGTAGTGCATCGCGGATGCTGCGGTCGACAAGCTCCACGCCGGGAGACGAGAGCCCTAGTTCGTAGAAAATGAGGACGCGCCGGACTTCTTTGACCTGAGCGCAGAGGGAATGTTGAAAAAGGCAAGCCAAAACGAGGAGCAGAAGCGCAACCCTAAGCCATGAGACTAGAGGAATCCTTCTTTCTGGGGCATCTGCTCCAAAGTCGTCCAGCACTTGCTCCAGCTCAGATCGCGGACTGGGCTGCATAGGCTTTTCACCATGGCCAAGTTAGGGCTTTCTTCAGTGTGGCCATTCTGTCCCAGCTGGTTACTGAGTCGGACTGTTAAAACTGACAGGAGATAGGAATTCAAAAGGAGTTTAGTTCCGGCAGCAACTAGGCTAAAGTGCGCTTCTTCAACACTCCTGGTGCCAGCGATATGTCCAATGGCTTTAACGCATTTTGGCGAAGAGGGTGTGGCCCTTGGGCCTGGGTCGGTCAGGCTGCCCTTTGTCTTGCTCTTGCGGCTCCTATGAACGGCCAAACGGCCTCCACCGGGGCACTTTCCGGCGTTGCGTTGGACCCTTCTGGCGGGATCCTCCCAGATGTGGACGTGGTTCTGGTCAACCAAGACACCAGCGAAACACAGTTCGCCACGTCTAATAATGACGGCCTTTTCGCCTTTCCTTCGCTTTCACCTGGAAGATATGAACTCACTGCAAAGAAAACAGATTTCGAACCAACGCGGGTGGGGCAGATAAACATCCACGTAACCGAAACCCTTCGGATTGAGTTGCATCTGCAGCTTGCGAAGCGCTTCGAGCGCGCCGAAGTTTCTTCGAACCCGCTGATGGTTCAAACAGATAGTTCTGCTCTCGGACGGGTGGTTAACGAGAGTGCCATCAGCGGATTGCCGATGGTCAACCGCAACTTCACGCAAATCGCAAGCCTCTCGCCGGGCGTAGTCGCCGGGGTGTTTAATGCCGGGGAACTCGGCCTTGGAGGGACGGCGCTGTCGCAGATCACCAAATCCGAGGATGGCATCTACGTACACGGAGCCCGCTCTTACGACAACAATTGGCAATTAGACGGTATTAGCGTCAGTGACGTGCAGGGTAGTGCCAGTGCGAGCGGGGGCATCCCTGTCCCTAATCCAGACACCTTACAGGAGTTCAAGGTACAGACGGGCCTCTATGATGCAGCCTATGGACGCTTTGGCGGGGGCAACGTCAGCGTGGTCAGCAAGACAGGCGGTAATTCATTCCACGGAACGGTCTTCGAGTTCGTTCGCAACAATATCCTGAACGCGAACGATTTCTTCCTCAATGAGACGGGCCAAAAACGCCCCGACCTCAAACAGAATCAGTTCGGATTCGCCTTCGGAGGGCCGATAAGGAAAGACAAATTGCTTTTCTTTGGCTCCTATCAGGGCACTCGCCAGATCAACGGCCTTGCGGCGGGTCAATCGAGGGAGGCTTGCGCCGCGAGTGTCAGCGAGCCGCCTCTAACCGATGACAGATCGCCTGCAGCTCTGGGCCAACTATTCGGTGGACAGAAGGGCAGTCTGGGGGGCGTCGCGGTTAATGCCGACGGATCGAACATCAATCCCGTCGCTCTCGCTCTGTTAAATCTTAAACTCCCCGATGGCAGCTTTCTGATCCCCACCCCTCAAACCGTCGACCCTGCCAAGCCGTTTGCCAGCCAAGGTTTCTCAGCGTTTGCTGAGCCCTGCTCTTTCAATGAAGACCAGTTCCTCATCAACATTGATTATGTCGTATCGCGAAGGACCCGCATCGCTGCCCGATTTTTCCTGGCGGATAGTGATCAGCGCGTTACTTTTCCGGGTAATGGTCTCAATCCCGCGAGCAACACTCCCGGGTCGACGAGCCCAGGCGATTCTGACTTCAGAGTATTTTCTCTTGCCCATACCTACGCACTGAGTAATGCCTGGCTAAATCAAGCGCGCATCGGCTACGTCCGCACAAATACTGGTTCGCAGGCTGAAACTCCGTTCAGTTGGTCTGACGTCGGCGTTTCTGCGGGTGAATTTAATCACAACAATGAACTGCCGAGCTTCAATATTCTTGGGTCTACCAGTGTCGCTTCAGGGTTCCCCCGGACGATCACGCAGAACAGTTTCGTGGTCAGTGACGATCTCAGCCTCATACGCGGAGCCCATGCTCTGCGATTTGGAGGATCCGTTACCAGGTTCCAAAACAATATTCACATTGCAGGAGTCGGGTCGTTTCTACAGTTCCTGAGTTGGCCGGATTTTCTACTCGGCCTAGACGGAGCTGAGAATGGGACGGGCACCTTCAGCAATGTTTTTGCCGCGGCTGATGTTTACGGCCTTGGGAACCGTGAATACCGGGCATGGGAAGGCGTGGGATTTTTGCAGGACGATTATCGAATTGGCCGGACGCTGACTCTGAATCTTGGAGTGCGTTACGAGAGACTGGGCCAATTCGACGACAACCTCGGCAGGAACTCCAGCTTCGATTTCAGCAAAGCCGATGCGAATCCTCCTCCCGAAGGAAGCCTTGCGGGCTATATGGTAGCGTCGAATTTTTCAGGCACTCTGCCAGCGGGTGTGATACGCGCAGGTAATCCGTTCGGGAATTATGGCGACGGTCAAAACACAATCGCGCCGCGGATCGGGTTTGCCTGGCAGCTTCTGCCACAAACAAGCCGATTGGTCCTTAGAGGCGGATACGGCATGTATTACTCTCGGCCCAGCGGGCAAGCCTTTTTTCAAACCGCGGCGGGCGCTCCCTTTGCCCTGGTTCGGTTGGATGTCGGAGCGGCAAATGCGAATGCGACGTTCCAAGAGCCCTTTCAACAACCGTTTCCTACTTCGCAATCATTCCCTTTGTTCACCCCGTACTCTCCCACAACAACAACGACTATATATTCCGTCGCGCCCAATTTCAGACCCGCCATGATTCAACAGTATTCTCTGAATGTTCAGACGGATTTGCATCAGGGCTGGTTGCTGGAAATTGGATACGTAGGAACGCGGGGAATTCACCTGATGCGTCAACGTTCGCTGAATCAGGCGCTGTCGGCCTCGGCGAGCGATCCGATAAGGGGCGTGACGGACAACACGCTCGCAAATATTCCGCTGCGAGTTCCGATTCTCGGGATCCCCCCGGACTCTCTTCAGGAAATGGAATCCGAGGGAAGTTCCTGGTACAACGCGCTTGAGGTCAGCCTGACGAAGCGAATGAAGCATGGCGTTCAGTTCCTTGCGTCCTACACCTTCGCTAAAACG
>Ga0306926_10010302_pt1 | contig 10325 bp, 8 predicted proteins | sample flu12Cox44000178_FD_203759 | JGI IMG/M metagenome (GOLD analysis project Ga0306926, IMG submission 203759) | Lab enrichment of tropical soil microbial communities from Luquillo Experimental Forest, Puerto Rico - flux8day.12C.oxic.44.000.178 (v2)... | ecosystem: Environmental > Terrestrial > Soil... | reverse complement strand
AGATCGTCCGCCGTTTCCTTAACTATTTCTCCCAGCGCGAGCACACGGTGGTTCCCTCGGCCAGCCTGATCGCCGACGATCCCACGCTGCTGCTGGTCAACGCCGGGATGGTTCCGTTCAAGCCGTACTTCCTCGGCCAGCTGGCCCCGCCGTTCCGCCGCGCCACCACCGCGCAGAAGTGCGTGCGCACGGCGGACATCGACGAGGTGGGCAAGACCACCCGGCACGCGAGCTTCTTCCAGATGCTGGGCAACTTCTCCTTCGGCGACTACTTCAAGGAGCAGGCCATCCCGTTCGCGTGGGAGCTGCTCACCGGCCCGGAGGCCGAGGGCGGGTTCGGCTTCCCGGAGAGCAAGCTCTGGGTGACCGTCTACACCGACGACGACGAGGCGGCCAAGCTCTGGCACGATCACGTGGGGGTGCCCGAGGAACGGATCCAGCGCCGCGGCCTGGCGGACAACTACTGGCACATGGGCGTGCCGGGTCCCGGCGGGCCCTGCTCGGAGATCTACTACGACCGCGGGCCCGAGTACGGCCGCGAGGGCGGGCCGGTCGTCGACGAGGACCGCTACCTCGAGGTCTGGAACCTGGTCTTCATGCAGGAGCAGCTCAGCACGGTCCGCAGCAAGGTGGACTTCGACATCGCCGGCGAGCTGCCGTCGCGCAACATCGACACCGGGATGGGCCTGGAGCGGATGGCCGCCCTGCTGCAGGGCGTCGACAACATCTACGAGATCGACACCATGTGGAAGGTGCTCGAGCGCGCCGCCGAGCTCACCGAGCAGCGGTACGGCCAGGACCACCGCAGCGACGTGGCGCTGCGGGTGGTCACCGACCACGTGCGGACGGCCGTGATGCTGGTCGCCGACGGTGTCGTGCCGTCGAACGAGGCGCGCGGGTACGTCCTGCGCCGGATCCTGCGCCGCAGCGTCCGCAATCTCCGGCTGCTCGCCGGGTCCCAGCGCGGCGGGTCCGGCCGCGGCGGGGAGGACGAGCGCTACCTGCACGAGCTGGCCGCCGTGGCGATCGACGCGCTCGGCGAGCAGTACCCCGAGCTGCGCCGCGACGCCCCGCACATCCACACGATCATAGACGCCGAGGAGGCCGCCTTCCTCGGCACGCTGCGTACCGGCAGCGCGATCTTCGACGCCGCGGTCGAGGAGACCAGGCGCCACGACGGCGACACCATCCGCGGCGATCAGGCCTTCCAGCTGCACGACACCTACGGCTTCCCCATCGACCTGACCCTGGAGATGGCCACGGAGCAGGGGCTCTCCGTCGACGAGCAGGAGTTCCGCCGGCTCATGGAGCAGCAGCGGCAGCGGGCCAAACAGGACGCGGCGGGCAAGAAGACCGGCAACGCGGACATCTCGGTGCTCGCGTCGGTCCTGGATCGCTCGGGGCAGGTCCAGTTCACCGGGTACGACCAGGTGACCGGGGACGCGACCGTGACTGGTCTGCTGGTGGGCGGGGTCTCGGTGCCGGCGGCCGGCCCCGGGACCGAGCTCGACGTGGTCCTCGACCGCACCCCGTTCTACGCGGAGGGCGGCGGCCAGCTCGCCGATACCGGCCAGATCAGCGCCTCGGGCAGCGGGGCGGGAGAAGGCGCGGTGGTCGAGGTCCTCGACGTGCAGACGCCGGTGCCCGGGCTCATCGTCCACCGCGGCCGGGTGACCTCGGGCGAGATCGTCGTGGGCGCCCCGGTGCACGCCGAGATCGACGTCGAGCGGCGTCGCGCCATCTCCAGGTCGCACACGGCGACCCATCTCGTGCACCGTGCCATCCGCGGCGCGCTCGGCGATTCGGCGGCCCAGGCCGGCTCGGAGAACTCGCCGGGCCGGTTCCGGTTCGACTTCACCGCGATGGGCGCCGTGCCGCCGGCGGTCCTCGCCGACGCGGAAGACGAAGTGAACGAGGTACTGATCAACGACTTGGCCGTCCGGGCCTACCACACCTCGATCGACGAGGCACGGGCCATGGGTGCGCTGGCGCTGTTCGGCGAGAAGTACGGCGACCAAGTCCGCGTCGTGGAGGTCGGCGACTACTCCCGCGAGCTGTGCGGCGGCACCCACGTCGCCCACTCCGGGCAGCTGGGACTGGTCAAGATCCTCGGTGAGTCCTCGATCGGCTCCGGCGTGCGCCGCGTCGAGGCGCTGGTGGGCATGGACGCCTTCAGGTTCCTCGCCCGGGAAAGCGTCCTGGTCAACCAGCTCTCCGAGCAGCTGAAGGCCCCGCGGGAAGAGCTGCCGGAACGGATAGCGGGCATCGTGACCCGGCTCCGGGACGCGCAGCGGGACCTCGAGCGGCTCAACTCGGCGCGCCTGCTCGACTCCGCCGCCGAACTGGCCCAGCGCGCGGCCGACGTGGCCGGGGTCTCGTATGTGGCGCACCGGGCCCCCGACGGCACCAGCGCCGAGAACATCCGCAAGCTGGCGCTCGACATCCGCGGCCGGCTGGGGCCCGACCGCCCCGGAGTCGCCGTCGTGGCCGGGGTGCCCACCGACCGGCCCACGATCGTGGTCGCGGTCAACGACGCGGGACGGGCGCGCGGCCTGGCCGCCGGGGCGCTCGTGCTGACCGCGGCGGGCGCGCTCGGCGGTCGCGGCGGCGGCAAGGATGACGTGGCCCAGGGCGGCGGCGCGCCGCTCGGAGACGGGGCGGCCCGGGCGGTAGAGCAGTCGTTCGAGGCAGTTGGTGCGGCCATTAGGGAAATAATGGGGCCAGGTAGCGTACGGTGAGACCGTGCCGCAGCCGTATCGTTGGCGGGATGAGATCTGGCCGGCCCGGAGCCATCCGTTGAGGCTCGGCATCCGGCTCGCGATCGACGTCGGCTCGGTACGGATCGGAGTGGCGCACTGCGACAGCGACGGCCGGCTCGCCAGCCCGCTGACCACGGTGCGGCGCGGCCGTGGGGACCTGGACGCCATCGCGGGCCTGGCCGCCGCCGATGACGTGATCGAGATCATCGTGGGCCTGCCCGTCGGCCTTTCCGGCCGGGAAGGGCGGGCCGCCACGGACGCCAGGACGTTCGCGGCCGCGCTGGCCCGCCGCGTGACGCCGGTCCCGGTCCGCCTGGTGGACGAGCGGTTTACCACGGTCATCGCCCACGACGCGCTGCGGCAGGGAGGCAGCGACGCCAGGGGCCGTCGCCTTACAGTGGACAAGGCAGCGGCGGCGCTGCTGCTCCAGGGAGCGCTGGACATGGAGCGCTCGACAGGTCAGCCTGCGGGGGAGCTGGTCGGCTCAGCTCCGGGAGGTACGAGGTGACGGGCGACAGGCAGGGTGACTGGCCGGAGCGCCAGGCGCCGCGCCATTCTGGCCGGCACAGCCGCGTTCCCCGGGAGCACAACGGTCTCGATCCCCAGGCCGCACCGGGGCAGCACGGCCCGCCAGACCCCTACGCGGGGGCGGATCAGTACACACCTCCGGACCCCTACGCGTACGGCCAGCCCGATCCCTACGCCGCACCCGACGCGTACGCCGCGCCGGACGGCTACGCCACGCCCGGACCGTACCCCCCGGCAGACGGGTACGCGGCACCGGATCCGTACGCCGCGCGGGATCCGTACGTGGCGCCCGGCCCCTACCCCCCCGCGGACACCCACACCCCCACAGACGCCTACGCGCTGACTGACCGGCACGCCGTGCCGGGCCCGGGCGCCCCGGCGGACCCGCGCCCGCAGGCCTACGGCCAGCCCGGCCACCCCGGGCCGCAGCAGCAGAACGGCTACGGGCCGCCAGATTCCTACGATCAGCCCCCGTTCCGCTGGCAGCCGCCGCCGGATGCCACCGGACCGCAAGGCCCAGCGGGCAGGCCCGGCCACGGCAGCGGGGCGGCCGGCCAGGGGACGCCAGGAACTCGTGACTGGGACCAGGGCCCCGGGACGGACTGGGATACCGGCCAGGAACCCGGAGGGTTCGCCAGCCTCCGGCGCGGCCGGGACAACACCAGCCCCCGGCCCCAGCCGCCGCCCGGACCGGATCCTCGCCGCCCGCCGGCGCGGCAGCAGGCCGGGCCGCCGGAGCAGCGGGACGCCCCGTCATCCCCGGCCGGGCTCGTCCCGGGATTCTGGGAGAGTCCGGGCTCCGGGAGGGGCGCAGGCCGTCGGCCCAGGCGGCGCATGGGCTGGGTGCTGGCTCCGCTGCTCGCGCTGGCGGTGCTGTGCGCGCTGGCCGTCGGCGGCTACGACCTCTACAAGGGGCTCCACTCCAAGGACTTCACGGGTTCGGGATTCGGGCACGTCACGGTGCAGGTGATGCCCGGGGACACGGCCACCTCCCTGGCCCCGCGACTGGTGCAGCTCGGGATCGTGGCCAGCGCCAAGTCCTTCATCAGCGCCGCGCAGCACAGCACCAACCCGGCCGGCCTCCAGCCCGGCTTCTTCAGCCTGCACAAGCACATGAACTCGGCGCTGGCCTACCAGATGCTGCTCAATCCGGCCTCGCGGGTCCAGTCCCAGGTCCCGATCCCCGAGGGCCTGCGGATGTCGAAGATCCTCACTGCGCTGGAGAAGAAGTACCCGAGCATACCGGCCAGCGCGTTCACGGCGGCCGCGAAGGACGCCGCTGCGCTCCAGCTGCCCGCCTACGCCAACGGCAACCCGGAGGGCTACCTGTTCCCGGCCACCTACGACTTCAGCCCCGGCACCAGCGCGCTGGGCATGCTGCAGGCCATGGTGGCGCGGTTCAACCAGGAAGCGACCACCATCGACCTGCCCGCGGCCGCGCGGGCCGCCCACCTGACCCCGGGCCAGGTCATCACCGTGGCCAGCATCCTGGAGGCCGAGGCGGGGAACCCCAAGTACTACCGGCAGGTGGCCGAGGTCATCTACAACCGGCTGAACGACGGCATGAAGCTGGGGCTGGACAGCACGGTGAACTACGCGCTGCACCGGTTCGGGGTCCACCTCACGGTTTCGCAGCTTCACGTCAACTCGCCCTATAACACCTTCCTCCACACCGGGCTCCCGCCCGGCCCGATCGACAACCCGGGCGACGCGGCGATCGAGGCCGCACTGCACCCGGATCACGGGAACCTGCTCTATTTCGTGACCGTGAACCTGAAGACCGGCCTCACCAAGTTCACCAGCAGCGCCGCCCAGTTCCAGCAATTCGTAGCCGAGTGCCAGCAGAACAACGCGTGCTGAGGCCGCCGCGATGAGAGCGGCGGTGCTCGGTTCGCCGGTCAGCCATTCCCTATCACCGGCGCTGCACCGCGCCGCGTACCAGTCGCTGGGCCTGGCGGCCTGGACCTACGACGCGATCGAGTGCGACGAGGCCCGGCTGCCCGGATTGCTCGACGGCTGCGGCCCGGACTGGGCCGGGCTGTCCCTGACCATGCCGCTCAAGCGGGCGGTGCTGCCGCTGCTCGACGTGACCGAGCCGCTGGCGGCGGACGTGGGCGGTGCCAACACGGTCATCTTCGCGGCCGGCGCCCGGCACGGGCACAACACCGACGTGCCCGGGATGATCACCGCCCTGGCCGCGGCTGGCGTGTCCGGTTCCGGTCCGGTGCTGATCCTCGGCGCCGGCGCGACCGCCTGCTCCGCGCTCGCCGCCGTACGCGGGCTCGGCGCGGGCGAGGTCACGGCGGCGGTCCGGGATCCGGCGCGGGCCGCCGGGCTGCGGGCCGCGGCCGGCCGGCTCGGCATGACCGTACGGCTGGCCGGCTTCGGCCGTGGGGATCCGGCCCGGAGCTGGCACCTGCTGATCTCGACGGTCCCGGCCGGAGCCGCCGACGCTTACGCGGACCTGATTCTCCGCGGGGACCTCGTCCCCGATGCGGTGCTCGATGTGGTCTACCATCCGTGGCCGACCAGCCTGGCGGCCGCGGCGGAGCGGACCGGGGCGGCGGTGATCAGCGGCTTTGAACTACTGGTGCACCAGGCGGCCCGGCAGGTCGAGCTGATGACGGCCCGGACCGCGCCGACCGCCGCGATGCGCCGGGCTGGCCTGGCCGAACTGCGCCGGCGGGCCGAAGCCGCCGCGGGCCGGCCGCCGCCGGTGACCTGACCCGTGGCCCCCGCAACGCGGGATTACAACGGCCCCGGAATGCGTTACTCTGTGCGAGACGACCAGTCCGGTGCACCACGTGCCGGACGAGCAAGCGGAGGACCACATTCGGCCACCTCCCACCTGGCCAGCAGGATTGCTGGCGGGTACGGCTGGGCAGCTTCCCCGGGGAGCTGTCCGGCGGCAGGCAGGCTTACGGGCCGGCCGGCCTGGCCGGGCGCACCGTTGTCGCGGGATAGCCGCGACTCCTGGCGCCTCGTGGCGGACCCGATCCTGCGTAACCAGGCTCGGGGCGCTGCGTCATTGTGGCCCTGCACGCTTGCGATGCGGGGCCTTTCGCATGTAAGGCACCGCACCGGGTCGCAGCCCGCACGCGGGGTGGTCCCGCGGCGGGGAGAGTGACACAAGGAGGTCACATCAGCACTGAGCCCCGTATCAACGAACGTATCCGCGTGCCTGAAGTGCGGCTCGTCGGACCGAACGGCGAGCAGGTCGGCATCGTCGCCATCAACGACGCGCTCCGGCTAGCCCAGGAAGCAGACCTGGACTTGGTCGAAGTCGCGCCAACGGCACGGCCGCCGGTCGCCAAGCTCATGGACTACGGCAAGTTCAAGTACGAGTCGGCGCTCAAGGCCAGAGAGTCACGCAAGCACCAGGCGCAGACCGTCATCAAGGAGATCAAGCTCCGGCCGAAGATCGATCCGCACGACTACGGGACCAAGAAGGGTCACGTCGAGCGGTTCCTCCGGCAGGGAGACAAGGTCAAGGTAACCATCATGTTCAGGGGACGCGAGCAGTCCAGGCCGGACCTCGGCTACCGGCTGCTGCAGAAGCTGGCCGGTGATGTCGAGGAACTCGGGTTCGTCGAGTCACAGCCCAAGCAGGACGGCCGGAACATGATCATGGTTATCGGGCCGCACAAGCGCAAGCCCGACGCCAAGGCCGACCGTTCGGCGCCCCGGCCAGGAACCCGCGCCCAGCGCGCCGCGCAGCCTGTACCGCCGCCACGCGGGGCCGGGGAAAACGGGCCCGGACCGGCGGTGGCGGCAGCCGAACCGGCTGAGCAGGGAGCGGCGGACGCACCAACGGCGATCTGACCGGCCGGGCCCGGCGGCCCGGCACGCCGACCAGGAGCGCGTGCCGCAGGCACGTGAGCGTTAACAAACACGTGCCACCGGCAGGTTTAATAGCGGAGGCGCGTCATAGGCAAGTGCCGGAGGCGCGCTACCAAGCACGTGCCGCAGGCACGACCACAAGCAAGCATGTGCCGCAGGCAAGCACCGGAAGGGCCAGCCCGCGGCACACCATGAACGGAGACGACGGCGACATGCCGAAGATGAAGACGCACAGCGGTGCCGGCAAGCGTTTCCGGCTGACCGGTACCGGCAAGGTCATGCGCCGCCGGGCCAACCGCGCACACTACCTCGAGCACAAGCCGAGCACGCGAACCCGCCGCCTGAAGAACGAGGTGCCGGTCTCGCCTGCCGACCTGAAGAAGATGAAGAGACTGCTGGGCAAGTGACCCGGCCCGCTTAAGGGAGTTCAAGCAATGGCACGCGTGAAGCGGGCGGTCAACGCCCACAAGAAGCGCCGGGTCGTCCTCGAGCGGGCCAGCGGCTACCGGGGCCAGCGGTCCCGCCTGTACCGCAAGGCCAAGGAGCAGGCCCTCCACTCGATGGCCTACGCCTACCGTGACCGCAAGGACCGCAAGGGAGCGTTCCGGCGGCTGTGGATCCAGCGCATCAACGCCGCGGCCCGGGCCGACGGCATGACCTACAACAGGTTCATCCAGGGACTGAAGATCGCGGGCGTGGACGTCGACCGCAGGATGCTCGCCGAGCTCGCGGTGGCCGACCCGCCCGCCTTCTCCGCGCTGATCGAGGTGGCCAGGAAGGCGCTGCCCGCGAACGTCAACGACCGGGCCGCGGACACCGAAGCCGCCTGAGATCAGCCGTGCGCATCGGCGCACCATGACCGCGGGCGACATGACCACCGGGAGCGAGGTCACCAGTATCCGCTCGCCGCGGGTCAAGGCCGCCCGGCAGCTGGCCCGGCGCTCGGCGCGGCAGCGGGCCCGGCTGTTCCTCGCCGAGGGCCCGCAGGCGGTGCGGGAGGCCCTGGACGCCGGGGCAGTCGCCGAGGTGTTCGTCACCGCGGCGGCCCGGTCCCGGTACGGGGAGCTGGTCAGCCGGGCGGCCGGGCACGGCTCGGCCGTGCACGCCGTCAGCGGCGAGGTGATGGCCGAGCTCGCCCAGACCATCACCCCGCAGGGCCTGCTGGCCGTCTGCCGGTTCGTCGACGTCCCGATCGGGCAGCTCACCGCGGCCGCGCCCCGGCTGGTGGTGCTGCTGGCCAACGTCCGCGACCCGGGAAACGCCGGAACGGTGCTGCGCACGGCGGACGCGGCGGGTGCGGACGGGGTGGTCTTCTCCGACGCCTCGGTCGACCCCTACAACAGCAAGTGCGTGCGCGCCTCCGCGGGCAGCCTGTTCCATCTCCCGATCGTGGCCGGCTCCCCGCTCCGGCAGGCGGCCGCGGCGCTGCGCCGGGCCGGGCTGCGGGTCCTGGCCGCCGACGGCGGCGCGGGCCGCGAACTCGGCGACCTTGAGCCGGACCGGGGACTGGCGGGTCCCACCGCGTGGCTGTTCGGTAACGAGGCCTGGGGACTGCCGGGCGACCTGCTGGCGCTGGCCGATGAGGCCGTCGCCGTGCCCATCTACGGCCGGGCGGAGAGCCTGAACCTGGCGGCCGCGGCGGCGGTCTGCCTGTACGCGTCCGCCCGCGCCCAGCGCGGGAGCCGGGCCGGGACCTCGGTGCCCGCGAGCTGACGGTCTGCAACCGTTCTCATTCTTAGGCACCTCCGGGGTGCCGCGCACCGCTGCGGACGCGCTAGAGTCTGATCTGATCACGTTGCGTCATGAGCAACCCGGCGGGCGTCACCGTCGGCCGGGCGCGGACGCGGCGCCGCCAGCCCGCGGGGTGCCCCCGAACCGCGGGCCGGCCAGCACGGAGCCCGGGGGCAGTTGTCGGCCGGGACGGGCCGAGGCGGAGGCGGCGTTTCCAGTGGACAGGATCATGCCGGGCCAGGCGGCCGGGGCAGCGGGCGATGCCCTCGCCCCTCCGGCCACCCCCCCCGGTCCTGCCTGGGGCAGCATCGATGCCCTCGCGGCTCCGGCCGGCGGGCTAGTCCACGCGGATGACCTGCCCGACGGCCTGGTCATCGCCGACCACGCCGGCCAGGTCACGGTCTTCAACCGGGCCGCCTCGCGGCTCACCGGGATCGCCGCGGGCACCGCGCTCGGCCGGGACGTGCGGCACGTGCTCCCGCTGCGGGACGCCGAGGACCGCTGCTGGTGGGCGCAGACGCAGCCGTATCACGGCCTGTGCACGCGCAGCAGGCACCCCGAGCGGTCGCTGTACCTGCCGGACGGGCTCGAGCTCCTGGTCACCATGGGCTACGTGCGGGACCGGGACTCCGGCGGCTGGCACCATCAGCCAGGGACGGTCCGCCGCCTGACCATCACGCTGCGCAGCGCGGAGCTCCGCGCCCGCGCCGAGCGCGGCCGCGCCGACCTGGTCTCCACCGTCGCCCACGAGCTGCGCTCGCCGCTGACCAGCGTTAAGGGCTTCACCGCGACGCTGCTGGCCAAGTGGCCGCGGTTCACCGACGACCAGAAGCTGGTCATGCTGGAGACGGTCAACTCCGACGCGGACCGGGTGACCAGGCTGATCACCGAGCTGCTCGACGTGTCGCGGATCGAGTCGGGCCGGATCGAGGTGCACCGCGAGCTCGTGGACATCCCCGCCCAGGCCAGGAGGGTCATCGAGGGACGGGTCGCCGCCGGGGAACCGGAGGACAAGTTCCGGCTGGAGGTCAGGGATGGCCTGCCGGAGACCTGGCTGGACGCCGACAAGATCTTCCAGATCCTGGCCAACCTCATCGAGAACGCGGTCCGGCACGGGGCTGGTACGGTAACCATCATGGTGGAGCCGGCCCGGACCGGGAACGCTCCTGGGGTGGCGGTCTCCGTCCGCGACCAGGGGCAGGGCATCGCGCCCGAGCTGGCCCCGCGGGTGTTCCGGCAGTTCTGGCGGGTCAAGCGCCGCGGCGGCGCGGGACTTGGCCTGTTCATCGTGAAGGGCCTGGTCGAGGCGCACGGCGGCACGATCGCCGTGCACCAGGCGCCCGGCGGCGGTGCCGAGTTCCGATTTACCATGCCCGCCGGCACCCCCGACTTCGGCTGACCGGCGGGCCCGCAGCGGCGCACCGCGGCCGCCCAGCGCGTGACCAGGAGCCTCCCGGCCAGGACGGC
>Ga0306926_10010295_pt1 | contig 10329 bp, 9 predicted proteins | sample flu12Cox44000178_FD_203759 | JGI IMG/M metagenome (GOLD analysis project Ga0306926, IMG submission 203759) | Lab enrichment of tropical soil microbial communities from Luquillo Experimental Forest, Puerto Rico - flux8day.12C.oxic.44.000.178 (v2)... | ecosystem: Environmental > Terrestrial > Soil... | reverse complement strand
GCCGTGTTACCCACGAGAACTGTAAGTGAGACCCCTTGGTCCCGGGCGATTACAAAACGCAGATCCGACCTAAGAGGAGCGAGCTCGGGAACTACTTTGAACCAATACAGCTCGCTGGCACACTCCCTAGCGCCGGTTTTCCGGCGTCAGATTCCTGCGCTCGTCACTCGGCACTCTCGCCAAACGTGCTCAGAACCGACAGGAAGGGCGAACGGCCCGTCTGTCAATCTCGTCCCGGACCCCTGGACGTAGCGTCCGGGCCTGAAGTAAAGACGCGCGCCGAGGGAACGCTAATCGAGCTCCCGAATCCAAATGTTGCGAAAGCTTATGGGCTCGCTCTTGTCGCCGTGTGCCTGGAGCTTGACGGGAGCGCGGTCGTAGCTCTTGTAAAACGGTTGGCCACGGTAAAGTGTTTCGCCCTTCAACTGGAAGTGGTTTTGGACCAGCACTCCGTTGAAGAAAACGGTAACATAGGCGGGGGTTTTCAGTGAACCGTCAGGGTTGAAGGTGGGCGCGGTCCAGACGATGTCATACGTCTGCCATTCGCCGGGCTTGCGGTTCGCGTTGACGAGCGGCGGGGACTGCTTGTAGACGCTGGCGGCCTGTCCATTGACGTAGGTCTTGTTGTTATAGGAGTCGAGGATCTGGAGCTCATAACCGGCGTCGTCGGGGCCGGTGGAGGCGAGGAAGACGCCGCTGTTACCGCGCGCCTGCCCGGTGCCGGTGATGTTTTCGGGGATGCGCCACTCGACGTGAAGTTGGTGGTTCTTGAATTTGCGTTTCGTCTCGATATTGCCGGCGGACTTGTTTACGGTCATGACACCGTCGGCAACAATCCACTGCGCTGGAGTGTGGTCTTTGGCAGAGACCCATTCGTCGAGGTTCTTGCCGTCAAAGAGGATGATGGCGTCGGAGGGCGGTGCGGTAGAGGTGGCGCCGGGCGTGACGATTGCGGGTTGGGGGGACCAGACCTCGGTGTCTTCGGGCTTTGGTACGGCAGGGGCTTGCGGTTGGGTCGCTGTTACCGGGGTTTGGGCGGCGAGTGGAGACAATTCCGTAAAGATAGCTGCGGCCAACACGATCACGGTCATACTGGCGAGCGGGAGTGAAAACACTATACGCATCATCGGACGAAGATACACCGAAAGGCAAGAGCGGGCGGATGAATGCGGGACGGTGAAATAGGACTTCGGGGTTGCGGCATCTACAACGGGAGCGGCACGCTAACACTGCAGAACAGCATTGTCGCGAACAACTGTTCAGGGGAATTGCACCGCTTCCATCACCTCAAAAGGCTAACAACATGAGCCGTGATGGTACATGCAATTTCCGCAACAGTGGTGATCGGAACAACACCGATCCCTTGACTGGATTGCTTGCAGTACAACGGCGGACCGACACAGATCAAGGCTCTGCTGCCCGGGAGCCCTGCGGTTGATGCTGGCAATCCCAGTGGCTGCACTGATGGCCAAGGCCATTTGCTGAAGACAGACCAGCGTGGCCAACCGCGTCCCGACAAGAAGGACAGAATCGGCTCCGGCATGGCAGCGTATGAAAGGCAGAGCGATTAGCCTGCCGATCAGAATCGGCATGTTTGCCGGGGAACAAACAAACCACAAGCGTGGTTCTTGACGTTTCTCTCCCATCCGCGCAGCAGTGCAACCCTGCAACACGACGGCGCGGCTCCAGTTCTCAGGAGGATGGCAGTGAGGCACCAGAGGTGGGTGGCAAGGCGACTTAATGACCCCCTGAGTGCGTAGCAAGCACAATCTCGTTTCGGGAGCTTGGCTATACAGGGCAGACACCCCAATTCGTAAGGGGAGCGATGCTGCGGCGTGCGGGTTCAGGCTAGGGAACGTTCGACCTCTGCTTCCGCCGCCGCTGCTGCCATTCTTCGCTGGTCAGGATGCCCGGCCCGGCTTCGATCAGCCGGGGCAGCATCTGGAACACCGATACCGGCGTCCATCGGCCGCCATCGCGGGTGCGAAAACCCCGGCGATTCAATTCCTCGGCGATGGCGGAGTAGGGGCCGTCCTGAATGGTCAGCTCCATGATCTGGAACAGGACCTCGCGCTCCTGGGGGTCTTCTTCCAAGTGGGTGCAATCGCCGGCGACGCGGAGCCCGAATGGAACTTCCGGCGCCGCCGTGATTGCCGGCGCTGCCTCCGCCGCGAGTTGCCGCTCCCACTCGATAGCAACCGGTTTCCAACCTTCTTCCAGCTTTTGCCGCAACTCCTCCGGCCCGAACTGCCCGGTAATCGCTTGCCGCCTGCGTTGCACATTGGCCATGGCTACCCCTGTTCGCCCAAAGCTGCTGCTCATGGTCGAGCAACTGCCGCTCCATTCACCCCCGGATTAAGCTATTGAGTCTGGTGAAATTAACGCGAGGAGCGCCGTTGTGCGCCCGCCCAGTCGTCCGCCTGCGCGAAGCGGTGTGCGAAAACGGGCAGCCCGCCCGGAAAAGTTGCCCCTTCAGGGGGCGCTTCGCAGGCCGGTTCTTAGTTCGCCGCCGATGTCGCCAGAATGCTCTTGTCGGTCTTTCCCGTGATGGTCCGAGGCAGGCTGTCGACAAAAGTGAAGGTGCGCGGAATCTTATAGGGCTCCAGCATCTCGCGACAAGCGGCTCGCAGCATGTTCTCGTCGAGTTGAGCGCCGGGTTTGCGCTGCACGAAGGCATAGAGGAGCATGCCGCGCTTGGCGTCGGGCAAGGCAATAACCGCGGCCTCCTCTATCCCGCTGATGCGTTCGATAGCGTTCTCCACTTCGACCGGGTAGATCTTTTCACCGCCAACCTTCACCATGTCGTCGGCGCGCCCGGCAATGTAAAGATAGCCGTCAACATCGAACGATCCCTTGTCACCGGTATAGAGTCTGCCGTTGCGGATTTTCCTGCTCGTCGCTTCCGCATCATTGAGATATCCCAGCATCACGTTGGGCCCGGCAACGCAGACTTCGCCAACTTCGCCCGCCGGACAGATGCTGTCGTCGTCGCGGCGAATGGTTACCGTGACACCGGGCAGCGGCTTTCCCACGCTGGCGGGCCGATTGCTCTCAGGAATATTCAGCGACACCGCGGGCGACAGTTCCGTTGCGCCGTAGCCGGGAAGGACCGGGCGCCCAAAGCGGGCGTTGAACTCGCGCCCCACGATTTCCGGCAGGCGTTCGGCGCCGGCGATGCACAGCCACAGTGAACTGGCGTCGCACGGCGTCGATTCCATCGCCAGCACGCGAAATTGGCTGGGAACGGCGACGATGCAGGTCACGTGGTGGCGCTCGATGGTATTCAGCACGGTACGGGGCGCAAAGCGCTCGCTGATCACCACCGTCGAACCGCTAACCAGTGGCAGCAACAGGGTCACCGTCAATCCGTAGGCGTGAAACAGGGGCAGGACCGCCAGCATCACCTGGGGGCGAGCGTCAAAACCGGTCGCCTCGCAGCAGCCCTTGATATTGGAGAAGAGGTTGTTTTCGCTCAGAGCCACGGCTTTGGGGCGCCCGGTCGTTCCCGAGCTGTAGAGCAGAACCGCCGCCTGCTGATCGCGTGGTCGCGGCCTGAAGTCTGATGCTGTAGGATAGTCGGTCTTGATCACCACATGGGGTATGCCCGCCTCCGCCAGCCTCGGGGCGAGGTCGGACGAGGTGAAGACGGCGGCCAGCCCGGCCTCGGCAGACATGAACTTCAGCAGCGGGGCGGGAGCCAGCGTTGGTAGAACCGCGACCGTCTTGCCCGCCCACAAGCCGCCCAGAAAATAGGGCGTGAAATCGAGCGAATTGGGCAAGAAAATCCCCACGTTGTCGCCCGCCGTTTCCTGGGCGATGTGCAAGGCTGCCGACTGCGACTGCCGCATCAATTCCGAATAGCTCAACCGCTGTTCGCCAGCGATGAGCGCTGCTCTTTCGGGATATCGTTCCGCCGATTCCTGTACGGTGGCAACAAGGATGCTGGTGTCCATGGATCACCCTGAGAAGCAAACGGAAACCGAGGCGAGTGTACACCTTGGCGGCAAAGAAATCGCCGTCAACTCGGTCGGCGATTCCCGGCCCAGAGTTGACGGCGTGTTTGTGGCCCGCAGGGCTAGAAGCTTGTCGGGGGCTGCGGTATCTCCGGCACCCTGATGTCAATTTTCGGAGTCGCCGGCACCGGGAAGCTGATGTGAATCGGCATAGCGTGTACTTGGGTGCGATTCATCTTCGCCCGTGATCTTTCCATGGCACACTGTGCCCGCTCCATCGACTGGGCGGCCAGCTCCTGTGCCCGGATCACCGCCGCCAGATTGATCTGCTGGGCCCGTTCCGTGGCCCGTTGGCTCAACTCCTCGGCGCGCATGACGGCAAGATCCTCGAGCTGCTGCGCATGATCGGCGGCGCGGACGCGTATTTCAATTGACCGCTCCCGCCCGCGTTCTTGCGCTCGGTAGGCGTCGCGCTGCGCCTTCATAGCGGCGGCGCATTGCTGCTCGGCCGCCTTCTGTGTCAGCACGGTCTGGGCCTGCGTGTCGCTCTGCCCAACCCGCACCACCTCCGGCAGATTCAATTCAGCCACCATCTGCGCCTGCTCCGGCGCCGCACGATCCACCAGGGGCTCCAGCCTGGCTATCAGCTGTTCCGCCGCATAACGCTTGGCACAGGTCAGCTCCGCCATCAAGGCAGCGCGCGAACTGGGGATCTTGGCCATATATCCCGTGCTGAATTCGCGGGAAAAAACCACGAACGTCGCCACTAGGGCCAAGGTGGCTACCAGATATCTGCGCTCCATACTGCCTCCTCGTTGTTCATAAGACGTGAGAGCCTAAGGATAGTTAGTGATTCTTTTTCAACTTGTTGCGTGCCTCTTAACTTGCCTGCGGAAGTAGCTACAATTTGGTTGCCAAATTCTGCCGTGATGGAAGTTACTGAGCCGGCAATGCATTGCACACGGTGTGAACAAATGATGAATATTGCGGGCGTCCGGCGCACGGAATTTCTGTCCGGGCATGGACACCGGGCTGCCTGCGAAAGATCGGGTGATATGGTGGGGAGGCTATGACCGCTGACGAAGTGAAGCAATTGCTACAGCTCTCGCCCCTGGAACCGGAGGGCGGCTTCTTCCGCGAAACCTACCGCTCCCGCTGGCAGATCGCTGCCGAGCATTTGCCTCCTGGGGTGCAGGGCGCTCGGTCACTGGGTACGGCTATTTACTACATGGTTACGCGCGAGAGTTTCTCCCCCCTGCATCGGTTGCCCGGCACGGAAATCTTCCACTTCTACCTGGGTGATCCGGTGGTAATGCTGCAGCTGCACGCCGACGGGGAGACCGAATTCGTAACCCTGGGGCAGAACTTGGGGAGAGGCCATGCGCCCCAAGTGGTGGTCCGTGGGGGAGTATGGCAGGGCTGCCGGCTGGCTGAGATGGGCCAATGGGCGCTGATGGGTACGACCATGTCGCCCGGCTTCGACTATGCCGACTACGAGACTGGCAACCGCAACGAGCTGATCGGGCAGTATCCCGATATGGCGGAGGCAATATTGGAATATACCAGGTAGGACGTCGCGCGGAAGCGAGGCCCCAGACCTGTAGGACCAATCCTCTGTTCCGCCCTGGGTGTTTGCCCCGGCACCGGTTTGCCAAGCCCTTAGCACCAGATTCGGGTGCGGGCCGCGGGCAAGCCACACTGGTGACTTCGACTGGCCTTCACCGTTGCCGCGGCTTCGTCACTTCCGCCCCCCGTGGCACTTCCTGTCAGGCGACGAGCAACTGCCGGGCTCGGCCAGCTCGCCGTCCGGACCGATGCACGTCTGGGTGTGGATGCACCAGAACAGGCCGTCGTTTGAGGGAGGCACAGTGGGATCGTGCTCCGCACTGATAAATTGCTGCTTCCAGCGCAGCGAGGTACACAGAGTCTCGCGATTTGTATCGAAGCGCTCCTGATCGAGCCACATAGTCATGCGACGCCTCCTGCGCGGCCGGCCGCGGCATTGAGGACGGCACGCTTCACCGCCACCTTGGCCAGCGTGATCTTGTACTTGTTGCGGCTGAGCGGCTTGGCCTTCGCTACGGCTGCGTTTGCAGCCGCCAGTGCGGTGTCTGGGGTTATGGTCTTGCCGACTAGCGCCTCGGCGGCTTCCGGGGAAATCCACGGGGTCGGTGCCACGTGCCCCAGCACCACGCGGGCGCTCTTTACCGTATCGCCATCCATCTCCAACGCCACGCTGGCCTGTGCCAACGGCCAATCGAACGCCGCCCGCTGACGAACCTCGTAACTCGACGCTTTCAGGTTCTTCGCCGGCGGGGCCACGATCAGCTCGATGACCATTTCGTCCGGCTTTAGGTCGTGTTCGCGCTGTCCTTCGGTGGTTGGGATGACGAAGAATTTCTCGAGCGGCAGCTCGCGCACGCCCGACCCGGAAGCTTTTGCCGAATAAAGGCGAATCTTCGCACCGTAAGCGATCAGCACCGGGGCAATGGTCGAAGGGCTGACGAAATACGCCGGCCCCTCGTTCCCCAGGATCGCTCCATAGCGGTTGTCGCCATCGACCATCATCGATTTACCGTCCTTGGTGGTTCCCAGCAACCCCATGCCGTTGCGAAAGTACCAGCAACGCGGACGCTGGCACATGTTGCCTCCGATGGTGGCCAGGTTGCGGATCTGTACACTGGCCGCCTCGAGGGCGGCATCGGTAAGCATCGGATAGTTGGACAAGCCGTCCGTCGGCTGGGCCAGCGCCGCCAGCGTGGTCAGCGCGCCGATGCGCAACCCGCTCCCGGATTGATACCCGACGCCACGCAGGCCGTCGAGCTGCTTAATGTTGACCAAGCGCTTCGGCGTGACCACGTCGTCCTTCATCAGGGCAAGCAAATCGGTTCCTCCCGCCAGGATGGACGCCTGTTCAAAACTTTCACCCAGCAGCGTGGCGACCTGTTCTTTTTTAGTGGGAGTGACATACTCAAAGGCCTGCATGGTCGGCTCCTGTCGTTCTCGCGGGCTGGCGCCAGCCCGGAGTCAAGAGAGTAAAAGACTTACCCGCCACGGCTAAAGCCGCGCGTCGCAAAAGCAGCGACCTTCCTCCGAGCTTCCGTACGCAGCAGGAGGCCTGGCGCCCGGCTCTATCCATTGCCGCCTCCTTGCTCGAGCGCTGCAAGCACGCGGTCGGGCGTGAGGGGCAGAAAGGGCACGCGCACCCCAAGGGCATTGGCCACGGCATTCGAAATCGACGCACCCGGCGAGACCACCGGAGGTTCGGCAAGTCCAATCACGCCACGCTCGTCATAGCCTTTGCCTGTCATCATGTGGACTTTCAGTTCGCCGATGTCGCTCAGTCCCGCCAGACGGTAGAACTCGAGGTTGGGGTTCAGTACCCGCCCGGTTACGGGATCGAGAATCTTCTCCTCGTACAGGGCATAGCTGATGCCCATGATGAGGGCGCCGTATACCTGGCTCTCGGCAGTCTTCAGGTTGACCACCAGACCGCAGTCCTGAACGGCAACCATCTTGTTCACCCGCACGATACCGGTTTCGATATCCACGGAGACATCGGCCATCTGCACTCCGCCGACGCCGCTGTTCGTGAGATCGGGCGGTTCGTCCTTGTTGGGATTCTGGCCGCGCACGGTGAGCGGTACGGCGCCGATCTTGGCACAGGCTTCTTTCCACGACAGGCTGCGACCGGCGTCGCCTTTCACGCGCACTTGTCCTTCCACTGCTTCCAGTTCCCCCGGCTGCGCCTTCAAGGCCGGTGCTACCTGGGCGAACAGTGCATTGCGGGCGTTCACCGCCCCGCGCCGCGTCGATGCGGTTACGCCGCCTGAGGTGGTGCTGCCGCCGCTGCCACCCGATTGCGGATAGCGATTGTTCCCATACAGCAGCTTGACGTTTTCCATGCTGATGCCGAGGGTATCGGCGGCCACGATGGTGATGATGGTGCGGGCTCCCGTGCCCAGGTCCTGGGTGCCCATCTTGATCTCGACTGAGCCGTCGGGATGGATGGTGAAGTCGCAATTACTGTAGTGGCCCCGGCCTCCCCAGGTGTGCATGGAGAGGCCGAGCCCGCGCTTGATGTTGCCCGGAGTCTGGTCGCCGCGCTGGTGCCAGCTCTTCTTCCATCCCATCAGCTCGTCGGCGATGGCGAACTCTTCCTTGTAGGTTTGCGCCCGCGGTCCGGCGATGTCCAGGTTACGCAAAACCAGGTCGAGCGGATCCATCTTCATCTTCGCCGCGAGATCATCGATGGCTCCCATGGTGATGACGGCGGCCTGCGGATGGTTGGGCGCGCGCCATGCGCGAGCGCTCCCCTGGTTGGTTGAGATGGCAGTGTTTTGCTTGCGTTGGTTGGGAATCTCGAAGATGTATGGCAGCGGCGGGGTACCGCCGCCGCCGACTCCGCCGGTTCCCCACGATCGCGACTCCCAGGCGACGAGTTTGCCATCCTGGTCGGCGGCAATCTTTACCCGCGCGTAAGCTGAAGGACGCATGCCCGCGACTTCAAACTCCGCCTTGCGGTCGAGCAGGTTTTTCACCGGTTTGCCCGCCGCTTTTTTCGACAGGTTGGCAGTGTTCACATCCCAGCGATCCACGGAAAACTTGCTGCCAAAGCCGCCGCCCACATTCTGTTGTAGTACGTTGATGTTGCCGGCGGGCACAGCCAGCGGCTCAGCCAGCTGGGCGGCGATGCCGGAGACGTTCTGGGTGGAGACGTGCACGACCACTTCTTTCTCGCCCGGCCATTCGATGACCGAGCCGTGAGTTTCCAGGCAACAGTGCACGATGCAAGGAATTCCGTACACACCTTCCGAGGTCGTTGCCGCCGCACTGAATGCCTTGTCGGGAGTTCCTTGGGTCTGTACCGCGGTTTTCTTGTAAGGAGATTTCGGTTTGGCTTCGGCAGGCACATACTTGGCCTTGCGCAGGGCGGCAATCACGCTGGCATCGGTGCCCATGCCCTTCATGGACGCGTAATCTTTCTCCTCGGGCTTGAAGCTGATACCGCTTTTCTCGATGCGCGCAATGACTTCCTCATCCGGCACCTGGTTCTCCTGCATGTCCTGCAGGTCCTCTGCGCTAAGCGGACCGGTGTCGGTGGCAACACTCCTGGGTGGTTCGGCGTCGGAGACAAAATGCGGGAGTACCTCGTATTCCACCTTGATGGCGCGCAGCGCGTCTTCCGCTGTGCCCTCGTCGACGGCGGCGACGCCCACCACCTCATCGCCCGCCCAGAAGATCTCCGTGCCGGCTTTCTGGATGACCTCGACAGCCTTTACCCCGGGCATCTTTTCGGCGGCCGAGGTATCGATGCTGGTGATCTTGGCGTGGGCGTAAGGGCAGCGCAGGATCTTGCCGGCCAGCAGACCTTGGGGGTTGTAGTCGTATGTATATTTGGCGCGGCCCGAAGACTTCGATGGGCCATCGACACGCTCAATTCTTTTACCCAGGAGTGGACGGCTGGCGGGATCCGGCCAACTGTACTCGGTCATGACTGCCTCCCCCCGGCCTGCATCAAAGCCACGGCGCGTACTCCGTTGTAGGTTCCGCAACGGCAGTAATTGCCATTCAGGCCGTGGCGAATGTCGTCCGCGGTCGGCGTGGGATGCTGGCGCAGAAAGTGCGTGGTCGCGACCACCAGGCCAGGGGTGCAGAAGCCGCATTGCTGCGCATCGTGTTCGACGAAAGCTTGCATCACCGAACTTAGCTTGTTGGCTTCCGCCAAGGCTTCGATGGTGGTGATCCTTGCGCCTTGCACGTCGATTGCCAGCACCGAACAGGCATAAACCGGCTTGTCGTCGAGCAGGACAGTGCAGGCGCCGCACGTCCCACGGTCGCACACCCGTTTGGCTCCGGTCAGATCGAATGGGCCACGCAACGCGTCCAGCAGAGTGACGCGTGGCTCCAGCTCCGCGCTCATCTTTTTACCGTTGACGTTGAGTGCGACCCGGACCTTGCCCGGACCCTGGACGGGAATGTCTTCTCCGGCAGCGTGGACCACCTTCGGTCCGAGAACCAGCGGCAACGCCGACGTAACCGCCGAAATTTTCATGAAATCGCGTCGCGATACTCCCGACGTTGTTTCGGGCTTGCGCGCATCGTCGTCTTTCATCGTGCCTCCGAGGGAGAACCAACGAAGAACCGGCCTGACTTGCCGGCCGGAGGATACTGGTCAGAGAAATTGGCAGTGTCGTGCGAGTAACATTCTTTGCTCCGCCACCAGGTGGCGATCAGCGCGAGTATAACTCCCGCTGTGGCCGAGCGACAAAAAGCTGTTGGGCCGTTTCCCGCGCGCTGCCCGGTGAGCGGCGCTCGCGACTTCGCTTTCCACTAGCGGATTCGTACTCCTTATCCTGAGAATCGCGCGGAGTGC
>Ga0306926_10010294_pt1 | contig 10330 bp, 11 predicted proteins | sample flu12Cox44000178_FD_203759 | JGI IMG/M metagenome (GOLD analysis project Ga0306926, IMG submission 203759) | Lab enrichment of tropical soil microbial communities from Luquillo Experimental Forest, Puerto Rico - flux8day.12C.oxic.44.000.178 (v2)... | ecosystem: Environmental > Terrestrial >... | reverse complement strand
AGGCCTCGCCGCCCATGATATTGGCGCCGAGGCTTGCGCCGAGCATCGAGCGCAGATGCAATTGCGCGAGCGCCGTGCCGAGCGCGCCCGGCGAGGCGCCGGTGATGAAGACCGACTTGCCGGCCCAGCGGTTGGTGCCGGCCGGACGCGCGCCCCAATCGATCGCGTTCTTCAGCGCCGTGGAAATCGAGCGGTTATGCTCCGGCGTTACGATCAGAATGCCGTCGGCCCGCGTAATCTCGTCCTTGAAGCGCGCGACTTCGGGCACCGGGTTGGCTTCGTGGTCCTGGTTGAACAGCGGCAGATCGTCGATGCGCACGAAATGCACGTCGAATTTGTCGGCTGCGAGCTTGGCCAGCGCTTGGGCGTATTTCCGGTTGATCGATTCCTTGCTGTTCGAGCCGACGATCACGGAGAGATGGGGCTTCGGCATGATTGCATTCCTTATTGAGTTCCTTGGAGCCGATGCGTAACTAAGGCTAGATAGGTGACTATCGGCGAGGCCGACAAGAGGGCACACCCGTGAAACCAAGACACATGCATTTGCCCGCCGATTGCCGTGCCATCAGCGACGTGCTGGCCCGGGTCGGGGACAAATGGTCGGTGCTGGTCGTGACCCGGCTGGGCTCCGGCCCGATGCGCTTCAACGAGTTGCGGCGCGCGATCGGCGGCATCTCCCAGCGCATGCTGACCCTGACTTTGCGCGGGCTCGAGCGCGACGGTCTCGTCATCCGCACCGTGTTCCCGACCATTCCGCCGCGGGTGGATTACGCGCTAACGCCGCTCGGCCGCGATCTGTTGCAGCCGGTCTCGGCGCTCGGCGAATGGGCGACCCGCAACCAGGCCAAGATCGCCCGCGCCCGGGAGAAGTTCGACGGCGCCGCCGCGCCTTGAGCTTCGGGCTTGTCCTTGAGCCCCGCAGAACCTAGAAGCTTCCCCGACGACAAAACGGCCGGGCTCCAGCTTCCCTTCAGCTTCCTGGCCCCAGTAGGGATGACACCATGCGTGTTTATTATGATCGCGATGCCGACCTGAACTTGATCAAGGGCAAGAAGGTCGCCATCATCGGCTATGGCAGCCAGGGCCACGCCCACGTGCTCAATCTGCGCGACTCCGGCGTCAAGGACGTCATGGTGGCGCTGCGCAAGGGCTCGCAGGGCGTGAAGAAGGCCGAAGGCGAGAAACTGCCGGTCAAGGAGGTCGCCGAGGCCGCCAAGTGGGCCGACGTAATGATGATGCTCACGCCCGATGAATTGCAGGCCGACATCTATCGCGACCACCTCGCCGCCAATATGAAGGAAGGCGCGGCGATCATGTTCGCCCACGGGCTGAATGTGCACTTCAACCTGATCGAGCCGCGCAGCGATCTCGACGTCATGATGATCGCGCCCAAGGGCCCGGGCCACACCGTGCGCTCGGAATATCAGCGCGGTGCCGGCGTGCCGTGCCTGCTCGCGGTGCATCGCGACGTTTCCGGCAACGCCCACGATCTCGGTTTGTCGTACGGCGCCGCGATCGGCGGCGGCCGCGCCGGCATCATCGAGACAACGTTCAAGGAGGAATGCGAGACCGACCTGTTCGGCGAGCAGACCGTGCTGTGCGGCGGCCTGGTCGAGCTGATGAAGGCTGGCTACGAGACGCTGGTGGAAGCGGGCTATGCGCCGGAGATGGCCTACTTCGAGTGCGTGCACGAGGTGAAGCTGATCGTCGACCTCATCTATGAGGGCGGCATCGCCAACATGAACTATTCGGTGTCAAACACCGCCGAATACGGCGAGTACGTCTCCGGCCCGCGCGTCATCACCGCGCAGACCCGCGCCGAGATGAAGAAGGTTTTGGCCGACATACAGTCCGGCCGGTTCACCAAGGACTGGATGCTGGAGAACAAGGTCAACCAGACCTCGTTCAAGGCGACCCGCGCCAAGCTCGCCGAACACCCGATCGAACAGGTCGGCGCCAAGCTGCGTGAGATGATGCCGTGGATCAAGCAGCGGGCGCTGGTCGATCGCTCGAGGAACTAATAAGGCGCGAGCCCGCTACACGCGGCGCGCCCGCCCGACCGGAGCCGGCGCGATGTTGATAGCTCGCCTCGCCAAGATCGTGCTGGTCGCAGCCGTTGCGGCGTTTGCGCTGATCATCGCATACAACAACATTGTCGACTACAACCCGAACTACCAGTTCGTGCGCCTTGCTGACCAGGCTCAAATCGCCCGCAGGCGAATTTAATCGCGCTAAGGCGTGAGCCGTGGCCGGGCTGACCTTGGGCTTTGGCCTCTGGTTCTTCGGCTTCCTGGTCGTGGCCGGCGAGCATTTTGCCATGTGGCAAGCCGCGTTCCGGTTAACGACGGTGATCCTTGGTATGCTCATTTTTTGTCAGTTTGCCCCGACCAGAATGGAGGGAAAAAAGGCTGTGTGACGATCCCGCGCACTTGTCATGACCGTTCAAATACAGTTTTATGACGAGGCGCCGTGGGCCGGGGCTAAAGCGTTGAGGGTGGGTCATTTCCGGGCATGCGCGCCTGATCTATGCGTGCTGCCTTGGTGTCCTTCGGTGCGCGGCTCGGTGCGGCGGATGTTATCGCCCGGCACGGCTTTTGGCGCTCGGCGCTGTTTCTGACCCCTCACGTCATCGCTTTTGCCGTCATGATCGCGACCGAAAGCCGGCCGATCGAGATGGCGACGTTCGCCTGCGCCTGGGGCATCCTGAATTTCTTATGGCTCGCGCTGCTGCGCCGGCCGGCGGTCGCCGGCGCGGTGTCGCTGCTGCTGCTGACGCTGGTAGTGCTGCTCTCCAACCTCAAGTACCACGTGCTGATGATGACGGCGAGTTTCGTCGACGTCATGATCGTCGACACCGACACCGTCAGCTTTCTGTTCACCATCTACCCGGCGCTACGCTGGATCGTGGCGCTGTGCGTTGTCGTGCTGGTGCCGATTATCGTCCTGGTGTGGCGGTTCGATCCGTTCCGCGTCAATCGCCTGACCGCGACCGCATCGGCGCTCGGCTGCGTTGCCGCGCTGACCGGGCTCGAAATGCGGCTGCCGATGCAGCCGTTCGAGGCGTTCTATGGCGGCAGCCAGGTATCGCTGTTCGCCCGCTCAGGCGTCGACGCCATTTCCGAATTGATGACCAACGGCCTGATGCAGTCGGATCCGGTGTCACACGATCGCCTGACGTTGGCCGACGACGAGACTTGCCAACCGACGAAGAAGCCGCCGCACATCATCCTCATCCACGACGAGTCGAGCTTCGACATCCGCATGGCGCCGGGCATCAAGGTGCCGGCGGGCTACGGCGCGCATTTCAGGTCGCTCGACGGCAAGGAGCGCAATTTCCTGGTCGAGGGCAACGGCGGGCCGAGCTGGTTCACCGAATACAACGTGCTGGAAGGCCTCTCGGCGCGGACCTTCGGCCGCTTCTCGTACTTCGTGACGCGGATCGCCGCGGGGCGCGTCGAACGCGGCCTGCCGGCGGCGCTGCGCCGCTGCGGCTATCGCACCTTTTCGCTGTATCCCGCGCTCGGCGCTTTCATGAGCGCCAAGAGCTTCCAGACCACGGCCGGCGTGCAGCACTTCTTCGATCGGCACGATCTTGGTGCCCGCGACATCGAGCCCGACAGCTTCTTCTTCGACGCCGCCACGAAGATGATCGCGCACGAGCACGCCCGCAGCCCGATGTTCGTGTTCGTCTATCTCGCCGCCAATCACTTCCCGTGGGATTCCCGCTACCGGCCCGACCTGATGCCGGCGTGGAAGGACCTCGGCAACGTGCCACCGGTAGACGAGTATCTGCGCCGGCAGGCGCTGAGCGCGCACAATTATTCCGACTTCGTCGCGCGGCTGGAGCGGGAGTTTCCCGGCGAGTCCTTCCTGCTGGTACGGTTCGGCGATCACCAACCGGATTTCGCCGCGCATGTCCTCGACCCCGGGCTCGACGATGAGGCGATCGAGCGGCGCCTGATGGCCTGGGATCACCGCTACTTCACCACCTACTACGCCATCGATGCCATCCACTTCAAACCGGCCGACCTGTCGTCGGCGCTCGACACCCTGGAAGGTCCCTATCTGCCGCTCGTCGTGCAGGAGGCCGCCGGCCTGCCGCTCGATCCGTCATTCGCTGCGCAGAAGAAGATTCTGCTCCGCTGCAACGGCCTGTTCTACGGTTGCGATAGCGGCGCCGAGGCGCGGCGCTTCAACCGTATGCTGATCGACGCTGGGCTGATCAAGAATCTATAAGCCCCTTCTGGCTTTTGATCGTTGGAATTTTCCCGCGGCAGCGGGGTTGTTCGTTGCGCCGGCGCGTTTCGGAACGAACCGAGGCACCGCGCGTTGCCGCCTTGATCTCGACCCCGCGGTCGCTACACTTAATGCGCCATCGCAATCGAACAAATGGAGGAAATCATCATGCCGGCGAAGCGACATTTTTTAGCCGCCGCTACATTGGCTTTGGGTCTTAGCGCCGTTACAGCGGACGCTGCCGGCCCATTCACGCTGCAATCGAAGACGTTTCAGGACGGCCACGTGATGCCAAAGAAGGTGGCGAACAGTCAGGCCAATATGTCGACCAATCCGAACTGCGTTGGCGACAACGTCTCGCCAGAACTATCCTGGAGCAACGTGCCTGACGGTACCAAGAGTTTGGCGTTCCTGATGTTCGATCCCGAGGGCCGCGCGCCGGGCGGCGTCAGCCACTGGGTCGCCTACGGCATTCCGGCGACCGTCACCGGCTTTGCCGAGGGCGAGACCAGCAAGGATTCCGACAAATATGTCGGCGGCAAAAGCTTGATGGGCGTCGGGCACTATTCCGGACCGTGTACGCCGCCCAACGCGTCGGCACACCACTACGGCTTCGTTCTTATCGCCACCGACTTCGAGCCGAAAGAATTGCCGCCCGGCCTGACGCGCGAGGAACTGATCGCCAAGTTCGGACCGCCGCCGGCGCACGTGAAGGGCTCGGCCGGCCTGGTCGGCCTGTTTGTCAATCCGTGGCACGAGTGAGTGCCGCATTGCGCGCCCAGCACTGAAATCGCCGAACTCGACCGCGTTGACATCGCGGTCGAGCCGCTTTCTTGGCCGTTCGCGGTCGAGCGGCGCGACGAGATCGATCGCTACTTCGCCGACCTGCAACGCCGGCGGCCGGGGGTGTGGAACGGCCGCGTGCTGCTGCTGCATCGGTACGACATCGTCGGCCGAGCGCTCAATGGCGGCTGCTTCGAAACCGACTATTCGAGCTTCATCACCTGGCGCGACCGCGAGTTTCCCGAGCCGGACGTCTATAACTTCTTCGCCGCCGCGGCGCTGCTATCGGCCGACGGTGCTTATCTGCTCGGCGAGATGGCGTCCTACACCGCGGGCGCGGGGCGCACCTATTTCTGCTGTGGCACGCCGGAGCCGGCCGATATTGGTGCGGACGGCAGGATCGATCTCGACGCCAATCTCGGCCGCGAGCTGTTCGAGGAGACCGGCATTACTGCCGCGGAACTCGAAGTCGCGCCGGAATGGACCGTCGTGCGCGATCGTTGCTTTCTCGGCTTCATGAAGCGTGTGACCAGCCGCCAGAGCGCCGTGGAACTGCGCGATCGGATTCGGCGTCATATCGTCGCCGACCAGCATCCGGAGCTGGCCGATATGCGTATTGTCCGTGGTACGGCCGACATCGACACCCGGATGCCGCCCTCGGTGGTGGCCTATCTGGAGCGGCAATGGCGGTGCTAGGTGAGGTGATACAGAGCGAGGAGCTGATGAAGCTCGCCAAGATCGTCAAGCAGTGTCGGATCGACGAGCCGAAGCGCTTTCGGCTCGCCGATCGCGATCCAGCGGAACGCTTCGGCCTCTCCACCGACATCCAAGACGTCAAGTCGATTCTCGCCGAGGGCGTCGCGCGGATGGAGGAGCTGCAGCAGCGACTCAATGCCGACGGTCGGTGGGGCTTGCTGATCGTCTTGCAGGGCATGGATGCGGCCGGCAAGGACGGCGTGATCAAGCACGTGATGTCGGGTGTCAATCCGCAGGGTTGCGCGGTGCATGCCTTCAAGGCGCCGACGCCCGAAGAGCTCGCTCACGACTTCCTCTGGCGCGCCGCCAAGGTGGTGCCGCCGCGCGGCCATATCGGCATTTTCAACCGCTCCCACTACGAAGAGGTGCTGGTGGTCCGGGTGCATCCGGAGATGCTGAAGAAGCAGAACCTGCCGACCGCCGCCACCGGCAAGTCGGTCTGGAAACATCGCTTCAAGGAAATCCGCGCCTTCGAGCATCACTTGGCGCGCACCGGTACGGTGGTGCTGAAATTCCACCTGCGCATTTCCCGCGAGGAGCAGCGAAAGCGTTTCCTGTCGCGGCTCGACGAGCCGGCCAAGCGCTGGAAGTTCTCGATGAACGACGTCGCCGAGCGCGCCTCCTGGAGTGACTACATGGCGGCCTACGAGGAGATGATCCGTGAGACGTCGACCGACTATGCGCCGTGGTACGTCGTGCCGGCCGACCACAAGCATGTCGCCTGGCTGGTCGTTTCCGCGGCCATCATCGACACGCTGGAGGGTCTAAAGCTCGAGTATCCAAAAGTCACCGGCAAGGCGCTTAAGGAGCTGAAGAAGGCGGAGCGGGCGCTGAAGGCGGAGAAGTAGCCTTGCGGACAACCGGGCCCTTCCGCTAAAAGAAGGCCGGCCCAGATGGGGTTAACGCGGAATTCACCTTGATCCGCGACCTTTGGGCCGTGACGAGGGTATAGCAATGTCTGCGCGCCGTGGCGATTTCCGCGCAACGACCCGGGGGGCCAAACCGGCCGCGCCCGGCGCTGCCCTCATTCTCGCTGGGCTCCTGCTCCTTAGCGTCCCCTGAGGGCCGGCTGGGCGTTTGCGCCTGGGCACTCAGGGGTCGGTTGAAGCAACAGAACCCTAAGAGCGCCCTGACCCGAAGCGGCGGGCGCAAACGAGAAGGACCTCAATCATGACCACGCCCGCTGAAGAGCCGGCCAAGCCTGTACCGGACAAGTCTGAAAAGGATCGCGTCGTCATTTTCGACACCACCTTGCGCGACGGCGAGCAGTGCCCCGGCGCCACCATGACCCATGAGGAGAAGCTCGAAGTCGCCGAGCTCCTCGACACCATGGGCGTCGACATCATCGAGGCGGGCTTCCCGATCGCCTCAGAGGGCGATTTCGCCGCCGTCCATGAGATCGCCAAGCGCACCAAGAACGCAGTGGTCTGTGGGCTTGCCCGCGCCGGCATCAAGGACATCGACCGCGCCGGTGAAGCCATCAAGCCGGCGCGGCAGTCGCGCATCCACACCTTCATCTCTACCTCGCCGGTGCACATGAAGTGGAAGCTCCAGCTCGAGCCGGAAAAGGTTTTCGAGATGGTGATCGCCTCGGTGACTCGCGCGCGCGGCTACACCGATAACGTCGAGTGGTCATGCGAGGACGGCACCCGCACCGAGCACGATTTCCTCTGCCGCTGCATCGAAGCCGCGATCAAAGCCGGCGCCACCACCATCAATATTCCCGACACTGTCGGCTATACGGTACCGGAGGAATATTTCGCGCTGATCAAGATGGTGCGCGAGCGCGTGCTGAATTCCGACCAGGCGGTGTTCTCGGTGCATTGCCACGATGACCTCGGCATGGCGGTGGCGAACTCGCTCGCCGGCGTGCGCGCCGGCGCCCGCCAGATCGAATGCACCATCAACGGCATCGGCGAGCGCGCCGGCAACGCTTCGCTCGAAGAGGCGGTGATGGCAATGCGGGTGCGCAACGACGTCATGCCGTTCTGGACCGGCGTCGACACCACCATGCTAACGCGGGCCTCGAAGCTCGTGTCGGCGGTGACCTCGTTCCCGGTGCAGTTCAACAAAGCGATCGTCGGGCGCAACGCGTTTGCCCACGAGAGCGGCATCCACCAGGACGGCATGCTCAAGCATACCCAGACCTACGAGATCATGCGGCCCGAGGACGTCGGCGTGAAGCAGACCTCGCTGGTCATGGGCAAACATTCCGGCCGCCATGCCTTCGTGCATAAGCTGGAAGAACTCGGCTACAAGCTCGCCGGCAACCAGCTCGAAGACGCCTTCGCGCGCCTCAAGGCCTTGGCCGACCGCAAGAAGCACGTCTACGACGAGGATATCGAGGCGCTGGTCGACGAGGAGATCGCGACCTTCCAGGACCACATCAAGCTCGTGTCGCTGTCGGTGATCGCCGGCACGCGCGGGCCGCAGCGCGCCACCATGAAGCTCGACGTCGACGGAAAGCAGGCGCTCGAGGAACGCGAGGGCAACGGCCCGGTCGATGCGGTGTTCAACTGCATCAAGGCGATTGTGCCGCACGACGCGGTGCTGGAGCTCTATCAGGTCCACGCCGTGACCGCCGGCACCGACGCCCAGGCCGAAGTCTCGGTGCGGCTGTCGGAGCAGGGCAGGGCGGTGACCGCCAAGGGCGCCGATCCCGATACGCTCGTCGCCTCGGCCAAGGCCTATCTCGCGGCGCTGAACAAGCTCGTCGCCCGCCGCGCCCGCGGCAAGCTTGAGCCGATCGTCGTCGGCGAGCGCCGCATCCACTCCACCGACGTGGGTTAGGCCGTTTCGGCCCCTCCCGAAGCGGAGGGGCCGCTTTTCTCAAGGGGTCGTCTGATCGAAGGGACGTGCTTGCCCGCCCGCGACCCGCTGGCTATATCTGCCCCAGGGCGCCGCTCCCGGTGGGGCGGCTTCTTCGTCTAGACGCGGTCGCGGCGCCTCTGGGAAATGGTCGAAGTTCCTAATCTTTCGGCACGGCCGGTTAGGGCGCATAGCTCAGTTGGTAGAGCAGCTGACTCTTAATCAGCGGGTCCAAGGTTCGAGTCCTTGTGCGCCCACCAATTTATCAAGTAATAACGGGACTTTACGCGACATCTCTTTGCGAGGCCGTCTAGGCCTTACTCCAGCGGACCCATAGCGGACCCCGGAGATAGAGAGATTTCGACCGTGGGTGGGGCTACTCCAAAAAGGCGCTGGCCGCTATCGGCGGCACGGCAGATCGGGAACAATCGCCAACGCGAATTTGGCAATAGCTTTCGCTGTTGGCCTTCCTATTGGCGAGGGTGTGCGTTAGTGCGGGTCAAGATGAGGCCTGGAGCGGGAACTCAGGAACGGACCGGGTGAGGGCGCCGACGTGAAAATTCTATCGGCGCCCCTCCGAACCGCAGTCCAATTTGAATTTGGAAGAACAGGGACAGAGGTGCTGGGCAATGTCGGCCGACATCCCGAGCGGTCGCGGCATAATCACGCCGCTTGCAGCCATTTCTGCTTCATGGCCAGCAGATCGGTGCGCCGGCTGGTCAACAGCTTGAGCATGGTCTTGGCGTATTTCTGAGCCTCGTTGGACTGCGTCGCCTCGTCCTTGAGGCCATCGATGGCATCGTCGATCTCGCGCAACTCGCGCTTGATGGGTTCGAGCGGATCCAGTCCGCTATGCGACGCGCTCAGTCGTTCATAGGGAGCCTGCCCTCTGCGGGATTCTGATCCCAGCTTGACGTAACGGAGAGCGAAAGCGGATTGCCGCTGAATGATGGCCATTGGTCCCACATTACCGGAAGGTTGAAACTAGGCGCACGTTGAGACAAGCAGGATTTCCATTGCGGGCAACTCAATAAAACCGTTTGCGTTGCGGAGAGGTGGCCGGAGAATTAATGTTCGGCAATGGGGCGGACAGACAAACGCGCGACCGAAATGACGCTATGGGTCAAAAGCGACCTTTCGGCACGCCGTCCCGATGTCCGCTTTACCCCCCAAAGCGACCGCAATAGCGACTTGCGAAGCGGTGGCTAAGTGCTAGGAGCGGACATTCGTCGCCTCAGTCGATCACCTCGTCGGCAAGCGACAGCAAATTGTCTGAGACTTTCAGGCCGAGGGCCTTAGCGGTCCGTAGATTGATCGCCATTTCGAATTTGATGGGCTGCAATACCGGCATCTCGGCCGGTTTTGCGCCCTTGAGAACCTTGCCGGCACAAACACCCATTTGGCGGTACAGTCGCTGCCGTATGCCGGTATATCGGCAGCGGCGGCGCTATTGCCGCGAGCCCATGCGGTACAGCTTGAGCGCGGCGTAGACGGTGTTGTTGACCGGCGTCGGCACCTTGAGCTGCTTGCCGAGCCGGACGACTTGCCCCGCCAGCCAATCCAGCTCCAGCCGGTTGCCCCGATCGAGATCGTTGGCCATCGAGGCCTTCATGCCGGCGGGCAGGTTCTTATCGGCGAAGGCCATGCGGTCGTCCACGAAGCCCGGGTCGAGCGTGACGCCCTTGGCGCGGCCGACGGCGACCGTCTCCACCATGATGGCGCGGAACAGCGCGCGCGTGTCGGGATC
>Ga0306926_10010292_pt1 | contig 10331 bp, 10 predicted proteins | sample flu12Cox44000178_FD_203759 | JGI IMG/M metagenome (GOLD analysis project Ga0306926, IMG submission 203759) | Lab enrichment of tropical soil microbial communities from Luquillo Experimental Forest, Puerto Rico - flux8day.12C.oxic.44.000.178 (v2)... | ecosystem: Environmental > Terrestrial >... | reverse complement strand
CGCAGGCTTCGAGCGTGGTTTGAACCAAGGCGGCCGGAGCCTCCGGGGTGCGAAGATCAGCGGCAAAGGAAGTCGCCGAGCCTCCATCGGCCGCAATTTCAGCCGCGGTCCCGCCTAAGGCAGTCTCATCCCGAGCAGCCAGAACAAGCCTCGCTCCCTCACGTGCGAGGCGAAGAGCAATCGCCCGGCCGATCCCCCGGTTGCCACCCGTTACAATGGCGATCTTGCCGGCGAGTGTGCCGCCGGATCGTGCGCCCCGCGCTTCCTGCGACGGATCGGTCATCATGTCAGCCGTCCTCCAGCTTGAAGTGATACATAACCCGGCGGGCATGGCGACTGCCAGCGCCGGTCGAGCAGCATACACCATCGGCGGTTAGGGTGCCGGATGCCGGACAGACAGGGTCTCGACCTCGCGACAGTAACTCTTGCGTCGATCCGGCATTCGTCCTAAACTGCGACCTTGGAGGCCAGAAGACTTGGCCTAGTGGGTGGGAAGGATGGTGTCATGGCAGCATCGGTCTGGAAGGGTTATCTCACGTTCGGGCTCATCTCCATCCCCATGCGGTTGTTTTCCGCCGCGCGCAGCGACGGCATCCACTTCAATCAGCTTCACAAGGAGTGTCATACCCGTGTGAAGCAGCCGCTCTTTTGCCCGTTCCATAACCGGATGGTGGAACGCTCCGAGATCGTGAAGGGCTACGAGTACGAGAAAGACCAGTACGTGCTGGTGGAGGATGAAGAAATCAAGAAGATCGCGCCACCTTCGGCGCGGACGATGGAAATCCTGGAGTTCGTGAATCTCGCCGACATCGATCCTCTCTATTACGAAACTTCGTACCTCGCCGTGCCCGAAGAGCCGGGACGTAAGCCGTACCGGCTGCTGGTCGAAACCATGGAGGAGTCCGGCCGGGCGGCTATTGCCAAGGTGGCGATGCACCAGCGCGAATACATCGTGATCATTCGGCCGCGGGCGCACGGTCTGACCCTACACACCATGTATTATGCGGGCGAGGTTCGGGACGTTCCGGAATACGGGCAGACGGATGACGTCAAGGTGAAGGCTGAGGAAGTAAAGCTGGCGAAGCAACTGGTTGACAGCCTGACCGGCGACTTCGAGCCGAAGAAATACCATGACGAGTATCAGGAACGCCTGAAGGCGCTGGTGGACGCCAAGCTGAAGGGGCGTGAGGTGGCGACGGCCCCCGAGCCGCAGCTCGCGCCGGTCATCGATATGATGGAAGCGCTCAAGCGCAGCCTGGCCGCGCGTGAGGCGGCGCCCAAGAAGCCGCCGGCCCGGGCTGTCGCTTCTGCCCCCGTTCCCGCCCCTGAGAAGCGGACCGGCCGCAAGGTAGCGAAGTAAGCGGGAATCCGGCCTCACGCCCTGCACGCGGAGGCTGCCGACGAGAAGATCATGGCGACCCTCGAGCAGTTCTCGCGAAGCGACGTCCTTCGCATCGTGGGTATCACGTGGGCGCAGCTTCACTACTGGGAACGCCTCCGGCTGATCGAACCCCAAACCACCGACCGGCAGAAGGTCTACAGCTTCCGCGATCTCATCCACCTCCGCACTGTAAAGCAGATCACGGCCCAGCGCGTCCCTGCCCGGCGGCTTCTTTCAGCGCTCCAGGCCTTCCGGCGGCAGTGGCCGGAGGCCGAGGCACCGCTGGGTGATCTGCGTTTCGTTTCCGATGGCCGCCAGATTGCGGTCGAATACCGGGGCACGTGCATCGAACCCGTCTCCGGCCAGCTCTTGCTCCATTTTGAGAGCGGTGGCTCGGAGGCCGAGGTGTGCTCGATGCCGGAGCGCAGCCTGGAGGATTCGCTTTCAGCAGCGCTGGAGTGCGAAGGGGATCCGACGTTGCGCCGTCAAGCCATTGAAGCCTATCGGAACCTGCTGGTCAAGGCGCCGGGGTGGCTCGAGCCGCGGCTGAACCTTGGAACGCTTTATTATGAAGATGGCAACCTCACGGGGGCGGCGACAGAGTTCCGCCGAGCCGTCGAGATTGCGCCCGACAACCCCCTCGCCCATTTCAACCTGGGAAGCGTGCTCGACGATCTTGATCAGTTAGAGGCTGCGAGCAGTCACCTGGAAGATGCCGTGCGCCTGGCGCCGAGCTTCGCCGACGCGCATTACAATCTGGCTCGCGTGTACGAAAAGCTGAACGCTCCTTCAAGAGCCCGAGAGCATTGGCGCCGCTACCTTGAACTCGATCCGTCGAGCCCGTGGGCGGAGTTTGCCCGCTCCCGTCTCAGCCCCGACGAGCAGCATTCCCACCCGTCGGCGCCCTGAAGACCATCACGGAATGGTCGCCGGCCGGGTCTTTGCCTCTTGCTCTTGGCGCGACCGGCGTAACGCGGACTGGATCATCAGGAACTCACCGACGTTTTCCACATCGAGAATTCCCACCAGATGCCCCTCCCGTTCCACAGGAATCGAGCGGGTGTTCGAGGAGCGCAGACGCCCGAGGGCATGTTCGAGCATGTCGTGCGAATCGGCGACCTGAAACTCGCGGCGCATAGCATCGCGCACGTGGACTTCGGGGCCGCCCTGGGCGAGGGTGCGCATGAGGTCTTCGCGGGTCAGGATCCCGAGCACATGGTCGCCGAAGATGACGGGAAAGTCGTGCTGGAAGCCGGCAAGCACGTGTTCTACAGCTTGGGCCAGGGTATCGTCCGGCTGCAGAGTGCGGAAGTCGGTCAGCATGACGCGCTGCACAGGAACGCCGTCGAGTGACGTACGCACCTGGACGCCGGCCGCTTCAGCTTCGGCGCCCATCCAGACGAACAGCGCAATGAAGAGGAGGAAGGGATCCGTAAACAGGCCGACAAAGCCGAACACCAGGGCCATGGCCTGACCGACGTGGGCAGCGGTCTGAGTGGCGCGTGTGTATTCCATTCGCCTCGCCAGCAGGGCGCGCAAAGCGCGGCCCCCGTCCATCGGGAAAGCCGGCAGCAGGTTGAATCCGGCCAGCCACAGATTCACCACCATGAGCCGGCTGAAGAAGCCGCCGCTCATCAAGCGCAACTGTGCAAGCGGCAACGGCCGGCCGAGCCCGGCCAGCAGCGCAAACAGCCCGGCTGCGATCACCACATTCACGGCGGGCCCGGCGAGAGCCACCCAGAGTTCTTCGAGCGGCTTATCTGGCATGCGTTCGAGCCTTGCCACACCGCCAATCGGCAATAGGATGATGTCGCGCGTGCGCACGCCATACTGGCGCGCGGTGAGCGCGTGCCCGAGTTCGTGAAAAACGATGCAAGCGAAGATGGCGGCGATAAATATCACCGCGGAGATCGTCTTGGCCAGGCTGTGTCCCTCAGACCAGGACCCGAAAAAGATGAAGGCAAGTAACAAAAGGAAGGTAGCGTGCACGTAGACGTTGATGCCCGCCAGTTTTCCGATCCTCCAGGACCATCGCATGAAACACTCTCCGCGCTCGAGCGTTCCGGCTTCAACTTAGCACCGCCGTACCTGTGCCGCAACCGAAGCCGCCCTTGGTTGGACATCCCGAGGTTTCCTTGACAGCGCGCGAGCCATCCTCTAAGGTTGGGCTTAATTTCTTCTGGCCTTCCCCGGGGGGCCGCCCTGCGAGGCTCGAACCGTGCGAGTTGTCTTTGTGGCGTCAGAGGGACTACCTTTCTCGAAAACAGGCGGGCTCGGTGACGTGATCGGCGCGCTGCCGAGGACTCTGGCGGAGGAGGGGCTCGAAGTCGAAGTTCTGCTGCCTCGCTACCGGAGCACGAAATCAGGCGAAATGGCGGCGGCTGGCCGCAGCCTTACCATTCCCCTGAGTTCTGGATTCCGGTTCGCCACCGTCCAGGACGGCGGAATTCTGAAGGGCGTGCATTACTACCTGATGGACTGCCCTGAATTCTTTGATCGCCCGGACCTCTACCAGGACAAGGGCACGGGCAAGGACTATCCTGACAACTATCTGCGCTTCGCCGCTTTCTCTCTGGCGGCGGTTGAGTTCCTTAAACGGCTAGGCGCACCGCCGGAGATCATCCATTGCCACGACTGGCAGGCCGCTCTTGTGCCGGTCTATCTGAGGCGAAACTACGGCACGGACCCCTTCTACCAGAATACGCGAGTGATCCTCACCGTTCACAACCTCGCTTATCAGGCCGAATTTCCACGCCGGATTCTGAGAGAGATATCGCTCGATGATGGTCTGTTCGACCTGGAGCATTTCGAGTTCTATGGCAAGGTGAACCTGCTCAAGGGCGGGCTCGTCTTCGCCGACGCCATTACCACCGTCAGTCCCAGATACGCGCAGGAAATCCAGACACCGGAGTTCGGGGCCGGGCTCGAAGGCGTGCTGCAGAAATATGCCGGGCGACTCAGTGGAATCCTGAACGGTGCGGACTACGACGCGTGGAATCCTTCGAGCGACCCCCTGATTCCCGCGCATTACGCGCCGCAGAATCTCGACGGTAAGAAAGAATGCAAGCGCGCGTTGCTCCAAAGGATGGGTATAACCGCTCCGGTACTAAACCGGCCCGTTCTCGGCATGATCTCGCGCTTTGACCCGCAAAAGGGCTTCGATCTCCTGGCTCAAGTTGCCCGGGAATTAGCAAAACTGGACGTGTATATGGTGGTGCTCGGAACGGGCGTCCCTGAATATGAGGAGCTGCTCGAGCACTTGGCGGAAGAATATCCGGGGAAGTTCCTGGTAAAGATCGCTTATGACAATGCGCTGGCCCACCTCATTGAGGCCGGAGCCGATATCTTTCTAATGCCTTCACGTTATGAGCCTTGCGGATTGAACCAAATCTACAGCTTGAAATACGGCACGGTGCCGGTAGTGCGGGCGATCGGAGGTCTGAACGACACCGTCGAAGCATTTGACGGCAACTCGGGCACGGGTTTTAAGTTCTACGAGTATAGCGGGCCCGCGCTACTCGACGCCTTAGCTCGGGCCCTCGAAGCCTATCGAAACCTGCGACTCTGGCCGAAAATCATCGCCAATGGCATGCAGAAGGATTTTTCCTGGACCCGCTCGGCACGCGCATATGCGGAACTGTACCACTCTGTTATTAGAAGCAAAACGCCTTAGGAGATGGTTTTGGCGGTTACCGGACTTTCGGCAGCATAAAGGCGTGCAATTGGCCATCCGGCGCTCGGCTGTCTGAGTCTTGGCCGCCCAGAGAGCATCTAATGTTTCGTTGCGGGCCACGCGGCAGCGCGGCAAGGCTAATGTATCCTGGCTCCAAGGGCCGGGGTCTTGGTCGGAGGAGAATTTGATGGCAGGGAACAACATTGTTGAGTTTACGGATCAGAATTTTGACGAGCAGGTGCTGAAATCGGACAAACCGGTTCTGGTGGATTTCTGGGCCGTTTGGTGCGGGCCGTGCCGCGCGATTGCGCCCACGGTGGAAGCGATTGCGCATGAGTACGCCAACCGAGCCAGGGTGGGCAAGCTGAACGTGGACGAGAACATGTCCGTCACCAGCCGTTACCGGATTACCGGGATTCCGGCGCTGCTGCTGTTCAAGAACGGCCAGGTGCAGGAACAGTTGACCGGGGTCCAGCCTAAGGAAAACGTGGTGAAGATGCTCGAACGCAATCTTTGAGCCCTGCTGCCCGCATGCGCTGCCCAGCGCAAAAGCCTCTTATCTTTGACTGAAACATTCCTGAGATGAGTTAGCGCGATGGGCGACGAGGCCCGTGTCCACGCGCCATCACGCCCGGACTGCTGGAGTGCCCTCCGATACAGTCGGATCGCTTTTAGGTTCGGGTTACAATAGGCCTCGGCTTTTGGCCGGCCCGGAGATCACGATGTCACGTGGCGTGGTTGTCGTCGGGGTTCAGTGGGGCGACGAGGGTAAGGGCAAGGTGGTGGATGCTCTCGCCGCGCACTTTGACATCGTAGCCCGTTACCAGGGCGGCGCGAACGCCGGGCATACTGTTGTGGTGGACGGGCGGAAGTTCGTTCTGCAGCTTCTGCCTACCGGTATTGTGCGGGAGGACCGGACGGCCGTCATCGGCAACGGCGTGGTTATTGACCCGGAGGCGCTCGTCGGCGAGATCAAATGTCTCGAGGACGGCGGCGTCAAAGTCGGGACTCGCCTGCTCATCAGCGACCGCGCGCACCTGATCCTGCCTTACCATCGCAGCCACGAGCTTGCCGCCGAGGCGGCGCGGGGCGGAGCCAAGATCGGGACCACCTCCAAGGGTATTGGACCGACGTACGAGGACAAGGCCGGCCGCAGAGGCCTACGGGCTTCGGACCTGCGGGACCCGGCCTCGTTCCGGCGGAAGTGCCGCGAGGCGGTGGCGGAGAAGGATCGCCTGGCTGCAGCGCTTTTCGCTGACGCAGCTGCTGATGACGGCGGATGGATCGAGCGCTACCTCGAAATCGCCGGTCAGGTTGTGCCGCGCCTGACTGACGTCTCAGCGTTTCTCAATGACGCTCTCGACCGCGGGCAGAAGGTCCTCTTCGAAGGTGCCCAGGGGACAATGCTCGACCTAGACCACGGCACGTATCCCTTCGTCACTTCTTCAAGCGCGGCTTCCGGGGGAGCGTCAACCGGAACCGGCGTGGGACCGACGCGTCTTGGAGCGGTGATCGGCGTGTCCAAGGCTTACGCGACCCGGGTGGGCAGCGGTCCCTTCCCGACCCAAGCCTCCGGCGAGGATGCCGAAAAGATCCGCGAGCGCGGAGGCGAGTACGGCTCCGTGACCGGCCGGCCGCGCCGCTGTGGCTGGTTTGACGTGCCGGCGGCGCGGTACAGCGCCCGGCTGAATCACCTAGCTGCTCTGGTGATCACCAAGCTCGACATTCTCGACCATCTGGCCCAAATCCCGATTGGCGTCGAGTACGAATGCGACGGCAAGCGCGGAACCGGTTTTCCGGCAGATCCGGGCGTGCTGGAACGTGTCAAGGTCCGTTACACCCTGTTGCCCGGCTGGCAGCAACCGACCCTCGGACTGCAGGACTACGATCAGCTTCCGCGACGTGCTCAAGAATACCTCACGTTCATTTCGCGCGAGGTCGGCGTGCCCATCGCTATGATCTCCACCGGGCCGCAGCGCGACCAAACGGTCTGGCTGGACCGGTCCGCGTTGCTGTAATCCCCAAACCCGTGGTTCCGGCAACGGCGTCTGCCCGGTGCTCGGATCACCGCCGCTCGGAGATTCGCCCGGTCAGTCATGCTTACTTTCGAACAAGCCTTCACCATCGTTCGCGACACCCTGCGAGCCTCCGCTCCACAAGCTTCAGCCGAGACTGTGCCCCTCAACGAGGCGCATGGCCGTGTCCTCGCCGACGGCCTTTTTGCTGATCGCGACTATCCGCCCTTCGACCGCGCCACGCGCGACGGTTTCGCGGTGCGCTCTGCGGACGTTACGGATGTGCCGAAGATGCTCACCGTGGTTGGCCTCGCACGCGCTGGTGCACCTTACCGCGGCGGGCTCGTCGGCCAGGGATGCACGGTTGAGATCATGACGGGTGCGCCTGTTCCGGAGGGCGCCGATGCGGTCGTCATGGTCGAATACACTCGCGAGGAGACTCCGCAATCATCGTCCGGAGATGGGCCCACTGTAAGGCACGTGGAGATTCTGCGTCCCGTCAAGCCGTTCGACAATATCGTTCATCAGGGAAGCGAGGCCAAAGTCGGCGCCAGTGTGCTCCCCCGGGCCCGTCGCCTCGGTCCCGGGGAAATCGGCCTCGCTGCCATGATCGGCGCAACCGAGCTCAATGTCTTCCGGCGGCCCACGGTCGCCATTCTTCCCACTGGCGATGAAGTGGTTGGCGCGGGCGAGCGGCCCGAGTGGTTTGAGATCCGCAACAGCAATGCCCTGGCGCTGGCCGCGCAGGTGGAGGCTGCCGGCGGTGTGCCGCGCCTGCTCGGTATCGCTCGCGACAACAAGCACAACCTGCGCGCTCTGATCGAGGAAGGCCTCGGGTGCGATCTCCTGGTGCTGAGCGGCGGCATTTCGGTCGGCAAGTACGATTTTGTAGCCGAGGTACTCCAAGGGCTTGGCGCGGAGATGCGCTTTCAGGGCGTAGCCATCCGTCCGGGCAAGCCGCTTGCCTTCGGCCGGGTGGGCAGAAGGTTCTTCTTCGCGCTGCCGGGTAATCCTGTATCGACCTTTGTGACGTTCGAACTCTTCGCCCGTCCTGCTCTGACATTTCTGGCGGGAGCCGAATTTGAGCAGCCCGTGTTCCTGAGGGCGAGGCTGGCCAAGCCCGTGCGGCAGAATACAGGTCTCACTGTCTTTATGCCGGCCCACGTCGTCGCTCGAGATGACCTGCCAAACTCCCAGGGCGACGAGCCGGTTGTCGGCCTCGTAGGCTGGCACGGTTCAGGTGATCTGGTCGGTCTGGCTGCGGCCAACTGCTTTCTGGTTGTTCACCCGGATCAGACTAACCTCGCTCCGGGCGACTGGGTGGATGTTTTGCCAAAATCCTGGTGATCCCTAGAGTCGTGGCACTCCATGAGTCCAAGCCTCCCCCGGCACGGCATGGGAAAGGCGGTGGCGCTAGCCTTAGTACACGCCCTTTTGGCGCTCTGATGCCGTCACAAAAGCAACTGTCCCATTACGACAAGAAGGGCCGCCTGCGCATGGTGGACGTGAGCGCGAAGCCGGAAACTATGCGCTCGGCTCGAGCGGCGGTACTGGTCAGGATGAACGCGAGTACGCGGCGCGCCGTCCGGCGCAATCCGAAAGGGAATCCGCTCGAGATCGCGCGGATTGCCGGGATTGCCGCTGCCAAACGCACGGCTGACCTCATTCCGCTGTGCCATCCGCTTCTGCTGACGCACGTCGACGTTCGCGCCGGCTTCGCACCCGAAGGTGTGCGAATCGAATCGGAGGTCCGCACCACCGGGCCGACGGGCGTCGAAATGGAAGCCCTCACGGGCGCGGCCGTGGCCGCGCTTACCGTCTACGACATGTGCAAGGCGGTCGACCGCAGCATCGAAATCACGGACCTGTGCTTGCTTGAGAAAGCTGGCGGCAAGACCGGACGTTATCTTCGTGCCGGAACGAATCGGTCTCGCGCCAGAGAATAGCGCCTGTGAACTGAACGATGCGTGCCAAAATTCTCGTTCTGAGCGACTCTGCAGCGGTGGGCACACGGCAGGATCTCACCGGGCCGGCAGTCCATGAATTCCTAGAAGCGAGAGGGTGGACGGTGGCCGCACTCGAGGTGCTGCCCGACGATCTCGAACGCATTGCCGGACGGCTTCGCGAGTGGTCCGAGGACGGCGGCTGTGACGTTGTCTTCACCGCGGGTGGCACCGGCCTCGCCCCCCGCGACATTGCCCCTGAGGCCACGCGACGCGTCATCGACCGGGAAATTCCCGGCTTCAGCGAGTTGATGCGGGCCGAAGGGCTCAAGAAGACACGCCGCGCCGTGCTCTCGCGAGGTCTCGCCGGCCTTCGAAAGGGAACGTTGATCGTCAATCTTCCAGGCAGTCCACGCGGCGCCCGCGACTCTCTTGAAGTGATCGCCGATCTGCTTCCGCACGCCATCGAGATCGCGCAGGGCCGCACCGAACATAGTGACGGACGCTAGGAATCAAGGCGCAAGAGGCAGCCGACAATGGGCCTCAGAAGCGCTTCCGGGCCTCGGCGTGTGATAGAATCTCCTTCCCGGTTTCGAGACTGCGCCCCGGAAGGGTGATTATGTTTAATGCCTACGCGCCAGTTCTGATCTTCGCGGCCATTGCAGCGATCTTCCCGCTGGCCACGCTCTGGATCGCGAAGTTTGTCCGTCCCACGCCACCCCAGAGTGCTGAGAAGGTGATGCCCTACGAGTGCGGGATTACGCCGGTGAGCGACTCGCGCGGCCGTTATACGGTGCGTTTTTACGTTATCGCCATCCTGTTCGTCATCTTCGACGTCGAGACGATCTTCCTGTTTCCCTGGGCCGTCCAATACCGGGTACTCGGCGTCTACGGCCTTGTCGAGATGATGGTCTTTCTCGGCATCCTGATCATCGGCTACATCTGGCTCTGGAAGCGTGGCGCGTTGGAGTGGATCTAGGACGGCATAAATCGCAGCATGCACATTCGAGTCGCCGGCTCCGGGCCGGCGTTCTCATCTTTGGGGAGGATGAGTTTACATGGCGAACTTTGGGATGACGGGAGTCGATTGGCAGGAGCGCATCAACTGGCCTCGTTTGCGGGCTTACCGGCTGAATCGCGCGCGCGAGAGGATGAGGGAGCATGGCCTCGGCGCCATGCTGCTGATGTACGACGAGAACGTCCGCTACGTCACCAGCACCCTGACGCCAGGCTGGAACCGGCTGAAGCCGGGGTTGCGCTATGCTTTGCTGTGCGAGGGCTCTGAGCCGATCCTGTTCGAGCAGGGCGACATCGGCTTC